>Ga0074046_10005069_pt1 | contig 10574 bp, 18 predicted proteins | sample BogForMeECP23OM3_FD_94441 | JGI IMG/M metagenome (GOLD analysis project Ga0074046, IMG submission 94441) | Bog forest soil microbial communities from Calvert Island, British Columbia, Canada - Bog Forest MetaG ECP23OM3 | ecosystem: Environmental > Terrestrial > Soil > Wetlands ...
CGCCGGCTTCGAGGTTACCGCCGCTTATCATCTCGCCCTCATCGCCGCCACTCTGGGCAAAGCGGGGCATTTCGATGAAGCTCTTCGCACGATCGACGAGTCATTTCCGATCATCGAAAGGACCGGCCAGCGGCATCATGAAGCGGAGGTGCATCGGCTCAAGGGCGAATTGCTGCTGGCCCGGCGCGCATCGAACGCCGCCCAGGCGGAGAAGTCGTTCCGCACTGCGATCGAAATCGCGCGCAAGCAGCATGCAAAGTCTTGGGAGCTGCGCGCGACCATCAGTCTCGCACGACTGCTGGCCAAGCAACGCAAGCGCGACAAAGCGCGCATGATGCTCGCCGAAATCTACAACTGGTTCACCGAGGGCTTCGACACCGCCGACCTGAAAGACGCGAAATCCCTCCTCGAAGAACTCAGCGCGTAGCGGAATTTCCGCGCGCTCTCATTAGCTATCCGATAGCGGCCAGGTATCTCGGCTGTGCATTTTGGCCAACAAAATGGTGACGATCGTCGCGTGCCGTCGGCAGTTTTCGGCGGGGTGGGCGGTGCTTCTTGATCAATGCAAGTCATGGCAGGATGGCCGCTGAATTCGATTTTCGTAGCGGGAATGACGGACCTCATGTGGAATAATTGACGCGATGTTCTGCAGGGGCGGGAACAACCCGATGCCGAGCCGACAGAGCTTGATCAAATTCAATCGTGACGAGCAGGAACAGTTCCTGAATAAGAACCTAAAGGCCGCGCTCGCCACGTTGGACAAGAACGGATTTCCGCACGTGGTGGCGATGAATTACTTCTACATCGACGGCGCCATTTATATGACCTCCTACGGCAAGGCGCAAAAGGTCGTGAACATACGCCGCAATCACCAAAGGTGGGGGTGATGGTGGAAAGCGGACGCTCTTACGGCGAACTGCCACCCCCGTCACTGCGCGCGGTGCCGATCCTGAAATACTTGTCGAGTGCTGCGCGGGCGCGCTTTATCGCGTCGGCCGGTATCGATGGGGGGAGAGCCCCTTGGGGCGCGGATATCGGGGTGGCCTCCATTTGGTACGCGACCTTGAGTTTAGTTCTTTTCTGGTTTTGACAACCTCAGCCGGGACTGCGGGAGTAGCGCGTCCCTATTCGTTGCGCGGTTGGCTTGCGGGAGGTCCCTGTAGATGCGGCTGCGGCCAGACCGAATCGATTCAGCATCCGGTAAACCGTGTAGCGCGATACGCCCAGCAACTCGGCCGCGCGATGGCAATTGCCCTCGGTCGCCTGAAGGGCGCGAATCAGCGCGAGCTTCGAGGTCTCGCGGATAACGGCGTCGAGCGAGTAGGGCCAATCCTTCGCGGCGCTATTGACCTCGCCCTCGGCCGGGCCGCATGCTCCATTCCGCAGCATAGCATCGACCGACATGCCGGTCGCTTCGCCGGCTGGATCGTCGGGGCGGAAGGGCAGGTCGTCGAGATCTATCCGGTCGCTGTCGGACATCAGAACCGCGTTCTCGATCGCATGGCCAAGCTCGCGGACGTTACCGAGCCATTGGTTGGCGCACAGCGCGTCCAATGCGCGCCGCGAAACGAACTTTACATTCTTCTCGAACAGGCGGTTGAAATGCTCGATAAAATGGGCGACGAACGCCGGGATTGCCTCGCGCCGCTCGCGCAGCGGAGGGACCAGGATTTCGGCCGCGTTGAGGCGGTAGTAGAGGTCGTATCGGAATTGACCCGCCTTGACCATCGTGGGCAAGTCGCGATTAGTTGCCGCCACCAGCCGGATATCGACCGAGTACGAACGCGACGACCCGACCGGCTGAATCTCGTGAGTCTCGACCGCGCGCAGCAGCTTAGGCTGCAGGCCGAGCGGAAGCTCGCCGATTTCATCGAGGAACAGGGTTCCGCCATTGGCGGAGCGGAAATAGCCCAGCGAATCCTCGCGCGCATCGGTGAAAGCGCCGCGCACGTGGCCAAAGAGCTGCGACTCCGCCAGCGACTCGACCAGGTTGGAGCAATTGAAGGTGACGAACGGACCGCCCGACGCCGAGTCGAGCGTATGCAACGCTCGCGCAACGAGCTCCTTGCCGGTTCCGGATTCGCCGTGAATCAGGACAGTTGCTTTGTACGGACTCAAACGTGAAATGGTTTTCAGCACTCTGCGCACTTGCGCCGATCGCACCACCATCGCGCCAACCCGCTCCGACCCATGCGCAAGATGCTCCAGGCTCAACCACTCGCACGCCGGGTCCGCCGGCTCGCCGCGATGATTCTGCATCGCAGCCGCGATCGGCGACCTGTTCGCGGAGGACTCTTGAATGCGCATCTTTGGTTCCTTCTCTGGCGCTTATATTCGGTCTACAGCATGTCGAACTGCTGAATTTTAACTTTCATCACTTATTTAAGCAAAAACAAGTTTATTTATGTTTTATTATCGCATCTTCCATCATGACAGCGCAGAGCACTCACGACGGAGTACATCGCAAATGATAGCTCCTTTTGCTCTCTACCTGCGATGCAACAAATTGCTCGCGTGCAACAAGATCAAACATTCGGATCGTACTATGACGGCCGGGGGGGCACCGAAATAACCCAATAAATCGGTACGAATGGGACGGTTGCGTTCGAAAAGCACATTTCCTGGCCCCGCCCTTGCTACCTAGTAAAACACGTCGGCGTCTGTGAACGCTGGGGAACTTGGCGCAGGCTCGTCCGAGGAGGAGCCACTAATGGCAGTGCGAGTGCTCATTGCGGATAGCTCGGGGATCACGCGCGATACTATACGCAGTCATCTTGAATGCGCCGGATGTCAGGTGGTGGCGGAGACCGTGACCGTTGCGCAAACAATTGACCTCGTTCGAACGACGCGTCCAGATGTGGTCACGCTCGACATCGGGCTGCGCCGTGCCCAAGGTGTGGACGCGTTGTCGTTGTTCAGGACGATTCGCCGGGCGTCGCCGGCGACATCCATCGTGGTCATTGGCGCGTCGCAATCATCGGACAACCAGCGAATCTACCGACGCAAGGGCGCGCTCGAATGTATCGCGGAGCCGCTCGACAGTTTCGGGCTGAAGCGGATGTGGCGACGGCTCTCGGACACCTATCCCGAGCTCAAACGCAGCACCGAGGCCGCCTCCGAGCGCCGAATCTAACCCCGTCAGCTTTTCAGTTGAAACCGGCTGACTGGGTGCGCATTGACTCATTGCGCGCCCCGGAATTCTCGCTCGAATAGAAGGGGGGGCGTGAGTTCCACTAGAAGGCGCGCGTCACCGACACACTCCCGTCACTGTGCGCGCGCTCATCCTGAAATACTTATCGAGTGCTCCGCGGGCTCGCTTTTCCGATGTCGGCGGCATCGATGGGGGGGTGAGCCCCTAGAGCCCGAATATCGGGGTGACCTCACAGCGTCGCACTTCGGCGGCACCCGGCAGGGTCTGGCGATTTCATGGCCGGGCCACATCACCGATGTCGGTGGCATCCGCTCGCAGTTCCACCATGTCATTGATATCGTTCCTACGATCCTCGAAGCTACCGGGATCAAGGCGCCTGAAGAGGTCAATGGCATCAAGCAGAAGCCGATTGAGGGCGTGAGCATGGCCTACACGTTCGACAAGGCAAATGCCAATGCACCGTCGAAGCACGACACTCAGTACTTCGAGATGTTCGCCAACCGCGCGATTTATCACGACGGTTGGGTTGCGGCTACGACGCCGCCCGTCCCACCCTGGGTTTTGGGGACAGCCAAACTGCCCGACGTCAGCGAATACAAGTGGGAGCTATACAATATCGCCGCAGATTATTCAGAGTATGGCGACCTCGCTGCGAAGCAACCCGACAAATTAAACCTCTCGGAACGAGGGGCGTGCTCCCCCGCTTCATTGACGAGAATCTCCCGAGTGCCATCCAGCGAAATGAACCTGAAGGGCAAGAGCGAGTACGCAGCCGGCGGCTCGCCGAACGCAACCCGGTCCTGAAATTTTCTCGACAACTTGAGACCCCCGGCTCGCGCGGGATTCAGTCCAGCCCCAGCTTTCGGTGTATTGAGAGGTCAAGAATATGATTCAGGAATTCGTCCATGAGATCCGCCCGCTCTGGTCCGTCTTGCGAGCGCCGAACGGCAACTTCCGTCTTATCCGACGAACTTTCCAGAACCTTGACGTATAGCAGCGCGCCGTACGCCCGAGCTGCTACGAGCACCGCGGCTGGGTCGTACACGTCATGGCAAAGAGCAATGCGCTCACAACCGCTATCCGACATTAGCGCTCGCCATCCGTCCGGCCCGCTTTGGCCCTCGCCATCTCTACCGGGTCGCGGTCGTCTCCGACCGGTGGGTCGTCGAGGTCCTGTCCCTCGGCGAACGCCTTCGCAACGATCAATTCACGCAGTCGCGCCGTCTCGCGCTCGATGTCTTGTCTACCCTGCTGGTCGATCAGCGCATTCTCAAAGTCTCCGGATATTGTGTCGAGCGCCTTCCCATCCGCTTTTGCGCGGATACGGACGGAAAATACGCCGGAACTGGCCCGCGAAACGAACAAATAACATCGGTCTGTGAACCAATAACACGTGCGCAGCAGCGCTTCTCGCGAGTATACGGACTCGTCGACAAGCAGGGTCACGCCACCGCTATCGACCGCTGCGCGGATCACATTGCCGTCCCTTGGACGTTGTGGCATTGCAAGGCTCCCTGCCGACAACGCAGGACCGCCGGCGCTATTGTCCGGAGACGTGGGATTCGTGGGATTCGTGCGAGTCGTGGGACTCGTGCGAATCGTGTTGCGCGAAACGCAAAGAGCGCACGGCGGACCGGAGCACCAGTTTCGGGATGCTGCGCTTGAAGCCGCGTATCTCCTGGCTCACCGCAGGTGGCTGTGGGGAGGCCTGCGCCGAAGTTGGAGCTGTCGAAGCGAGAGCGAACGACGCGCCGACCAGTGCTGTCAGGGAAGCTAATATTCTTCGCCAAGGGCTACGTTGTGTCGGCTTCAGGAAATCGTCGGCATCCTTCTTGACGGTAGGCAGCTTCTCCATCTTCGGCCTCCCTTAGTGAAGTGTACCCTAGTGCCTGTGCCCGCGATAACTCAAGCCTAGCCGCAACCAGGGTTGCGGTATTTCATGTCAGACCCGTTCGGAGGGATCGTTCCGCACCCGTAGCTGCGCGAAGAAATCGGCGCTGCACTCACGGGCAAATTGTGTGCCGGTCGGTAGCCCGCGGCCTCGGCTGCCTGCGGGCTGGGAAATGGAACCTGATTGTCGGGTGAAATTGCTTCGTAGTACGGGCAGCCTGGCCATTCAAAGATGTGGCAGTGGCTGTTGCCGACCACAAACCCGCTCGTCGGCTCGCTGCTCCGGCGACACCCGCTCGAATCGTACAGCAGTGGCGACTTGGTGTAGTGCCTGGAGTCCTGCAACTGAACCGGATTCGGATCACTCCATAGCCCAACTTTGCCCTTCATCGCGGTACACTCGGCAGCAGCATACCACTCCCGTCACTGTGCGCGTGCCCATCCTGAAATAAAGATGGCGTTCGCTGGCATCGATGGGGGGGAGAGCCCCTGGCTCAGGGATATCCGGGTGCACTTCACACCCTCCGATCTCCGCGTCTTACTCCTGAAATACTTACCGCACCGGCTGTGCGACAGCGCCCCCCTCGGGAAGTGCACGCATCTGCATGGTCGATGGGGGAAAGAGGCCCGAGTGCGCGGAATTCCGTGACCACCGCAGGCCTTTTGTCATGTTGAGACTTGAGGCGCGTCGTGGCAGCATCCTGATGCCATTGTCTCGCGGGCCGGCTCGAGTTAAGGAGAGCACGATCATGCGAAGCATCGCCGCAATCGCAGCGTCAGTCGCCTTCGCAGCGACTCTCCTTGTTTCGTCTGTGAGCTACGCCTGTGAGGGCAAACCGTGCCGAGCCGATTTCGACTGCGATCCGCATCATATCTGCATGCGAGGGCCGAACGGGTCGGCGACCTGCGAGTGGCCGGGCGCGAACCCGGTGATGCCCGCGTCGCGTCGGACCGGCGTGCAATCCTGCAGAAGCGACCTGGAGTGCCCGGAGGGCTGGCGATGCGACATGCATACGCAGCGGGATGGCGTGCCAGTGTCGGCCGCCGAATGCGTACCCGAGGCGCGCCAACCCATCTCATTCTGAGTTCGCAAATCCAGCGTACCGGGAGACAGAACCAATCTCGATTCAGACCCCGGACCGGCGGCCTGCGCGGAGTTCTCCGATCCCGGGCGCTGGGTCATCGCGCGTCCGATTGTGGTAATCCACGTGTGATTTCGGGGCCGGCCCCTGCCGGGAGACCCAGCCATGAAGTTGGCGAACGCGGAATCGCCTCGGAACATGAACATCCCTCGTCAGGCTAACTGACAGGATGGTACTGAATCGCGACGAGTACAAACCTCACCTCACCGCATTTGCCGCACACCACCTTGCCGCGCGGGCTTATCCAGTACCGAGCTCGATGACACTCGGGGCAAGCCGGAAATTCCGGGTTCAGCGGCTTCACAGCAGAAAGCAGCTCGGGCCACGGCATCGTGGGCCGAAGGGTCGCCTCGATGACAGCCGGGCGGACTGACACTGCCGGGACAGAGTGTCCCACCGCTCCACCGCCTCTTGGGACACCATTCTCGGCCCTGTCCCGTATGGTGTCCCGGCGGCTGTCCCGCTCAATTATCCTCTGCGCCAAGGCTTTCAAGCTCATCGTCCCGCTTCCTGTCCCAGGGTTGTCCCGCTCAATCGGCCAAGTGTCCCGCTGTCCCGCGTACTAAGCAGAGGGACGGTGGGACAGTAGCGTTCGAGAATGGGGCCATTCACTTGGTCGCGTCTCCCTCGTCTTTGAGCTTGTTGCGGAGACGATGAGCCTTGGACTTGGAAATCTTCAGTTCCTCGGCCACATCGCGGACGCTCATTCCGTCCTTGAACATCTCGCGAGCCTGCGCAAGCGTCACGTCCTCGATATCCCTCGTCGTCCATTCGGCTCTCCCGTCCCGAACTTCGAGCTTCGCCTCGAACGGCTTGACCGCGTCTCCCATGATTCCGCGGGTCTTCTCGAAGATGACGTTGAACCTCGCGCCTTCGGCGGGCTCGTAGTTGGCTGGCCGAACCAGATGTATCACCGTATCGAGTGTGTCCTCGCGACGGCTGGTGCCGCGCTGGGCGCCGCCCTTGCCCTCGTGGTGCTGGAAGAAAACTGCGATGCCTTTACGTCGCAACCGCAGCGCCCATTCCTGCGCTGGTGTCCATGATTCGGCCTCGTTCTCCCGTCCGCCGCGGAACAGGGTAGAGATGGAATCGAACACGACGACCTCGACACTGTCGGCGTAAAGCCTGTCAAATCTATTTTGCACTTCGGGTGATGCCAGATTCGGGATTGGCAGGTCTTGGGCGTCGGGCGTTATGATCTTCAGGAAACCGGGGGCTGGTTCCTTTTCGGAGCCCTTGACGATATTCGCCAAACGCTCTTGCACGGCGGTAGCGGGCATCTCACCGTCAACGTAGAGAACCCTTCGCGGACGCGGCGCCTCCCACCGCAACACCTTCCCGACGCTAGCGATCGCGTATGCGACTGCAAGTCCGAGATGAGTCTTTCCAGTTCCACGCCACGAATAGATCATTACGCTGTCGCGTTCGCGGATGACCGGAGCGAGCACGAACTCGCGCGGGGAAAGCTGAAGGTTGAGCAGCTCTTCGGCGTCGAGTGCCTTCAGGCCTTCAGCATCGTCGCTGGCTTCTTCTCGTTCATGGTGTTCGTCGGATTCCTTGTAGCGCGCGTAAAACGCCTCCGCTTCCTCGGCGGTCATCCTCTCGGTGCTCATGCGTCCACCTCTGCCTCCGCCTTCGTAAAATCATCCGCGACGATTTCGATGGCCTGCTCGACGAGCTTCGCGTCCAGACGCCAGGGGACGATTCGACTCCCGCCCATTTCAACCGCGAGGACAAGCTCGGCCTTCAATTCCTCGCCGGATAAGTCGTAATTCGCCGTCTCGAAAAGCTGCACAACCTCAGCCGCCGCCTCGCGAAGGTTCTTGAATAGCTCTGCGAGGATCATCTCGCGGTTGAACCTCCGCGCATGCTCGCACGGCCCTTGAAAACAGCACGGTGGGGCGGTTGGTTTGTGAAACGCGCTCGCGGGAAATGGATCTGCCACCGCTCGCGGAAGTTGTTCACCGCGAGTTGGCGACCACAGCCCACGCTCGCGCAAAGCATCGATCACCTCAGCCTGACTACAACCGCTCCAACAATGAACAAGCACACGACCATCGGGCGTCTCTGTGATGTCGAGGCTGGCGTGCCTATCGTCGTGGCTTGGGCAGCGAACCCTCCACGTCAATCCGCGCGAGGTCTGCCGCGCCCTGGCGGGTCTCAAGGCGCTCGCGATTTTCTCGGCGGTCATCGCGAGCGCTCTGGCAGGGCAGGAACCACGCGAGTCTCAATGAAACGCTGTAAGTCTGACTAACGGACCTTAACGCGACGTCCCAATCGAACGATCGGAAAGAGTCGCCGGGCCGCCCAAGCTCGCCAAGTCACAACTTTGATCCCGGTGAGCGGTTCCAGTTCTTGAAACGAAAACAGCTTCTCCACAGCTCGTACGCCTCCAAAACGCTACGAAGTTGTACTAGCATGGCTGGAGATATACGTCTAGATTCTAGATGTCTATCCAAAAAGATTAGGTTGACACGCACTTGGCTATATGTAATACGTTTGGCTACCGGAACTTCCAAGGGTCTTTCGGTATGGACGAGACAAAAAAGAAGCAAGAGGACATGAGCGAGACTGACGCGCTCAAGTTCCTGGTGCGCCTCGGGCAAACGAAGTTAGCGCAGCTTTCGCGAGGCGACTTGCTGAATCTGATCGATATGCTGCGCAAGTACGCGAGCATAGCAGCCAGAGGGAAGAGCGAAGCTGAGCTTCGTCGGGCGGAAAAAAATCGAGAGGTCTTGGCCGATGTGATTGCGATCGCCAACGATGTGATTAAAGCCATCGCTGACCGTGAGAAATTTCGCCCTAATTACGGTGCAGGGGAGTACCTGATCGATGCGTCGGGACCACGGCCCATCAGCTTCGAGGATACGACACTTCGCGATTCTGTTCTTCATACCGCCGCCGGTGACATTGATTCCGAGAAGGCTAAGCGCATCCGCCGCTGTCCTCGCTGCAAAGATATTTTCTACGGTCAATCAAACTCCAAGTTCTGCTCACGCCGATGCGCGTCGTTAGAGGCTGTGAGCAGGTACAGGGCGAAGAAGAGGTCAAGAGAACCACGTGCGAGAGTCAGAAAGGAGAGTTGAGTCGTGAGCGTGTACAAACGCGGCGGAACTTGGTGGTTCGAGTTTGAGTTCGGCGGTGCGCGGGTGCGTGAGAGTGCGCACACAACCTCGAAGCCGATTGCGCGACGCGCGAAACTCAAGCGAATGAATGAATTGGCCGAAGGAATCAACGGCCTTAAGAAGCGCACACTGCCGCCTCTATTCCCGCTTGCAGCCGATCGCTGGCTTGAGTCCAAGACCAAACTCACCGCGCGCGGGCGCGCCTACTACAGCGACTACATCGCCCGGCTCAAGCGACACTTCGGCAACTGTCTCGTGTCGGATATTACGGCGGCCGACATTGCGGCTCTGCAACGCAAGCGACAAGGCGAGAAGCCCTTTGGCCGAGGGAATGGAAAACTGACGCTTCGCGCGATTCTCAGATATCACGGCTTGTGGGCGCAAATCGCGCCTCACGTGAAGATGCTGCCGGAGCGGACCGATACAGGCAGGGCGCTTTCAGCCGATGAAGAAGCGCGGCTGCTGGAAGCGATTGGACAAAGCCCGTCCCCGGCTCTTTACCCATTTTTCATTTTGTCGCTCGACGCAGGCCTGCGGCCATCAGAGACGAGGGCGCTTCGACGACGTGATTTGAGTCTCACTTGGCGCGAGGGCGCCTCCGGGAAGCGGCTCAGCCACAGCGTAAGCGCAGCGCAGGCCCGTTTTGTCAGTGGTACGATACGCCCGCGCCCCGCTTCGGTCTTGGAGTGGCCGACAATGGGTTACGTGTTTCCGACGCATCACGTCGGTCTGGCGGGCGATAAACGCATCCCGCATCTGTGGGGCGTCGATCTTAATCGGCCGATGAGTACCTACAGCTACAAGACGGCATGGAATACGGCGCGCGACACCGCGAACGTTGCCTGCCGGTTCTATGATACGCGCCACTCATTCATCACGCGGCTTGCGGAGAATCCGGCCGTCAGCGAAGAGACGATTCGGCAGTTGGCAGGGCACGTCAGCCCCAAGATGCTCTCGCGTTACGCCCATGTTCGCGCGCAGGCGCGCCGCGACGCGATTGCTACACTTGAGGTTCCAGCTGGCACAGAAAGGCTGAATATTGAAGCAGGGTCCCCACAAAAGTCACCACAATCGGCCATGGATGGAGAGCCGCTCTTAAACTGAAATCCCACGCAAGCTTCTGAATTTACGCCGGATTTCAATTGGTCGGGGTGGCCGGATTTGAACCGGCGACCACTCGCACCCCAAGCGAGTGCGCTACCAGTCTGCGCCACACCCCGACGCGTCGAACATTATATATTCGCTCCCGCCAAGACCACACCCGCC
>Ga0074046_10005070_pt1 | contig 10574 bp, 8 predicted proteins | sample BogForMeECP23OM3_FD_94441 | JGI IMG/M metagenome (GOLD analysis project Ga0074046, IMG submission 94441) | Bog forest soil microbial communities from Calvert Island, British Columbia, Canada - Bog Forest MetaG ECP23OM3 | ecosystem: Environmental > Terrestrial > Soil > Wetlands ...
ACCGATGAGGTCATCGTTGTCGATAACGCGAGCAGCGACGACTCGGTCACTGTCGCTGAAGGCTATCCTGTCCGTGTCATTAGCCTTACGGAGAATGTCGGCTATGGACGCGGCTGCAACCTTGGCGCTCAGGCGGCTTCGGCGGATTTCGTCCTTTTCATGAACCCTGACGTCCGTTTCGAGCCCGGTTCGATCGACAGGTTGGTCGAGGCAGCGGAGCACTACCCCGGCGCTGCCGCGTTTGCGCCACGGCTTGTCAAGCCTGATGGAAGCATCGTCTTCCAGGACTCCTCCCTTATTTGTCCGCCCCCTCACAACAAAAGCAAGCCAAAACATATTCCGGCGGGCGACTGCTGCGTCGAGGCCATGTCCGGCGCCGCCATGTTTTGGCGGAGGGAAGTTTTCCTTGGTCTCGGCGGATTCGATGAGCGCATTTTTCTTTATTTCGAGGACGACGACCTCTGCCGCCGGTTGAGGAAAGCCGGCTGGTCTCTTGTTTATGTACACGGGGCGCTCGGACGGCACGAGCATGGCAAATCGACTCGAATCAAGAAGGGAGGGACGTATTTCCGGTCTTTCCACTGGGCCGTGTCGAAAGCCTATGTCACCCGCAAGCACGGTGTAACCTTTCGTCCGCCTGTGGAGTGGTTGAAGTCTGTCATTCGGGGAGGCTTGGCCGCACTGAGGTTTAATTCTGAGCGCCGGGAACGGTATTTTGGCTTGGCTGCCGGCTACTGGACAGTGATGACGAGCGGTAACCGTGATAGAGGACTTCAGATGGAGCCGGCGAGCACAACCCGGGAAAGTCACCCGGTTCGCCAATGAATGCGCCGCGTTTCATTTGTCGCGCGTGAAAAACATCGCATGCGCGTATAGGTTTTTCCTTACATTGCCATAGTTTCGGTTTCGTATGACCGAGTTTCTGCATTGGCGCCGAGGCAAGTTGTGATAAAGCGGATTGCACTTTTCGCACATTACGATCGCGACGGTCTCGTCGACGATTACGTTATCTATTATCTCCGGGGTTTGACGCGTGTCGCTGACAGAATTCTGTTTGTGTCCGATTGCGAATTGCGCGCCGGGGAAGCAGCCAAACTCGAAGGGCTTGCGGACCTCGTTTTTGCTGGTGGCCACGGCGAATACGACTTTGGAAGCTGGAAGCGCGGTCTAGCGCACCTGAATTACGATCTGACGGGGTGGGATGAACTCATCCTCGCGAACGATTCGTGCTATGCACCGGTTTATCCCTTCGAAGACGCCTTCGAGAAGATGAATAAGGTTAACTGTGATTTCTGGGGCCCAACCGCCAACCAGATCAAAGGTAAATTCGATCACATCAGCAGCTATTTCCTGGTTTTCCGGCGCCCGGTTCTTATTGACGCTGATTTCTTATCCTTTTGGAAAGAAATCGAACCGCAGCCTGACGTGACAGCGGTAATCGTAAAGTACGAGCGCGGCCTGTCACGGCTGCTCGTCGAAAAGGGCTATCGCTATGGTTCCCTGCTGCCAATAGCGGGAATTGGGTCGTTTCTGAGAACGAACTATGTTCACGATTACCTGCACAGCTACCGTTCGAGCTGGCTGAAGGTTCGCTTGTTGCGGGAAAATCCGCTTCGAGCCGTCAACGTCGGCAATGCTCTCGCCAAGACCGAGACGCTCTATCCCAGAGGATTGATTGACGCTCACATTATAAGGACGCTTGGGACGGCAAGACCAGCGCACTATGACTACCGGTTCGTTGGCAGTTACGAGCGCAAGTTCGGACCCTTTAAGCTGCAGAGTAAAATCAAGCGCAACAAAAAACGCCCGCAGGCGCCTTTGTTATGGAAGCTCTATCTCAAGCTGTTCCACGTACCTGTGTTAGCCTTTGTCTGGCCCGTCCGAACCTGATTTCAGGCTGAAGTTCAGACTTATCGGCCCTCTCCGCGTGATAATTGATCGAGAACATCGTCCAAAGCCATTTCCCATGGCTCGGCACGAAAATCAAAAACGCGTTGCAAACGGGCCATCGATAGGCGCGAGAATTTGGGCCGCACGGCTGGCGTTGGATAGTCGCTGCTCGGTATTGCCCTGACCTTCGTTGCTTTGACCGAAAGATCATGACGCCTCATTTCGGCGACGATCGCGCTCGCGAAACCATGCCAGGATGTCCAACCCGACGCTGTAAAATGGACGAGGTGAGAAGACTTTTCAAAACGGGCCGGAAGCGCGTCGCGTCCTTCGCTGACCAGATATCGAATGAATTTTGCAATCTGGTCCGCGGATGTCGGGGCTCCGACCTGATCGCTCACGACAGCAAGCTCATCCCTTTCGGCTGCTAGCCTGACAATTGTCTTTAGAAAATTTTTTCCAGTCGATGAATAAACCCACGCTGTCCTTACAACGAGACAAGGCGCTCCGGTTTGGAGAAGCAGCCTCTCGCCCTCCGCTTTGCTTTTTCCGTAGATGGACAGCGGGTTGATAGGATGGGCTTCGTCGTATGGCTCCGATGCTCGGCCGTCGAAAACATAGTCGGTCGAGAAATGGATCAGGGGAACCCGACTTCGCGCGGCCCATTCGCCCAGGACGCCGACGGCGGTCCCATTGACAGCGTAGGCGATGTCGGGCTCGGTCTCGGCTTTATCCACAGCTGTGTAGGCGGCGGCGTTGACGATGATATCCGGCTTGATCTCCTCCAAGCGCTCAGGGATAGCGTGAGGCTTTGATAGATCGAGGTTCTGCCTGTCTGCGAGGCAGAGATTGCCCAGGGGGCTGAGTTCCTTGCCGAGAGCGAGCCCGACTTGGCCCGGTGCACCGGTTACGAGGATCCGCATAGGGTCAATCCTTGTAGCGAGGAAGCCTGTCGGTCAGATCGATGAGGAACGCCGCCGCTGCATCCTTTTCGGAAAGCAGGGGGTGCTCCACAGCCCAATCGATATTGATGTCGGGGTCGTTCCAGCGAATGCCCATCTCGCTTTCCCGGGCGTAGAGCGCATCGCACTTGTAGAGGACTCTCGCTTCCTCGGACAAGACCAAGAATCCATGTGCAAAACCCCGTGGAATCCACAGCTGCCGGTGTGTCTGATCATCGAGAACAACGGAAACGTGGCGTCCAAACGTTGGGCTTCCCACCCTGACATCGACGGCAACATCGAGAACGGCTCCGCTCAAAACCATGACCAGCTTGCCTTGCTGATTAGGATTTTGGAGGTGAAGCCCTCTCAGAGTATCCTTTCGGGATATAGAAAAGTTGTCCTGAACGAAGTCATGATGGAGGCCAGCTTCATGATACTTTGTAACATGGAAGGTTTCGAGAAAGTATCCGCGGGAGTCTCGAAATATTGCTGGTTCGAGAACCTTTATGCCCTCTAGCTCAGTATCGAAAATGCGCATTGTGGCCCCCCCGCAACATAATCAAAAGCGTTCGCTTGAACCGACATATCCGTCAAAAATCAAGATTGCAACCCCCGGTTTTTTGGGCTACCGCGTTAACCATGTAGTCACAAGGCAAGAGTGAGTGTGTATAATGAAGGGAATTGTTCTCGCTGGGGGCAGCGGGACTCGGCTTTACCCCAGCACGATGGCGGTCTCAAAGCAGCTGCTGCCGGTTTTTGACAAACCTATGATTTATTATCCGCTTTCCACGCTTATGCTGGCCGGCGTTCGGGATATCCTCCTGATCTCGACACCGAGGGATCTCCCCGCCTTCAGACAGCTCCTGCAGGACGGTTCGCAATTCGGAATCAACATCTCCTATGCAGAGCAGCCCCAGCCTAAAGGGATTGCTCAAGCGTTCGTCATTGCAGAGTCATTTATCGGAGAGGACTCGGTTTGTCTCGTCCTTGGGGATAATATTTTCTACGGTCACGGGCTGCCCGAGCTTCTTTCAAGGGCGGCCGATATCAAGGAAGGGGCCACAGTCTTTGGGTATCGCGTGACCGATGCCGAGCGCTACGGCGTCGTGGAGGTCGATGGCGCAGGTAACGGCATTTCAATTGAGGAGAAGCCCAAGCGCCCGAAATCCAACTTCGCCGTGACGGGGCTCTATTTCTATGACAACGAGGTTGTGGAAATTGCAAAAAAGCTGCGGCCTTCGGCAAGAGGCGAGTTGGAAATCACTGATTTGAATGCGGTCTATCTCAGCAGAGGCAAGCTGCGCGTCGAGATTATGGGACGCGGGTTTGCCTGGCTCGATACCGGCACGCACGAGTCCCTCATCGAGGCGAGCCAGTTCGTGCAGGTTCTCGAAAACCGGCAGGGCTTGAAAATCTGCTGCCCGGAAGAGATCGCGCTCCGCATGAGTTACATCACGCCCGAGAAGTTCTTCTCGTCTGTTAGCCGCTGCGAGAAAAGCAGCTATGGGCAGTATTTGCTCGGTTTGCCGCAGATGGCCCCGGAACTTTTCCCGGCCAGCATAGCGCCACTGACGCAGGTTGCTTGATCATGACGGCTAGGAAGAGAATTGCCATCACAGGCGGCTATGGCTTCATTGGATCGGCTCTGGTCCGTCTCCTGCTGGAGGAGACCGATCATGACATACTCAACATCGATAACCTAACCTATGCGGCCAATCCGGCTTCGGTTCCTGGCGCGAGCGAAAATCCGCGATATCATTTCGTCAGGGCCGACATTGCCGATGCCGCGGCCATGCGGAGAGTTTTCGAAGATTTTCAGCCGGACGCGGTGATGCACCTTGCTGCCGAAAGCCATGTTGACCGTTCGATCGACGGCCCGCAGGAGTTCATAACGACGAACATTGTCGGGACATTCACGCTGCTGCAGGAGGCGTTGCGTTATTGGCGCGGGCTTCCTAAAGAAAAAGCTGAACGGTTTCGTTTTTTGCATGTCTCGACCGACGAGGTGTTCGGGTCGCTTGGCCCAACCGGCCTTTTCACGGAAGAGAGCCCCTATCGGCCGAATTCGCCCTATTCCGCCAGCAAGGCGGCATCGGACCATCTCGTCCGCGCGTGGCATCATACCTATGGGCTTCCGGTTCTTATCACCAACTGCTCCAACAATTACGGGCCCTACCAATTTCCCGAAAAGCTCATCCCCCACATGATCATCAAGGGCATTTTTGGTGAGCCGATGCCGGTTTACGGGGACGGCCTCAATGTTCGCGACTGGCTTTATGTCGAGGATCACGCCCGTGCTTTGGTTCTCGTCCTCGATCAAGGCGTCCTGGGCGAGACATACAACATCGGCGGGAAGAACGAACGCACCAACCTGCATATCGTCGAGACGATCTGCGATCATCTTGACCGTCTCTCGCCCCGCGAAGGAAAGCTGAGACGCGCGCTCATAACGTTCGTCCATGACAGGCCCGGTCACGACCGTCGTTACGCCATCGACGCCCTAAAGGTGGAAACCGCACTGGGTTGGCGCGCCCGGGAGTGCTTTGAAACCGGCATCGAAAAGACCATCGCCTGGTATCTGAAGAGAGGCGACTGGTGGCGTCCTATTCTTGAGCGTGGTTACGAGGCAAAGCGGATCGGGACTGCTTCCATTGCCGTGGTGGAGAAAGCAACCCCGAATTAGATCGACCCGCCATTAATCGGAACCGATTAATGGCAGAAAAGTGGTTCCTAAAGCGTTAGGGCAGCCCGCGTCCAATGAATCGGGCTGTTCCAGCCGGGCTATCCGGAAAAGCATCCTAGGCAATGATCACAGTCCCGCTTGCAAAATCGATGTGGCTTTCTTGCTACCCCCGCTCCGGCAGTTCGTTTCTGCGCCTGATTCTGAACCAGGTGTTCGGATTACGCTCCACTTCGCTTTACGAGGGGGAGATTGCACGGTGGGAAATTGCTCCAGGCGTGGCTGATCTGGTTGGCCATTATGAGCGGGTGAGGCGCAATGGCCCGCGGGAACCGAAAGACCTCGAAATCATCAAAACGAACGAGCCTCCCGTGGACGACGCACCGGCCATCTATCTCATCCGGGATGGAAGATCCGCTATCGTCTCATACTTCCACTATCTGAACGACATTCAGGGTCTTCCTGCAACTTTGGAAGGGCTTATACGCGGTGAAGTTTTCCCGGGTTTCTGGGCCGATCACTACAAGGCTTGGGCCCCGCAGCGGCGTCCTCGCACGCTGTTCTTAAGGTATGAAGAGCTTACGGGAACGCCTAAGGAAGCCTGCAACAAAATCGCCGACTTTCTCGAGAAGCCGGCAATCAACGACTTGAAGGTCGGTTTCTCCGATCTCCACAAGAAGTTTCCAGCTTATTTTCGATGCGGGGACGATAAGAAAAACATCGCGGAGATCGAGCCGCATCAAAAGCTCTTCGACTCGATGCACGGCGACGTCATGCGGGAGCTTGGATATTATTAGGAAGCCAGCCCTCGCTCCTCGGCCCTTTGCTGATAGAGCTCATCGATAACAGGCTCAAGCCTTCTGAGAACGGTTGCTCGCTTCACCTTCATCGTTGGGGTGAGATCGCCGCTTTCTATCGAAAGGGGGTGGGGCAGGATCGTGAACCGCCGGATATTCTCGACCCGCGCATGGCGGGAATTGATCGCGTCGATGCCGGATTGCAACTCCTGGTAAATCGCGTCCTTGAGCCGCGGATCATTTTCCGTCAGTCCCCATTGCGCCGCGAATTGAGTCAGCGCCGCTGGATTTAGCGTGACGACCGCAGTCAGGTATGGGCGTCGATCTCCGCAGACAATAGCATGCTCGACCAGCGGCAGGGCCGCGAGGTCCATCTCGAGGTTGGCAGGCGCTATGTTCTTGCCGCCCGAGGTGATGATAATGTCCTTCTTGCGCCCGGTGATGTAGACGAACCCATCACCATCCATGCGGCCGAGATCGCCGGTGCGCAGCCAGCCATCGGCAAGCGCCTTTTCCGTTGCATCTGCGTTCTTCGCGTAGCCAGAGAAGATATACGGACCTTTGACGAGGATTTCGCCTTCCGGGCTGACCTTGAGCTCGAGCCCCGGATGTGCGCGTCCCACCGAGCCGACCTTCGTCGCGCCAGGAAGGTTTGTCGTTCCGGCTCCGCACGTCTCGGACATCCCCCATAATTCCCGAACCGGGATGTCGAGCCCGTTCAGGAAGTGCAGCGTCTCTTCGGGGATGGGCGCCGCGCCGCAAGCCGCATAACGCACGCGGTCAAATCCCATCGCCTTTTTCGCTTTCCGATGCAGAAGCCTCGAGGCGATCGCCTTCGCGAAGGCCGTCTTCGGTCCCGGACGCTCGCCCATTTGCTCCTTGCGGTGCCACGCCTGGCCGGTCTGCACGGCCCAGCGGGCGAGCCTTCCCTTCATTCCCTTCGCGCTCGCGATCTGCACCCGGGCGGCTGCTGCAATCTTTTCGTAAACGCGGGGCACCCCAAAAAAGACATGAGGTCTCACTTCGAGCAGATGTTGGCCAAGCTGCTGAATGTCCCTTGCAAAGTAAACGGCGTTCCCGACGGTCAGCGGGAAATGCACCGTAATCATCCGCTCTGCGATATGCGCCAGCGGCAGATAGGAAATGGCGCAGTCTTGCTCGGAGACGTCCCAAAGCTGCTGGATGAGGCCGGCCGTCGCGGTGAGCGCGCCGTGGCTGAGCTGCACCGCTTTCGGCGGGCCGGTCGTGCCCGAGGTGTAAATGAGGCAGCCAATATCGCTCGCCTTGATGGCCTGTAAGCGCCGCTCGACTTGCGCGTCGAACCGGCTCTCGCCGTGCGCAAGAAAGGCCTCCCACGTCATTTGCAGGGGATCGTCCGGGGGCGCGCCTTTCATCATGATGACATGGCGAAGGACGTTCAGTTGCGCGCGCCCCTTTGCAATCCGCTGAAAGTGCTCCTCTTTCTCCGCCAGCACGATCTCGCATTGAGCGTGATTGATGATGTAAGCCGCATCCTGGGCGGACGAGGTGAAATAGATGCCCGCAACCGATGCCCCGACCATCATCGCGGCCAAGTCCATGACAACCCACTCGGGCTTGTTGTAGCCGAGGACAGCCACCGAATCGCCCGGTTTGACGCCGAGCGCGACAAGTGCGCAAGCGGCTTGGCGGACTTCATCGCGGTATGTATTCCAGGACGTCGGCGCCCACCCGGCATCGTCCCGCACGTAGTAGGCGGGTGCGCTTCCCCTGCGCGCCGCCGTGTGCAGGAAGCGCTCTGGAGGCGAGACGAAGGGTTGGCTTGCGTCAGCTTGCGACGGCTGTTCTGTCCTCCGCATGCGATGCTCCTCCCAGGTGAAGCATTATTCTTGCGTCTTGCGGGGACGCGATTTCGCGTCCCGCGTTGCGCGCGCACTGAGCCAGGGCTTCGATGAGCGCCCCATTGCTGACGGCTTTTTGGCCGCCCGGCAGATAAAATGTGTCTTCAAGCCCGGTGCGCAACATCCCGCCCAAATCGGCCGCGCGCTGATGTACCGGCCAAATCTCCGTTCGGCCGATCAGCGTCGTTTGCCAGGGAGCGTCTTTGTGGCGATATTTCAGGAGCAAAGCGAGAAGATCGCCATCGACCGGCATCCCGGAAGCGACGCCCATCACAAAATTGTATTGCGCCGTTTCCGCCATACCATTCTCGATATAAAGACCGACGGAACGGACTATGCCCACATCGAAGCACTCAAACTCGGGGCGCGAGCCGCTTTCCGCCATCGCATCGAGGAACGCCTTCACCTTCGTGACCGGGTTGTCGAAAAGCAGGGGAGGCCAGGCCCACTGTTTGTCCGCGCGGAGCTTCAGATAGTTGAGGCTTCCCGCGTTGCAGGCCGCGATTTCGGGCCTTGTACGCTTGAGGCACGCCACCGGGCCTGAGATGTCCGTACCGATGACGCCGGTTGTTTGGTTGATGATGACGCCTGGACAGGCGGACCGGATGGCGTTCACGGCCTCGGCCGCGACATCCGGCTCCCAGCTTGGGAGGTGGGCCATTCCGGGGGCTTGGCAGCGGAAATGGATGTGCATGATGGAGGCCCCAGCGTCGGAAGCCTCGCGCGCGGACTGCGCCATCTGTTGCGGCGAAACCGGCACCATGGGGTGCTGGCGGGGGTCGGTCAGGACGCCATTCAAGGCGCAGGTTAGTATTGCCTTAGACATTGGCGGGTTCGTCCAGCTTTTCGATCTCGAAGAGAAGGGCTTGCATGGCAACCTGCGCGCCCGCCTGAGCGTGCACGCTTATAACCCGGCCCGCGTGAATGGCGGTTACCCGAGTTTCCATCTTCATGGCCTCGATAAGCGCGAGTGTTTGCCCCGCGCCCACGATTTGCCCCGGCTCGGCAAAGACACTGAGAACAAGGCCCGCCACGGGCGCGGTGATCCTTTCTCCATCAGTGATATTATCCGCCGCGTGATGGCTGTCGGCTTCGCAGAAGGCAAAGGAGGAGCCGCTGGTGCTCAGATGCAGCTTCGCTCCGTTCCAAAGCGCGATGGCGGGCTTTCGCACACCGGACGTCTCGAAGACGATGTTGGGAAGTCTGGCATCGATCAGCGTCACTTCCGTTGCGCCGCCTTCGAAGGAAACCGCGATTGTCCCTTTGTGCAAGCGCCTGTAGCGCACCGCCTTCCGTTCCCCGGCGCAATCGAGTTCAAGCGAGAAATCGAACGCGTTGCCGGACCAGAACCATTCGCCCACGCTTCCGCGATCAGCATAAAGCGCTGCGGCAAGCGCCCAGACCTCGCTCGACGGCGCGGGACGCTTGAAGAGGGGGGCTTGCGCCTCAAACCAGGTATCCAGCGTGTTTGTGGCAAGCGACGACTCGTGGAACGCCCTGCTGCGGAGGAACTGGGCCAGGAAATGCTGGTTCGTCGGGAAGCCGAGCAGCGGTTCATCCTCCAGCGCGCAAGCAAGCCGGCGCGCCGCCTCCGCCCGATCGCGACCGCCGGCGATAACTTTGGCGACCATCGAGTCGTAATAGGGGGTGACTTCGCAGTGCTCGTCGACGCCGGTGTCGACGCGGATCCCGTCCCGCAAGTGAGGTGCGCGAAGAACCGTGCCCGTCTGCGGCCGGAACCCATCGTAAGGGTCTTCCGCGCAAAGCCGCGCCTCGATGGCATGGCCACAGAGAGAAATCTGATCCTGCCTCAAGGGAAGCGGCTCGCCCGCTGCAATGCGCAGCTGCCATTCCACGAGATCGAGGGCCGTGACCATCTCGGTGACGGGGTGCTCGACCTGAAGCCGGGTGTTCATTTCCAGGAAGTAGATGCTCAGATTTGCATCCGCGATGAACTCCACGGTGCCCGCGTTTTGGTATCCAACCGCGCGGGCGGCCTCGACCGCGTAGCCGGTCAGCTTTTCGCGAAGGGCAGGGGATAAAACAGGGCTTGGCGCTTCCTCGATGATTTTTTGCCGCCGCCGCTGCGTGGTGCAATCGCGCTCGAAAAGGTGAACCATATTGCCATGGGCGTCGCCGAAGACTTGCACTTCGAGATGGCGGGGATGATCGATCAGCCGCTCCAGCATGAGCCGGTCATCGCCGAACGCGCTCTTCGCCTCGCGCCGCGCAGCCGCTAGCTGGCCGCTTAATTCGGCCGTGGCGCGGACCGGGCGGATTCCTCTGCCTCCTCCGCCGCCGACGGCCTTTATAAGGAGCGGGAAGCCGAGCTTTCCGGCCTCGGCCGCAAGCCTCCTCTCGGATTGATCCTCGCCATAATAGC
>Ga0074046_10005071_pt1 | contig 10574 bp, 9 predicted proteins | sample BogForMeECP23OM3_FD_94441 | JGI IMG/M metagenome (GOLD analysis project Ga0074046, IMG submission 94441) | Bog forest soil microbial communities from Calvert Island, British Columbia, Canada - Bog Forest MetaG ECP23OM3 | ecosystem: Environmental > Terrestrial > Soil > Wetlands ...
AGCGTGCAGCCGACTTGGCTTGAGATGCAAAGCGTGCCCCGGTCCGGCTCGGGAATGTACACGGCCTCGATTTCCGGCGCGCGCTCGCCAGGCTGTTGCGCCTCAAGCCTCAAGAGCCACTTGCGCGTTCCATCCTCCGAGACTTGCTCGGCCGCGATCTTGGGGCGCTCCAGCGTGAAACGGGCGTCGAGCTCCGTGCGCAGGCCTTTGGCGATGTTCGTCAGTTCGGAGAAATCTTGCGCGCCGCGGGCATAGATCCAGTTCCAAAGTTGCGCCGCCCGCATCTTGACTTGACCGGCAGGAACGCCAGCGGATGCGAGCGCCGCCAAAAGTTCGGCCTTCGTCATGCCCGCGAGCGACGGCTTTAGCAGAGCAGGCGCACAGGCCACGGCGGCCGCGCGATTTTTAAGAACGGTTGTCATCCGAGGAAAAATAGAAGACCGGAGCGCCCTTCACAAGCGGCTCGTGACTTCATCGTGGCCCCGGCCTCGTGCACTGAAACTCTAATCGCGCCCAGCCGCATTTTTCCAAGCGCCGGTGCTGCTATGAAAAAGCCCCGTCCCGGTGTCACCTTTGCAGCTTTGAAGTCCTCACATCTATGAAAAGGAAGGTTGGCAACCGGCCCGAGCGGCGGCTTCTTCCACAGGGGCGAGCCCGCGGAGTGGTAGGCGCCGTTTTCTACGGCTGAAGCTGCGGTCTGTTAAGCTAGAGATTGCAATAGTGCGTGCCTGTTTAACAGTTATGCATTCGCTTGACTCCGGCGCTTCCACTGACCAAAAGTCCATATTGACAAAAACGCAAACGTAGCCCGGGAGGCCGGTTGTTTGAGTCCCGCGTTCAATGACCATACAAGGCGGGTTAGAAGCAACCCGCTATCGGGCGAGCGGCCGCGCGTCCTTATCGTCGAAGACGATGTGCTTCTGTCGCTCGAGCTCGCGCAAATTCTTTCGGAAGCAGGTTTCGTTGCGATAGGACCAGCGCGGTCGGTAGCCCAAGCTCTCGAACTGACGGAACGGGCTGGTTGCCAAGCTGCCGTGCTGGATATCGGGCTCCGCCTTGGGACCTCCGAGCCCGTCGCACGCGAATTGAAAGACCGCGGCACGCCGTTCGTAGCGCTGTCCGGTTATCCGCAAAACCGCCTGCCATCCATATTCACCGAGGCTCCCTTTCTCGCGAAGCCGCTCCAGCCCGAGTTGCTGATCGCCGAGCTTAGGCGTTGCGTGAGCCAGGGTTGAGCTCATGGCCGGATCTCGCAATCGGCAGGACTTAAGTTAGCGTCTATGGGGTTGAGCTGGCGCGGCGGCAATCCTGCTCAGCGAGGCTGAATACCCCGGTAGAAATGCGAGACAGGGCCCGCGCCCGCGCCGATATCGAGGTCTTGCGCGCGCTCGATTGCGCCCTGCAAATAGGCTTTGGCCTCGGCGATGGCCTCTTCCATTGGCAGACCTTTCACGGCGTAGGCAGCAATCGCCGAGGCAAGGGTGCATCCGGTTCCATGAGTATTTTTAGTTGCAATTCGCGGCGTGCAGTAGGAGCGGAGCTTTGAGCCATCGTAGAACCAATCGATGGCGCTGGGGCCGGCGGCGTGGCCGCCCTTGAGTAGAACGGCCCGAGGCCCAAGTGCGAGCAGCTGCCCGGCTTGGGCCTTGGCTTCGCTTTCGTTTTCAGCCATCGGCGAATTGAGAAGCGCCGCGGCCTCTTGCAGGTTCGGGGTGATTAGGGCTGCAAGAGGGAAAAGCCGCGAGACGAGTGCGGCCTCGGCGCTCTTGTCAAGAAGGCGGCTCCCGCTTGTCGAAACCAGTACCGGGTCCACTACGATTGGGATGCCGCCTGCCCATCGCTCAAGCCCGCCGGCTACCGCGAGTATGGCTTCCTCGCTTCCCAGCATCCCTGTCTTAACCGCCATGATCGAAAGATCGGAAAAGACGGCGTCGATTTGGGCAGAAACGATGCTGGCGGGGACAAGGTGGACGGCAGTCACGCCGCAGGTGTTTTGTGCGGTGACAGCCGTGACAACCGTCGCCCCGTAGACGCCAAGCGCGGAAAATGTCTTCAAATCTGCCTGGAGGCCGGCGCCGGCAGATGAGTCCGACCCCGCAATGGAAAGCGCGGCTGGCGTGCTCCCGCTCAAGGCCTTACGCCGGGAGCCGTAATGGGCAAATCTTTGCCTCGCCAGCTGAGATAGAGCTCAAGCGCAACATAGTCCGGCGCGTTGACCGGTTGAGCCTCGGCACGCGTGAGCTGGTTGCACATGCGGAAACGCTCGTGAAGAGAGATCATTCGCCTCTCGCCTACGCTGAATACCGGATAGGATTGGGGATGTCCCTGACTTAACGTTTCCGCACCGAAATTTTGTCCGAACTTCAACTCGTGGCACTGCGCGCATGAAAGCTGCAGAAGACCAGTCTTCATGTGGTAAAGCTCGCGGCCTCTTTCAAAAGTGGCCGCGGCCGGTCCGCTCACGTCAACCGCCGGAGTTAGCCTCCGGGAAAGCCAGCGAAGATAAGCGGTCATAGCAGCCATTTGCTCCGAGCCGTCCGGTAAGGGAGAGGCCTGAAGAGCGTTCTGCCTGCAGAAATTGATGCGTGTCTGTAGAGTTATGACCTGTTTCACGCTCGGCAAGTATTTTGGATAGCTCGCTGCGGCGTGCCTAACCGAGTTATTGTCCCCTGCGCCGTGACAATCCTGACAGGATTTGCCGGCGGCACCTTCCGGCCTGCTCCAAGCAGCTTCTCCTGCCTCGACATAGGGAAAAGCAGGATTGTCGAAGTCGTCCGCTTGTTGAGCGCGAATCGCGGCCGGCAGAAACTCCTCGCCGGGAATGAGACGCATGCGGGAGGCTTGAGTCTCCGCAGGGGCTTGGGGGCGCGCATCTGTTTGCGCGCAGGCGGAAACGCTGCCGAAGGCGGCGAGGATCATGAATGACACGCCGAGGATCGGTTGCACCGGAAGGCCTCCTAACGATCGAGAGGTACTTGCGCCCTCTATCTCAACGTCTTCAAGTAAGCGACCAGATCCTCGATCTCGGCCGCCGTCAAGACAGATGCCGCGGCTCCCCCTTGCCTATAATAGGATGGCATGATGGTTTCGGGATAGTAGGTCTTCGGCTCTACCAAAACCTGCCGGAGCTGGGCATCGTCGTACTTACTGCCAACGCCATCCAGCGCCGGGCCGATCCCGCCCTGTCCTGCGATAGAGGAAAGCACGCTGACCTTATGACAGCTGAGGCAGTCGCCCTTTTGGCGGCTGACAAGAACTTCGCGTCCGCTTTCGGCGTTTCCGGGCGCGCCCGTTAGCGATCCGGGAAGGTTTTGTAGAACGCTTGAAAGATTGTGAGGGGCGCCGGCGTTCGTGTCCTCGAGGTAGAAGCCCGCCGTTTTTCTCTGGCACTCTGCCGCGTGAACTCCGCCAAGCGCCGATAGCACGAGCGAAGCCCCTATACATGACGTCACCGCAATGGAAATGTACATACGCAGTTTCGCCATGCCACGGTCCCCGGCTTCACTAGCGGCTAGCTACATCGCCGGCTGCGTCGCTCACCATACCAAGCCGTGACAATAATCGGGTTTCTGAATCCGTCAATACATTGTTTAGGGTAATTGAGAAGGCCTGCGCCGCGGCCATACCTTGGGTCTTTCGCGTGTCCAATTTGGCCCTCCACTAACTTGCTTGCTTGGCTGCTTTAAGCGCCGCGAAGCTTTGCGGCAAGTCTCTGAGGCTCGATATTACAGCGTCGCTGCCAAGCGCCGCTGCCGCAATTTGGCTGTAGCCAAAATCGACTACAACCGATGCTACTCCCGCCGCTCTGGCGCAGCCCACGTCCGCGGCACTGTCGCCAACCATGACCGCGCTCTGCGGCGGCGCTCCAAGCGCCGAAAGCACGCCGAGCAGCGGGGCTGGGTCCGGCTTACGGGGAGAGCCGGCCCGCTCGCCTGCCACCGCTGCAAAGTATTTCGCAATACCGAGCTGGTCTAGCGTCTCTATCGTAAGGCTGTGCTGCTTGTTCGTGCAAAGCCCGAGCCGGCGGCCTTCGCCCTTCAGGCGTTCGAGAAGTTCGACTGCTCCCTCGTAAAGCGTGGTGCGCACCGTGAGGTTTTGCCGGTAGGATTGGACGAAGTCTGCGGCAAGCGGCAAAAGCTCAATATCGGAGATGCCATGGGCGAGGAGCGCGCGCTCCACGAGCTTGGGCACGCCACCCCCAACCATCCCCTTGACTTGCTCTACTGAAAAGGGCGGAAGATTCCGCATGCCGAGGGCGCTGTTCAAAGCATGCGCGATATCGGCGGCACTGTCGATCAACGTGCCGTCGAGATCGAACACCACAGCGAGCGGCCAATCTTCCGGTTCGCGTCTCATAAAGCGGCGAGGCCCGGCCTAAGCGTGCGCGATCTTCGGATCGAGTTCACCCTTGGCGTAGCGTTTCGCCATCTCTGCCGCAGGCACGACCTTGATCTTCGACGCGTGGCCGGCCGTGCCGAATTGTTCGTAGCGATCTTTGCAAACCTGCTGCATGGCTTGCATGGCCGGCTTGAGATATTTCCGGGGATCGAATTCTTTCCGCGCTCCCGCAAGGGCCTTACGAACCGCTCCCGTCACTGCCAGGCGGAGGTCTGTGTCGATATTGATCTTCCGCACGCCATGACGGATGCCGCGCTGAAGCTCTTCCACAGGCACGCCGAACGTTGTGGGCATCTCGCCGCCGAACTCGTTGATGATATCGATCAGCTCCTTCGGCACCGAGGAGGAGCCGTGCATCACGAGGTGCGTGTTGGGAATCCGCTTATGGATAGCCTCGATGACATTCATCGCGAGCACGTCGCCGGTCGGCTTGTGCGTGAATTTGTAGGCGCCGTGAGATGTGCCGATGGCCACGGCCAGTGCGTCGACCTTCGTGGCGGCGACGAATTGCGCCGCTTGGTCCGGGTCCGTCAGGAGCTGCTCCTTCGAGAGCTTGCCCTCGGCGCCATGCCCGTCCTCTTTCTCGCCTTGTCCGGTCTCGAGGCTGCCAAGGCATCCAAGCTCGCCTTCCACCGAGACGCCGACCCAATGCGCCATCTCGACCACGCGGGAGGTGATACCGACGTTATAAGCATAATCGGCAGGTGTGGCAGCGTCTGCTTTGAGCGAGCCGTCCATCATCACGCTGTCGAAGCCGATGCGGATCGCGCTGGCGCAGGTCGCTTCGTTATTGCCGTGATCCTGATGCATGCAAATCGGGATCTCGGGATATTGCGCCTCGAGGCCTTCGATGAGCTTCGAGAGCAGGAGATCGCCGGCATAGGACCGCGCGCCGCGGCTGGCCTGGATGATAACCGGGCTATCGGTCTGCTTGGCCGCTTCTAGGATGGCGATGCCTTGCTCCATGTTGTTGATGTTGAATGCCGGCACGCCATAGCCGTGCTCGGCGGCATGATCGAGAAGTTGCCTGAGCGTTATACGGGCCATTTATTTCCTCCGGTTGGTGTCGATGCTTTTCAGTTCATTTCACGAGCGGGCGAGCGCCGCAACTCCTGGCAGCGTGCGGCCTTCCAGCCATTCAAGGAATGCGCCGCCCGCTGTGGATACGTAGGAGAATTTGTCTGTGACGCCCGCCGCATTCAGTGCCGCCACGGTGTCGCCGCCGCCGGCAACCGTGCGGAGCTTGCCTGCTTCGGTGAGTTTCGCCGCTTCGCGGGCGAGCGCGAAGGTGGCCTCTCCGAAAGGCGGGATTTCGAACGCGCCGACGGGACCGTTCCAGAGAAGCGTTTTGCACTTCTCGATGCGCTGCTTGAACTCCTCGACCGAGCGCGGGCCGGCATCGAGAATCATCATATCGTCAGGCACCTCACCGACAGGAACCGTTTCGGTAGGGGTGTTCGCCTTGAGCTCTCTTGCAACGACGGCATCGACCGGCAGCACGATCCGGCAACCGGACTCCGCGGCCTGCGAAAGGATGGTATCGACGGTTTCAACCAAGCCGGGCTCGCAAAGCGACCGGCCCACGCCGATTTTCTTCGCATATAAGAAGGTGTTGGCCATTCCGCCGCCGACGATAAGATAGTCCATCTTTTTCACGAGATGGACGAGCACGTCGATTTTCGTCGAGACCTTGGAGCCGCCGATGATTGCCGCCACGGGACGCTCGGGATGGTCGCACGAGAGCTTGAGCGCTTCGATCTCGGCCATCATGGATGGGCCGGCATAGGCTGGCAAAAGACGCGCCAACGCTTCGGTCGAGGCGTGCGCCCGGTGCGAGACGGAGAAGGCGTCGTTGACGTAAATATCGCCCAGCTTTGCGAGTTCGCCCGCGAAATCCGGATCGTTCTTCTCCTCGCCCTTATGGAACCGGAGATTCTCCAAAACGGCGATCTGTCCGGGCCGGAGCTGCGCCATAACGACGTCGGCAAGAGGGCCTACGCAGTCTTCGCCAAAGAGCACGGTTGTTCCCTGCATCATGGAAGCGAGCTTATTGGCGACAGGCCGTAGCGAATATTGGGGATCGGGCGCGCCCTTGGGCCGTCCGAAATGGGAGAGAATGGCGACCTTGGCGCCGCGCTGGGTCAGGTCGCGCAAAGTGGGTAGAAGCCTTTCGATGCGGGTAGCGTCGGTGACCTCGCCTCCGGATGCCGGGACGTTGAGGTCGGTGCGGATCAAAACGCGCTTGCCGTGAACGTCTACGGCCGCGATGCTTTTGAGTTTACCGAGTAGCTCCGCTGTGGACATATTTACCTCCCGTGTTCAACGCCTTGCGGCACATCTTTGGCGTCAATCGCCCTTAGGCCCGCACGTGCCGCCGTCCCTGAGCTTTAGGGTTAAGCTCTTTTTTAAACGATTTTCAGGAGTTGCGTTACGTTAGAATGACGCTTGGCGGAACGTGACATTTTTGCATTACCCACACAAGTCAGAGTTATTTAACGGTGGATTTACTCAATATGATAACCAAACTGTTGCAGCAAGACGTTTGCAATTGCCAAGAAGAAGCCTTATGTCTTAATTGGGCCACAATATGGACCCAGCTCGGGATTTTGTGTCTCTGAGCTTACCTCCCAGTGCCGCTGGCAGAGTCCTTTGCGGGTTCGTGCCAGCGTTTCTGTGTGGATTACCGTCCTAGGCACGATCCCGCTACCGCGGCGACACAAGAGATCATCGAATTTCATGAGTAAGCTCATCGAGTTATCCGATCTTCCGCAGGCTGCGCAGGGTCCGGTTCTGTTCTGGCAGCGAACGCTCAAGAATCCGCGGCAGGTTTGCAGTCTTTTCCCTTCCAGCCCGTTTGTGGGCCGGGCGATGACAACGGTCCTGGGGGACCGCGTCGACTCTCACATTATAGAGCTGGGGGCGGGAACGGGTGCAGTGACGCGGCAGCTGATCCGGAACGGCGTGCAGCCGGAGAAACTGACCCTTATCGAAATCGATTCTCAGCTTGGCGGCCATCTCAGGCGCAGATTTCAGGATGTGGATGTTGTGATCGCGCCGGCGCAAGATCTTGCCAAATTGTGGCAAGAGCGTAACGGCGGATGCGTCGGCGCTATCGTCTCGACTTTGCCCATGCGCCTGTTTTCCAAGAAGCTGATTTATTTAGTGATGAAGAACAGCCTGCAAGTTCTTGAGGACCGCGGGATGTTCGTTCAATTCACCTACCGGCAAAATAGCCCCGTGCCGCCGCGTGTCGTTAAAGCGCTTCATATGAAGGCTTGGCGCTACACGCGCGTTTGGCTGAATCTTCCGCCGGCCGCCATCTGGGTCTACGAGAAGCAGAGCGCGCCGAAAGAAATCTAGAGACCAGCGATTCCAGAGCCGTCATCGCGAGGCGCGGAACGCGCCGCGGCGATCCAGTGCATCTTGCACGCCGCTTGGTTGTGGGGCTTGTGGATTGCTTCGGGGCGATGCCCCTCGCAATGACGGCAAGGAAAGCAATCGACCGGATGCGGTGCGAACCGGAAAATCTCAGTTTCGAATGGCTTGGACTTTGAGAAGCGATGTCCCGCGCCGGGTACGAAGCCGGCTGCGCCAGTCCAAAAAGTGCGTGTTCATTGAGCAACAGGCGGCGCGTAAAAAAATTACGCGCGGCGCAGGGGTATCGATGAAACGGCCGGTTTTTGCGGCCTTAATCGACTCGCTGCCGTAGGTGTGCTTCGCGACAAGGCATTGTTATAAACGCCTTTTCTTGGGAATGAGCTAACCTCAAGGACCTTGTTCCTCCCCTTTTCCCGGCGGCGCCGCTCACGCTCGGCGAGCCGGCACGGCCGTGTTGCCAGTGAGCTTGTTTTGGTGATTAAGTGGGGCGAACGATAAATAGGGGTGCTTCGGAACGCAGCCCCGCAAGGCTTATCGTGGGGGAGAACATGGGGAAATTGTCGAATTTCAGGCTGGCGTTGCTGAGCGCGACAGCCCTTGTAGCAAGTGCCGCTGCCGTGAGCGAGGCCCGGGCTGGAGGTTTCGGCATCCGCGAGCAGTCCGCGTACTTTTTGGGCGACGAGTTCGCCGGCGCGGCAGCGGGCGGCGATATCAGCTCCATGTTCTGGAACCCGGCGGCAACGGCGACGCTGCAGGGCTTCAATAGCTCGTCGAGTTACACCGGGATCATCGCAACCGGCAATGAGCACGCCACAGGCGGTTTGCTCTCTACGTTTGGAGCGCCCAGTTCAACCGATGTGGGCACCAGCGCGCTCGTTCCGTCGTCCTACTGGACCTTACAACTTACCGACCAACTTTACGCTGGCCTCGCTTTAAATGCGCCCTTCGGCCTTATCACCAAGCCGGATAATTTGTGGGCCGGCTCTCCGCTGGCAACCACGACGAAGGTGTTCTCGCTCGATGCCAATCCGACGCTCGCCTATAAGATCACGCCAACCTTGACAGTTGGCGCGGGCGTTCAGATCGAGTATTTCGAGATCAAGCTCGATCACGGAGACGCGGCCCCGGCCGGCCCGGCGATCATTCCGGCCCGCAACTACCAAGCCGATGATGTGGGCGTAGGCTTCACCGCCGGTGCCATCTGGCAGCCAATGGCTGGGACCTCGCTCGGCCTGGGCTATCGCTCCGCGGTTAACGTCAACGTTAGCGGGCTTTATTCGACAAGCGGCTTCGTCGTCCCCCCGGCAACTGTTTTCCCACCGGCCAGCTCAATTGCGAATGGCAAATTGACGCTGCCGGATGAGGTCACATTCAGCGTCAGGCAGGCGATCACCAATCAGCTGACTTTGCTCGGTACTGTCGAGTGGACCCGTTGGAGCAGCGTGGGGACAGTGAACGCCACAAATCCGTACTGCTTCCTCTCGGGGCCCGGAATTTGCGAAAACCTGCCTCTTAACTTCCGCGATGGATGGTTCTACTCGATTGGCGCGGAATACGCATACAGCCCTGCGCTCACCTTGCGGACGGGCGTCGGCTATGAAGTCTCCCCGATCACGGATGCCACACGCAACATTCTGCTGCCGGACAGCGATCGCGTCCATCTCGGCTTCGGCGCGAGCTACAAGTGGTCCGACAAGATCACCTTCAACGTCGCCTACTCTCACCTATTTTTCGACAATATGACGTTCTGCATGGCACAGGGAACTGGGATATCCTATGCTCATTGTACACCTGCTAACCCTAATACTCTAATTAGCGGAACAGCCGACACATCCGTCGATATCGTCTCTGTCGGCGTGAACTACAAATTCTACGGCGAGGCGCCGCTTGAGCCTCTCAAGTAATAAGAAGGTACCTACCGACTTTCAGCGGCCGGCACCATCGCCGGCCGTTTTTTTTGAGCGCTTGGCCACGGCCTGTGTCATATTCTTGCAATGAAGATGCGGGCAGTCTGATGCAAATTCCGAGAACCGGGGGCAAAGGGTGGACCATCCGGCTGCGCCGAACTATAAAGTACCCGTGAGATACCGCGCCCTCTTCCTTTCCGACATTCATCTGGCTGCCCGGGCCTGCAGGTCCGAGGACCTTTTGAGCTTTCTGAAATCCCATGACGCCGACACGATTTATCTCGTGGGCGACGTGATCGATTTCTGGCGTTTGCGGCGCGCACCGAGCTGGAGCGCCTCGCACACGGCGGCTATCAAGGAGCTATTGGCAAAGGCGCAAAACGGCTCGCGTATCGTTTACATCCCCGGCAATCACGATAGCGAGATGCGTGCCTTCGCCGGCACGACGCTTGGGCCTGTCGAGATTTGCCTCCATGCGATCCACGGCACCGCCGATGGACGCCGCTTTCTCGTCGTCCATGGCGACGAGTTCGACGCCGTCATAAAGAAGGCGCTGTGGCTTGCGGTTATCGGCGATATCGCATACGACATTGCCGCCGCGGCCAACTCCCTTCTTAATTGGGGCCGGCGCGGAATCGGCCTTCCATACTGGTCGCTTGCCGCCTTTCTGAAATACCGGGTCAAACGGATCGTGAGCTATGCCGGAAATTTTGAGAAGAAGCTTGCCGCTGCGGCCCGCGATGCCGGTGCATCCGGCGTAATCTGCGGCCACATCCATCACGCCACCATTCATGTGGTCGATGGGATTTGCTATGTGAACACCGGCGATTGGGTGGAAAGTGGAACCGCTATTGCCGAGCGGGCGGATGGGCGGCTCGAAATCATCCGCTG
>Ga0074046_10005072_pt1 | contig 10573 bp, 12 predicted proteins | sample BogForMeECP23OM3_FD_94441 | JGI IMG/M metagenome (GOLD analysis project Ga0074046, IMG submission 94441) | Bog forest soil microbial communities from Calvert Island, British Columbia, Canada - Bog Forest MetaG ECP23OM3 | ecosystem: Environmental > Terrestrial > Soil > Wetlands ...
ATCTTTGGCTTTCCATGAAGGAAATTCTGCCTCCAATTTACGGACGGATTGGAAAGTGTGATTAGAGAGATCGATTCCTCTTAGGAATGGAAGAATGACTCGTAAAATAGCACGTTATGGTTGGGTTCGGGATCTTCCTGACCAAAGAGATCATCTCTATGCTGCACCTGCAGAGTTCCTGGTCAAGCTTCCACCAAGTGTTGACTTACGGCCGCAGTGTCCTGCCATATACGATCAGGGACAACTCGGAAGCTGCACCGCTAACGCCATCGCGGCTGCCCTAGAGTTTGATCAGATGAAGGAGAACCAACCAAACATCTTCTTGCCGTCACGGCTCTTCATCTACTATAATGAGCGTGCATTGGAGGGAACGGTAAATGAGGATTCAGGCGCTCAAATTAGAGACGGAATCAAAACTGTTGCGAAACAAGGAGATTGCCCTGAAGCCCTTTGGCCGTACGACATCACGAAATTCGCTATTAAACCTCCTGAACAATGCTATCAGCAAGCGTTGAAGTTCAAAGCAGTGCAGTACCAGAGAGTTTCGCAGATGCTTAACCAACTAAAGGGATGCTTAGCCTCAGGCTATCCGTTCGTATTCGGTTTTACTGTGTACAATAGCTTCGAAAGCCAGCAAGTGGCACAGACCGGCCACGCTTCTATGCCATCCCCCTCTGAAACCGTCATTGGAGGACATGCGGTGGTGGCCGTTGGCTACGATGACTCACAGAGCTGGTTCATTGTGAGAAACTCTTGGGGTGACGGCTGGGGTATGAAAGGATACTTTACGCTTCCTTATGCATACTTGATCGATCAAAACCTGGCCAGTGACTTTTGGACAATCCGCGTAGTAAGCTGAAGACAGGCAGCGTTTGAGGAACTACAAAACGCTTAGCTCCAAGAACGAAGCATCGCACGTCTCGTAATCACTATGACCGTGTCAAAAGAGAAACTGAAGGTAAGCCTCGGAAACGAATTCCAGATTCAATTACCATCCAACCGGACCACGGGACACAGGTGGGAGGCTAACTACGACAAGCTATTACTGCAACTTTCAACTTCAAACTACGATCGCGTCTCAGAAAAGACCGGGGGCGGTGGAGTAGAGACGTTCATCTTCATACCTCGGAAGAAGGGAAGAACGATGATTCGTATGCTCTACAAACGACCCTGGGAGAAGATAAACGCGAAAGAGGTCCTTTATGACGTCGCAATAGAATAGTGAGGTTGACTAGGATTATGTATACCCTTGATCTCAGTTCTTCGGGTCGCATCGTAAGCCGGAAGTTGATTCTTACTATTTGCGTCATGGTCTTGTTTGTATGAAGTTACTTGCACGTTGGATAAAATACGTGGGTGCCATAGTATGCACGGTAGGCGGAATCTACATTGGGAACGGGTATGGGGCGTCGTACTGGCGTTTCGGGCCATTCAACCTGGCTTGGGACACGGCTTTTAGGGGCATAGTGCTCGTGTTGATCGGATTTCTCCTCATACGTCTGAGCAAGTAAGCTTTTGACGTGGTCTTGGGCATTTCCTGCAGGGAATAATGTAACTCTTGCAGAAATCGATGTAGCATCAAACGTAGCTTTTTCTAACTACGCTGTTCCGGTTCTGTTAACGATAATGTATACGACCGCATGTTATCGGTGCGATAAACTTCGCAATCTCATGCCTGAACTTTGACTCAACTTTGTAATGGAGATGGACAACACTTTTGTTCGCGGAAACTTGACGAGCAAACATTGGGTGTATCGAATGAAGAAAATTCTGTCAGCCGTGATTCTTGCACTAGTGATTGCTTTTCCGACAAGTGTAGCGGCCCTCCCCACTAGCGCTCCAGTTCAACACAACGTAGTGATACTTTCATCTCTCAACGCACTCGTGCCGCTCGGCTATTATGGGAAGTTGATGATTAGTAACCTAAAGCATGCCGGCTACAACGTGACCTACCTCGCGGATAATGCAGTAACTCTAGATTTCCTTGTGCATCATCTGAATGATTATGATGTTGTGATATGGCGCACGAACACGTTCAACTACATACATACCACTTACTGGTACGTTGGCGAAAAGGTCAATGACGCAACAGCTCAAGAGTACACTTACGATTTCGCGAAAGGTTGGATTAATGGCCATGCAGGAATCCTTGGTGTCAGTCAAGATTTTATCAGCGAATATTTCCCCGCCGAATCGCTTAATCATGTAAAATTGATGATGTTCATTTCCAGCGATGGAAACTCGCTTGCGCCCCAGTTCATGACTGCTGGAGCCACGTCGGTAATCTTCTGTAACGGCGTCATATCACTGCAGTTCGGCCTGATTGACGACTTGACGAACGCGCTCGTAGCGTACCTTGCAACTGGACAAAATGTGTACACTTCAGTGTACAATACGGTTTCTCCATTCAATCAGGGAGGGCAGCTTGAAGACAACCTGGACTCAACTTACACACCGCCATTCTGGTTCCTCGGTAACGCCTCGTTAACGTTAGCCTGACTTTCCTAACATGCCTGGATGCGGATGATTCGCATCCCTTTTTCAGCAAACTTCTTACGCGTGCTTAACCAAAGAAATTCGTATTAGCCAGAGTACACTACGAAATCTGTACACTACAGAATCAGGTATCGCTTTGTCGTCGATAAAGGAACCCGTTGTGATCCATAAGGGACTTGACAATGTCTACGTGAAGGAGAGTAGGATCTGCTTGATAGACGGCGAAGCAAGCAGACTCTTCTACCGTGGATATTCCATAGACGATTTAGCTGCCCATTCGACATTCGAGGAAACCGCGTACCTTCTCATATTCGGTAGACTACCGAACAAGACGCAGCTCCAAGAATTTGTTAGAAGACTCGAGAGCTATAGGACGCTCGATCCAAGACTTTTGCGATTGATCTCATCCTTCCCCACGTCTTGTGATCCTATGGATGCACTAAGAACGGCGGTATCCTCTCTGGGCTTGTTTGATCCAAACCCGACAACCGATAGTCTCGAGGCAAGAATCGACAAGGCGCTTCAGATACTTGCAAAAACGCCCACAATCATCGCGGCTTTTGACCGTGCACGGAATCATAGAGATCCAATCGCCCCACAAGCGGGTTTGAGTCATGCAGCCAATTTTCTCTACATGCTTAGTGGTAACACGCCTGATCCGTATGATGCTTACGTTATGGATGTGTCGCTGATTTTACATGCAGAGCACGAAATGAACGCTTCAACCTTCTCATGTACAGTCGCAGCATCTACTCTCGCCGACATGTATTCCATCATCACTTCTGGGATTGCCGCCCTAAGAGGTCCGCTCCACGGAGGCGCAAACGAAGCCGCCCTTCGAACTGTGCAAGAGGTAGGAGATCCATCAAACGCTGAAAGATATGTGACGCAGGCTCTTGCAGAAAGGAAACGGATTATGGGGTTCGGACATAGAGTCTACAAGACATGGGATCCTCGTTACCGGATTCTTAAAGCGCTGGGAGCTGATCTTGCAGTGAGACGGGGACAACAGAAGCTATACGACACTGCGCTTGCAATTGAGACTAGTGCACTGAAACATCTGTCCGGTGCCCCGATCTTTCCTAACGTCGATTCATATTCAGGCGTAGTCTTTCATATGCTCGGCATCACAACGGACCTATTTACCCCAATCTTCGCAATGAGCAGAATTGCGGGGTGGAGCGCACATTCCATCGAGTACCTTGAATCTAATCGATTGATACGCCCCAAAGCATACTACGTGGGACCAGTCGGATTGCAATACGTCCCTATTGAGGAAAGATCGACTTAGGTCCATGATAATTCTTGAATTCTAAGGACATTATCACTAGGCCACTTGTTTCAATCACTTCGGAAGGGACGGTGCTCGAAGCGGCAAGGTTGATGGTCGAGAATAACATGGGACTACTGGTAGTCTGTGATCCGAAAGATAATGGACTCAGAGGAGTCGTGTCTGAACGCGATATTATCCGTTCAGTCGCCTCAGGAAAAGAGACCGCAATGAAAGTGGAGTCGATAAGTACTCCTGCCGTTGTCACCGTTAAGTGGAACTCGGACGTTGCGGAAGCAGCTAAAGCCATGAATAAACATCGGATAAGGCACGTCGTAGTTGTGGACGACGCGAGTAAACCAATAGGTGTAATTTCAATGAGAGACTTGGTTGGTGAGCGATCCACGCTCAGAGCGATTTTGCAGTCACACGACAGGGAGGTCTTCCCTGGCGGGGATTAACTACTCCAGCTGCTCGATACGACTGCCGACTTCATCTAACCCTACCTCGATCTCTTCTCTGGTTGACATATTCTTAATTTTGACAACCCGAGATTCGAGTTCACGACGACCGAGGACAATCATGTAAGGTATGCCGCTTGCGTTCACGTACGCCAACTGCTTGCTCAAACTGCGTTCCTTGAGGTCAATCTGGGTTGGGATATTTTTCCCGCGTAATTGCTTAGCGAGCTTGGCTGCTTCTAAATTAGCGTCTGCCTGAATTGTAGCAATGAAGACTTTAGCTGCAGGCTTCATTCTGGGGAAGAGATTAGCTTTTTCTAAGGAGATCATAAGACGTTCTACTCCGCCGGCGACTCCTGTAGCGGGTATGTCGCGCTTTCCAAAGATCTTACACAAGCCGTCGTATCGTCCTCCTCCGAATAGTGCTCCAACTTCTTCCGCTTCATCATAACCTTCGAATACGATCCCATCGTAGTAACCGATTCCGCGCACTATGCTTAGATCATACGTACAAATTTCCGTTCTTCCGTATGCTTCCAGCGAATCTGCTAGGAGTTTCAACTCGCCGACCGCGATTTTCGCTTTCTCTTCCTGGAACTCGAATCCTGCCAATTTCTGCAAGACGTCGATCGGAGATCCGTTGATTGAAATGAAAGCGAGAATCTTTTCTACTGTTGCAGGTTCAATGCCAAGTGCCAAAAACTCCTTCATCAGTTCGTCGGGCGTAACTTTGCGAATTTTATCGATAATTCTAAGAGTCTGATCAAGCTTCTCTCCGGATGTTAGGCCAAGCTGATTCAGGTAGGCTTCAGTCAATCTGCGATTGCTGATCCTAATCTTGTAATTCTTCAATCCAATGTTTTGCATGATATCTGCCCCAACGCAGATGACCTCCGCGTCTGCTGCCGGGCTTGCTGAGCCGAAGATTTCAACGTCCCATTGTGTGAAGTATCTGTAACGTCCGAATTGAGGTTCATCATATCTCCAGTTTCCACCAATAGAAGCGTATTTTATGGGCTCCGGGAGATCCGTACGAGATGTAACCATGCGGGTTAGACCAACCGTCAAATCAAATCTTAGACCTAGGTCACGTTCCGATTTGTCTTTGAACCAGTAGATCTCATTTCGAATCGCTGGGCCACTCTTTGCTTCAAGAGTTTCAAGATTTTCAATGGTTGATGGTTCGACTAGCTGGAAGCCATATCGCGATACTGTTTCGCGGATTTTATCATACAGCCAGAGTCTACGAGTCATTTCGTCAGAATTGATATCTTTCATACCGCGAGGAAGTGAGAACGTCTCTGGCAATGATTTCACCTGACGGAGCTCGGATGACGTGAATGTATCCTATAACCTATTGAGTCGGAGATGGAGTTAACTCGGAAACTCCGATCGAGACAATATACGTGAGAGCGGACTGAGCAGCCTCGTACATGAGTCTGGTATGATGAGAATTGAATAAGTCACGAATCGATTATGAACTACGGTTACTCTGATTAGACTTGACTAGAACGATACTGTGAAAAACATCTTCTATACAAGAGTAAAACCGTGGAATCTTATGCCGATATCACGAAACTTTGTTGGGTATGGCAAAGCCCCGCCAAAGGTCGGTTGGCCGAGAGGTCGCTGGCTCGCACTCACTTTCGCGATAAATTACGAAGCTGGAGGCGAAAGGTCAGTGGCTTTTGGAGACCAAGGAGCAGAAAGCTTTGGTGAATTTCCCGCATATGGCACACCGCCGAAACGTGACTTGGCGATAGAGTCCATTTTCGAATATGAGACCAGAGTTGCGATTTGGCGGATATTGAGGCTATTCAAGAAACATGACGTGAAAACAACATTCTTCGCTACAGCAAAGACACTGGAGATTAATCCCGAAGCAGCTAAGGAAATTGTTCGCATGGGACATGAGATATGTAGTCACGGGTATCGGTGGATTGAACATTTCACGTTGAATGTTGAGGAGGAGCGTGAAGTGATCAGAAAAGCTGTTGAATCAATTGAGAAGCTTACGGGCCAGAGGCCAGTGGGATGGTATTGCAGAGAACCAAGCGAGAACACAATCGAGCTGCTGGCACAAGAGGGGGGCTTCCTGTACGATTCGGATGTCTACAATGATGACTTGCCCTATTACGTCAAAGTGAACGACAAGAATTTTCTGCTAATCCCTTACACGCCTGATGCTAACGATTTTCATTACTTCTCAAACCGATTCAGCAACTCCAGTGAATTCTATCAATATCTGAAAGATTCCTTTGACATGCTCTACGAGGAGTCAAGGAAGGAGCCGAAACTAATGAACGTCGGTCTGCACGTACGTATATCCGGAAGACCGGGTAGGACAGTCGCCGTAGACAAGTTTCTGAGATACGTGAAACGGAAACGAGGCGTCTGGATAGCGCGCAGGGTTGACATCGCAAAATGGTGGTTAGATAAGTGCCCCGCGCAATAATGCGAACAACGCAATTTATACGCTAGTGGCACTCTCTGCAAAAGGATTTGTATGGCAGTAACTAAATCACGCGAACTCGGCACGGGAATCGCGGTAGGACTAATCGCCGGAGGCGTGATAGCAACCCTCCTAAGCATTTCCAACTTTCCATTCTCTGCGCCAGTAGGCGCTTTCGTGGCTGGAGCGTTGGCGGCATATTTGATCTACGACAAGATTGGTCCGGCGACTCTTGGGGGAGCATGTGCAGGTCTGCTAAGCTTACCGTTCTACTTGGGTCTCTCGCAGGTGTTTGTTATCTTTGAGATTATCCCAATACCCCCTGGACCCCAACCAAGTATGGCAGAGCTTCAAAGTGCCGTGGTTGCAATCACACTCATGGACATAGTTGCCGGAGCCGTCGCGGGTTCGATACTGGGAGCCATTCATCACCCACCTCCTCCCTCCGTGGCAGCACCATTGCCCACGTATCCGCCTGAACAAGCCAAATATTGTGTACAATGCGGTGCCAAAATTACTCCGGGAACTCTTACTTGTTCTCAATGCGGGGCCCGACAACCGGAAATGGGGCTCGTGCGCTAAACGCGTAGTGAACTTAACGTATAGTACACGATGTCTGTTCGTCGATCGACGACAGCGAGGATTAATTCCTTCCTTTGCTTATCTGCGAATGCTAGAAGTTTAGACAATTTCCTGAGGCTTGCTTCTCCGCCCTCGTAGACGATTGAAATCAATCGTCTCATCGGTCCTTTCCCGTATATATCAAAATCAAACATTTTCGTTGATTCACGAACGAGATATCCACGATCTCTCAGGTCTCGGTATACCAGGTACTTGATCCAGATCGCTGGTTTTCCTACTGAAAATCTCCGAACCAAGTCTCGTAGAGTAAGCTCATGCCTGTCTCTCTTGTCGACGACGACTATTCGCTGCTTCTCATGAAGGTAAAATGATTCGTAGGGGGTCAGCACCAGTTTGGTGCCTTTGAGGTCACCAAATCCGCGATCACGCAGCTCCATGAGTTCTGACGTGTACGGAATGTAAGCAGAACGAGTGTCGCATACCGCTTCCCAAGGCGTAAACTGCGCCTTTTCATCACTCGGGGGCGTTTCTTGCGGTATGCTCTCCAAGACTACTCACTCGGACCAGCAATGACGCCGCGAGCTTAATGCTTTTGCCAGTTCGTCATCCCGACGAAAGCTAATTCTACCCACGCAGCGCATCACTCAGTGATCGAGTTTGCTGCAATTCTCCAAAGTAAGGACTGTGGAGTGGGTGAATGGGCGGGTCAGAATGGTAGATCAAACTAAGATTCCAGAGAGATTCACTTACGTCACCCTCAGTAACTATCGGCAAGTTGCGAAAGCAATCAAGAAGATGATTGTTAGAGGCGCGCCGGCCATAGGAGTCGCTGCTGCCATGGGCATCGCTTTGGCAGCGAAATCCAGCAAGACGAAGGACCGGAATCAATTCATGGAGGAACTGCGGAGAGCTGGAGCAGTACTGTGTGAAAGTCGCCCAACTGCATGGAACCTTTTCTGGGCTGTTGACCGAATGCTCCGAAAGGCCGAGGCGACAACTGGAAGTACTAGAGAGATGGCTGAGGAGATTGTTCTAGAAGCAAAACAGGTCGCACTTGAGGACGTTGAAGCTAACCACAAGATTGGCGAGTTTGGATCTTCATTGATTGATGATGGAGACAGAGTTTTGACACATTGCAATACAGGTACGTTGGCCACTGTAAGTTACGGTACGGCTCTGGCTCCAATTCGTACTGCTGTACGTCAAGGCAAGAAAGTTGAAGTGATAGCGACAGAAACGCGGCCGCGCCTTCAAGGAGCGAGACTTACTACCTTCGAGCTCCTGAAGGATCGTATTCCCGTCACTCTAATCGTTGATGGAGCTGCCGGCTATGTAATCAAGCAAGGAATGGTGAAGTTAGCAATAGTTGGTGCAGATCGGATTACCTCAAGGGTAGTAGCGAATAAGGTTGGAACATATCTAATCGCCTTGGCTGCAAGAGAGAACCATGTTCCTTTCTACGTGGCGGCTCCCTCATCAACCTTTGATTTGAAGAGAACAGCTGGAGTTGAGATAGAAGAGAGAGATCATCGTGAGGTTACTCATATCGGAGGAAAGAGAATTCCACCTCGCGGGGTGGACGTGTTCAACCCTGCTTTTGATATAACCCCGGTCGAGTTAGTGGCGGGATTCATCACCGAAAAAGGGGTGTTGAAGCCGGCGGATCTGAGCGGTGGATTCTAGCCGACTTCTGCAAGCGGTTTCTTGCCGATTTGGAGTACGATCTCCACCGGGCAATGTGTGACTGCTTCAATCTTGCTCTTCCAGTCGGAACCCATGCCGACGAGAGCATACATGCCCGTGACTTCTGCTTTGGCTTTCTGAACGATTCTGGTCAATGCAATCTGGGTTTCGCCGCTATCGATCACGTCGTCCACGATTAGTACGCAGTCTCCTTTCCGGAGTGCGTCTCTGGGAACGAACAGGCTAATCATGATCGCGGTCTTGCTCGGAATGTAGACTTCTTCGATGAATTCGCGTACCCCCACTTCTCTGTTCTTCTTTGCAACCACCAAGCCGACTCCAAGTCGATGTGCGAGCAACGCCGCGAGGGGTATTCCGTCAGTGGCTGCGGCGAGGACCTTAGTGATTCGCATTCCCGCAAACGCGTTTACGGCATGTTGTACTGCACGTTCAAGTAGCAATGTATCAGAAATCAAGTGTGTATTATCGAAATAGCCTGCATCGTCAAACCTAATTCTCTGCTGAATCTCGCCTTCAAGTCGCATTATCTTCTGGAGTGTTCGATTAATGTTCTGTGCTCTATCGATGGTTGGGAGTACATGTCCTTTGACATATCTGCTGAGGACGGTTTCGGGTAACCCAATGATTTGGGCAAGTTCCCTATATGTATAGTAATTTTTGGCTAGATTCAACAGCTCAATGGTCATGAGCTTATACTTGAGATCGGATATGCGTGAGCCTGCTCTCAATCTGCTGCCATCCTTATTGATTTAGACAAGTTAAGACATTCACATGCCCGTGCTGAGTAGTATTAATACTTTCGACATGGATTGACACAAAGATTGGGGTGACTATTGACGCCTTTCTACAATTCCTTTGCTATCTTGGTATCTGCCTTCATATGGACGGCGCGTTTTCGTGCTAAGTAGGTGAATTGCGAGCTGCACAAATCGTTCTCCACGTTTCAAAATGAGGTCTTCAGATGCGGTATTGTACAGCATAATTGTGAGTTGCCCATGGAAACCAGGGTCAATGAGAGCAAGACTCGCTATGATTCCAGCTCTGGCTAGTGATGAACGAATATGGAGTGTCCCAACCATATCCTCGCCTAATTCAACTCGTTCAAGAGTTGCAGTGAGCATGCTGCGGCCTGGCGGAATGCGAATGTCAGAGTTGACCCGTAAGTCATAGCCACCGCCGTTCATGCACGCAGCTTCGAAGGGGTCTAATACGACAGATCCTTCTGTAATTCGCCTCTGAATATCCGTATCCGATAGCACTGCCACTCTCTTCATCTTCCAGCGACCGAAAGCTGAATCGGCTGAGAAACCATATACCTGATTGTCTATAATTGCGTGCCTAGCGGGCCCGTAGTCGAGCCAGGATTAAGACACAGTGACCTAAAACTCGTGTACGCCTTCGGAGCTAATGCGATGAAAGCCTGGGATCCGGGGTTCGAATCCCCGCGGGCCCGCCATAAATACACCCTTATCATTAGGCTCCATATGCGATCACAGTGATCCCCGTTGCGGCGGCTCACTTTAACCATCGGTCTCTTGGTCATCGTTGCGGGTTTGTATTTGGTTAATCAGGGAACGCAGATCCTCACTCCCGTTGCAGAAGTGACAG
>Ga0074046_10005075_pt1 | contig 10565 bp, 8 predicted proteins | sample BogForMeECP23OM3_FD_94441 | JGI IMG/M metagenome (GOLD analysis project Ga0074046, IMG submission 94441) | Bog forest soil microbial communities from Calvert Island, British Columbia, Canada - Bog Forest MetaG ECP23OM3 | ecosystem: Environmental > Terrestrial > Soil > Wetlands ...
ATGTTTGATCCGCCTGTATCGACGCCGATTTCCCGGATCACCGCTATAGCGGCGTCTCTCATTCTCTGGTATTCCTTATCAGACAGTGTCTGTGCAGGCGCCACTGTAATTGAGTCGCCGGTATGAATACCCATAGGATCGAAGTTTTCAATGGAGCAGACTATGACTACGTTGTCTTTCTTGTCCCGCATCACTTCAAGCTCATACTCTTTCCACCCGATCACAGACTCCTCCACAAGCACCTGGTTGACCGGGCTGAGCTTCAGTCCCTTCTCAAGGAGTTCACGATATTCTTCAATGTTATATGCAATCCCTCCTCCTGTACCCCCGAGAGTGAATGCCGGCCTTAGGATGGCCGGAAAACCAAGATGCTCTATAATATCAAGTCCATCCTGGATGGTGGTTATTGCCGCGCTCTTCGGGACTTCCAGTCCGATGTTCCGCATTGCCTTTTTAAACAACTCCCTGTCTTCAGCTTTTTTGATCGCAGGCAGTTTGGCGCCTATCAATTCCACCTTGTAGCGGTCGAGCACCCCTGACTCGGACAGTTCCACCGCCAGGTTGAGAGCAGTCTGACCTCCCATGGTGGGCAGTAACGCATCGGGTCTCTCTTTTTTGATGATCAGTTCAACAAACTCAACCGACAGGGGCTCAATATAAACAGCGTCAGCGGTCTCGGGGTCGGTCATTATCGTTGCCGGGTTGGAATTCACCAGTACCACCGTATATCCCTCTTCACGAAGGGCCTTACAGGCCTGCGTCCCCGAATAGTCGAACTCACAGGCCTGGCCGATCACAATAGGACCTGAACCGATCAAAAGTATCTTTTTTATATCCGTGCGTTTTGGCATTTATGTCATATCAGACTGTTGGATTTCTCAGCTGATATGCCTCCTTATTTGTTTTACGACACTTTACTACAATAAATGTGCTGTTTAATAACGCTCAATATTGCATCTTCCTGGGCATGCCTATTCCAATGCTTTGGACAAGCGGGATTGTTTAAAATTATACCATTTAAGCGCCTTGTTATGTTCCCCCTTTGTATTCCTTGAAGCCGTTATCAGGCAGCACCGGATCCTCGAAGAAGATGCGAAGTCCCTTGAAATCCCTGTAAACTCGGTCCAGGACAATAATGTTAGGCGTGATGACCAGGAAGTTGCGTGACAGATCGGAGCCCGGTTCATACAATTTATGGAAGAAGCTCCACGCCAGCGCCAGGCTCAGAACCTTGGTCTTGCCGCTGCCTGTCGCCATCTTTACCACGAACCGCCGCCAGGTCTCGTCGAACATGCTGCCGGACACGAGGCCGCTTGCATCAAAGCGCATCATGTCATGCTTGTCCTTGACTCCCATGACATCGTAGAGGTAAACAATCGTCTCCAGAGCCTCGCGCTGGGCGAAGTAGTATTGAAACTCCGCCATCGTTCCGTCGGCCTTTGGCAGCAGATGTTGTGTGTTGAACCACCAATTGAGCAGGCTTCGGCTGGTGTCTGTGGCTCCAGCATACCTGCCGTCCCGGAACTCCTTCACCTTACGGCGCAGTTCAGCCACAAGCGGCGGCATGAGCTTTTCCATGCTGGTCTCGCGCAACGCTTCATCAGCAGGGAACCATCGTATGCTGGGGTCGAGAATTGCATGCGGGGATTTAGGGAAGTCTTTATGCAGCGCCATTATTTCTTCCCTCCGTTCTTGCCTATGTTCACGCTGACAATCGTCATGGTGTCATTGCCGAAGATGTCCACCACCTTCACGGCGATCTTGCGCCGTCCTGGCGTGCATTCGTGGAAGACGCTTTTAAGTTCCAGCGACCTTTCCTTCTTCGTGCGGAAGCTCTGCCACTCGTTCTCGAAGATGTAGTCGCCTGTCCAGAGTTCTTCCCATTCGCCGGTTTCTTCATTCTTCACCCGGACAATTTCCCGTTTGTTCTCAAAGTCGAAGTCTACAGACCAGTAGTCAATCCAGTCTGTCCAGTTCTTGGTGAGCACCTCTCTGGTGACGATGCCGTCCTTGTCCTTGCTCACCTTGACTATCTGACCCTTCTCCGCCACGATCCGGCTGCCCTTGTTTTTAATGGCCGCCTCCGCGTTGGCAATGGTGTCCTGCGAGTAGAACACCGAAAAGTCAGTCAATTCTACCGCAACGGTATTCTTTGCAACGTGCGGTTTGACCTCGATGTAGGACACGTCATGGAACACCACCTGGTTCTTTTCCACCGCCCGTTTGTCGAAGACTTCGGCGGGGATGTATTTGGGCGCGATGTCGATCCCTTTTGCCCGCGCCTCATCAAGCACATTCGGGAACAGGCCCATCTCAAACTCGAAGCCGAGGATGTCCACCTTTGTGATGTGCTTCTTGCGGCATTCCAGGATGATTTCCTCGACGAACAGCCGCGTCACCGGCAGGTTCACCGGCCCGACGGCCACCAGCCGCCCCGCCTTCTTCCCGTGGAAGCTGATGAAGCCTTCCGTCTTCTCCGCCCGGTAGGCCCGCAGGATCAGGTCGAGGAACGCAGCCTCTTTTTCTTCGAGTTGCTTCTGCTGATCCGCCTCGCGCAGGTTGGGATTAACGCCGATATAATGCTGGCGCTCGTACTTTCCAAGATTGAGGATTTCAAAGGCCCTGTAGTCCTTGCCATCTTCCTTCAGTTGCCGTTGCACGCCAATCATTCGCTTACGCGTAGTGTGTATGGCGAACTTCCCCAAATCGCTGACTATCCACTTACGACCCAACTTTTCAGCGACAGCGGCTGTTGTTCCTGAACCGCAGAAGAAATCAGCGATAAGGTCGCCTTCATTAGAGGAGGCGTTGATGATGCGTTCCAGCAGGGCTTCGGGTTTTTGAGTGGGATAATCTACACGTTCAGTTGCCATTGGATTGGTTAGGTTTATATCAGTCCAAATATCTTCGATCTGCTTACCTTTTGATTCGTGGAGGTATTGTTTGTAAGAGGGATATGCCCCAGCCCTAACAGGTTCAATCCATCGGTCTTCCGCTTTTAGCCGTGCTTCTGTAGCGGCGGAATATGTCTTAAGCAGTGTCTTGCGATAATATCCGCGGTCATCCTTGTATTTGAAACGCTCCTCATACTCGTCCGAGTAATCGATGTATTGCTGGTTAAATCTGTAGTTCTCGCTGCGCGTGTAACTGATGATTGTATCTTGGTTGATGGGAAATTTGTTAGCGCGAGCTTTGCTGCTACCGGCGAAGGGGGTCCGCTTCCAAATGATGTGATTCAACAGACGATCATTTCCAAAGATTTCATCCATTGCAATTCTTATGAAAGAATTAACCCTCCAATCACAATGCACATAAATACTCCCATCCTCCACAAGCAAGTCACGCATCAGAACCAAACGCTCGTAAATCATGGCGATGAAGGAATCCGCCCCTTTGCCCCAAGTGTCGCGGTAAGCGATTTCTTCCAGGATGTTGGGCTTCTTTGTGAAGGTTTCGTCGCCAATCTCGATGTCCATCGAGAAATCCGCACCCACATCAAACGGTGGATCGATATAGATGAGTTTAATCCCGCCCTGTTTCTCGATTTCCTCGCGCAATGGGCCGTTCTTTAGGCTGGAGAGAATGAGCTTATTGTCACCCCATATCAGCTTGTTCGTCCACCCTTTGAGCTGGCGGCCGCGAGCGTCCAGTGAGAACATATCCATCTGTGATGCCGTATCTTGGGGCTTTTCGGCACGGGGTTCATCCACCTGTTCGATGACCTGGAAAGGCAGGACAATGTTGCAGACCTCGCCCGATTTCCCGTTCCAGACCAGCTCCACCTCTCGCTTGTCCTCAAACAGCAGAAAGCGGTACTTCTCTGGCAACGGCTTGTCCGCCTCTATAAAGCGGATGATCTCCTGCTGTTCCTGTTCGGTCAGTCGTGGCATAAGCTTCCTTTTTTTGTCAGTAGTCTACCCGGTCGTTCGGCCCGAGGGGCACTATAGAAAATATATAACAACAAGCTTAGCCGCTTGTCGGCTTGTGCGCCTGGTTGGAACCTCTCATGTTCGCCGCGAATGATCCCAACCGTCATTATTACAGTTGTCGCAATAGTTTATCGTAATCAGAATGAATGCCAATCCAGAACCAGATTATATCTGCTCCCTGAATGATTCCGATGGTTCTATAGTCTTTTGAGATTCTTACTGAAAAGATAGGGCGTGTAGAATGGACTTGTTTGAAGTGCAAACTTGGATAATACGGGTCTTCCTGAAATTGTTTATAAGCCTCTTTTGCCTGTTTTCTTATTAGTTCCGGCAATGCTGCATAGCACTTCCAAAAAGCCTCTGTAGTTCTTGAGTTCACAGGCTATCAATGTTCAGCGGTCTTGTTTTGCCTTTCTTGTGCTCTGCCAGAGCCCCGTCAGCAAGTTTATCAAGGACATTCTCCGATTCGGCAAACATTAGCTCCCACTTCTTCTCCGCCTCTAATTCTTCAAGCAGCCATTTCGCAATCGCGTTCTGATCGACAACCGGCAATCTTGATGCTTCTTTAAAGGCTTTTTCAAGCAATTTTGTCATTGGTCACTCCTTTGTTTATATTTTATCATGGTTCTTTTGCTTTTTTTGTCTTGACACCCCATTGGAATGTCTGTTCATGCTTCCCTGGTTTCACCCACAGGATAGCTCCTTCATTCAGTTTGAATTCATATTCCCATGGCTTGGCATCCTTTGGTCTCGGGATGATCATTGCCGGGAGGAAGGGTTTAACGACTGAATGCTCAACCCAATGCGATTCCGTTTTCTGGAATTGTGTCCAACCCAAACCAATATCGCAGAGTTGCCATAGGCTCCCGTCTTCCATCTCAAAAATCAGCGGCTTGCGCCCATCCGGTAAGCTGAACTCCCAAACGCGGCTGACTATCTGTTGCCGTTTCAACTTTATTTCTCGCTCCCTAACGACTTCCTTTCCGGGTAGCGGTTTCTCTCCCTGACCGGAAAGAATCCGGGTTATGCAGTTTTGTATTACTTCGTCTGAAAGGCCAAACTCCACCCGTTTTCCACTAAACCATTGAGAAATTTCTTCGTCTAGTTGGTTGAAGATTTGGGTGTATCCGTCAAGCTCTTCGATTAATTGGCGAATATGGTCGGCCTGAAACATAAGATGGGATCGGTCGAACCAATAATGATGCGCAAGGAAGTTTCTATTATTAAGAGCCTTTTCAAGTCTGATCGAAAATGCATCGGGGATCTTACCAGCAAGTTCGCTGATGACATAGCCTAATGTCAGGGTGAATGTATGAGCGAGCCGCTCTTCGACCCGAAGCCGAGTGATCAGGTCTCTACGAGGAAGATCAGACAGGGCAAGGATAAGGCAAAGGCCTCGATGAAGAACTTCGCTATAGTAATAGGCAAGGCCGAAGCGCGCGCACATTTCACGCACGAGATCATTCATAAGCTCGTTATCCATAATCATGCCTGCCTGTTCAAAATCTTTACTTTGTTCAAAACTTCTTCAAAAATGAGATATTCGTGTCCCTTCACAGTTTCCCAGTCAATTCCTTTATTTTGAAATTCAGGGTGCGCACCGATTTCCATATACGTTCGATATTTGCTGAGATTGAAGAGAGCTCTGTCAACTTTCTCAAGTAGGGGTATGTAGTTTTCGATTTCTATAACATGCAACCTGTTTACCATATCATGGGCTAAATCATTGCGATGTATTCTCAGTCCTTGAATAGCAAGCACATCCTCGGAATTTATCGCCTTCATGAAATCACGCAAGTACAGAAGACATGCTTCGAACTCGTTTTTATGACGAGATAAAACATCTTCTTCATACGATTTGAACGGCATACCTTTGCCAAACATCATATTCGAATAGAAACACTTAATTGGTTTGACTATAAGGCTTTTTACCAACTCGAATGCCACTAAGATGAAACCTGCGTATGTGAGTACGCGCGTCAGTTCTTCGTCTGTCAAGTTGTCTATTTTCACCATCTATAGCCCATCCTTAATTTCGGAACCAACCAGTTCGTATCCCAATCTGTCCAACATCCCCAATGGCCTATTAGCGGGCCTCATATCCTTCCCAATATAACACAGCTATAGTGGAACAACAGCAGCCTCCCCAATAAAAGCATATCTTTCGGGAACACAGGTAAAGATGACAATCTGGCATTGCTTGGCGGCTACCGCCAATACGGCGCCCATCAATTTCAGGCGCTCCGGGTCGGTGTAACCCAGTGCATCATCCAAGATGACCGGTGTTCCGCCATCCTTTGCCACTACCATGGAACACGACAACCGGTAAATCAAAGAAAGTTGTTCTTTTGTACCACCGCTAAGGGAATCGAAGGGGACCGTGACGCCAGAGACCGTTCTGCTGGTAATTTTCAAATCATCGTCGATAGTCACCTGAAATGAAGGGTCAAATACCAAACGACCAAGTCTTTCAATTTTATCTTTAAGCGGTGCGACATAAGCCCGGTTCGCCTTGTCCCGCTCTTCGCACATAGTATCAAAAAGGCATTTGGCCGCATTGGCTCTAAGTGTGGTCGCCCGGTTTTTGAACTCCAATTGTTCAAGTTGATTCTCTGCCGCATTAAATTTTTCGTGAAGGCCCTCTTCGCCCATTATTTTAAGACGGGTTTGGACCTCTGTCAGTTCCTTGTCTTTTGAATCATGACTAATTTTTATCGTTTTCAAGGAACCTTTGGTGGAATCTGCCAGGGCTCTTACTTGTTCAGGATTGAAAGCTTTTAAAGCGTCTGCGGCTGAACGGTATCCAGTATCTTCTGAGAGCACCGCCCTGTCAGCGGCAATCATGTTGACCTCAAGTGTTTCATCAGATTCTTTCTTACGAGCTTTATCGAGGTTTTCTTGAGTCTGTTTGAGGTCTTTGTCCAACTGCTCAAGTTTGGCCACGTCTTCCCTGTATTTTATATTTACACCTTCGAAGAACGAGCGGGCAGAATCGAGAGCCTTACGCGTATTCTCCAATTCGCCACTTGCAGTCTGTAAAGTCGCTTCTGCCTCTGCCCGTTCCTTTTTTGCGGTGTCGAAATCCGGGCAAATCGGAATGTCTTTAACCCGCCCGACAAGGTAGTTCGGCACGCTCTGCTGGAGATTGTGCAACCTTTCTTCAAGGCTTTCGTAAGTAATATCCCTAAGGTTTTCCTTCTCGACCCGATCTTTGTTTTCAATGCCCCGCAATGCCTCTTGGCGCTCATCATACGCCTTTCTGGCCTCGTCAGGGTCTGCCACAGCGGCAGCGGAACAGGCAGCGTGGAGGGCCAGACGCGCTTCTTCAACCTTCCGGGCAAGCCCTTCTATGCTGGAGCCGGCGGTTATTTCGATATCAAGGGTTCCCGGAATGGACACTGTGGTCTTATCAGAGACGGATATTTTACGAAATTCATTAGTTTCGAGTACCGCCTCTGTACCGTCTATGGATAGGCGACATTGAGAGATGGAACGAAGAAGAACACTTGGCGAACCTATTTCCATCCTGGCAGAGGCGGTCTTATAACTTAGTTCTGCTTCCTTTATCCTGTCTAATGCGGTGGCATCCACCTTGTTCTTCGCCAACACTGTCTCTGCCTGGGCAGCGTCTTTACGGGCATGGTCAATTCGTTGTTTGCGTTCGAATAACTGATCCAGATCGAGCTTGTCGTGATAATAGTCGAAATCCGCCCTCTTCAAGGCGGCGAGACATTCCGTTTCCTTTCTTTTTCTTTCGGCTTCGATGGTCGCAGCTTTGGCTTTATTAAAGGCCTCCTCGGCCTGAGACAAAGCCGGCAGGGCCATTGAACTGCTTTCTTGAAGTTCCCAGTGGGCCTTGGCAGCGTTTTCTGCTGTACGAATCATATCCTGGCGGATTTCTTTGGCATGCCGTACTGCCTCAAGAGTTTTTTGAGCAGATTCCTGTTTTAATGCGGCCGCAGAAAGAGTGTTTTCGAGCGAGTTAATTTGATCAAGCTTGGTTGTGAGGGCTATCATCTGTTGAGATAGCTCTTCTTCCTGCTTCTTGAGCTGGCCCAATTCCCTTTGCAAGACAGGGACACGGTCGATATCGGTTTCGAGCGCACGGATGTCCTGTTCAATTGATCTAACCTCAGTCTCCTTTTCGCTCAGGGCGTTTCGCAGGTCCTGTAGTTCCTTCTTCTCGGTTCCACGACCAGTAGTATAGTAGAGTTCATATTCCTGCGAAACCCTTTTGAACAAACTGAGTTCTTGCGGGGCGGCCGGATGAACCCCTGCTGCCTTGTCGAGCGCCGCAGACAATGCCTGTTTGTTTTTAAGCTCCGGTTGGCCAATCGCCTCACCCTGCATGATAGACAGGGCCTTCCACAAAGCAACATCGAGTGTTTCTTTAAGAATTTCATTCGCCCTGTCATGCGCCTGGCGGCCCGTGAGGTTTTCGGGATTCGGTTTTGTAATAGTAAGTTTAGTCTCAGGCTTTTTTAAGAAGCGTTTGAAATAGGTAAACACATATTTGCCCGTCTCCATTTCCAGCTCAATTTCAGGTCCCGCATCTTGATGAACGGGTTGGATGGCTTGAATGGCTTTGTTTTTGCTATTGTCCTGGTAGTCAAAAATAGTGTTTATGGCCTCGCCGAGACTGGACTTCCCCGACTCGTTCGGGCCTTCTATGCGTGTAATACCCAGGGGACTGAACTCTATATCACGCGTATTAATGCCCCGGTAATTGGCAACCCTAAGATGAAGGAGTTTCATGCGACCTCCTTGGAAAGACGGAGCAGGAGCATGAATGCATCGCGGGCAACGGAGCCTTCGGGCCCACCCTGCTCTATTTTATCCCGAAGCCTTTTTACCGTTGCATCGGCAAAGCCGGAAAAACCAAGATCGGTGAAGTCCGTATCATCGGGAATCACGAGGAGGTTGTCTCGGTTGATAACGGAACCCGCCAGGACATCCTTGGCTGCAAGAATGTGGTTTTGAAGAACCCCGTGCAAAGAAAGTGTGAGCGAACCTTTAAGAACCAGTTTTACAACTGCCCGTTCCCTGTCCGGGATGTCTTCCAGCTTTTTCCGGAGAGCCTCCATATCGGCTACGGTATTCAAGTCAACTAAGTCTTCGATAAAACTCCACTGTCCGATTTTCACTTCTTCGGTAGTGACATGGTCGCCATCAAGATTGACAATCTGGCAGAACCCTGAATGGTCTTCACGGAAATCGGTGGATTCGGGAGTCCCGGAATACCAGATTCTGTCGCCGGAACCCACTTTCGTTAGGGAATGGCGATCGCCTAAAGCTATAAAATGGGCCTTCCCTTCTGAGACTGCAGCTTCAAGCTTGGACAATACCATCACATTTTCTGCTTCTTTATCGGGAGTAAATATGTCAATAATACCATGCCCCGCGCAGATACGCTTTATGCTCCCAGCCGGAGGAAGCGCATTGAGCAAATCAACAATTGGGTTGCCGCGCGGCCGTTTAGACAACCAAGGGGCGCCTATCAGTTCGAACCCTTCATCCAGTCGAACAGGAGCCGTGTTCTCGATGATGTGGACATGAGCCGGTTTCTTTTCTACGAAAGTGCTGGATCGGTAAACAGAAGCCGCATTCAAAGGGTCATGATTACCGGGAAGAAGATAAACAGGGACTGTCACCTCTTTGAGTGCTTCGATTGCCCGTGCGACGGTTTTACGGTCCACCTGGTTTGACTCGAAAGAATCGCCGCACACCAAAATAAAATGACATTTTTTCTCTTTGGCAATACGGCCCATTGTTCGAATGGCATCAAACCGCGCCTGGGTATATCGGGCCTGGGCTTCTTCCGAAAGGAAACGGCGGGTCATACCCAATTGCCAGTCGCTGGTATGAAGGAAACGAATCATGGGTTATAATCCTTTCGATCTGTCATGCCCGAAGTTCGTAATCGGGCATCCAGTGCCATGGCTTTCTGGATTCCCGCTTTCTCCAACAGTACCAATAGTAGGTGCTTTAAGCAGGTGCTCTTAGGCACGGGAATGACGAACATTGTGGCTTTACTTATGACCCCCTTATTATCCCTCTATAAAATTTTTAAAAGTTTTTGTTACATTATCAGCTTCGGAATAGTCTCCGGAAGAGAAAACCATTACTCTTCGCGCATCTTTGAATTCAAATTCCACAGTGTAAAATTCGGCTGCAGCACCGAAGCCGGGAATAACAGCGCCATGCTGGAGCGCTATTTTCTCGACAATTTTTATTCCATCGGGATTTTCAGAAGCAATTTCTTTATAATCCTCTCTGATTTCCTCGAGCTCAGCAAGGGTAAATAATTGTTTTTCCGTTCGGAAAAAACCCTTGCGCATAAGAACAACAACATTATTGTCTTTGTCTATGACCGCCTGCAAAAACGTTTCACGGAAAACAAAGGTCCTGAAAAAAATAAAAAACAGCACAAACAGCAGCAATACAGCTATAAAAGAAATAGTGGACAGGTGGACCCTGGAAGCAAAAAAAAATCCCAGCAGCAAGATGCATGCTCCGGCGGCAAAAATGGAGGCCGTCTCACGGTTAAAAATACTGCTGTGCAGCATACTGCCTTTTTCCGCCCTGAACGACGCCGTCCTGAAGACAAGCACTTTATCACTTATATCAAATTCATAC
>Ga0074046_10005076_pt1 | contig 10565 bp, 10 predicted proteins | sample BogForMeECP23OM3_FD_94441 | JGI IMG/M metagenome (GOLD analysis project Ga0074046, IMG submission 94441) | Bog forest soil microbial communities from Calvert Island, British Columbia, Canada - Bog Forest MetaG ECP23OM3 | ecosystem: Environmental > Terrestrial > Soil > Wetlands ...
CATCTAGATGACTCTCTTTCCGGGAAGATCCAGCGCTGTCACGCTCTACTATCCCAGCAGGGAGCCACGATCTTAGGAACCTGCTGCGGCGAGTCGCCGCCCTACTCACGGATTCGGGTCTGAGGACATCTGGCGACGGCTGCCGCTGCCCGGCGCCGTTGTCACTCGGCTCGTCACTGGCTCCTGGGACGAAGGGGACCGCGCCGGACGCGCGAATCTGGCGAGGTTCCAGGTTGACGGATGTCTCGGGATAGCCTCGTGCTGCGTACCGCGCATAGCAGGGCGCTTCACGGCCTGGTGTCGCCTCGCTGGCGATTGCTGTCAGGCGGGCGCATCGATGGCCTGGGCCGCGTCGAGCAGGCGCTCGTCGTAAGTCACGAACGAGGTCAGTGAAGAGCGTGAGCGCAAGGCTGCGCCGAGGTGGATGGCATCTAGGCTGCGCAGCGTCGCCGGCGTGACCGTCTGAGCCAGCATCCGGATGCGCTGGTCCAGGTCGATCAGGTCCATCTGTTCCAGCACGGCGGGCAGGCGGGAGACCGCCTCCGGCGCGTACCGGGCGAGCGCGCGGAAGGATTCGATCTCAGTGAGCACCGAGCTGATCCACTGGATCTCGGCCCGCTCATCCAGCCAGCTGCGCAGCGCGGCCCATAGCAAAGTCGGTGACCGTCGTCTCGACAACGGCCGCAGGCTGCCCATGACGCACGTGTACCAGGGCGTCTTCGCCGTCACCGTGCCGGACGAGAAGGTGCCCGGCTACCCGGATCGCCGCCGTGTACTCTGCCGCTCCCGGGTCCGAGGCCGGCTCCGCGGCCGCGGAGGAGGCGGCGTCGAGGACATACGCCTGAGCTAGCTCTATGGCCCGGGGTCATCAGGAAGCCCGGCCCACGGGGGCAGGGCCGGGCTCCGGTACCCGGCTCCTGGTACGGGGGCGGGAACCGGGCCCCTAATCGCGCTACCGGCCTTGCGCGAACGTAAACATCTATATTGCAGGCCGGCCGGAATACGCCAGGAAAAAGGGCCGCGGGGTGACGGGTGGCGCATGGCGCCATGCAGGTCACGGTGTCGGGAAACAATGCCGGGGAAACTACGTCGCTCCTCTCGCGTGCCTCATCTGACGGGTAGACGTACCACGCTGGCGGCCGGGTACCACAATCATCGATGGAAGGACTGACGGCCGCCTCCGCGGATGACCTTCCGCCGCTGGGCGAGCTGCTCGTTGATGACCCGTTCTGGCAGTACCCGGCGCGGGGCCTGGCGCGGGAAGGGGTCGGGCACTTGCGTGCCTGGGCCATTGCGGCTGCTGCTCCGGGTTACCTGGCTGTTGTCACTGAGACTGGCGGCATCATCTCCGTCACTGAATCTGCCGGGCGGATCTGGGCCGGCTTGGCTCGCAGATACGGGCCCTCCCTCGTGCTGCTCGAGCACCACCCCGCGCCCGGGTCCGGCGAGGGCATGGAGACCCTCGACCTGGTCCGCATCGGCGCTGACCAGAGCCCGCACTGGTCCCGCGTATGGCCAACCCCGGAGGAGAACCCGCGTCACGCCGGGCTGGAACGGTGGATGGCCGCTTACGGGTACCAGATCGTCGGCAGGCCCGCGAGCTGGTTCGATAGGGGTGATGACACTAACCGCTGACTGCTGATGGCGCCCGCGCGACGCGGTTCGCCCCGGGGCTCCGGACGCGGCGAGCGTGCCGCGCCCGGGACGGCGGAAGCGCGCTCTCGCGGTCCGCGAGCGTGGCCGCTGGCGGACCGCCCGCAGCCCAGCGCCCCGTCGAACCGGCACGGCCGCCGGAGCGCTCGCAGTCTGCGCCGCCGTGTGCGTCGCCGTCATCGCTGCGGTGATGGCCAGCCGGGACGTGACGGCCTGACACGGCCATCCCCAGCCGGTTACATCTGGCCGTGGCGAACCGGGCCGGCCGGTTCGTAGGTGCCGATGACGATGCCGAGATCGGTCACGGTGAGGCCGACAGGGTGCATCGTTACCGGGAGGATGCCGTCGTTGAACAGGCGGCGACCGGAGCCGAGCACCAGCGGAAAGGTCATCAGGCGGTAGCGGTCGACGAGTTCGTCCTGCAGCAGCGTCTGGAGCAGTTGGCTGCTTCCCCAGATCTGCAGCTCATCGCCGGGTTCGTCCTTCAGCGCCTGCACCGCCGCGGCGACGTCGCCGGTCACGAGGCGAGCGGTGTCGGGGTGCTCGCCGCGCCACGTGGCATCGGCCTGGCTGAGCGAGCCGGACACGACGTACTTGGGCAGCGAGTTGATCGCCGTGGCAATGGGGTTGGCGGGGTCGGTCTGATCAGGCCAGTAGCCGCGGAAGATGTCGAAGGTTCTGCGGCCGAACAGGAACGCGCTGGCGTGGCTGCTGAGCTCGGTGACGAACTCGCCGACGGCCCGGTCGGGGAACCGGGCCTGCCAGCCGCCGTGCGTGAAGGACTCGCTGGGATCCTCCTGAGGTCCGCCGGGGGCCTGCATCACGCCGTCGAGGGTCAGGAACGTCTGAACGGTGAGCTTCATGTCAATGCAGACGGACCGGCGCCTGATTCTGAGCGGACGTCGTAGCGCGCGGTCACGGTGCGCAGCTCCGTCCGAATCCCTGAGAACAGGCATTCTCGGTGCGGCAGTTGCGCGCCGGTGGCCAGTTTCGCCGTGCCGCCATCGACAGTCACGAGGTTTTCCGCGCGCAGCCCGCGCAGCAGTTCCGTCAGCAGAAACGGCTGACCGCCTGCCCGGCTTAGCACCTGCCGCAGCGCCTCATCCGGCTCGCCGCCGAGCATGTCCCGGGCGACCTGCGCGACCGCGGTCTCGTCCAGGGGGCCAAGCCGGATCTCGGACGCACCTGCCTCCAGCCGGCCGACCGCGTCCGCGCCGCGTCGGGCAGCTCCCCGCGACGCAGCGCCAACATCCAGCCGATCCGGTGCGTGGCCAGCCACCTGGACAGCGTGACCGGGGCGCTGGTGGTGGCGGCGTCAGCCCGCTGCAGGTCATCGATGATAATCAGCAGCGGGGCACGATGGGCGGTTTTCTCGAGGGATTCCTGCAGCTCACGCAGCAGCCAGAACCGTTGATCAGGAGACTGGCTGAGTTCGTGGAGCCACGGGCGGCTCGTCGGCGGAGACAATAGCGTCCAGGATCGGCCCGAGCGGCACTGCCCGCGCCCGGGATCCCCGCCGCCACAGAACACGCGGATCCCGCGATCCGCGGCAAGGCTCGCAGCCTCGGCCAGCAATGTGGTCTTGTCTGCGCCCGCGGGCCCGGTAACAAACACGACACTGCCGCGCCCGGCGCCGAGCGTGTTCAGCTGCCCGCGCAGCACATCGACCTGGGGCTCCCGGCCACGCAATCTGGGAGGCACCGGGCCATCGTAGTCGAAATTCGGCCTGCTCAGCCGTCGGCGGCGCTGTTCTTCGCCTGACTCGCCCCGGCCGTGATGACGCTCAGATCGCGGGCCGCGTTTCGCCTGTCCCGGGAGTCGTCAGCTGCAAGCGGCCCACAGCTGCGACTACCCCGAAGCGACTTACCCGGCCGACGCACTGCCCGGAGTCCGCGAGCGGCGGCACCCGGATGCACCAGTTCTGGCCGAATCATTTCTTTATGTCCTCTTGAGCAAGCGGCGTAGTGCTCCACGGACGGAGGCTTCCTGCTCGATGCCGTAGCCGCGACGTAGGCACGCGCTGGCAAGGTCACCGACGCCATCATGGCGCCGGGCCATGCGAGCGATGATCTCGCGGCTGCCGAGGCTAAAGACTTCCCCCGCAATATGGTCGACCGTGCCGATGTCAAGAACGGCGCATCGGGCATCAGGAACGAGATGGTCGTATACACGAGCCGCGATACGGATTCCGCCGAGATCGGCGTCTGGGCAGATCACTACCCGATCCACGAAGCCGGAGGCCTGCTTGATGAGCTTCAGGACAGCATCCGGCGGTTGCCCATGGCACCAGATGACAGCAATGTCCGGATGGTGGTCGCAGATGGCCTCCGCAGCTTGCCGATTCTCGATCACGAGCAGGATGCGGGCACCGGGGACGGTATCCAGGTTAATTGGCTGGCCGGCGGGCAGCCGGATGTCGTGGGGGCCCGGCCAGCCACTGAAATCCAGGGTACGGCCAGCCAGATGGGCACGGACGGGACCACCAAGTCCGACATACGGATTGCGGCTTATGCCCAGCTGCGTCAACGCGTCGGGCTCGAAGCCTGCCTCCGCTAGCAGGTGCGGCAGGTCTTCTCGTGCCTTGGTGCTCGCGGCGTGGGCCTGCACGAAGGCGCGTGCACCGTCGTGGCTGCGGCCTTGCGTCAGGTCTTCCGCGGCCCGGACCATCCATATCAGCCGTGGGTCCGACGCGGATGTGGCAAGTGCTGACGCAACCCCAGGCCATTCGGCCGCGAGTTGGCTGCTGAGCGCGGCGGCGGATGCGGCGAGTTGGCTCTGGCGGTCGCGTCGCGCGACCTTAGCGCTGGCTTGCCCGTCCGCCAGTGACGGATGCGGCGTCCAGCCTCGCCGGGAACTGCTGATCTGGCCGGACCGGTAATCGTGGTCGAGTGCCACGCATCCGGCGCGGGCCAGTGCCAGGGCGATGTGTTCCGCGCCTTCGCCGAGGCGGGCCTGGATGCTGGTCCAGCGACGGGGAGCGCTGGTGGCCCAGCTCCAGTCAGCGTCGGTGAGCAGCCCGTCCGGGCGTTCCGGGTGCGCTGCCGGCGCCTCGGTGCGCAGCTGAACGCGCCTGACCCTAGGACGGCCCGCCCGGTCATTGTCGAACGTACCGTCATCGCGGGTTGGTTGGGCGTAGGCGACCAGGCCATCAGGTACTCCGGGGTGACCGCGCAGCGGGAACTCACCCGCTCGGTGAAGGGCCGGGGACACGGAGCGCCTAACCGAAATCCATCAGCGCGTCGTCGGGTTCGCCGCTTTGCCCCAGATCCGGCTCCGCCGCGGGCCGGTAGGAAGACAACCACTCCGCGAGGAGCTCGACCCGGCCGCGAGTGGCTTCATCCCCGACGACGACCGGCGGTTCGTTGTAAGCGATGGCGTCTGAGCTCCGCCGCAGCTTGATATAGAGCCCGGAAGCCTCAAGCGCATAGCGCTCCATGTCATCCTGGAGCGCACCAATGACGGTGATGTTACGGTCCCGGCCGATCCGCTCGAACAGCGCCACAGCCTCGCGCCGATGCTGCTTGCCCAGGTTACGGCCGAGTTCGTCGAGGATAAGCACCAGGGGACGGTCGCCGCCCGCGGCCAGCGCGGCCGCGCAGACCAGTTTGGCCGCCTTCTCGTCGATCTGGGCGGTGTTGGCCTTGAGGTTGTAGCTGCCCATGCGCTGGCCTTCGGCCCGCCGCCATTTCGGGGCGACTGTCCACTGCCAGGGCCGGTCCGGTTCCGCGGGCGGCTCCGGCTCAGGGTAGTCCAGGCCAGCGCCGTACCCGCCGTAGGCCTGGTCGAGCTCGTCGAAGGCCTGCGCTACCTGCCGGAGCGTGCTCTTGATTCCCAGCGCGAGGGATGCCCGGTGGGCCTGGGATGTCTGCTCGGCCTCGGTCAGTCCCAGACGCGCCGTGGCCAGGTCAGCATGACGTTCGGTCCGCTGGGTGCTGATCTGCGTCTGCTGGTAGCCGTCGTGCTGCTCGGTGAGGTTCAGGTGCGTCCGCAGCGCTCTCAGCAACGCGGGAGTGAGCCTGACCCGGACGTCCAGTCCGCCACGCTGCCAGCGCTGGTCGATGAGCAGCTCACGAACCTCGGCGGACATTTCCTCGGCGCGGGTGCTGTCAGGGAAGCAGAGCCGGACGGCATCGTTGAGGCCCTGGCACGCCTCCTCGTTCCATTCGGCGGTAGTGCGCCGTTGCTGGATGTCATCAAGGGCGAGCAGGTGACGACGGGCGGCTTCGTCGCTCTCTCCCCAGTCGGCCTGGCGCCCGATCAGGTTTATGTCGTCGCGCTCGCTGGTAAGTTTCGTCTTCTCCTCCTCGACCGCACGCTGGCTGGCCTGCAGGCGGGAACGTGTGCCGCGCAGGTTGGTCAGTTCCATCTCACGGGCATGCGCCGCACCGAGCGCCTTCCCGTATTCGTCTTCCGCTGCCGCCATCGCTGGCCGGAGCAGGTCGCGCTGCTCCAGCCGGGCCTCGTTTTCCTTGCGCAGGTCCGAGATCTTCGCATGAACCTGGCTGGCCTGCTCGGCGGCATCGGCCGCGCGGGCACGGTCTTCGGCTCGGCTCAGGACCTTCCTGGCGGCGCTCAGCCTGACCGCGGCCTCATCCAGGAGCCTGGCTTTGTCCACGTGATCCTGGCGAGCGGCAGTGATGCGTGTGGTCCGGCCGGTCAGCGGGTCGGCGAAACCGCCGAGCACGATGACACCTGCCTCGGCGTCCGTGATCGCGGCGGCGCCGTCCGCTCTGCGCCCGATTGCGGTGAGGAAGGCAGCCAGGTCGAAGCGCGGATCGGCGCTGGCCGGCAGGTCTGGGCGCCTAGCCGCGGTCGGCCTGCCCGGCTCCGCGAGAACCAGAATCGAGCCGGGCAGGTCGGCCAGCAGACCACGAGCTTCCGCGGCCTGAGAGCGGTGGACGACGACGGCGTCCCCGTACAGAGCAAGCCCTGGCTCCCACATCGGCCTCTCGGCAGGATCCAGGGAGACGACGTCCAGCAGGGCGGCTGCGGGCACGCCGGCCTGGTCCAAGACTCGCAACTGAGCCGAAGCCAGGTCCTGGCCGGATTCAGCCGCGCTCAGAAGGATGCGGGCTTGCTGCTCAGCGGCCTCGGCAGCGCCCTTGCCAGCGAGCGCCTGTTCGAGAGCCTCCTTCGCGGTCTCCCATTCCTGCGCGGCGACTTCTTGAGTGCGGCCGTCCGCCGCCCTGGCCAGCTCGAGGAGGTCGCGGTGCTGGCCGGACAGGTCGTCAAGCCGGCGAGCAGTGACTTGATGCTCGGTGTCCAGGTCCTTGTCGCGGCCAAGGAGTTCGGCCCGGCGCGCCGTGGTTTCCTCAAGACGCCGCGAGAACTCCACGTCATCGCTTAGCGCGTCGATCTGCGCAGTGACCTGGAGAAGCTCGCCGCTCAACCGCTCGGCCCGGTTGTCGAGGTCGCTGAGGGCGGAACGAATATGATCTGCTCGCTCGATGCCATCGACAAGGTGGCGGGCGCAGCGATTCTGCCACGCCGCTCGGGAGGTGCCCAGTTGATCGCGTGCTCCGCGGCGCTGCGCAATCCCGGCCTCGACGACCGCGATCTCGCGTTGCCACGTCTCCAGGTCGCGTTCCGCGTCGAGGACCTTGACACGGTGCCCGTGCTCCTTGCTGCGCAGTGCCTGTTCCTGCTCCAGTTCCCGGTCCAGGCCCGTGAGGTTGGCGATCGCGTCGAAAATCCGTGCCGCGCTGAGGTCGTTGAGCGGCTGGGCGAGCAGGTTAGGAGTCGGGCTGGACCGCACCGAGGTAGACAGGAATGACACGCAGCGCGCATGGCCGCCGAACAAGACGGCCGAGAGCCGGCTGGCGTGGAAGTCGGTCCGTCCGTTGCTGAACGGCAGGGCCTGCCACATCTCGTCGACCCGCGCCGCGCGCTGCGCCTCACTTGTCCCGTACGTCAGGTAAAGGCCATCACGCCAGCGCAGGTCGAGGTAGGGCGCCTTGCGGTTGATCCTGAGCCAGACCGTAAGGGAGCTCTCCTGCAACTCCGCGACGGTGGTCGCGCCCGGCGTGGCGAACACCCCGATGACGTAGCCGTGGTCGGCGTTGGAGTAGCGCGTCTCCTGTGCGGCCAGTTCGGCGGTGAACAGCAGATCAGCGGCCCCGGCCGCGCCGCTGGCCAGCTTCCACTGGTCGTCGGCATGCAGCAGGCTCAGCCCGGCGATGAAAGAGGACTTGCCCGCGCCGTGGAGTCTTTCGGGCCCTGGCCGGCCACGGTGATCAGGCCCTGGCTGATCACCGGAACGGGATGGGTGGACAGCCTCGAGATGTCCACCATCTGCGTTCCGACGAGGACGCGGGATCCGACGATGTCATGAACGCCGTTATTCAGGGTGCTCATGCCGCCCCCGGCCGTTCACGCCGGGCCCGGATCGCCGCGGCCACCGGGCTGCTGGGAGCCGCGGCCAGGATCAGCTCTTCCTGGAGGCGCCGCCGGGCCGCCGCGCTGAGGCGGTGAAGCTGCGGCCCGGGGAGGTAGGCCGCGCTCTGTCCGGTCCCGGCCCGCTGCGGCGCCAGTTGCACCAGGCCCGCCGCGCGGAGATGCCCGAGTGCGATCCGGACGTCGGTGGGCTGAAGCCGGCTCGCCTCCAGCAGTTCGCTCCCCATGGTCGGCTGGCCTGACGTCCACATGTCGCCCTGCATCAGGCCGCGGCTGCGCGGGATCGCCACCGAGTGGATCAGCACCAGGACCAGCACCGCCCGATCGGTCGCGGGCAAGCTGTGCCAGCCAGCCTGGGCCAGCTCGGCGGCGACGTCGTCCCGGTACCCCGACGTCCAGGCCGTTCCGGCGGAGACCAGGGTCCGGCCGACGCGATGGAGCAAATCATCCAGGCTCCTGCGCAGGGTGGCATCCCGCAGCGCGAGCAGCTGGGCCTCCGGGACCGGTTCAGGACTGTGCTCCACCGCTGCGAACGCCGCCAGCACCTCGTCACGGTGGCGTTCGCTCAACTCGGCCAGGACCGGCTCGAAAACCGGGTTCATCCCGGTCAGCGTGGTCATGCCGAGGGCCGGGAAGCGTCGATGCCGTCGCCGCCGGCCGACGGCATCGACCGGTACATCTCCCGCAACGTGCTCAGCTGCGCCGCGTTCCACGCCGCCACCCGCGGCCCGAGCCGGATCATCGGTGCTCCTTCATCCCATAGCAGCCATCTGGACCTGGCCAGCCGCCGCACTCCCGCGAGCAGCGCGCGGTGAGACACCACCTCATCCCGGTTGACGATAGCCCCGAACACCGCGGCCACCTGCTCCCATGGCGCGCCGACGCCGGGCCAGAGCGGGCCAGCTGGGTTCGCCCAGCAGCACCGTACGCACGCAGCCAGGACGCGGGCGGTGTCATTGGGATGCTCCAGGACATGGCCGGGCAGTCCCAGCTCGTCGAGGACCGCCGCGCTGGCGTTGTCCGGAAGCACCGGCAGCAGCCACGCGCCCGAACCGTCCGGCTCGGGCAGCCGCAGCATGCCCGCAGGAGCAGGCCCTCCCGGCAGGATGCGCTGTGGCCCGGCCGCCCGCGCTCTCGCCCACCACAGTGCCGTTTCGGTCTGGTTCACTGAGACACCTTGGCGAGCCGCCCGAACCATCCGTCAGAGACCCACGAGGGAAACGATCCCGGATCGATGCGCAGGCCGTCCCCCCAGCGCAGCTCAAAGCTCAGGTCTGGGTGATGGTGAATGGCGATCATCTCAGCGACCAGCCTGCGGCCTGTCGGCCAGTCGCCGGCCTCATCGAGCAGTTCGGCCACACTGACCGAGCCGTGGTCACCCAGAAGCCGTTCGGCTGCGATCCGCAGCTCAGCGGTGTCATCAACCGGCATGAGGTTTTGCTCGGCCAGGTCCTGGCGGTCATCGGGTCGTGGCGGGCGGAACCGGGTGCCGCCGGCTGGGCGCGCCGATTCTACGGCCTCGGCGAGCGCCTGCGGTGACAACCACGGTGCCGGGGCATCAAAGACGAAAGAGTCCAGGACCGCGGCCAGTGCCTGCACATCCGAGCGACGGGCGAAGCTGACCCACGTCTCCGCCGGCAAGAACCCGAGGGCCCGGGTCGTCCCCGCCTGCTCGATCAACCGGCCCGCGGCCGCCTCTATCGCATCGCCGTAGGCGGCCAGCGAGATACGCAGCGCCGCGCACTGCTGTCCCAGGCTCGGCCAGCGCCCCAGGACCACCGCATGCACTTCTTCGGCTTGGACGATCAGCGACCGGTTTCCCCACAGCAGCTGAGCGTTCTCCCGCAGCGCCTCGGCCGCACCTCGCTGTACCAGGCTGGTCAGCTCATTGGCCAGCAGCCGGAACACCTTGGTCAGCCGGCTTACTGACGCCCGGCCGTCGCCCTCGACCGCATCATGGTGGCTGACGTTCAGCCGCTCCAGCGTCAGCAGTTGATGCAGTTCCGATTGGCCGCCCCGCTCGGCCAGCCGATGCAAGAACAGCAGCATGATGTACGGGGCGAAGGCGGCTCTGAAATGCTGTTCGTTCGGCCGGTCGACCACCTTGCTGATCGCCTGGTAGTCGCGGAGCACGCCGAGGCGCCGTTCCACCACGCGCGCGTCGAACCGATGGCACGCAGCGACCACCTCAGCGACCGTCAGCCCGTCGCTGCCCGCCGCCGCGAATGCCTCCAGGATCGCCTCGTCGACGTCGATCAGGTCGACGTCCAGGATCATGGCCCCGGCCTCACGGGCCAGCACGGCAAACGCCTGGCGGTAGACGCGCAGGACCGCGGCTTCGGTGGTCAGGTCATCCAGCATCGCGTCCACGGGCTCGCTCACGAATACAAAGGTAAGTCTGGGGTATCCACTTAACCGGACTAGACTCGTCGCATGACGGCACCAGTCGCGGGCGCGCACTACCCGAGATCGACCGGCGAGTTCCTTTCCTGGTTCGGCACTGACGACGACTGCCTGGA
>Ga0074046_10005077_pt1 | contig 10565 bp, 10 predicted proteins | sample BogForMeECP23OM3_FD_94441 | JGI IMG/M metagenome (GOLD analysis project Ga0074046, IMG submission 94441) | Bog forest soil microbial communities from Calvert Island, British Columbia, Canada - Bog Forest MetaG ECP23OM3 | ecosystem: Environmental > Terrestrial > Soil > Wetlands ...
ACTCCGGTTGCGCCTTCGCGGAAGAGCTCGCGGGCCGCCGTATCGGCTTCCTCGGCGCTCTCCACCATCTTCCCGCGAGGCACGGCCACGCCGTACTTCGACAGGATGGACTTGCCCTGGTACTCGTGAATTTTCATGTTGGTATGACGGATGCGGGTCGCGAGCCGTTTTCAGCGAGCGCGAATTCAGCGCTGGCAAAAAATCCCGACGAATCCCGCCGCTCTGGCTGCTGGTAGGCTGCTGAAAAACTCTCGTTCCGCGGTTTTGTATCAGGGCACGACTTTAGTCGTGCCGCGAAGTTGTTTACTCTTCTCCCCCGAGCGGGCTTTAGCCCGCGAGGGAGTCGGCTTACCGACTTTTTCCGCAGCCTGCCAGGGCCAGCTTGTCTGCTCCTTAATAAGAATGGCTTTACCACAGGAAACTGCCTAGTGTACTTGACCGGCGAACGCCACGGCAATGACGGGCGAACAAGGCAAATGGAACATTTTCGGGTGGTCGACAAAGAGTGAGCATCCCGAGGCCTCAGGCCCCAGGACGGTCGATCTCCGGTCTGCCCGTGCCTCGGAGAAGTGCACGCGACTACGTACAGTTAGTGTCCCAGCAATTCCAGCAGTTCCGTTGTTTCGACTGTCATCGCCGTTTTGAGAGTGGGCATATAGTCAGGATTCCACGTGGACGAGTGGAGCTGCGGGAGGTCTGTGCCAGACTGCTGGGCGGCAGCGAATTTCGCTGGTTCCACCGCGCCGACCCAGAAATCGGCGGAGGGTATGCCGGCAAGGTTGAATTCCGCGAAGTCCTCAAACACCATGGTCGGCTCAACTTCGACTACATTCGCTTGGCCCAGAACACCTCGCAATGCGGTGACAAGACGCTTGGTCAGCTCTGGATCGTTATACGTGGCATTAGCGGCAGGGGTCACCTTTACGAGCGGATCCTTGGGAGCGCCCCCGGCCATCGCTTCGCCTTTGGCCACGCGTTCGATGGATGCCAGGACGTGCTTTCGCACTTCGGGCTTGTAGGTGCGGACCGTCAGTTGCAGCTTGACCTCGCTCGGGATGATGCTGTTCTTGGTGCCGCCGTGGATCGTACCGACGGTTATGACGACAGGATCGAACGGATTGTTCTCTCGCGAAACGATGGTCTGCAGGGCCAGGACGGTGCGGGCAGCAATTACGACGGGATCGATCGTATTCTGAGGCCGCCCCCCATGACCTCCGCGCCCATAAATAGTGATCTCCACGGAGTCAGCGGCCGCGAGCGCATACCCCGGAGTGAACCCCACCTTTCCCACCGGCAGGACGGCACTATCGTGAATCGCTAGCGCGAAGTCAGGTTTCGGGAAGCGGGTGAACAAACCGTCCTTGATCATGGCGGGAGCCCCTTCGCCTGTCTCTTCGGCTGGCTGGCCGATGAGAATCAAGGTGCCGTGCCACCGCTCCCGATGTGTAGACATCAGCTTGGCAGTACCGATCCAACTGGACATGTGGATGTCATGACCGCAGGCATGCATAACGGGAATCGACGTTCCAGAATCGCTTTTGACGACGACATGGCTGGCATAAGGTAAACCTGTCTCTTCTGCGATTGGAAGAGCGTCCATGTCAGTTCGCAAAAGTACCGTGGGACCCTGCCCGTTGCGGAGCACGGCAACAATGCCGGTGCCGCCTACTCCCGTCGTCACCTCGTATCCCATAGCCTTGACGCGATCTGCCAACTTCGCCGCCGTCTGCTGCTCATGCATGGCGAGCTCGGGGGTTTGATGGAGATCGAAGTAGAGTGCCTCCACCTCCGGGTAGACCGCGTTTATTTCTGCGGCGGATGGAGTCGTCCACGCTGTCGTCTTGGTCTGCGAACTGGCACTGGTGGCTAGCGGCACGCAACCGAACCCTACGGCCAGTACCGGGAGAGCCATAAAATGTTTCATATCCTGCGCATCGTACTCGCCTTGTCACGGAGCGTAAAGTCTTTTGTGCAAGAATCCAACGTCCGTAAATCCATACAAGTCCCTGTTGGTTTGGACTACCACCTTATGAGGAACCAGTCCAGTAGTGCGGGACTGAGCTCCAATCAGGCCAATTTCTACTAGCTGGTGCTCTCGGCGCCCCGTTCATCACGACGTCACAATGATCGTCGCTGCCCGCCCGAATGCTACCCTAATTGCTAATCGCTAATTGCTAATTGCTTCTTCCATGATCCTCGACGCGCTGCACAAGATCGCGAACCACGGCTCCTCGCTCTCCCGCGACGAGGCCCGCGACGTCATGGCTGAAGTCCTGCGCGGCGAAGCCACCGACGCCCAGATCGGCGCGCTGCTGGTTGCACTGCACATGAAGGGCGAAACGGTCGAGGAGATCGTCGGATTCGCGCAGGCCATCCGCGGTGCCGCCACGCCGCTGCTCGGAGAAGACGGCGATACGCTCGACGTCAGCGGCACCGGCCGCGACGCCCTGGTTGACACCTGCGGCACCGGCGGAGACACCTCCGGCACCTTCAACATCTCCACCGCCGTCGCTTTCGTGACCGCCGGCGCGGGTGTCCGCGTCGCCAAGCACGGTAACCGCAGTATCAGCTCAAAATGCGGCTCGGCCGACGTGATGGAGGCCCTCGGCGTAAACATCAACCTGCCTCCCTCGCGCCTGGCCGCCTGCCTGCGCGAGACCGGCATCGCGTTTCTTTTCGCGCCCGCCATGCATTCGGCGATGAAGTACGTGCAGCCAGCACGCCGAGAGCTGCGCCTGCGCACCGTGTTCAACCTGCTCGGCCCGCTCACCAATCCCGCCCACGCCTCAGCACAAGTGGTCGGAGTCTATTCCGCGGACCTCGTCGAGAAGCTCGCGGAAGCCCTCAGCGAACTTGGCCTGCGTCGCGCACTGGTCGTTCACGGCCGCGACGGCCTCGACGAAATCACCATCTCCGGACCAACCAAGATCGCCGAAGTTCGCGACGGCAGCGTGCGCACGTATGAAGTCACTCCAGAGGAGTTCGGCCTGCGCGGCGCGCCGCTCGACGCCATCGCCGGAGGCGACGCCGCGCAAAACGCCGACATTATTCGCGCCGTGCTTGACGGCGAGCGCTCTCCGCGGCGCGACGTGGTGGTGCTGAACGCCGCCGCCGCACTGGTCGCTGCCGCGCACGCCGATCACATCGGCGAGGCCGTGCCTCTTGCCGCCTACGCCATCGATTGCGGCCACGCCCGTCAGCGGCTGCAGTTGCTGGTAGAATTCACCAACCGCACCGCCTAGTAGTCAATTTCGCGGCATTGCAAGGAGTGGAAGCTTGAAGCTCGCCCGCCTGCTCATCCTTTTGGGAAGCATCGTCATGTTCGTTGGAGCACTGCTCCATATACTGGGTGGATCGTTGGGTGTCTTTCCTGTACTCGAGAAAGCCGGAATGGACCCGCGCGTTGCTGGCGCAATTAAGTGCGTCTGGCTGGTTGTCTCCGCGCACGGGGTTCTTCTGGCGTCGGCACTTGTCTGGATCAGCCGCCGCCCGGGTACGCGCTCCCTGCTTCGCTACCTCGCACTCATTCCCGTAGTCGATGCCGTGCTGATGTTTCGTTTCGTGGGCCTCTTCGCCGGCTTCTACATCGTCTCGGCTTGCGCGCTTTTGCTTCTGGCCGGGGCATGGCTCATGCCTCGCGATCAGAGCCTGTGATTGCAAAACAAGAAAAACAGCGCATCCTGCGATGCGCTGCCTTTGCAACAAACTCCCCGCCAGCTTACTTGGGGCTCACCATCGGAATGCTTGCAGCCAACTGCAAGTTGATCAGCAGGTCGATACGGCGGTCGATCTGGAACCACAACGCAGTCTTCTTGGCTGAGATCGCCTTCTCGAACACCGGAACATATTTCATCCGCAGTGCGAGGAGCTGCTGGTCAACGGCCGTCGATCTCTGCATGAAATCATTCGCCTGGGCATCGGTCATGGTGTCATAGTTCGCTGCATATTCTTTGATCAACGCCCAGCGATCGTCATTGGGTTTGATGGCTTCTTTTCTGTACTGGTCAAAGATCGGCCAGAACTTGGTGGCCTCGTCGGGGGTCAGGTTCATGTTCTGCGCCGTGATCTCTTTCCGCTGCGCGCGAATGTCCTGCCGCAGCATCTCGATGTCCTGGTCAGACACCGAGTGCGGCGGTGCACCCGCCTCAGGAGTGCTTTGGGCTGCCTGTGCCACCACCGGCACGTTCAACAGCAGCAATGCACCGGCAACGACTAGTACGGCTACGACAATCTTCTTTTGCATGTTTTCTCCTCAGAACTTTCGGATTCACGTTTCCCTGGGTTGGCTTTTCTGCTGTTTCCTGCTTCGAGACGCGAGGGACACTGGTCTGGCAGTTCGCCTGCGCCTCCGTCACTCACATCGGCATTGGCACTTTCCTACTGGCTGGCGCGAGTCAGAAGTGGAAATCAGGAGTTGTGGATTGCCTCCGTATTATAGCGAACTGCGGAGCCGAATTGTCTTCTTGATCTAAGCCAGGAGTGGCACTAACGGCTGATAGCTAACGGCTGACAACTCGCTATTGCGGTTTCGGTTGATCCGGCGGGAACTGGGTTCCCGGCATGAGCTGCTGATTTTGCTGCGGATATTGCTGCGGATTCTGCTGCCCAGATCCACCCGGCTGCTGCCCAAACGCCCCAGGTTGTTGTCCCGTCGCGCCCTGGTTGAGCTGTCCGGCAGGAGTGCCGACTTGCGTGCCGCCAAATACTTGCCCGTTGTACGGCCCGCGCAGCAGCACGTTTGGGTTGAGGTCCATCATCGGGCTGTAAATGAACACCCACTCGTCGTACGTTTTTTTCTTGTTGTAAATGCGGATCGTCGGGTCCTTGCTCTTGCTGGCCACGCCGACAATCGCACCGCCGCCAAAGGTCTGCCCGCCGACTCCGGTGTTACCGAAGATCGTGTTGTTATTGCCGGTCTGGCCCGGGGTGCTCTGGCCCGGGGTTCCGCCCGCGCCGCTGGTTTGCCCAGCTCCCGGCGCCACGATGACGCCCGACTGCCCTTGCGCTCCACTGGCTCCTGCACCGCTCGCATCCGGGGACGCTCCGCCATCGGGTTGCGTAACTCCTTGAGTCAGGTTCCCAGATCCCGTCTCCGTCCCCGGCTGCTGCTGCGGTAACTGCACTCCGGGCGCCGCGCTGTTCCCACCCGAGGGCGAATTCAGACCCCCTCCGGCGGCACCGCCCTGCGGCAACCCCCCGCCAGGTAAACCGAGTGCGTTCGCAGAAATAATCGTGGCGATGTCACCGTAATGTAACAGCTTCCACTGGCCGTCCTTGGTCAGCGGGTCCTTGTATCGCTGGCGCAAGAAGCGGATCTGGTTGGTGTTCTCGAGTTGTTCCAGGTTGGCGGGATACCGTCCGAACCTCTTGTAGTACTTCCTGATGGCGCGGGCATACTCGGTGCCGCGATGGATCATCTCTTCTTCGTGGTCACGCTTCGCCTGCTGCACGAAGGCCGGCGCCACGGCGAGCGCAGTGATCACCATCATCGCCATCATGAACAGTATCGCCAGCAGCATGGCCCCGCTGTCGCGCCGCTGCCGACGCGCACGGATTTGAAGGGGCATGGCTGTAGACATAGCTGAGAAGGTCAAAGCGTGAGCCAAAACGACCGTTTCGGCAGCTGGTTTAGGCGTGCTGCTCGGCGCGATTGCTTCAGTTACCACGCAGACTTCAGTCCGCGCGGACGGCACGCCTCGAACCGCGGCCGCTTTTGCCGTTTCGCCTGTCAGGATGGATTCTGCCCGCTGCATACTGCTCGATTGCTGCGCCTACCCCGCCGTCAACGGGAGCGTCTGGCGATTGTTGGTCAACACGTCTTCCACTTCCACCGAGTTCGGACCGATCTTCAGTATTTTATAGCGCCGGTCGATGATCTGCCCTTCCTTGGCAACGAAGATGTCGTCTCCCTTGGAAAGAAACACTTGTTTCGGCCCGGTCTTGCTACCGCTGAAGCCATAGAACTTAAGAGGAATCGGCGGAGGAGGCGCAGGAGGCGGCGGTCCGGTATCGATCACCGGCTTCACCGGGGCAACCGGCGGTGGCGGCTCCGGTTGATTTTGGAAGATGTCGCGCCCCGAACCTTTGTAGGTCACATCTTCGCTCGACTTCAGCAAGTCGAACCGCAATGTCGGATCGAGCGACTGGGCCAGCATCACCGGACCACTCTTGCGCGCGGCAGTTTTGGTGGACTTCTTCGCAGCCGCGCCCGATGCCGAGGTAGTGGTCGTGACCGCCGTCGCGGCCGAGTCGTCGCTGCTCCGCAACCAGTTGTAGAGCGTGAAGGCCGCTACCACCACCAGTGCGGCGGCGATGGCGGTCTTCTTCTTGTTCTCAGTTCCCAGCTTCACGACGTCGCTGCCCCACTTCGCAAATACGTTTCCAGCTTGAGCTGCAGTCGCACATTGCCCTGCTGTTCGCCCAGCGTCACGCCATCCACCACGAAGAACAGGTTGTCGCGCTCCAGGGCGTTGATGAACTTCACTTCCTGCAGGTAGCTTCCCGAGAGCGAAACCTCCATGTTCAACTGACGCAATCCTTCCACCGGAGCGTCCTTGTCGTCGTACTTCACCGCGGCGATCTGCACGCCGCTCTGCGCCGCCAGCTTGCCTAGCTCGTCCGACACTGTCGAGTACTGCGTTGGGAAGCGGTCCTTGTAGAACCCTGTAATGTCACTCGACGCCTGCTTCAGCTTGCCGTCCATGCCGCGTGTGGGCAACACGTCCTGCCGCTTGGCCGCCAATTGTGCCTGTAGCGCGTCAAGGTCCCGTTGCCGGGCCGCGCGCGAACGTCCGGCCGGTGACAGCAAGTACGCCACGCACGCCAGAGCAATCACCACCAGCCCGATCAGCACCGGCACCAGCGCCTTGCGCACCTCGCGAATGCTCGCCATCAGCGCTTGCCTCCCACGCCGGCCGAAGCGACGCGCGCGGTACTGCCGCCGGCCGTCGGAGAACTCTTCGCGGTTTTGCTGTCAGTCTTCGTCTCCGGCTGCTCGCTTGCGGGCTCAACGTCGTTGTCTTCGGCGAATGGCACGTACACCGCCGCGATGTCAAACTGAATGTTTCCGCCCGCCGGCCCGGCGCCGGCTTCGGCCAGCATGTTCTCTGCCTCCACCTGCGGAGCGCGGAAATGCGGCGACTTCTCCATGCGCTGCACCAGCTCCACGGCATTGTCCCTCGCGCTGGTCGCCACCACCACGTGCAACACCAGTTGATTATCGCGGTTGAACTCCGGCTTCATCGACACCACGTGGATGTTGGGCGGCATCATCTTCTCCATCTCGGTGAAGACCCGCGTCCACGACAGCGCCTTGCGCGCAAACAGGTTGTTCAGGAACTGCGACTGCTCCACGATATCGCGGTTCTGCGGCTGGTTCAGGACGGCCAGCGCCTTGGCCCTTTCGTTATCCAGGCTGGCGATTTCCTGGCGCGCCGCGGCTATCTTCTGGTTGATGTCGCGCGTGTGTGAGCGCTGGTAGACGATGTACCCCACCAATCCCACGGTCAGCACCGCCAGTGCAGCCGCCAGCAATCCCATCCGCCGCGTGTACTCCCGCGCTACTTCGTACGGATTCGACGCGAGGTTGATGTTGATGCGCATCAGGACACCAGTGCCCCCGCCACGCCCGCCAGTGCCGATCGTGCCACGCCACTCCCGCCCGGCATGCTGCTGGAAATCAATTCTTCCACGCGAAAGTTGCTGCCCGAGCTGAACGCCTCTTGCAATGCCTGTGCCGACTGCACGCCCGTCACCAACACGCGATTGACCGAAATGCCGTAACGGTCTTCGAAGTAAACCAGCGAGGTATTCACGTCGTCCACCAGCGAATCGCCGGTCACCGCCGATCCGCCATTCTCCAGTGCGCGATACAGCAGCAACTGGTTCTGGTCCACGACAGCGAACGTGGTAATCCCAGGCTCCACTTTGATGACCATCGTCGGACGCGATCCGTCCACCACGCCCAGCGCCGCAATCATCGAGGGCAGCACCGCGCCGGGATTGTAGCCCGCGTCGCGCACCACCGACTCGTACTCTTCCAGCACGTTCCTTGGAGTCACTGCCGCCACTACCCGTACGCCGTTCTCCGCCGGCTGCCGGTCGAACGACACCGCCGACGTGTCCACGTCAAACGGTAGCGACTTTTTCAGCCGGAAGCGCACCACGCTGTCGGCGTCCTGCGGCTTTTCGGGAAGGGTGTCGAAGTCGAGCAACAGGATGCGCGTGCTGGCATCCGGTATGACCAGCGTGATATCGCGCGAGCGTCCTACCACTGCAGCCAGTGACTCGCGCAACGCCACTACCAGCGCCTCCCGCGAAGTGATGTTGGCTTGCTGCAAGCCCGGAGTCACTGCACCCGGAGGCAGCGGCTGTGCGCAAACCGCTTCCAGTATTTGTGCGCCCGCAGGGGCACGCGCCGCCACCACGCGCTCGGCCGATACCTCGCACGCCACTCGCGGCCGCGAACTACTGCTTCCTGTCATAATTGTTTCGAGCTTTCCGTCGGTAACTGGTAGCTGGTAATTGGTAGCTGGTTAACTTCCTCAAGCTGCGCGCAGTAACGGGGACCGCTTAGGGCTCCTCAGCTCGCCGGCGATTCGCCATTGCTCACCAATTACCAGTTACCTGCAACCAAAGCTAATTGCTAGTTGCTAATCGCTAGTTGCTTCTATCTCGTCGTCTCAATAAACGTAACCTTGTTAATCTCACGCAGCGTGGTCAGTCCACGCTTCACTCTATCAAGCGCCGACTCGCGAAGGAAATGCATCCCCTCATCCCGCGCCGCCTTGCGGATTTCGCTGCTCGGCCGCTTCGCCAGAATCATCTCGCGCACGTTATCGGTCAGCTCCAGCAGCTCGTGAATCGCTGTCCGCCCGCGGAACCCTGTTCCCGAACACTCGATACAGCCCTCGCCCTCATAGAACGGGACGCTGCTCCAATCCTCCGGCACCAGTCCGCTCGCCTCCAGCTCTGCATCCGAATAGTGCACTTCTTTCTTGCAGAACTCGCAGATGAGCCGCACCAGCCGCTGCGCCAGGATGCAGTTCAGCGACGACACAAAGTTGTACGCCTCCACGCCGATGTTCAGGAAGCGTCCGATCACGTCCACCACATTGTTGGCGTGGACGGTGGTGAACACCAGGTGCCCAGTCAGCGCGGCGTTGATGGCGATCTGCGCCGTCTCCGAGTCGCGGATCTCGCCCACCATGATCTTGTCGGGATCGTGCCGCAAAATCGATCGCAGCCCGCGCGCGAACGTCAGCCCTTTCTTCTCATTAACCGGAATCTGCGTGATCCCCACGATCTGGTACTCCACCGGGTCTTCGATGGTGACGAACTTGTCCTCGTCGGTCTTGACCTCGTTCAGGGCCGCGTACAGCGTAGTCGTCTTGCCCGATCCGGTAGGCCCGGTCACCAGCACCATGCCGTAGGGCTCTTTGATGTAGCGCCGGAACTTCGCCAGGTCGTCGTCGTGGAATCCCACCACGTCGAGGGTCAGCTTGTGGAACTTCTCGCTCATCGACTCCTTGTCGAGCACGCGCAGCACTGCGTCCTCCCCGTGGATCGAAGGCATGATGGACACGCGGAAGTCGATCGACCTCCCGGTGTAGCGCACCCGGAAGCGTCCGTCCTGCGGCACGCGCCGTTCCGAAATATCCAGCTCGCTCATCACCTTAATGCGCGAAATGATGGTCGAATGGTGTTCCTTCGCGATCGGCTGCATCGCTTGTTGCAGTACGCCGTCGATACGGTACTTGATCACCACCGAATCGTCGCGCGTCTCAATGTGGATGTCGCTCGCCCGCCTCTGCAGCGCGGTAAAGATCGTCGTGTCCACCAGCCGGATGATGGGGCTGATGTCGCTCTCGGCCGTCAGCTTCTCGATCGAGATGGTCTCGTCCGAGTTCTCGTCTTCGCGAATCACATCGAGCGCGAAGTTCTCGCCGGCTTCCTCCAGCACGCGTTGTGACTGCTCGGTCTTCTTCAGCACGTCGCTGATCTGGGTGAGCGTCGCGACCTTCGTAATGATGCGCCGCCCCAGGTTCAGGCTGATCTCGTCGATCATCATCAACTGGCTGGGATCGGCAAGCGCGATCACCAGGCGCCCGTCCTGCGTCTCCTGCAGCGGCACGAAGTTGTAGCGGAACATCAGGTCCACTTTGATCTTGCGAAACAGTTCGTGCTGGATGTGAAAGTTCTTCAGGTCCACGAACTCGCAGCGGTAGCGGCGCGCCAGGTCGTGCGCCTGCGCCTGCTCGTCTTCGACCGAGACATTGCCGTTCCCGCCATTCACGAATATCGACTTTTTTTCGGCCATTTGTACCTTCAGTTAGTGGCTAGTTGCCAGTGTTCAGTTGTCAGTTGCCTGTATTCAGCTTCTTAGACACCACCTCGCGCCCAACTGATCTCGACCGCCAATCAGCTACGCCAACTTACCACTCTTTCACCGACCGCCCGCGACTTCTTCACTGAATCCTGGCAACTTCTTTACTAGCCACTAGCCACTGACCACTAGCCACTAGTGAAGTCCTCCCGCCCCCAAACTAAAGATCGGCAGGTACAGC
>Ga0074046_10005078_pt1 | contig 10565 bp, 6 predicted proteins | sample BogForMeECP23OM3_FD_94441 | JGI IMG/M metagenome (GOLD analysis project Ga0074046, IMG submission 94441) | Bog forest soil microbial communities from Calvert Island, British Columbia, Canada - Bog Forest MetaG ECP23OM3 | ecosystem: Environmental > Terrestrial > Soil > Wetlands ...
CTACGGGGAACGGGCTCCCCGCTACCGCCGACAAACTGGTGGAGCCGTGCTGCATGGTAAAAACCGAGATTGAAGCACAATCGATATTGGGATAACTCGGCGGAAGCAGTTGGCAATTCGCCTGCGAAGGATCCGATCCCTTGGCGATCACGAACAAGAACTGTCCTGCGGCGTCTCGCGTCATGGCAATGGGGATACCCGGCAGGGGCGCGGAGGCGGTCGGCGCGGCGAGCGTAGGCGATCCTAGACTGCCGTCGGAGTTCACGTTATAGGAAGTAATGGCAGCTTGACTCAAAACGAACGCCGTCGCGCCCGTCGGGTCGAGCAAAATGCTCACCGGGAGCCCGCAGGTTGCCGACGGAGGGCAGGTGCTGGCATTCGAGTTGATCAGCGAGAGGTTCCCATTATTCAGATTGATGGAGAACGAGCTTACGTTTGGTGCCGTTCCGTTGCCGCCCTGGGTCAGCACATACAAGAGTCCGGAGGGCCGGGAAGAGGAACTGCCACAACTGAGCAGAAACAAACTCAGGGCACACAGGCCCAGGAGCGCAACCGCAACGCTTGTTTTCTTCGACATCTATTCTCCCAAGGAGTACGCAAGCGGCGCGCTTTTCGCCGATTGCGGTAGTCAGCCGCTTCCCGTCCGCCGGCGCTGCCCTGCCAGGCGTCACGGCGACTGAAGCTTGTGGCTGAAATATACTTGTGTATCAGGAATGAGCGGGAAGAGCAAATCTCAAAGAGCAATCCGGGTAGCCGCCGGAATCCGTAGTTCAACCTCTAACCCACCCTCTTTCCGGTTGGATGCGCGAAGTTGCCCGCCGTGCAGCCTGATGGCCCGATCCGCGATCGACAGGCCCAGACCCGCCCCCCCGGTCTGGCGGTTGCGGGCATCGTCCAGCCGATAAAAAGGCTCAAAGATCTTGGGCAGGGCTTCATCTGGAACGCCGGGGCCGGAATCAAGCACCCGAACAACAATTTCTTCTTCGCCATTCGCGGCCCGCTGCCGCTCCAGTCGCACCTCCACCATCGTGCCTTCCGCAGTATAGCGCGTGGCGTTCCTCACCACGTTCTCCACCGCGCTGCGCAGCAAGCCGGGGTCGGCTTCCACCAGATATTCATCCGCGGCAGCGGCCGGCATATCGGCTGACGTGGTCACACGGCAGCCTCGTCCTGGAGTTTCGTACTCGGCGTCGCGCGCCACCTGCTCCACTAATTCCAGCAGTGACAACCGGGTCTTCCGCAGGCCGTCGGTGCCCGACTCCAGCCGCGAAATGGTCAGCAGGCGCTGGATCAGTTGATTCAACCGGTCGGCCTCGAGTTCGATCCGGTTCAGCGAAAGTTCGAGTTCCGGTGCGGCTTCCGGTCCCACCTTCGACGCCGCCCGCTGCCGTGCCAACCCCAAGGCCACACTTAGCCTTGCCAGCGGAGAACGCAGTTCGTGCGAAACGTCCTTCAGCAGCCGCGATTGCGAATCCACGAGCACTTCGATCCGCTCGGCCATGCGATCGAAATCGCGCATCAACTCGGCCAGTTCGTCGCGGCGGCCTCCTGCCGGGGCACCCGCCCGCGCGCTCAAGTCGCCCGCTGCCAGACTCTGCGCCGCTTTCCGCAAACGCGTCACCGGACTCGTCATCGACCATGCCAGCAGGTAGCACATCAGTCCCGACGTAATGACCGCAATCACGATTCCCAGCCCCGGGACGTCATGCGGCCCGAAGAATACTCGCGGTCCCGGCGGCAGCACCAACACCAGCGTGTAGCGTTTCCCGTCCAGCGTCAGTCCCTGCCGGATGACGCGGTCCGGCAACAGACTGTCCATCCAGCCACGGTGGTGTGGCGGGCCGCCATGTATCAAACCGTTCGGCGGTGGGCCGCCCGGCCCAGCATCTTCCATGCGGGGACGCCGTCCAGAAATCTCACGTCCCGACGGATCGAAAACTGATGCCCAAACATGCTGCGTGCGCCAAAGTTCTTCCACGTATTCGTGGGCGGCGCGCTCTCCCCCACTCTGGTATGCATTCACCACTTCCGCCAAAATCTGCGGACCCTCGCTCTCGATCCCACGCCGCGCTGGGCGCAACGCAATCGTCACCAGAATCGCCAACACCACGAACAGCGCTTGGGCTGCCCAGAACGACAGGAAAATCTTGAGGAAAAGACTCTTCATTTCATCGCCTTGCTTCTTGGTAGCGGGTCGGTTTCACGATGCAATCGACAAAACCAGGAACCACCAAGGACACGAAGTATCACGAAGGCTCTTGGTCTCAGGCTTTTCGTTGGTGTACCTTCGTGGCCTTTGTGGTGAATGGTCCCGCAGATTGACCCACTCTATTTTTTCGGCTTCGCCGCCGGCCGCGCAAACATGTATCCGACGCCGCGAATCGTCTTGATGTGGTCTCCATTTTCCTCGGAGTCGCCGAGCTTCCGGCGCACCTTGCTGACGTGCATGTCAATGCTGCGATCGAAAGGCATGAACTTCCGGCTGAGCACGGCATTCACCAACCGCTCCCGCGTCACGACTCGTCCCGCTTCGCGCAGCAGAACTTCCAGCAGATTGAATTCCACCGAAGTGAGCTCGACCGGTTGACCGGCTCGCAGCACACTTCGCGTCGCCGGATTCAGTTCCACGTCGCCCACGCTCAACACTTCCGGCGCTGCGTCCGCCGCTCTTGCGGGCTGGGTGCGGCGCAGGATGGCGCGGATTCGCGCCACCAACTCCCGCGGGTTAAACGGCTTCGGGAGATAATCGTCCGCCCCGATTTCCAGGCCCACGATGCGGTCCACATCCTCGCCGCGGGCGGTCAACAGCAGCACCGGAATTTTCGACACGCTGCGAATCCGCCGCAGCACTTCGAAGCCATTGATTCCCGGCAGCATTACGTCGAGCACCACCAGCGCATACTCGTTGGTCAGCGCCTGCTGCAGCCCCTGCTCGCCGTCATGGACAGCCTTCAGGCTGAACCCCTCGGCCCGCAGGTACTCCTGGACCAAGCCGCACAACTCCACGTCGTCATCCACCACCAGTACGTGATCCATTCTCTTAATCATCTAACACCTTCGCTGGCCTCCGCGCGGTAAAGATTTGTGATTATCCGAAAGAGGCGCTCTTGGCTCATAGCTGTTGGCTTTTAGCTAACAGCCAAAGACCAATAGCCAAGAGCGTCTTTCCGCCTTTACAAAACTTTACCGCGCTTGACCGACTCTTTACCTCTTTTTTTCCAGAACAGTGTTCTTATCTGTATAGAGGTTCGGGCTGCCTCCCGAATTCACGAAAAACGAGATTCAAAAAGGAGTTCCAATGAAATCGACTCGTATCCGCATTTTCACCATCGGCGCCGCTGTAATGCTGGCGGTGGCCGCCGCGATTGCCCAAGGCATGCACGGTCATGGCGGCCCGGGCGGCGACTTCCGCCACATGCTCGGATTTTTCACCGACTATCTCGATCTCACCAGCGATCAACAAGCTCAGGTCAAGGCGATCTGGGAAAAAGAGAAGCCGGCCATGGAGCCGCTGATGAAACAGATGCATCAGAACCGTGCCGACATGCGCGCGCTTCAGGCCAGCGGTCCATTCGACGAAACCAAGACTCGCGCCCTGGCCACGCAACAGGCGCAGACCATGATCGAAATGGAAGTCCAGCACGCCCGCATAAAGTCTGAAATGATGCAAATCCTGACCGCCGATCAGAAAGCCAAACTGGCACAGTTCGAGGCTAAGCACGAGGCCCGCATGAAAGAGCACATGCCGCCTCCGCCCGAGAACTAACTTTTTCTGTAGAGGCGCGGCAAGCCGCGTCTCTACTGAATCTCTCTCCAACCCGGGTGCGGGACGGAACCTCCAACCTCCGTCTCCGCCCGGCTTTTTCACCAGCTTTTTGAAACGGGAGGAGCCGAATGGAACGCGCTGACCTTCTCTACTCGGGATTGATGTTCGCCGCCGGCATGCTGTCCGTCTGGACCGCGCTGCTGGCCGCTTTCGCAGTCCTCGCACCCTCGCTCCGAAAATCCGCATCCAGCACTGCTACAATTTCATCTACACTTTCATCTACACAACGTCATGCTGCCGAAGAGCCTACTTCCCCTCGTTCCTTATCTGAAGCGCTACCGCAGCGGTCTGGTCTGGGGCGGGCTCTGCGTCTTATTCAATAACGGAATCTGGATACTCTTTCCGCAAGTCCTGCGCCGCGCCATTAACGATCTTCACACCGGCGTCACTCGGCAGAAACTTCTCACCTACTCCCTGCTGATCATTGCCATCGCGCTGGCCAAGGGAATCTTCCAGTTTCTGACGCGCTATGTGGTCATCGGCATCTCGCGCGATATCGAGTTCGACTTGCGCAACGATCTGTTCGCGCACCTCGAACGCCTCTCCTATTCCTACTACCAGCGCAATCGCACGGGCGACATCATGGCCCGCGCCACCAACGACCTGAACGCCGTCCGGATGCTGCTCGGCCCGGCCATCATGTACTCGGCCAACACCATCGTCTTCACCGCCGGCGCTCTGGGCTTCATGCTCGCCATCAGCCCCAAGCTCACTCTCTACGCTTTTCTGCCCCTGCCCATCGCGAGCATCGTCATTCAGTATTTCGGCCGCCGCATTCACGAGCGTTTCGAGCGCATTCAGGCCATGTTCTCCGACATCTCGGCGCGCGCCCAGGAAAACTTCTCAGGCGCTCGCGTCATCCGCGCCTATGTGCAGGAACAGGCCGAGATCGCCGCCTTCGAGGGCGCCAATCGGGAATACATCCGGCGCAGCCTCGGCTTGGTCCGCCTGATGGGAATGCTGTGGCCGACCCTCGAACTCGTGCTCGGCGCCGCCGTCGTCATCGTGCTCTGGCTCGGCGGGCGAGAAGTCTTGCTCGGGAAAATTTCCGTCGGCGATTTCGTCGCCTTTAACACTTACATGGCGCAATTGATGTGGCCGGTCATCGCCCTCGGCTGGGTCATCAACATTTTCCAGCGCGGAACCGCGTCCATGGCGCGTATCGACGAAATCCTTTCCCAGCAACCGGAGATCGCCGATGAGATCGGGTCATCGGAGGAGATCGGGCCATCGGGCCATCGGATCATCGGGTCATCCAAAGACCAGATCCCAGCAACGAGCGATTTTGCTTTTCAATCACCCGATGACCCGATCACCCGATCACCCGATTTCTCTGGCGAAGTCGAATTCTGCAACCTCAACTTCGCTTACAATGGCACCGCCGTTCTTAAAGACATCAACCTGCGCATTCCCGCCGGGTCGAGTCTTGCCATCGTCGGCCCGACCGGTTCCGGCAAGACGACGCTCGTCAACCTCATCCCGCGCATCTACGACGCCGCGCCCGGAGCCGTCCTTATCGACGGACGCCCCATCCGCCAATTCCCTCTCGACTCCCTGCGCCGCCACATCGGATTCGTTCCGCAGGAAACATTTCTCTTCAGCGACACCATCCGCGAGAACATCGCCTTCGGCGTATCGCGGGAAGACGGTGACATCCCGCTCGATGACATCAAAGCCGCCGCCACAGCCGCCGACATCGCCCGGGACATCGAGGGTTTCCCGGAAGGCTACAACACCACGGTCGGCGAGCGCGGCATCACGCTCTCCGGAGGCCAGAAGCAGCGCACCGCCATCGCCCGCGCCCTGCTGCGCAGTCCGCGCATCCTCATCCTCGACGACGCCCTCTCCAGCGTCGACACCCACACCGAAGACAAAATTCTCAACCATCTCCGCGAAATCATGCGCGGACGCACCACCATCTTCATCTCGCACCGCGTTTCCACCGTCCGCAACGCCGACGCCATCGCCGTCCTGCACCAGGGACGCATCGTCGAACTCGGCACCCACGACCAACTCATCGCCTGCAACGGCTATTACACCGATCTCTATAACAAGCAGTTGTTGGAAGAAGAACTGGCCGAGGTCTAGCCGGTCGATGCGGGGGCGGGCGTTTCGCGGAACAGCGCTAAGCGGCGGCGAGCTGGGGAGAAACGTCTTCCCGGCTTCCACTGGCGTAGGTCACAGATCACAAATGAGTGCCGCTTCGGACGACATTGATCACTATCGGACGTGACCGCCGTCACAGCCAAGCTCGCGGAAACGACATACGGTTCCGCCTCATGTTCTCGGCCACGGCTTGAACCGGGCTGGAACTAAGGAGGACACCGCCTATGTTGAAGCTAAGAAGTTGGTTGTGCAGCCTGTTGGTGCTGGCCATCACGGCCGTACCTGTCATGGCGGGCGACAACAACCTAAACACGGCAACCGAAAATGCAGCGAACGCAACCAGCGCAGAAGGTACAGCCGGTGCGCCGAATCCAAGCCCAAGCCTAAGTCCAACCTCGGCGATGGGCAATGCGAACGTCACGGCGCTGCTGAGTGTGCTGGTGAGCAAGGGAGTGCTGAACGCCGAAGAGGCGAAATCGCTCAGCGGAACTCCTGCGCAACAGAGCGCACGACTGCTCGAATTGCTGCGGCAAAAGGGGATCCTTAGCGCGGCGGACTACGAAGCGCTGACCACTCCGCGCGCCCAAGCACAGATTGCTCCGAATCTGGTAGCTTCGACTACGCCGGTTGTGCCCGCAGTCGCGACCAATCCCGCGCCCGAGCCGCAACCGGCCAAACCGGCTCCCCCTAAAGTGATACCCGCGGTGGCGCCGCTGCGCGTGCTGCAACTCGAACCCTCGAAACCGGACGGACTGATTCCCGATCTGAAGCTGGGGAGCGGGGCCAGGCTCAAACTTTATGGCATGGTCAAGAGCAGTGTGATCTATGACAGTTCCTCCCCCTACGGGACTGACATGCCCTTGCCGGGCTTCATCACTGCCTCGGGGTCCACGTTTGACCCAGGACCGACCAGAAGCCCCGAGTTTCACGCCAAGGCGCGGTTCGCACGTGTCGGGGCGAATTTCGAGTGGCCCGATATTGCGGGCAGCAACACCGCTTTCACCGGGAAAATGGAATTCGACTTTGAAGGCAACTATAGCCGCGCGCTGAACCGCAACATTTCCACGATCCGCTCGAATATGGCCTCGATTCGCCTGGCCTATGGCCGTCTGGATCACAAGTTCAACGACGACACCAGCGCCTTCCTCCTGTTCGGGCAGGACTGGACTCCGTTTGGCTCTTCGACTCTGCCCAATCTGTTCGAAACGACGGGGCTCGGCCTGGGCTTCGGAACGCTCTACGAGCGCGCGCCGCAGGTTCGTTTCGGCCTCGGCCACAAGATTGGCGGTTCGCGTAACGTATTCTTCCAGCCGGAGTTTGCGTTAGTCATGCTGGCCTACGGCAACGATCCGTCGAATATTTCCGATCAGCTTGGTTACGGCGAAAAACAGGGCGCCGATTCCGGCCGTCCGGAAGTGCAGGCGCGTCTGGTCCTGCAGTGGCAACTGGATAAGGCGCCGGGCGTTGCTCCGGCGCAGCTGATCTTCAGCGGCGTCCAGGGCGAACGTAAAGCATTAGTACGGGCGTCGGACATCCCGCTGTGCAACAACCCTGACCCAGCAGTTTGTTTCAACGTCTCCAACCCCGGGGTTCTTGATGCCAAGGTGTTCCAGCAGGCCTTCCCGCACGGCGCACAGACCACGAGCAACCGGGCGGGTTGGACCAGCGAGATCCAGCTTCCGACTCGCTACGTCACGGTAATCGCCAAGTACTGGAGTGGATCGGACCTGCGCTTCTACTTCGTGGGCAGCCTGGATTCGAACTTCAGTGACCATGCGGGCATGAACGAACCCTGTCTTGTCGACGCGAAGGCTGCATTGTGTACCGGGCCTTCCAACGATGGCGCGTCGAATCTGCTGTTTGGCTTCGACAGCAACCACAATCCCGTCTTTGCTCCGCAGCGGCCGGTTCGCAGCCAAGGAGGCTTTGTCAACGTAGGATTCCCGCTGGGCCGCATTTTCGGCGCGGATGGAGCCAGCCGCAGCGCAGGATGGCAGCTCTATTTCCACTATGCATTCGACCAGGCCAAGACCAGAGACGTCTTGCGCCTCGGAAACCAGCGGTCGAAGAACGACTTAGCGGCCGCGACGCTCTCCTGGAAGATGAACAACCTAGTGTCGTTCGTGCTGGAAGAGTCCATGTATCGGACGCGGATTGCCGACCCCACGAATCTGACGAAGGCCCCGATGTATGAGGGAGTCCCGGCGCGGGAGTGGCACGACATCCGCTCGGAAATCGGGCCGATCTTTACGTTTTAGAAGATGGCTGCGCGCCTGTGGTCGGGTTACAATGCTTGCCGCCCCAGGATGTCGGGGATGAATTCGGCCCCGCGCACGTGCTGCACGAAGAGTCGTGGTGGTTGCAGCGGAAGATCGGCTTCCGGTGCGTCATTTCACTTTCTGTAAAGGAGAAAAACTGTGGCTAACGCAAATATTGAATCCGGTACCCATGGTATAAATCGCTGGTGGCGCGTGGTCGGCGGGATGTCCATGAACCTGGCGCTGGGCACGCTGTATGCTTGGAGTGTGTTTGTGGCTCCACTGGAGAAAGAGTTTAAATGGACGCGGGCCGAAACTTCCAATGTCTTCACCATCGCGGTGGTTGTGTTCGCGCTGACCTTCGTCGTGGCGGGACGACTGCAGGATAAGTACGGCCCCTTCTGGGTTTCCCTGACTGGCGGCGTGCTGGTCAGCCTGGGTTTCTTCCTGTGTGCCTTCACTCATAGCTTGAATTATCTGTATGTCTGCTTCGGCGTGATTGGCGGGCTGGGCAACGGATTTGGCTACTCCACGCCTATACCGGTGATGTCCAAGTGGTTTCCCGACAAGCGCGGCCTCGCCGTAGGACTGGCGGTGGGCGGATACGGTGGAGGGTCGGCAATCTTTGGTCCATTGGCCAACCTGAAGCTGATTCCTGCTTATGGTGTGCACACAACGTTCATGATCCTGGGAGGGATTTTCCTGGTCATGACGGTTTTCGGCGCCTTCCTGATGCATAATCCGCCGGCCGGTTACAAACCTGCCGGTTGGACGCCCACGCCAGCCGCCAAGGCCAGCGCCACCACCTATGAATTCAGCCCGAGCGAAGTGCTGCGTACGCCTACGTTCTACTTGATGTGGATTGCCTATGCGCTGGGTGCCTCGGCTGGACTGATGGTGATCAGTCAACTGGTGCCATTCGCTAAGAGCGTTCATATTCCCGGCGCGGCGCTGATCACGATGAGTTTGGTCGTGGCCGCGACTGGCAACGCTTCGGGTCGCATCCTGTCCGGCTGGATGTCGGATGCACTCGGTCGCTTGAACGTCCTGCGACTCATGATCGCCATCTCCATGGTTGCCATGCCTATTCTCTACATGGTGGGCGGCAATGTGGGACCGCTGTATGTAATGGTGTTCATCGTGTACTGGTGCTACGGAACGCAGCTTTCGGTGAACGGCTCGACGGCGGCGGATTTCTGGGGTACCAAGAACGCCGGCATCAACTACGGGATGCTGTTCACCGCATGGGGCGTAGCTGGAATCATTGGTCCCATGATCGGCGGGCGGCTGTTCGTCAAGTACAACAACTACCAGATGGCGTTCTACACGGCGGCGGTCCTGGCGGCAGTTGCCCTGCTCTGCGAACTGGCAGCCAAACGCCCGGCCGTGCCGGAAGCAGCGCTGGCGGGAAGAAAGGCACCATCGGCAGCGTAAGGTAAGGTTCCAGAAGCCGCTCCCAGGCGCCCCGCAAGAGCCTGGGAGCGCAGCACCAGCGAGTTTTTTCGGGGAGACATCACAAATTCAGAAATCTCAAGGGGTAATCCGCTATGGCTGAAATTCGTCCGAAACAAAATGTAGTGATCGACACCACCGAGGCTCAGATCGCAGTCCATTGGCGAGAAGAGGAGTACTACTATCCTCCCGCGAAATTTGTCGGCCAGGCGAACCTGACCGATCCCAGCATCCTCGAACGCTTCAGTGAGAAGAATTTCCCGGAATGCTTCCGGGAGTACGCCGACCTGCTGAGCTGGGACCAGTACTGGCACACCACGCTTGACACGGGCGATCCGCCGTTCTGGAAGTGGTTCGTGGGCGGCAAGATCAACGCCTCCTACAACTGCGTGGACCGGCACCTCGCCAAGTACAAGAACAAAGCTGCGCTGATCTTTGTAGCGGAGCCGGAATCGGAAGCGCCGGTTTCCGTCACGTATCGCGAACTCTATGTGAGAGTGAATGAATTCGCGGCGCTGCTGCGCGATTTCTGCGGCCTAAAGAGCGGGGACCGCGTCACCATTCATATGCCGATGGTTCCCGAGTTGCCGATCACCATGCTGGCCTGTGCCCGCCTGGGGGTGATTCACTCGGTGGTGTTTGGCGGCTTCAGCGGCGAGGCTTGCGGCCTGCGCGCCGCCGATTCCGCCAGCCACGTCCTGATCACGATGGATGGTTACTATCGCAACGGCAAGATGCTCGACCACAAAGCGGGCGCTGACATCGCGCTGGACTTTGCCAAAAAGGAAGGCCATGTGGTGGACAAGGTTCTGGTCTGGAGGCGGCATGCGGACCAGAATGCGTCCGCTTCGCCGTTTGTGAAAGGGCGCGATTTCTGGGTTGACGAAGTGCTCCCCAATTACTCGGGTCAAATTGTACCTCCC
>Ga0074046_10005079_pt1 | contig 10564 bp, 8 predicted proteins | sample BogForMeECP23OM3_FD_94441 | JGI IMG/M metagenome (GOLD analysis project Ga0074046, IMG submission 94441) | Bog forest soil microbial communities from Calvert Island, British Columbia, Canada - Bog Forest MetaG ECP23OM3 | ecosystem: Environmental > Terrestrial > Soil > Wetlands ...
AGCAGCTGGCCGATCACCCGCAGCCGGTCCAGGTGGGCTTGTGAGTACCAGCCGATCCGTCCCTCACGCCGCGGCGGCGGAAGCAGCTTCCGCTCCCGGTAGTAGCGCAACGTGCGGACCGTGATCCCCGCCTCGCGGGCGAGCTCGCCGATGCGATACTCACGCGCGGCCGACGCACCACGCGCAGCGCGGTCCGCCCGCCTGCGCGCCGGGCCATCCGCCGCGTCCACCTGCACAAGCATAAACCGCCCCAGCAGGTACGAGGCTACCGGTTGAAAGAGACTGGGGCACCTACGGGTGATCCGCGGCGGACCGTCGTCTGGCCGCTGCTGCCCGCCGGTGGTGGCGTCTGGCGGCGGCCAGCAGCTCGGCGACGCCGTGCTCGATGCCGCGGGCGAGCACGTCAAGGTCGGGGCTGGCCGCGAAGTCACCGGTGATGCCGAAGGTGAGGTCGCCGCAGTAGCTGAAGATCGCGACCCCGGTGCGGACCGCGGCGGCGATCGGCACGTAGGGGATGATCTCCAGCAGCCGGCGGCCCATCCCGTACAACGGCTGGCCGGGACCGGGCACGTTCGTGGTGACCGTGACCACATCGCGCAGCGGCAGCCCGAGCGCCAGCCTGACCCACCAGGAGGCCAGCGAGTACGGGCTGTACCCGAACAGGCTGGCCACCTCCTCCCCGACGATCTCTTCCTTGCTGGTCTTCAGGGCCGCCAGCCCGGCCCGGACGGCGGCCAGCCGTTCTTCCGGGCCGGCGAGATGGACGGGCAGATCCGCCAGCACCGCGGTGACCCGGTTGTCGTAGATGTTCTCCTGGCCGGGGGCCCGGACCGAAACCGGGACCAGCGAGCGCACCATGTGCGGTCCGGGCTCCTCGCCCCGGGCGAGCAGCAGCCCCCGGAAGCCGCCGCTGATCGCGGCCAGCACCACATCGTTCACAGTGCCGCCCAGCTCCCGCCTGATCGTCTTCACATCCTCCAGCGACGCCCGCGCCCAGGTGAAACGCCGCTGCCTGCCGATCGGCCCGCTCAGCGACGACCCGGTGGCCGGCCCCAGCGCCGGCGCCAGCTTGGCCAGGCCCCGGACCGTGCCGGCCGCCCGGCGGAGGGCACCGCCTGGATCGGCCGCGGCACCGCCCAGCGCGAGCGCATCCCGGACCGGGAGCACCACATCGTCCAGGGCGGCCCGGGCGGCCAGCTCCGCGGAGGAGGGCTCGGCGCGCACGGCCCGGTCGTCAGTGGCAGGCGGCGACGGCTCGGGCGAGACGTCGAAGATCACCCGGTACAGGTCGGTGCCGGACACCCCGTCCACCATGCAGTGGTGCACCTTGGAAATCAGCGCCCAGCGATCGCCGGCCAGGCCCTCGATGACCCAGTACTCCCACAACGGGTGATCACGATCCAGCCGCTGCGACATCACCTGCGCCATCAGCCCGGCCAGCTGCTGATCCCCCCCGGGCCGCGGCAACCCGGCCCGCCGGACGTGATAACCCAGATCGAAGTGCGGGTCATCCACCCAGACCGGCCGCCCCAGCCGCAACGGCACCGTGCGCAGCTTCTGCCGGTAGCGGGGCACCCGCGGCAAACGCCCCGCCAGATACGCCAGGAACTCCTCATGAGACGGTACCGGGCCCTCGAAAACGGCGATCGACGCGATCGCCATCGACACGTGCCGGTCCCCGTCCTCCGCATCGATGAAAATCGCAGACAGCGGGCTCAGCCTGTCCATGACGGCCCCCTTACCGGGCGGCACCGGACCTGCCGTCCGAAACGGATCTAGATCGTAAAGCCGCGCGGGCTCCTGCCCCCCGGTCAATCGTCCTGCATGCCCGGGACTTCCGGCCCTAAGCAGCCATGTAGCGGCGCATCACGCAGCAGGGCTGATCCGGTCCTGCCGGGCCAGCCCTATTCGCACGCGGAGGTGACAGGACGGCGGGAGCCGGGAGCTGACATCCCCAGGCGTGACCGGCAGGCTGCGCCACGGCTGTCGTCGTATCCTGGTTGCGATCTGCCGCACAGGTGTGCTGGCAGCCGCCGGATTAAGCTGGCAGCCGCCGGATCACAACGGTGCGGCGTCAGGGGCCGGACAGCCGCACCCGGGGGTCCGGGGTGCGTAGTAACGCGGCAGCGACTGGAAAGGGAGGAGCCGTGGCGCGCAGAGCAGGAAGAGAGCAGGAAGCAGGCCTGGCCGTGATCGTGAGACGGGAACCGCGGTGAGCCCGGTCATGCCCGCATCGGCTGAGCTTCCGGGCCTATCCGACCGGTAGCTGATCTTGGTGACCAGCGGAGAAAGCAATCTGACGGTCGCGGTGACCGGCCCGACCGGTACCTTCGGTTTCGGCCTGATGCCCCTGCTGCAAGCCGACGACCGGATCGCAAGCGTGGTGGGCATCGCCCGGCGCCCGTTCGACCCGGCCGCCTACGGCTGGACGAAGATGGAATACCGCCGCGGCGACGTCCGCGACCCCGGGGCCCTGCGGGACGCGTTCGGTCACGCCGACGTGGTGGTGCACCTGGCGTTTTCGGTGACCGGTGCCACGTCAGGCGCGGCGATCAAGTCGATCAATGTCGACGGCACGCTGAACGCCTTCGGCGCCGCGGCCGCAGCCGGTGCCCGCCGCTTTGTCTATTCCTCCTCGGTCGCGGCGTACGGCTTTCACCGCGACAACCCGGTCGGGATGACCGAGGACTGGCCCGTGCGGCCCGCCGCCCGGTTGTTCTACGCCCAGGAGAAAGCCGAGCTCGAGAACCTGCTGCGGGCCCAGGCGGCCCGGACCGCCGGGACCGCCCTGTACCTGCTGCGCCCGTCCATCGTGGTCGGCCCGCACACCGTGGGCGCCAAGGACCTGCCCGGGCCGCTAGCCCCGCTGGCCCGGGCCCTGACCCGGGGGGGCCGGTTCCGCGTGCCGGTACCCGTGCTAGCGCCGGCGCTGCCGATCCAGTTGGTGCACGAACAAGACGTGGGCCAGGCGCTGCTGCAGTGCGTGGTGGCCGCCGGACCTCCCGGCGCCTACAACATCGCCGCGGACGGCATCGTCACCCCCGCCGACATCGACCGTGAACTCGGCCTGCTCCCGGTGCCTGTCCCGGCCGGCCCCGCCCAGTCCGCGGCCCGGGCCATCGCAGCCCTGCCGTTCCTGCCGCCCGTCACGCAATGGGTAGAGGCCGCCAGCCACCCGGCGATCATGGACACCACCCGCGCGAAACAAGAACTGGGCTGGGTCCCCCGCTTCACCGCGCTCGAGGCACTTCAGGACACCTTGCGGCGAAGACCGCCGCCGGACCCCGCCAGCTCGTTAACCACATAGCCGCGCCCGGGCACACCGGCGTCCTCCGGCACACCCCGCTTCTCCCGCCGGCCCCGGCGCCGAGGTCAGCCGTACGCGATCTGGCTCAGGACGCAAGCGGGGTGAGATCGATGACCACGGCGTTCCCCGGGCCAGCCGCCAGCAGGTTGACCAGCGGAGTGATCCACCCGCATCCGGTGAAGCGCGGCCGCTGGTACCTGTCGGCCAGACGGCCGCCCCGCTCGAGGCTGAAGCCAGGGGCCCGCGAGCGGGACGACCTGGCGCACCGCGCTGGAATCCCGCGCCCAGGTGCTCGGGGAGCCGCGCAGTGAGCTGCGCGCCCGGGCCGAACGCGCAGAGCGTGACCTCGGCGCCGCACGCGCCAAGCTGGCCAGCGTCCGCCCGGAAGCCAGGGCGGCGGAGACCCCCGGCCGGGGAAGGGCGCCGGCGAGGCGGCCAACCCTCAGAGCAGGAAACCGGGCGCAATAACCCGGAATGACAGCCCCGGCTGCCGGGGTCGCGCGGACAGAGGATCAGTCCCGGGGGTCAGCGCGGATGATCCAACGGGCTCCTGGCGCGTCAGCAGGCCCGATGTCGTCAGCCCGCCCATGCACCAGCGACACGGCTTGACATGACGCCGCCTTCCTGGAGCCGCGCGTCCATCGCAGAGCCGCTCCCGGGCGGCGGGACGCCCGGATCGATCAGTGCGCGAGCACATCGACCGGACGTTGTACGCGAAGCGGCTGTTCCCGTCATGGGTCCCGCAGCCGCAGCGTCGCCCGTACGCGTCCGGCGGGGCCGATGACCGGGCTCGGGCCGGCCGGGCTGGTCACGGTCTGGTCAGGGACCCGGCCGGGATATCTCTGCCCGGGCTGCTGGCGCTGGCTTAGAACGCTCCTCGACCTGGATCCCGAGGCCGCCGAGCGCGGACGCAAGGCCCTGGTAGTGACCGACCAGCAAGCACAGCTCGATCGCCTGGCGGTCGTTGAGAGTCGCCTGCACGGCGCTCCAGGTGGCGTCCGAGAGCGCGCGCCCGGCGAGCAGCTCGTCGCTGGCGGCGAGCAGCGACCGCTGTCGCGCCGTGAAGACGCTCGCCGACGGACCTTCGGCCGCGCCCGCCACCTCGGCCTGCGTCAGCCCTACGCGCAGCGCGAGCGCCACGTGCTGGTTCCACTCGTAGGCCGAGCGGCACTGCCAGGCGACGCGCAGGATCACCAGCTCGGTGTCGCGCCGCGGGAGCGACCCGAACGGCATCAGCTGCGCCGAGTAGCGCAGCCAGGCGCGGAACAGGCGCGGGTGCTGGCCGAGCGTCGTGAAGATGTTGGGGGGCCCGGTCCCGGTGATGCGGCCCGTGATCGCGGCCACGACCCGGGCCAGCGGCCGCAGGTCACCGGGGCGGGCAGGCGGGATGCGGGGCTGGTTCGTTTCGGCTTGGGGGAGCAGAGATTGCAGCCGGGAAGCGCTGGCGTCTCGCGCGCGTCGCCTGGTCACCCTTGGCTCATGCGCGGTAGAGCGCGGCGACCACCGTGATCCCCGCGCCCGCGGAGACGAACACGGTCGTGCGCGCGGCTGCGAGCCCAGCAGCCTCCAGCGCCACAGCGGGGGCGGCCGTGTGCGCGCCGGCCAGGCTGCCGGGCAGCGAAGCGACTCGCCCGGCGGAGATGCCGAGTCGCTTGGCCAGCGCGCCGGCGAAGCCGGGGACCGACGCCGTTGCCACGAGCAGCCCGACGTCGCCGAGGTCGAGCGCGCTGGCCGCCGCCAGCTCACGGGTGGTCGCTTCGGCGCACTCTGCCGCCCGGGTGGCGTAGGAGTCGGCGACCTTGACGGTGAGGATGTTGCGCCCGGGAGTTCCGGCCCCGTCCGGGGCGCCGGGATGCCAGCTCACCTCGCTCTGGAACAGGTCGGCGAACTCGGGGAACGTCGCGAACCGGAACGCTGTGAAGCCCGCGCCCTGTTGGTCCGCGCTAAGCAGGACCGCGCCGCCGGCCGCGGGAAAGCCGAATCCCTCCGAGATGCCCGGATCAGGATCGGCGTCGGCAGCGACCACCATCCCGAGCTTGATCGTTTCCGACGCCAGCATGCCATCGGCCAGGTAGATCCCGGTCAACAGGCCACAGGCCCCGTTGCGCACGTCGAACGAGAACGTCCCCTGCCCCCCGCCGGGATGCTGCCGGAGGTTCGCGCCGATGTCCTCCTGGATCAAGGCCGCGATCGCGGGCTCGCTGATGTTCCTGTCGAGGTAGACGCCGGTATTGATCAGCAGGTCCACCTCGCTGGGGGTCCGGCTCGCCCGCTTCAGGCAGAAGCGGGCGGCGGCGCCGGCAAGCTGCACCGCCCCGAGCGACGATTCGGTTGCCGTCGCGGCCGCCTCAATGATCGTGCCCATAGCGTTCCACCAGCTGACCGAGCCTGAAGATCACGATGCCGACCTCGAGGCCGGATGCGAGCGACACGAGCATCACCCTGTCGCCGGGCGCAAAGCGGCCTTCGTTCAGGTACTTCCACAGCGCGACGAAGAGTGTCGTCGACGCCGTGTTTCCCAGCTCATCCACGGTAACGACCACGTGCTTCGGCGTCGCGCCCAGATCCTGCGACCACTGCTCCATCCCTTTCCTGATCGCCCGTACCGACGTCTGGTGCGGCACCAGGTAGTCGATCTCGCCGAACTGGAGCCCGGCTTGACCGAGCATCTCCCGGAGCATCGGGACGGCATCCTCGGTCCCGGCCTGATGGATCTCGCGGGCCTTGGTGTGCATCGTCACGCCGGGGCCGATCGTCGCCGGGAACGCGACGCACAGGCGGCTGTGCCCGGACAACGTGGTAAAGCCCGCTACCTCGATCCCCGGAGCACCCTCCGGCGCCCGCTCGAGGATCGCCGCGGCGCCGGCGTCGCCGAGCGTCAGCGACGGCAGCTGGTCGCTCAGCACGTCGCGGACCTCCTGCGCCGCGTTGCGGCCCAGCTCCGAGATGTACTCGCCACTGACCACCATCCCGCGCCGGATCCGGCCCTGCCGCACGAGGTCGTTGAGGATGAACACGCCGGTCATCATCCCTGCGCATGCGTTCGAGATGTCGGTGCTGATGGCGCGCCGGGCCCCGAGTGCTTCCTTCAATGACACGCTCACCGGCGGCTCGATCTGCACTCGCAGGCCACCCACGTGGCGGCTGATGCTCGACACGAGCAGCATGTCGAGGTCGTCCGCGCCGATGCCCGCGTGCGTGAGCGCGTCGCGCGCCGCGCCGAGCGCAAGAGTGTACGCGTCCTCGCCGGCGCCGGCAACGGGACGCTCGCGGACACCCGTCAGCCGCTCGAGGTCAATGTCGGTCTTGTACTTCGTGCTCGCCATCAGCTCATCGGTGGTCAGCCGCCCGGCCGGGATGCACGCGCCGATGCCGGCGAACCGGCTCGCGTACGCCGCGCCTCGCGGCGAGCCGTCGATGCCTCCCGCCAACGCCATCCAGTGAGCGCCGTCACCCGCCGGCTGATCCTGGTTCTCCATGGGACCATTCTCCACGCCCCGGCAAGCTCCTCAAACGGCGCGGCGGTCGCGAGGCCTGGGCGAGCCGGGTGCGCGGCGCGGCAGCCACCGATGCTCTTCTGCGAGCAGCCACCGATGCTCTTCTGCGAGCAGCCACCGATGCTCTTCTGCGAGCAGCCACCGATGCTCTTCTGCGATCGGAAGCCCCGGTGCCTGGAGGCTCACTGCTTCAAGAAGCTGGACTGCGTCTCCCTCGATCGTCGCGTCCGCATCTTCCGGCACGCCGAGATGAACGGTGACCTCGCTCCCAGCCCCCGCCGTCAGCTCGATCTCCGCGTCGTGCCCGATCACGCCGAGCGACCCTGCTCACGTCGATCCTGCCGCGTGCCCCGCGCGGCCACCGCCGACCTCGGCTAGGCGCCGTCCCCTTCGAGCGCCTGCTGGCCGTCGATGCGCCCCGATACGAGATGGCGATGCGGGAGCCCGCTCCGCTGCCGCTGCCCAGTCCAGCGACAACATGGAGGAGGGGAAGGGATGGCCGTGTTCCAGCGCCCGGCGCAAGATGTTGGCGAGCTGGTTCATCGCTAGCACCGAAGACCGGGTGCCGTCCATGGCCTGCCAGTACGCCATCCACGCCAGCTCCCGCGGGAACGGATCGGGCAGGCCGGTCAAGGTCAAGCCGCCTCTCCCCGTTCTCGGAGTACTTCGCCCACTCGGCGATGCCGGGGGCCGATGACCAGCCCGCGCCACAGCTCAGGTAGCTCGCGCCAGAGCCGGTCAACCGGGTCCTCCGCCCCGGCAGGCCGCAGCAGCCGCGGTTGCCCGGCGCTCACTGCGGCACCTGCCAGGACGACGCGTACGATGCCCAGTTCGCCGCGGCCCGCAGCGCCTCATCTTCCCGGACCCAGCCCCTCCGGCCCACGGCGCACCGGCAGCAGCCCGGCCAGCCCGCCCCGCCGGTACGCATCCGCCCACCGCCACACCGTCACCGGCCCGGCCCCGAACGCCGCCGCCACCTGCTGCTGCGTCGCGGCCTTCAGCTCGCCAGCTGTACCGCGGCCAGCCGCCGGCCCGCCTCATCTCCGGCCTCCGCTACGACTTCAGGCAGGTCCGGATCCGCACCGGCAGCCGGGCGGCGCAGTCCGCGCAAACGATCGGGACCAGCGCCTGCACGGTCGGCAACCACATCGCATTCGACGCCGGGCGCCACCGGCCCGGTGCACCGCAGTGGGTCCATCTGGTGGCGCACGAGCTGACGCGCGTGGTACAGCAGCGCGGCCTCGACCATCGTGCGGGGCCGGTCGTGGGAGATCCCGACGACGCCAGCGGACGCGAGACCGACTTCGTCGCATCGTCGCTGGTCCCGGGCCGGGCGCGGGCAGAAAAAGCAGGCTGGTGGCCGGGCTCGCCGCCGTACTTCCCCTCGCCGGATGGTCCAGCCGCGTCGGCGGCCTCTGGCCGGCCGCCCACGCAGGCGGGCGCGGACAGGGTGCCGGGCGGTTGCCGGCCAGACATGCCTTGCATCAAGCCCTGCGGTGTCCTGAAGGTGGCCGTCGAGATCGTTGCCACGCGGGGACCGGCGGTGGGCGCCGGCACCGGCCTGCCACGACCGCGAGACGAGCTCTGGCCCGATCCTGAACGACATCTGGAAAGGAATGCGGCTGATGACCTACTCCTTCGACACGAGCGACATCGAGGATGGCGCCGGCGGTCTCCGACGGTATCGCTCGCTTCCCGAGAACCTCGTGCAGACCTTGCGCCGGGCAGTCGACCGGAACCCGGCCGGCGAGGCGCTGGTGGAGATGGGCGGGGACCGGGTGACCTACACCCAGCTGTGGGACCGGGCGGCCCGTGTGGCGGGCGGCCTGAGGCAAGCCGGGGTGCAGCCCGGCGACCGGGTTGCCCTTCGCCTGCCGAACGGCAACGACTGGGCCGTGGCGTTCTGGGGGACCGTGCTCGCGGGCGCGGTCGTCGTTCCGGTGAACCTCCGTTTCGCCGCGGAAGAGGTGGCCTATGTGGTGGAGGACTCCGGCGCCGGGTACCTCGTCGAGCCCGGGGTCCGGCTTCCGGACGGCAGGCCTGTGGCCGTCGAGGATCAAGGGCGCGACGATCTCGCCGGCATCTTCTACACCAGCGGCACGACGGGGTTCCCAAGGGCGCCATGACGACCCACGAAAATTTCCTCTCGAGCATCGAGAACGTCATCCGCTGCGTTCCGCTGGATCGCAGCGAAGAGTGGCGGACGCTCATCTCAGTCCCGTTGTTCCACGTCACCGGATGCGACAGCCAGCTGCTGACCATGGCCGGCCTCGCCGGGACCTCGGTCCTGATGCCGGCCTTCCACGTGAAGCAGTTCCTCCGGGCAATCCCCGAGGAGCGTATCTCGTTTCTCGTCTCCGTCCCCGCCATCTACTGGCTCGCGATGCACCAAGCTGAGTTCGCCGATACGGACGTCTCGACCGTGCGCTCGCTTAACTACGGCGGCGCGCCAATCGCCCCGCACCTGGTGACCCGCATCCAGGAGAGCTTCCCCAGGGCCCGGGTCGGCAACGGGTTCGGCCTCACCGAGACGGCTGCAGTGGCCACCTACCTGCCCCACGAGTGGGCGGCCGGTCACGCCGACTCAGTGGGGTTCCCGGTGCCCGTTGTCGATGTGCGGGTGGCCGACCCGCATCCGGGGACAGGAGCCGGGGAACTCCTCATCCGCGGCCCGAACGTCGTCGCCGGGTACTGGCGCAAGCCGCAGCAGACAGCGGAGACCTTCGCTGACGGCTGGCTGCACTCCGGCGACATCGCGCGGGTCGATGACGAAGGTCTGGTCTACATCGTCGACCGCGCCAAGGACATGATCAACCGCGGCGGCGAAAACGTCTACTCCATCGAGGTGGAGAATGCGCTCAGCGCTCATCTCGCCGTCGCGGAGGTCGCCGTCGTGGGTGTCCCCGATCCGATGATGGGAGAAAGGTCGGCGCCGTCGTCGTGCCGCACCCCGGAGGCACCGTGGGACCGCACGAGCTGGTCACCTTCGCGGCCGAGTGCCTCGCCGACTTCAAGGTACCGCAGTACCTGGTCGTACGGCCCGAGCCGCTGCCGAAGAACCCCGCCGGCAAGGTGCTCAAGGCGCTGTTGCGCGAGCAGATCCAGTGGGGAAGGCCGCTCCGCTGAGCGGCGCCGGTCGTCCGGCACCTATTCCGGAGGAACAGAGGCGAGCGGTTCAGGCGCGGGCCTGGCGCGGGCCGCGGTGACGTGGCTGTTGTCCGCTGATGCGACTGGCTGCGGTTGAAGTATTTCCGGTGTTCCGGCTAGCAGGTAGACGGAGCTGGGTATGCCTGCGGCAAAGACATGAGCCGCCATACAGGAGATCTTCAACAGAAGCTGACAAGGAGGCCGGGACAATGGCTAGCACCTCCGGCCAGGAAGAGTTCCTGGCCGTCATCCGTAAGAGCCAGGAGGCCGTGATCGCCGCGGTCACGAACTTGGCCGAAACCGTCAGGACGGCCAGTCCGAAGCTGGCGTCCGTCTATGCGCCGCTCACGGACAATCTTCCCAAGCCGCCGTCGGTCAGTGTGCCTTTCGCGGACAAGCTGCCCGGGCCAGAGGACGCCGTGGCCCGCGCCTACGATTTCGCCGAGCAGCTGCTTGCCAGCCAGCGCAAGTTCGCCGAGGACCTGCTGAAGGCGAAGCCAGAGGGCGCCGTGGCCAGCACCTACGACTTCGCCGAGCAGCTGCTTGCCAGCCAGCGGAAGTTCGCCGAGGACCTGCTGAAGGCGGCGGCGCCGCTGATCCCTGGCCGCGCCGA
>Ga0074046_10005080_pt1 | contig 10564 bp, 9 predicted proteins | sample BogForMeECP23OM3_FD_94441 | JGI IMG/M metagenome (GOLD analysis project Ga0074046, IMG submission 94441) | Bog forest soil microbial communities from Calvert Island, British Columbia, Canada - Bog Forest MetaG ECP23OM3 | ecosystem: Environmental > Terrestrial > Soil > Wetlands ...
ACCGACATCGCAATCAGAGCAGGACGGCGAGTAAATGAGCGAACACGACCAATGACCTCCTCAACCATTCCCACCAGCGCGGCTGCCCCGAGCGAGCAGGCCACGGAGAGACCTACCCTGCTCAGCATTCGCAATGTGGCCAAGGCATTTGGCCGCAATGTGGTGCTGCGAAATATTTCTCTGGAGATTGCCGAGGGCGAATTTCTGACCATTCTCGGGGAAAGCGGCTCGGGGAAGACGACCCTGCTGCGGATTATTGCCGGCTTTGAGAGCGCGACTTCGGGCGAACTTTGGATGGGAGCCGAGCGGCTGGGCAATCAGCCTCCCTACCGTCGCCGCGTCAACACTGTGTTTCAGCACTACGCGCTCTTTCCTCACCTGACCGTCGAACAGAACGTCGCCTACGGTCTGCGGGTAGCGAAGCGGCCGGAAGCCGAAATCAACCAGCGCGTGGCGGAGTCGCTCGACAAGGTGAAGATGACGGCGCACGCCAAGACAAAGCCGTCGAAGATCAGCGGTGGCCAGCAGCAGCGCGTGGCGCTGGCGCGCGCCCTGGTGAACCGGCCACGGATGCTCCTCCTGGACGAACCGCTTTCGGCGCTGGACGCCAACCTGCGCCGCCAGATGCAGGTCGAACTGAAATCGCTGCAGCGGGAAGTGGGCATCGCTTTCGTCTTCGTCACTCATGATCAGGAAGAAGCGATGGTGATGTCGGACCGGATCGCCTTGCTGCGCTCGGGCGAACTGGAGCAGGTGGCCACGCCGCGCGAGATTTACAGTCGTCCGGTCACCGCTTATGTGGCGCAGTTCATCGGGCACACGAACCTGCTCGAAGGGTCAGCTCAAGGCGGCGTGGTGCGCTGTGGAACGCTTTCCTGGCCGGCATCGCTGCCCGATGGGCCGGTTCTGTTTTCCCTTCGGCCGGAGCACGTTCGCCTGGGAGGTGCAGCCGCGAGCGGCGCAGTAAGGGCGCGCGGCCGGGTTCTCCATCAGGCGTTTCACGGCGCCACCGAGTTGATCCGCGTGCAGTGTGCCGGCGGATTAGTTCTGGTCGTGAGAACCGCAAGCGGGAGCGCGCTGCAGAACGAAGTCGAGCTTGAGTTCTCCGCGTCGGATGCGGTGCTGGTGCGCGAATCTCCGGAAAGGATTTGATGTTTTCCCGGGCCTACAAAACGGCCGTAACCGTGCCCCCGCTGGCCTGGGTCGCGGTGTTTCTGTTGGTGCCGTACCTGCTAATGTTCTGCTACAGCTTCTGGGCGGTTTCGCCGGCCCAGACCATCGTCCACGCCTGGAATTTCGCGAATTACGAAGAACTGCTGCAAAAGCCCGTGTACTGGCAGACGCTGCTGCGCTCGATGTGGATCGCGGCGCGGGTGATGTTGTTCTCTCTGCTGCTGGGATATCCGCTGGCCTATTTTCTCTCGTTCTATGCCGGCAAGCGGAAAGATCTGCTCTACCAGATGGTGATCATTCCCCTGTGGGTCAGTTATCTGGTCCGCGCGTATGCCTGGAAAACGATCCTCGGCGCGGACGGGGTACTGAACACGTCGCTGCAGTACGCGCATCTGATCAGCCATCCGCTTGATTTTCTGCTTTACAGCCCATTCGCGGTCGTGTTGACCTTGACTCACATCTACACGCCCTTCGCGTTCCTGCCGATTTACGCCGCGCTCGAGCACATTCCGCGCAATCTGGTGGAAGCTTCGCATGACCTGGGCGCAACCCCAGCGCAAACCTTCTGGAAAGTAATCTTCCCGCTGTCGATTCCTGGCGTTCTGGCCGGCGCAACGTTCGCCTTCGTGCTCAGCCTCGGCGATTTTCTTGCGCCGCTGCTGCTGGGTGGGCCGAGCGGCATCATGATCTCGAACATCGTAGTCAGTTTGTTCGGCGCGGCCTATAACTGGCCCCTGGGTGCGGCGATTTCGCTCGCGATGCTCGTGTTGGTGGTGAGCCTGCTGTACTTCTCGGAGCGATTGGAAAAGAAATGGAGCTTCTCGTGAGCGCGGCGGCCAATTCCCCGCGTTCACGCTGGCTGCTCGCGCATGCCGCGGTGGTGTTCGGATTCCTGTATCTGCCAATCGCTGTCCTTATTCTGTATTCCTTCAATGGGCAAGGAGTCGGAGGATTTCCGCCGCGCAATCTCACTCTCGACTGGTATCGCATGTTGTTCGCCGACGGCGCGATCTGGGATTCGGTGTTTAACAGTCTGCAAGTGGCGTTTGCCGCCATGGCCATTTCCCTGATGTTCGGTGTCCCGGCAGCGCTTGCGCTCGACCGTGCACAGTTTCCCGGCAAAGCCCTTTTCCGCCGGCTGGTGCTGTTGCCGCTCATTCTGCCCGGAATCATCACCGGTCTCTCGCTCCTGATGCTGTTCAATCTGGCGAGCCTCAAGCTCAGCCTGCTGACCATCACGCTGGGCCACGGCACAGCGCTGATTTCGGTGGCGACGACGGAGGTTTTTGCCGGTTTGCAGAAACTGGATCGGGCGCAGGAAGAAGCCTCGCTCGATCTGGGCGCCAACTACTGGCAGACCTTCTGGCGGGTGACCGTGCCGAACCTGAAGCTGTCGATCATCGGAGCCGCGCTGCTGATCTTCACCCTCTCGATGGATGAGATCGCCGTCAGCTTCTTCCTTATCGGCCGCAACAATACCCTGCCGCTGGAAATCTGGGGACGCCTGCGGCGCGGCATCACGCCGGAGATCAACGCAGTATCAACCATAATCTTCGTTTTCTCGCTGGTGACCATCGTTTTCTGGTATCGCCTGCGCGTGCGCAGCGAGGGCGGTGCTGACTTGGGCGCGGAATTGCTGGAGACTTCGGAGGAGGCTTGAAGTGAGCGCGAATCGCAGGGATTTCATCAAGTTCGTGGTGGCCGGCGCAGTGACCGCAGGATGCCCGGTCGACCTTTCGTTGGTGGCGGCGCAAACCGGAGAAGCGAACGACAACCACGCCGCCAACGTCGACGGCGAGGACAATCGCATCTGCCACCAGATGCGCGACGGCAAGATCTTCTCCCGTCCTCCAGCTTCGGCCAAGCACGATGTCGTAATTGTGGGCGGAGGCATGAGCGGGCTGGCGGCGGCGCATCACCTTCAGCATCGCGCTGTATTGCTGCTCGAAAAGGAACCGCACTGGGGCGGCAACGCCTACGCCATGGAATACGAAGGCTCCGCTTACGCAACCGGCTCTGCCTTTATCTGGTCCGATTCCGAGGCATTCACCTTCGCCAAGGAAATCGGCCTGGACCCGCTGCCGGTGAACTGCCCCGACGGCAGCATCATCAACGGCGAATTCGTGCCCGATACCTGGGGCGCTGGGCTGAACAAGCTGCCGTATCCTCCGATCGCTCGCGAAAGCTTCAAGAAGTTCAAGAAGGAAATGCTGTCCATTGATGTCGAGAAGCGCGCCACGGAGTTGTACAACCTCCCCTTCTCCAATTTCACGAAGCTGTACGCGCCCGAAATCAAGCAGTGGTGGGACACATATGGCCCTTCCAATTGGGGCGCGACCACCGACGAAACCGCGGCGGCATTGGCCATCGGCGAATTTCAGGAGACGGTCGGTCGTAGCTATTCCGACCCTCGTTACACTTGGCCGGGTGGCTTAGGCGCGATCACGAAGAAGCTTGCCGAAATTCTTCAACCCGCGTTAGGCGATCGCATGCAGACGGGCGCAACCACCGTAGCCGTGGTCCCGGGCAAAGAAGATGTTCAAGTGACTTACATGTCGGGCGCGGAGTTGAAGACTGTGTCTGCCAGAGCGGTCATCATGGCGACGCCGAAGTTCATCACGCGGCGCATTGTGGAAGGCCTTCCCGACCGGCAAAGCCGCGCCATGCAGCAGATTCGCTATGCCCCGTATTGCGTGGTAAACCTGATCTTCGATAAACCGGTGTTCAACAAAGGATACGACACCTGGTGCCCGGGCAACACGTTCACGGATTTCATCGTCGCCGACTGGGTTGTTCGCAAGAAGTCCGGCTACAAGCAGAAATACAACATCATGAGCTGCTACACGCCGATGAAGGAAGAAAACCGCGGTTCTCTGTTGACCGAAAGTGGCGCGCGCAAAATCGCCGCGAACGTGCTGCGCGATTTTCAGAAGCTCACGCCCGAAACCAACGTCGATCCGGCGGAAGTCCACATCTACCGCCGCGGGCACCCCATGTATATGTCAACGCCCGGGCTCTATACCGAGGTGCAACCGCTTGTCCGGCAGCCGATGGATCGCGTCTTCTTCGCCAACACCGACTCGCAAGGGCCGGAGTCAACCACCAACGAGGCCATTGTCGCGGCACGACGCGCCGTGCGGCAGGCCGAAGCGCGGCTGGCGGGAGCGCCCGCGGCAAAGGAAACCGCAGTAGTGGGATAAGTGCTGCCTTCGATATTTCTTCATCGAGGCGAGCCGGACCGCCGCAATTTCGTCGGCCGCTATGGCTCCGACTTCCCTTATCGACTTCGTCTCCCGCATAGTAAAGTAGTAGTAGCCCACAAATCAGGAAGGACCCTTTTTGAGTTCCGGCATTCGCAACATCGCCATCATCGCGCACGTGGACCACGGCAAGACCACGCTGGTCGATGCCATGCTGCAACAGAGCGGCACATTCCGCGCCAACGAGCATCACATCGACCGCGTGATGGATTCGAACGAACTGGAGCGCGAGCGCGGCATCACGATTCTGGCCAAGAACACGGCAATCTTCTATCACGACGTGAAGATCAACATTGTGGATACGCCCGGCCACAGCGATTTTGGCGGCGAAGTCGAACGCGCCCTCAAGATGGTCGACGGAGTCATGCTGCTGGTGGACGCGAGCGAAGGACCGCTGCCGCAGACGCGCTACGTGCTGGGCAAGGCGCTGGAGGCACATCTGCCGCCGATTGTGGTGATCAACAAGATTGATCGCAGCGACGCGCGTCCGCAGGAAGTGCTCAACGAAATCTACGACCTGTTCATTGATCTCGACGCCAAAGAGGAGCAGCTCGATTTCCCCGTGCTCTACACCAATGCCAAGACGGGCACGGCTGCAACCGACATCAGCGGCCGTGGCGAGGATTTGCGCCCGCTGTTTGATGCGATTTTGAAGACGATTCCACCGCCCGGGGGTGATGCGTCGGGACCGTTGCAGATTCTCGTGGCGAACCTGGATTACAGCGACTATCTCGGGCGGCTGGCCATCGCCCGCGTCTTCAACGGCAAGATGTACACCGGGGAAGAAGTAGCCATCGCCAAACTCGACGGCTCTTTTCACAAGACCAAAATCACGAAGCTGTTCTCGTTCTCCGGCCTGAAGCGAACCGATATCACGGAAACCGAGTTGGGCGACATTGTCGCGGTGGCGGGCGTCGAAGGCATCACCATCGGCGAGACGATCACCAACGTGGAAAATCCCGCGCCGCTGCCGCACATCGCCATTGATGAGCCGACCATCGCCATGCTCTTCACCGTCAACACCTCGCCGTCCGCAGGAAAGGACGGCGCCTACGTCACCTCGCGCCATCTGCGCGAGCGGCTGGAAAAAGAACTGCTGACCAATGTTTCACTCCGGGTTGAAGAGACGGGCACCACCGATTCCTTCAAAGTGCTGGGCCGCGGCGAACTGCAGCTTTCCATCCTCATCGAAATGATGCGGCGCGAAGGTTACGAACTCATGGTGGGGAAGCCGGAAATCGTCACCCGGCGCAACCAGGAAGACGGCAAGCTGATGGAGCCGGTTGAGCATCTCACCGTGGACGTGCCCGAGGAATTTGTCGGCGTCGTGATGGAGCAACTCGGCTCGCGCAAGGGCGAAGTCACCAACATGCACAATCATGGCTATGGCCGCGTGCGTGTGGAGTTCCGCGTGCCCAGCCGCGGGCTGATCGGACTGCGCAGCCAGCTGCTCACCGACACGCGCGGGACCATCGTCATGAACGCGCTCTTCGATGGATATACCGCGTGGCAGGGCGAGATCCCACACCGGCTCACCGGCGCTCTGGTCGCCGACCGGCCGGGCCTTTCGACCGCCTATGCCCTGTGGGGTTTGCAGGAGCGCGGAGAGCTTTTCGTAGGGCCGGGGGTTGAGCTCTACGAGGGCATGATCATCGGGGAAAATGCGAAAGACGCTGATCTTGACGTGAATGCCGTGCGCGAAAAGAAACTGACGAACATGCGCGCCTCGACCGCCGATGAGGCGATTCGCCTGGTGCCCTTCCGCGCGCTGAACCTGGAACAGGCCATCGAGTTCATTGCCGACGACGAATATGTGGAGGTCACACCCAAGTCGCTTCGTCTGCGCAAGAAGGTCCTGCAGGCGAACAAGCGCAAGAAGGTTTCCTTAGCCGCAGTCGAGGAGTCGTGAAGACCCATCCCAAATCCGAAAAAGAAGCACACCTCGCCAGAAGCGAAAAACTCAAAACAACCATGCGCATGTTCCTGATCCCGTGCAGCTGCGGGACAACCTTTGCCGTGGCCGAGGATTACGACCGTCAGGGTACGGCCTGGAGTCGGTATCTGGTCTGTCCCGGGTGCGGCAAGCGGCACGATCCCAAGAATCGCCTCCTGCAGATGGGATTCCATCCCGAGGGCTACTGGAAGGTGGACGAATGCTAGACGACTGCTGCAGTGCGCCGGGAGCTTGGGTTAGTGGTGCAGTTTGGGAATAAGGGTTCGTATCAGGGCATCGCGTTAGCGATGCCGCCCGTGGCTCTGGACGCCAACGGCTTCATCCGCTGGCTTTGCCCGTGCATCCCCAGAGGCTGAAGCCGGGCTTGCGGGTCCCGCGGCTGTGCGGCATGCCCTGACACGAATCTCTCAAACTGCACCCCTGCCGCCCTAGGCTTGGACTGACCCACTCCCATAAACCTGCTATACTGCTCGCCACATTTGACTGTCCGCCAGCTCCGGTTTCGATTTTCAGGCACGGCCCTCCCGCCCTGCCAGTCCGCCCAGCGAGCTCGCACGCGCGACAGCTCAAAGCAGGGGATGACGCGTGAAAAACATTTTTGTGGGGAACCTCAGCTTCAATACCAGCGAAGATGATCTGCGCCAGGCTTTCCAAGCCTACGGGCAAGTGGACCGGGTCAGCATTCTGACTGACCGCGACACCGGCCGCTCCCGGGGTTTTGGCTTCGTGGAGATGGCCAATAACGAAGACGGCGAAAAGGCGATTGCAGCACTGAACGGCTCGCAGCTCGGAGGACGCACCATCAACGTCAATGAGGCGCGGCCCAAGACCGAGCGTGCCGCCGGCGGCGGTGGTGGCGGAGGACGAGACCGCGGAGATCGCGGTGGCCGCGGCGGTGGGCAGCGGGATCGCTGGTAGAAATACTGTCTCAGTGGTGCCGGCCAGACCGCATCCGTCAGACTCCCGCTTTTATCCATGCGGGGTGTCTTCATTTCCGGATTGGCCTGGCGCGGGACAGTCGAACGAGCGGGATGATCTCCGCCCCTTTTGCCCTGCGATCCGGAGCATCAGCATTGAAGCCTCTTCTGCTGCCCATGTAAACTGTAGGCGTTGGTTGTGCGCGCCCGTAGCTCAGCTGGATAGAGCGATTGCCTCCGGAGCAATAGGCCGGGTGTTCGAATCACCCCGGGCGCACCACGGTTTTCCTTCCCTATGCCAGCCTCGTTCCGGTTGACCAGCGGATGAACTACGACGCCATCCTGATTGTCTCCTTCGGCGGTCCGGAGTCCCGGGAAGACGTGACCCCCTTCCTTGAAAACGTGCTGCGCGGCCGGAACGTCCCTCGCGAGCGGATGCTGGCCGTCGCCGAGCACTACTACCATTTTGAGGGCAAGAGCCCGATCAATCAGCAAACTCGGGAGCTGATCGCGGCGCTCGAGGCCGAACTCGCCGAGCGCGGGCCGAAGTTGCCCATCTACTGGGGCAATCGCAACTGGCATCCCATGCTGGCGGACGCGGTGCGCCGGATGAAGCAGGACGGCATTCAGCGCGCGCTGGCTTTTGTGACTTCAGCCTACAGTTCGTATTCCGGGTGCCGGCAGTACCGCGAAGACATCGCTCAGGCGCAGAACGAGGTTGGACCGGGCGCGCCGCAAATCAACAAGCTACGCCCTTTCTTCAACCATCCCGGTTTCATCGAGGCGACGGCGGAGCGCCTGCAGGATGCGCTGGTCGAAATTCCGGCGAATGCGCGCCCGGATGTTCAGATCGTCTATACCGCGCACAGCATTCCGCTCTCGATGGCGAACACGTGCGACTATGTCCGTCAACTGGAGGAAGTAAGGAAGCTGGTTTCGCAGCGACTGGGCGCCACCAACGATGCTCTGGTGTATCAAAGCCGTAGCGGCCCGCCAGGACAACCGTGGTTGGAGCCGGATATCCTCGACTATCTGCGCGACGCGAAGGCGCGCCATCTGGCCAGCGCAGTCGCGCTCGCCCCCATCAGTTTCATCTCCGATCACATGGAAGTGCTGTACGACCTCGACATCGAGGCGCGGCAACTTTCGGATTCGCTCGATTTGCCAATGGTACGGGCGAAGACGGTGGGCGTACACCCCAAGTTCATCGCGATGATTCGCGAGTTGATTCTGGAACGGACCGCGGGAGCAGAACAGCTCGCCCTGGGATCGCTCGGTCCGCGCCCGGATGTTTGCGACGAAGACTGCTGCCCCGCGCCCCAGCGCCCGGCGCGCCCCCAAGGCGCACCCAGCAGGCCGGGCGGAGGCGCGTAGACGGCGGGGCGAGCGCTCAGATCATCAGCGCTCAGATCACCGAGGCGACGTTGGCACTGCTGGATGGTCGTAACCCGTGGCCTTGGGGCTGCCCTCGACGGTACGCATGGTGCTGAGAATCGTCTGAATGACGGGCTCGTTGCCCACAGCAGTATTCAGCATCAGATGATAAAGGGAACGGGTCGGCCAGTCTGAGTTGAAGTAGTGCTTGATATAGGCAACGCGTTCCCGATCCACAGCGTCCACCAAATCATCGGCTTCTGTCGGCGCATGCCCGTCGTTCACCAGCCGGCGGATTTTCTCTGCCCGCGGGGCGTAAAGAAAAACGTGAAACACGTCGGCATGGTCGCGCAAAAAATACGGCGCCCCGCGTCCTACCACGACCGCATTCCCTTCCTGCGCGATTCGGTTCATGATCTCCTGCATCAGCACCATCATGCGATCCGTATCGAATACCTCACCGCCAAGAGGAGAACTGCGTTCATAGCTCCCGCGCCAGAAAGTTCGTGCCAACCGGTAGAGGCGGCTATCCATGCGCTCGTCGCAGCGCATGACGGCGGCAGGAGCAACGTTGGCGAGGCGGGCAATTTCTTCGGTGAGGAGGTGGTCCCAGAGCTTCCAGCCCATGTGGTCGGCGAGTTGGGCGGCGATGGCGCCCCCGCCGCAGCCGTACTCGCGCTCAATGGTGACGACGCGAAACATCCTACCTTTAGTGTACCGCCATCCCGCCCCCGGGCCGGGTTTTTCTCATCAGGAAGACCATGGGCACCATCAGCAGGATGGCAACCCCGAGGAACCAGAAGCAGTCCAGGTAGGCCAGCATCGCGGCTTGGCGAGCGAGTATGCCTTGGATGAAGGCATACGGCACGGCCGACGATCCCGGCGGACCCCCGCCGTGCGACTGGACCAGAAGGCCGAGCGCCTTAAGCCGCGATTGCAGCACCGGATTGCTGGCGCTCAGGTGGCTGGCCAGTTGGTTCTGGTGAAACTGCGTCCGCCGGTCCAGCATCGTGGTCACGACCGAAATCCCCACGCTGCCGCCGATGTTTCGCGCCAGGTTCATCAGGCCTGAGGCAGCGTTGTTTTTGTCCCGCGGCAGAAATCCGTAGGCCGCCGTGTTGATCGGCACAAACAGGAACGCCATTCCCATGGCTTGCAGCACGCGGGCCATCGTGGCCGTGCGGAAATCCATGTCCAGGTCGAAGCGCGTCATGTGGAACAGCGACAGAGAAAGCATGCTCAAGCCGAACAGCAGCAGCCAGCGCGGCGAGTAGCGCGACAGAAGAAATCCCACCAGCGGCAGCAGCAGCATGATCGTGAACCCGCCCGGCATCAGCGCTAAACCCGCCTGCTGCGCCGTATATCCGAGCAGCGTCTGCATGAACAGCGGCAGCAACAGCGTGCTGCCCAGCAGGGCGAATCCCAGCATGAACATCAGCAGGTTCGAGACGGCGAAGGTGCGCTCGCCGAACAAATGCAGGTCTACGATCGGATCCTTGTGCCGCCATTCCCAGATGACGACGAAAATCAGAGACGCCACGCAGATGGCAGACAGGTACACGATGAAGTTGGATTCGAACCAATCCTCGCGCTGGCCCTTGTCGAGGATCACCTGCAACGTCCCCAGACCCAGGGCCACAAATCCCAAGCCGACATAATCAATGGAGGTCTCGTGCAGTTTCCGGCGCTTGAAATAAGGAGGATCCTGAATCAGGCGCGAGGTGAGCAGAATCGAAAGGATGCCGACCGGGATGTTGATGAAGAAAATCCAGCGCCAGCTGAAATTATCGGTGATCCATCCGCCGAGAGTGGGCCCGATGGCCGGCGCCGTGACCACCGCGATGCCGTAGACGGCAAAAGCCATGCCGCGTTTTGCCGGCGGGAAC
>Ga0074046_10005081_pt1 | contig 10563 bp, 8 predicted proteins | sample BogForMeECP23OM3_FD_94441 | JGI IMG/M metagenome (GOLD analysis project Ga0074046, IMG submission 94441) | Bog forest soil microbial communities from Calvert Island, British Columbia, Canada - Bog Forest MetaG ECP23OM3 | ecosystem: Environmental > Terrestrial > Soil > Wetlands ...
CGTTATAGAGCGCGTCCTTAAGATCCACGCGCTGGCTGCTCAATACCACGGAGCTAATGGGGATTCGCTTCTCCTCTTTGTTCAGGTTGGGAATGAGAAACGTGGTTTGATACGTCCCGATTCTCCCTGTTTCGTCATCCCGTGCAAGAAACTTGATGGTGTATTTTCCGGGAAGAATCGTGAAGCCGGTGTCGTATTCAATCGGCCGCTTGGATAATTCGATTGCCGTGGCATCGCTCAGCTTGATATTCACCTTGTCGCGCACGTTTGTGATCGTTGTGCCGTAGTTATCCTTGATCTCGCCGATGAAATCGATGAGGGTGTGTTCGGCGCCGCCGCGTTTGGCAAGAGCAAGTTCACGTCCTGGAATCTTCACAATGATGGGGACGAAATATTCGGCCCGGTTCAACTGGAAGTAATCTATCTCCATGGCGATGGTGAGTTCTGTAATCGGGTCGTCCAACATCAGCGCATCTTCAAGCTGCCGTTCCTTGTCGGCAGTGGTGAACTTGCTGAACACTTTGCTGGCGTAGTAGCCCTGGCGATAATCCAGATTGCCGGATAGGTTCCCATTCAGCGAAATCTTGATGCGCCGGAATTTTCCGTCTTGAGCCACATTGCTCGTGTAATACCCAAGGATGTAGTAGCTCGAAACGGTCTGCTGCGCCTGCACGATTCCCCTCGTCAGGTCGTTATAGTCGAGCAAAGCCTTTCCGCCAGTATCCCCAGCGAGCGCATAAAGCGTATCCTGCGACTGCTGGAAGTTGGTGGTCACCGCCAGTGCCGCGGCCCCGGAATACATCCCAATGTTGCCGGGCGATCCTTGCGTGGCGTCTCCAAGGGGGGCTTGGGCCACCAAACCGCGGGCATCGATCGGCCAAAACGACACGCCAGCGCGGATGGCAGCGTCGATCGTAGCGTGGAGTTGCGCCTGGTTGTCTACGCCATTCAGCCTCAGGCCGCTGGCGAAGTAGATCAGGGATTTCTTCTCGCTGAGCTGCCCCAACATTTTGGCGGCCGTCTGGAGTGCCGCCAGTTGACGATCGGTGTTGAAGATGTTGAACTCGCTGTCGTCCTGTCCAAACGCCGCCCCGGAATCCGGAGTGCCGGCGTCGTCCGTGGATTCACCATATCCCTGGCCTTCTCCCACAATCATCGTTGCGATGATGCTCAACAGCCGGTTGCGGTCATCGGTGAAATCCTGCAGGACGTCAACGGCGCCGCCCGAATATCGCAGGATGGAAACGCGATCCGCCGATGTCATCTGCGTCCTGATGAACTTCTGCGCCGCAGTGAGCGCGCGCAACTGGTCCGCAGGGGGCATGGCAGTCATATCGAAGTACAGCGCCAACAGGCGGCGATCTTTGTATCGAATGTTAGCAGGCGTTTCGGGAGAAATGCGAGTCCTAGCAAGCCGATCATAGATCTTGATATTCTCAGGCTCGGATGGAGCTGCGGGCGCGGCGCTGAGAGTCTCCGGCAGTTCCTGGTGTTCGCAGAAACTGATGGCCTGCGGCACGCCGTTCTCGGTAACCGTAAAGTCTTTCGCGGTTAAGCCTCCGATGGGGTTCCCTTTCTTGTCCTTGACCGACACCGTCTCGACCACCAACTGAGTGCTGACACGGACCGTGGCCGTCCCCTTGGCTCCAGGCGGCGCATTCTGCCCGATCTGCTGGGCAGCGGCAGTCATAGTCCATAACAGCCCTGCGGCTATGTAGGGAGCGAAAAAACCCGTCGGGACCGTCATTCTGAGCCCTTCACCTGTCATTCTGAGCCTCATATGCTCTTCACTCATCACTCGTCACTCATCACGGTGTTTCAGAACCTTACGCGCAATGTGGCTTGCATGCTGCGCATGGCATTGGCCGCGGTCGGCAATCCGAATTGCGTGCTGGTGACGGTTGTATTCCAACTCGTAAAAGTGGCATGGTTGAGAATGTTTGTGGAATCGATCCGGAAATCGAGATTGAATCGGCCGCTCAGGCGGAATGTGCGCCCCAGGGAAGCATTCAAAGTGAACTGATCGGGTCCGATGATCGAATCTCTTCCGGCGTTTCCCCATTGGCCTGCCAGAGGCGCCGTGTAAGCTGCCGGGTTCAGAAACAAACCCGATGGGGCCGCGTAAAGCGGCGCGCCCGTATAGTCCGGCCGGATGCTTCCCGTCACCCCAGTGCCCGGCACCGCGGCAAGATAGATGGGTGTCTCCGGCAGACCGCTGCCGACTGTGATCTGGGTGAGGAAGGTCCACTCTTTGAAAAGCGTTCCCTTCCTGCCGCTCAACAGCGTTTCTCCGCCGAGTCCCATGCCTGTGGTGTACTGAATCTGCACGTTCAGAAGGTGGCGCTGATCGAAAGTGGAAAGCCCACGTTCGGCGCTCAGATCGAGCCAGTTCTGCGCGATCGTGGGGGCGCTCTGGCTTGTTCCAATTGACACCATAGTGCCAGAGCTGAACGGGTTCAACGGCGTGTTTTGTGTGGTCACAGAAGCTCCCTGGCCTCCCAGTGCGGAATCATCATCGATGGATTTTGAGAAGGTATACAGGACCGTAGCTGTAAGACCGTTATGCAACCTTCGCCGCAACTGAATTTGGCCAGCTTCGCGGGTTGAATTGCCATTCGAGGTGAGGTAAGCAAATCCGGCGGGACAAGTAGGACAGGGATTCACCGCCCCGATCGGAAATGTATTGGGCAGAAATTCCTGCACTCCCCGCGTCCCTTTGGTACCTAGATACGTTGCCGTCAGTTGCAGCGAGCCGGGCAGATCACGTTGCACCGATAAATGCCAGTTCTGCGCGTAGCCAACACGGAAATTCGGATCGACGGCAAAAGTGTCAGGCGTAATCGAGGGACAGGCATTGAATCCATTCGCCAGCGTGAGCGGACAAGCCAGGCTGTTTGGCACGCTCAAACTCTTCGAGAGCGGCACTTGCTGTGCCATTTGCAGCGCGATCGTTTGATAGACCGAAGTGTCGTAGTAGATTCCATATCCGGCGCGAACCACCATTGACGACCCGGAGATCGGACGCCACGCGATCCCAACACGCGGCTCAAAGCCGAGCTTGTCCGGCCGGATGAGCGAGTCCGGATATCTTTGGCCCGTCAGCGGCCCGACCGGATCGTTTGCTACAATCGGCGCTACCGCCGCAAAACCTGGAGCGATGTCCAGATTTACCAGGCGGCCAAACAACTCCGAAATCGGGGCGCCGTATTCCCAGCGAATCCCCGCGTTCAAGGTGAATTCCGGACTCATTCTCCAATCATCCGTGATGTAGGCGTCGTAAACCGATTCCCGAAAGTATTTATCAGCATTGCCGAAAGCGATCGAGCTGGTGTCCGGAATTCCCAGCAGAAAGTCGGCAAAATCCGAGCCGCCGACGGCAGTACCATCCGCGTTTCCCTGAGTGGCCGCGCCTGTAAACGTGAACATGCCTCGCGGGTCCTGTTGGGACAGGTAATTAAATTGCTGCCTCCGGAAGTCACCTCCAAACGTGATGTTATGACGGTCGCGACTCCATAACATGGCATAGGACCACGCCTCCGTCTGATTGCGATCGAAAGAGCTTTGCGCATCGGACAGTCCCGCGAGACCACTCGAGAAAGTGAGGCTCGGCGGCCCCCAGTTCGACGGGTCTTGATTATTCCCCAAGATTCCAGCTTCGCCGGAAACGTTTTCGCGATCCTCCCAGTAGGGCGTGATCCGCGTTGCCAAGCGGCTGAACCGGTACCCAAGATTCAGGAACAGCCGCTGGCTGATGCGGTGGGACCAATTGATGCTGGTGTTGATCCCCAGCGCATCCGTTGTATCGAGAAAGCCGAACAGATTCGGGCTGCCTGTCCTCGTGCTTTGAAAAGCAAAGCCGCCATAAAGTTGATTCTTGGGATTGAATGTCTGATTGAAGCGCGATTGCAGTGCGTCTTGATGCGTGTTGTCGATAATTGGAATCTGGTAGTTGTAACGCGCATCTCCGCTAAAGCTCGGCAACGGGTAGAAATTCAACAAAGCTCGCGCCTGAGGGCTGATCTGGGTTTGTGGAATCACGTTGCCGGGGAATGGCAGTCCCGTTGCCGGGTCGAAGATTTGGACCGGCTGCCCAAGCGCATTCAGAGCTTGGGAGAAATCCCCGCCGCGCTCCGCTGAATCCGGCACCAGAGCCGATTGCGTTGTGGCATCAACATATCGTGTCCATTGGTAGCCGACAAAAAAGTTCGGACCTTTCCGGAGGAAATGCGGAATCTTCAGCGGGCCGCCGAGCGTCGCCACACCCGTGATGCGGTTATAAGCCGGCTTGGGTGTGTTCTGGCCACTCAAGGAATAAGGCCGGGCATCCAATGCGGAATTGTCGAAAATGAGGCCGATTCCGCCGTTATACAGCCCTTTCGCGCCGTTGCGATTATTACCGAAGGCCATAGCTTGCGCGAACGGTGAGGCGGCGCCGTTGATCACGCTGCCATTGATGAGGAAGCCGTCGGAAGCGCGTTGGCTGAGGTCCTCTTCGGGTGGTTCGTTTTCAAGGGTCTCACTGCCCGGTGGCTTAGCTTGCTCGCTCTTGGCTTCCGGAGCCACTATGCCAGCGCCCGGCGCCGGATGTAGGGGCACGCCATGGCGTGCCCCTACAATTTCGGCCTTGATTTGATCGAGCGGTAACAACTTTAATTCCCATTTTGCCCCAGGCGTATTCGGGCCGATCATCACATCCTGCTTGATTGGTGAGAAGCACAACATCTCGACTTCAATCGTCCATTTTCCATCCGTCAAGTCAGGAAACGAATAGAAACCCTGTTGATCTGTGATGGTGACAAGCTGTTTGCCGCCCTGAGTGGCCGTTACCGTCGCACCGGGAGCCGGCAGGCCGCCGAATGTGACTTGTCCGTGGTACTCCGAGGCCGCTGCCAGGCTGGAGGCCAGCAGCCACGCAACGGCGCAGACAATGCGGAGGCAGTTGTTATACGGTGTGGCACGGTGGCCGCAACCAGAACATCCTTCTCCGCGTTCTCTGTGCTTCAAAAGCTCCAACACAGAGCGCACGGAGGCTCTCCGTGAACTCTGTGTTAAAGCTTTTCTGATCACAGAGGACACGGAGGCATTGTCAGCGCATTTAATTCTCCGAAGGATGCTCGACATGGTCGATGACGATGATTTCTACTGGGCCTTTTGTCGATTCCAGCTTCAGCCCAAGCTGTTCCTGGATCGCCGTGAAGATTGAAGGCCCGGAAGACTCGGGCGGGGGTGCGTTGTCAGTTCCTGGCTTGCCGCCTTCCGGCCCCATGGGCATCCCAGCCAGGCTTTGATCGGGCGTCCACTGAAGTGTGAAATCATATTTGCCCTTCAGTTCGGTCTGATCCAGGATGGTGCGGCCCAGTTGTTCCGATAGAAGATGCGCCAGGGACGCCATGGGAAGCCCTTGACCTGTTAGTTGGCCCGGTCCCATGCGCATCATCCCCGCGCCTCCGGCGGGACGGCCGTCAGGGCCCTTGATTCCGTTGGGGTAAGTGTCACCGGGTTTTGCCTCCTGAAGTTTGGGACCATTCTTCGCGACCACCAGCGCATAAACGGGCAGTTCTTTGGTCTCACGACTCAGCTTCAGCTTGAATCGATCCGCGAGCAGCGACTGAACCATCAAACGAAGTTGCTCCCCCCGCTGCGCGGGAGGAAGTTTCGGCAACTCCTCCGCGACCGAGTCCGGTTCCTTCGCCTCAATATTGTATCTTTCGGAGTCGATCCAGCTTGGTCCTCCCGAAACCTGAAGGTCTCTGACGTTGTACGCAAGCGCAATGAGTTGTTTCACCGTCGTGCCATTTGCGATGAACCTGCCGGGCTGAAAACCGAACGAAATGTTTAACTCTCCGGAACGATTCGGCTTGATTGAGGCAACATCGAAGGACGGCGAGGGTGCACCGGTCTTTTGTGGCGATTGCGCACGGCCTTGCGGGATGTTCAGGAGACCGAACACCACAGGTCCGGCAACGGCTGCTATGCCGATAGCAGTCAACAGTAGCTTTCTGCCGAAACTGAGCTTGTCCGCCAGGCGCTGCGTCATGATGCGAACAATCCGTTTTTTGAGATCGGCGCCCGTAACTCCGGACACACAAGCCAGTGGAGATTCCACACAGAATTCACACGTCTTCAGAATGCTTTCGGCGTAGACCTGCGGCTCGTTGCCTAACTGCAACACTTCCTCGTCGCAGGCGCGCTCGCGCTCCTCCACCAACCGCGCTCCCAGCCACCAAACCAAAGGGTGAAACCAGAAGATGGCTTCCACCACCATGTGGATCGCTGCGGCCAGATTATCGCGGCGACGGACGTGCCATACTTCGTGAGCGAGAATGGCCTCGAGGTGCGCATCATCAAGGCGCTCGGAGATCCCTTCCGGCCATACCAGCACGGGCCGGGTTATGCCGAAAATACCCGGTTCCAGCGAGGCCGTCGACAACAACAACTCGATCCGCTTCCGTATTCCTCCCAGACGCTCCAGGCGGCGCAGCGCTTCTACTTCGCGCCCTTCCCGTAAGGGCACCGCTTGCCCCATAGCTGCGGAAATCCGCCGCCAACGTATGCACCAAAGGAAGAGAACAACAACGAATCCGCAGAGCCACAATGCCGAGAGGAACGAGGGAAGCACATGGACCAGCCTGTAGCGCAGACCTGAGTCTTGTGCAGGTCTGCGGCTTTTCTCTGCCGCCTGGGACGCGGTCGCCGCCTTCGTGAAGGGTTGACTCACTTCCTCCATCGCAAAGATGAAGCCCGATTGCGTTTGTGGGAGAGCGCGTGGCCTCGCCAGATGGCTGCCGATTCCGACCAGCAACGAAAAGGGGATCAGGAATTTCACCGAAGCTGCAAACCAAAGCCCATAGCGAGCCCGCGCGTGATTCTTTCGCAAAATCAAGGCCAGCAATCCCGCTATGACGAGGCACAGCGTCGACTGCCACAAGTGATTGCCCAGCGCTGGTGCGCTGGCCGCCCATATTACAGACAAGTATTTCAGGATCATGGCTTATCCTTCCTCGCCAGCTTGCGCAGAGTTTTCTCAGCTTCCTTCACGTCCTCAAGCGTGAGCTTCCCGGATTCGATCAAGTGTGCCATTACGGGTTGCGTGCGCCCGCCGAACAGTGCCAGCAGGTCGTCGATCAGCCTCCGCTGCGCGGCGTCGCGGGAGATTGCCGCTGCGAAAATGTGAAAATTACCGACTTTCTTGAGGCGGCGCAGAGCCTTCTTCCCTTCCAGACGATAAACGGTAGTCTGGATGGTCGTGTAGGCTGGTCGGTTCTCCTCGGGAAATGCTTCTTGAATCTCGCGAATGGAGGCTTGACCCCGAGTCCACAGCGCCTCCATGATTTGAAGTTCGAGCTTCGTTAATTTGGGTCCGGCCATTTCATCTCCTATATAAGTTTGTAATTCTACTATGGTGATAGGTAATGTCAAGTCTTTTCTGGCAATTGCGCTCAGCAGCGGTCAGGTGTAGGTTATCGGCAAGGCGCGAGGTCGGCTAAGGAGAATCTATGCTCGATTGGAGCCGCGACATGAAGATGCAGAGGTTTATTCTCGCAGCCTGCCTTTGGACGGGCGGACTCGGCATTGCTTCCGCCCAAACGCTGGAGATCGTTCCCAATCGAGTGCTGGTGGATGAATCCGCCGTTATCCGCGCCAGGGGACTCGAGCCTAACGAGCACATTTCCATCCAAGCCGAATTGGTCGATGGATTTGAAATACCCTCATGCCGGGCACCGCGCCGGCCGGCCCGAGATCGTTCCCACGTGGCACGGCGCAGTCAGGAATCCCACCTCGGGAAGAGAGGAAAACCTGGGTGGAAAGCCACAAGGGGACGCTCAATCCTCACTCGACGCCATTCCCAAAGTGCTGGAGTTTTTGCGCGCGAGTTTGCCGGACCATAGTTCTGAAAAGTGAGTATGAAGGCGGGTAGCCACAGAATGACCTTATTCACGCTATACTATGGACCACCAAGGCACGAAGAGAGCCCAATCCGGCGCATGCTATGAATCAACAAGGCACTAAGACACAAAGCTTTCTTGGTGTCCTTGTGGCCTGGTGGTAAGAGGAGAAGGGCATGGTCTTGGTGGTTCAATAGCCAGCCGTCAGTGAACCTAGCGGAGAGCCATAGTGGCACGTTTTAGTTGTCCGAATCTTCATGGCACGGTCGAGATGAGCGCCGAACGCGAACGGCATATTCAGGAGCGCCATCCTGACCTGCTGCCTGCGTACCGCGAACAGCTAAAGCAGACGCTCGCGGACCCAGACCAGGTGCGGAAGAGCGCGCGGCTTGCGAATGCCCGCCTTTTCTCGCGCTGGTTTGATAACATAAGAGGTGGGAAGCACGTGGTGGTCATTGTATTGAGCGAGCCCTCGGGACGACACTGGGTGGTGACCGCGTACCTCGCAAGGAAACTTGCCGAAGGAGTGGCAGAATGGAAGCGAAACTGACCTTCAAATACGACCGCGAGGCCGACATCTTACATATCGATAAACGTCCGCCTTACGCGCAGCAGGAATCTGAGGAACTGGGCGACGATGTGGTGGCCCGGCTGAACCCCTCCACCGGCGAGATCGAGAATCTGGAAGTAATGTTTTTTTCCACCCGGCTTCTGCGCGGTGACCTGTTCCAGTTGCCTGTGACGGCAGACTTGCGCCTTGCGGTGTAGCTCCTCGTGGCCCGACCTCCAAGAAACCCGAATAGCAACGGAAAAGCCTTCGGCGGCCAGCAATCGCTGAACGCTGCCATCAAGTCAATCTGCAACATCATGCGGCGCTCGAATTGCGCCGGCGCGTTGCAATACGTCCCGGAGGAGGAACTCGTGATAGGCAGCAAGTCGAAGGTTGGGCTCGCAATGGTCATTGTCCTCATGTCCGGTCTGGCGGTCACGGGCTGCAAGAATCAGAACAAGCCGGACAACTTGCAGCGCCAGGCACTGGAGAAGCATGAGAACAAACGATACAACTTGCGGGGTCAAGTAGTCGCGAAGAATGTAGCCGCGAATGAGATCACCGTCCAGCACGACGAAATTCCAGGTTTCATGGCTGCAATGACCATGCCCTACAAAGTTAAAGACCCAGCCACCGTACAAGAAGTGGAACCGGGTGACAGAATCGCGGCGGAAGTTGTCGTCGTAAACGGTGGAAGCAATTACTGGCTCGAAGATGTACGAATCACGGAGCAGATCGGTCGGAAAAGCGCAAGCGCCGCGCCCTCGGTCCATCGGCTCAATGTCGGTGAACATGTGCCCAATCTTCCCCTCGTAAATCAGGACGGAAGGACAATCCACTTGGATGACTTCAAGGGTAAGGCGCTGCTGGTAACCTTTATCTACACCCGGTGTCCCCTCCCCAACTTCTGTCCACGGTTAAGCAGTCAGTTCGCAAAGATTCATGATGACCTTGCGAAGACACCGGACGACTACCGAAAGACGCATTTGTTGACGATCACTTTTGATCCCAAATACGACACGGCTCCGGTCCTTCGTAAATACGGGCTGGCTTATCTCGACGACGATCCCTCCGGTTTTGGGTATTGGGACTTCGCGTTCATCACGCCTGTCGACTTACGAAAGGTCGCTGACGCATTCGGCCTGATGTACTTCGAACAGGATAACCAAATCTCGCACACGATGAATATCGTGCTGGTCGCGCCCGACGGTACCGTGTCCAAGTACTGGTCCCAGGAGTGGACAACCTCAGAACTGGAGGAGGCCTTGCGTCAGCAGGCGCGGACTGCGGCGGCAGTTCCTCCCAGAGCGAGTCGGGGGCGAACGCCATGACCCGCCTTCTTAGAATCGCTTGTATCGCTCTCTGGCTCGCGGCCCTGGGGATGCCGATGGGTTGCTCGCATCAAGGAGGGCCTTACCTCAGTGAGGATGAGATGCAAGGTCGGGCGCTTTTTGAGCTTCACTGCGCGCCCTGCCATCAAGGCGCCCACCCCGAACTGCGAAAGCAGCCTCCCAAGTTGGAGGGACTTTTCCAGTCGAAATCGTTACCCAGCGGCGCCCCGGCTACAGATGCGCAAGTCCGCAAGACCATCATCGAAGGCCGAGGCACCATGCCCGCCTTTGACCAGCGCTTGAGTAAAGAGGACGTCGATGACCTGGTGAAGTACCTCCACACGCTGAAATGAATACTATTCATAAAGCAAGGGATTCGGCGAATTGCTTTATGATTTCCTGGTGCCTTGGTGTCTTGGTGGTGAAAGGCTTTGAAGGGTTTCAGCGAGTTGCCCTGTGATCTCCTGGTGTCTTGGTGTCTTGGTGGTGAAAGGTTTTGACCGGATGCAGCGACCAGCGCAGCGGTTTTCCGTGGCCGCCTTGGCCCTTCAGCTCGATCACCCCATCGGGCCCGCGCGACGCGGACACTTGCGTCCCGTTGACTTCCACGCGCTCCAGACCTCTCGTTTCTTCCGCCGGAAGGGTCAGACGGATGGTCCAGGTGCGCGCTTCTCCCGAGGGTTCATACCAGCCCTCATATCCTCGCGATGACTTCACCAGTCCCAGCAGCGGCGAAGCGAAGCGATACGACGGCAACGGAAGTTTAGGCGCCAAGTTCAAACCAGCTTCCGTGAAC
>Ga0074046_10005084_pt1 | contig 10562 bp, 6 predicted proteins | sample BogForMeECP23OM3_FD_94441 | JGI IMG/M metagenome (GOLD analysis project Ga0074046, IMG submission 94441) | Bog forest soil microbial communities from Calvert Island, British Columbia, Canada - Bog Forest MetaG ECP23OM3 | ecosystem: Environmental > Terrestrial > Soil > Wetlands ...
ATAGGTGAACGCGAGGATACGCAGGAGGTAATTCCTTCAGCTGGCGCTTCCACGCAAACCAATTTGTTCCGCAGATTCCCGCCAATGGCGGAGCTGGGAATACCCTTCGCTGAATGCTTCTGGTCTTATCCCTTTCCTATGCCTATGCCGTGGATCGACGTTTACAACCACAAGTTAAACCGAGGAATGTACTTCGCTTGCCACGACGAGATTTGCCGCTTCAAGACTCTGCGGTTTGAACTGCACCCGGGAGTTATGGAGCGCCAGTACGGCGACAACTGGCCACGACCTGGAGAGCTCGGCGCAGAGTTTCCACAGGGACTGAAACTTCATTGGACGCATTTTCCTCATACGAGATCTGGTGAGACCTTTCAGGGTCCGCCAGTAGTTATTCAGTTTCACGACGGGGACTGGCACCACGCCGCCAAGGTTTACCGCGATTGGTTCAAAGCTCACTTCAGCATCTTGGATCCATCAAAAAGCTGGATGCGGCAGGAGATGGCTTTTCAAGATTCGACGTTCCTTGGACCGGAAGGAATCATCCATTTTAGATTTCAAGATATTCCCGAGTGGGCCAGGGCTGCACGCGAGTACGGCGTAAAATCGGTGATCGTCAACGGATGGATGATGGGCGGACACGACGGAGGGTATCCCGACTATACCCCCGATCCACGATTAGGGACGTGGAATGAGCTGGCTGAGGGAATTCGAGAATGTCACAAGATGGATGTAAAGGTCTTTCTTTTTGCAAATATCCAACCCGTTGATGTTGCTACTGACTGGTACACGAGAGACCTTCACCGTTACGTGTCCATGGATAAGTGGGGCGTTCCAGCTAAGAGGTATGGCTTCGGATTTGACACTCTAGGCGCCAGGTTAGGGTATACGTGTCGTCCCCTCGTCGACGTGAGTCCCGGCTTTGCGGAATACCGAGGAATCATCGTCAGGCAGATGGCAAAACTAGCCGAGATCGGAGCTGATGGGGTCCATTTTGATAAGCTCTGGCCGCAAGTCGGTCTCGATTTTAATCCGGAACTCAAGATAAGCCCGGATGAGGCGACCTCGGAAGGTAAACTGCAAGCGCTTAAGGAGACTCTCGAGGCCTGCAGGAAAATAAATCCGGGGTTCGCCTTATCTACTGAGTCGGCCTGGGATCGGACCCTTTCCTTTGCCAACGTTGCGTGGGCTTGGCACCACAATGCTGCAGATCACTTGCCGGTTTTCAAATTCACGTTTCCAGAGTGGTTGCCTGGCTTGATTATATGGCAGTATGGCTACACACCAGTCAACAATGCAGTCCGATATGGGTATCAAATGTTCATCGCCCCAGGTCATGGGAATATGTCGATGAAGTACGGGCCGATGATGCGACTTTCTTCTTATATCAGCGAAGTCCTACGGCTGCTGGCACCGCTGAGGGACACCATATATCTCGGCGAATTCTTGGACACGCTGGAAGTCAGATTCAATGGGCCCGATGACAGTCGTTACAGTGCTTTTCGCAATCGCATAACAGGGAAGCGGGCCTGTGTCGTGGCGAATCTCAGCCCACGCACTCGAGACGCGTCGGTTATAGCTTTTGAGGGCAATGAGACAGGACCGGTGCGTGTCTATCAGCCCTTTCGTGAGGCCAGGAATGCTATTCTCCCTGTCGTTATGGAAATCCCTTCTGAGCGTTTCGCCATTGTGGTGGAAGTCTAGAGTCCGAGGGTCGATAGGCAAATTTGAAGTCGCGGTCGGCCAATATGGATCGGATTGCTGCGGCCTTATTTCGATCGAGTTTTGACCCAGTTGTCCGACAAGTACCTCACCATTGAGGTGAAGGCCAAGACTCTTGAGTTGCTCACCGGTTTGGGAGTGATTGTTTTTGCGGGGATGCTAATGGGTTGCACGATTCTCCCCATGAGATACGCGATTAAGTGGAGGTGGGAGAACATTTGGATGGCTTTCACCGGCTTTGCGCAGGTGCTTTTTCCCTTAGTTCTGCTCGAGTTGACAGTGCCGGAGGCATGGCAGGCTTACAAGGCAGCCAAGCCCTCTGCTGTGGCTAGCGCATTACTGCTCGGATTTGGATGGGGCGTCGGGAACACGCTTTCAGGGATCGGATACACAATGTTAGGCATAGGTCTGGGTACTTCTCTCGTGTTGGGTTTGACAGCAGCTATTGGTTCCCTGCTTCCGTTGGTGATCCTCTTTCCGGGGCGGCTCGGGAGTTCTTCAACAGCCCTGCTCTACATCGGAATAGGCGTGATGATGGCAGGGCTTACTCTGAGCGCTCAAGCTGGGAGGCAGCGCCAAGCGATACGTTCTGAGAGTGAGACCACAACTGGCGCGGATCTAAAAGCCTTCGGGAAAGGCGATATCCGGGTAGGGCTGCTCATCTGCGTCGTTTCTGGGATACTGTCCAGCATGCTAAACTTGGCGCTGGTGTTCGGGGATGATATTCGTTTGAAGGCGCTACGGGTAGGGGCTTCCAACATAGGAGCAGTGAATATGCTCTGGTTGCCGGTGGAAGCCTCGGGTTTTCTGGCAACCCTCTTCTATTGTTCGTACCTCCTAACAAGAAACAGAAGCTGGTCGCTCTACTTCAGCAAAGGAAGCGGGTCGCACTGGTTTATAGCCATGATGATGGCAGCATTCTTTATGGGGGGATTGTCGCTCTACGGGTTGGGCACTGCAAGATTGGGAGAAATGGGGGCGATCGTTGGGTTTCCGGTCTTCATGTCTACAGTGGTTTTGACAGGGAATACGGCCGGCCTAGTTACAGGGGAATGGCGAGGGACGCCTCGGATTGCTTACGTTTATGGTATGGCCGGGCTGCTGCTACTTGTCGTGGCCATCGTCTGCATTGGGTTGGGAAAGGCTGCAGCCTAGAGACTCATCCGGAAAGTTCCCCCGTGCTTGCATCCTTTCGCTGGAGGCGGAGGCTATCAAGCTCGCCGATGTTTGCACTCTTGGGTCGCGATACTTCAACGGGACAGGCCCGGCAAGGGTATAGCGGTGAGGGCAGCCACACAGTAATGAAACCAGATCTCACCAACTTTCACTGCAGAGATACAGGGGTTTCTGGATGAGTTTCTATGTCTATTGTTTGATTAAATTGAGGTAATGATAACAATGAATGCATCAGATCCAGGATATTTCCATCGCTTATCCGAACAGAGTCCAACCGAGTTTTGGATCAATAATGCAACCTTCTCGGAAGCTAAAGGAGCTCTTGCTGCAGGCGCGGTATGCGCCACGACTAACCCAACTTATCTCTCGCGTCTGCTCAAGGAGGAACCAGACTTCGTTGCTGACCTGATCGACGAGGCACTAAAGGAGACTAACGACGACGATCGGATTGCGGACCTGGTGTACCAGAAGGCTGTGGCGCGCCTCCTGAAACTTTTTCTTCCGCTTTACGAGCAGACCCAAGGGCAGCGCGGGTTCGTCGCTATTCAAGGTGATCCCCGCGTCAACACCGACCCAGATGCCATACTCGAAAGTGCAATTCGCTACCGTGACCTCGGTGAAAACATCATCATCAAAATTCCCTCCTGGCCTGCCGGTGCAGTGGCGCTCGAAAAGCTGGTGGAAATGGGATTCCCCACGATTGCCACTTTGGGCTTCTCGGTCGATCAGGCTGTTTATATGGCCGAGGCGTACAGGCGGGCCCTGAACAGATTCAAGACACGACCAAGCTGCTTCGTTACGTTTATCGCCGGAGTTCTGGATACGTATCTGGGTGAAATATCGGCACAGAAGGGCAACATCGTTTCCAACAACGCAATCCGGCATGCGGGCTGTGAGGCCTCGCGTGCCGCTTATAGGATATACAAGGCGCGGGGATACGAGGCAATCCTGCTGGGGGGTGGAGCAAGAGGCCCGCACCATTTTACAGAGCTTGTCGGTGGAGAATTGGCAATTACCATCGGCTGGAACTTAGCCCAACAGATCATTGAGTCCGGCGTCCCTATCGTTTCGAGGATCGATGCAGAAACGCCCGGGTCCATCCTATCGGAACTCGAAATTCACCTCCCTGATTTCCGAAAGTCGTACCGCGAACATTCTTTACAGCCGGAGGAATTCCACGATTTTGGCCCCGTCGCTTCCTTCCAGGGCTCGTTCCTGGCGGGAATGGAAACTCTGTTGAAAGGCATTTCCTCACGGCGGAGCACTACCCTCCTTGGGAAAGTGGGGAGGTAAAAGTCAATGACGGCATTCAAGACCAAACTTTGTTCAGGTTCGCCCCTGCTCGGCACCTTCCTTCAGATTCCCGCGGCCGAGGTGGCGGAAATTGTAGGACGGGCGGGCTTCGATTGCGGCATTGTTGACACTGAGCATGGAATGATGGGCACGGATGAAGCCCTTCTGTTGGTGCGTGCCTGTGATGTGGTTGGCATGGCCACGGTACTTCGAGTCCCCTGTGTTGACCATCACCGAATTACCCAGGCACTAGACTTTGGTGCGTCCGCCGTTATGGTCCCTAATATTGGAAGCCGTCAAGAGGCCGAGATCGCTGTGTCCGCAGCCAAGTATCATCCTCATGGAAACCGTGGTGTGTGCCCCTTTGCGCGAGGGGCAGGCTACGACTCGGCGGGCGATCCGGATTATTATCGCCGGTCTAATGCCGAGACCGCTGTGGTATTACAGATCGAAGGGACAGACGGAATCGCTAATCTGGACGCGATACTCTTGGTTCCCAATATCGATTGTATCTTTATTGGTCCCTTCGATTTGGCTCAGTCTCTTGGCATCCCTGGCCAAGTGACGAGTCCTCTTGTTGTGGAGGCGATGCGAGATATTGTCAAGCGCGCGGCGCAAAGAGGAATCGCAGTGGGTAGTTTTTCTGTGACCCCAGAACAAACCCAACGTGATATCGAAATTGGCATTCAGTTCTTGGCTTATGGTACTGATACAATGATCATCGCCAGACAGTTTCGCGCGATCCGAGAGTCAATATTCACCTCCCCAGCTTTATCCGAAAGGGCTGCTAAACCATGATTTCTACAAATTAGAAAGAGAACCGTGTCCTGAGGCAGTCGCTAGATGATACCGTGATCACAACGAACAGACAGGTGCCCGAGTTTGTGCCCGGATGAGGAGGTGGTGGAAAGTGAGTTGAGAACCTGTTCGATGACTTCGATCCGTCGGCTGAAACTGGCCCGCACTGGTTGAAGGTGCGTTTCGTCGCACACGAACTTTTCTTGAGGAGCGTGATATGAAAACCCTGGAGGGAGCATCTGTGATTGTGACTGGTGCGTCCGGAGGAATCGGCCGAGCCACCGTCGAGGCTTTTCTCACGGAGGGTTCGCGGGTGACTATGGGCATTAACCGGGATGAAGGCTGCAAGGACTTGCAGGAGAAGTGGGGTCCGGAGCGGGCCCGCATGGTACGAGCCGATCTGAGGAAGGAGGATGACATACGCAATCTGATTGACACGGCGGTTAAGACCTTTGGAGGTTTAGACGTATTGGTGAATAATGGGGCCTATCTGTATCCCATGAAAGCCATGCATGAGCATACCAATGAGGAGTTCGAGCGCCTAATCGCCGTCAATGTGCGTGGCCTATGGCTAACCTGCAGGTTTGCCTACCCCCATTTGAAAAGGTCAAAAGGAAACATCGTGAGTGTGAGCTCGATGGCGGGTGTTGCCGGCGAAATGAGTCATTGTATCTACTCTGCTTGCAAAGGGTTCATGAATTCCCTGACCAAATCTATGGCCATTGACTACGGCAGGGAGGGGATCCGTTGCAATAGTGTGGCGCTGTCTAGCGCCCTGGTCCCGAATATTGACGCGATGATTGCCGCTCAGCCGAACGCTGCGGAAATCGTGCAGTTGCGCAAGGACATCAACTTGTTGGGTTATACGTCTCAGCCAGAAGAAACGGCAAATGTCATAGTGTTCCTGGCCTCCCCGAAGGCCTCATTTATCACCGGAGCCATCATCCCGGTGTCCGGTGGATCGGAGGTCGGATACGGTATCAAGGTTTATAAATATCGATAAGCCGGTCGTAGTGCGTCCGCGTTGGAGAAGCCGGGTGTGAAACGGGAACGAAATTCTACTGGCCATCCGGACTTGGCTGGTCAAGAAGAGACGTGAGTGCATTTATTGCCGGACAAGGTGCGATCGCGAGATATTTGTTTACCGGCAGGGAGAGAGCTGGAGATTGCAGGTTTCAGAAGAAGGATTACTCATGTAGAGATGCGGAGGGTTCAATGAAAAGACGTGACTTTGTGCGGGGCAGTGTCGCGGCCTGGGTCGGTTCATCGTTGCAAGACGGAAAATGGCTTGCCAAAGATCTCCGGGCAGAAGAGAGCTACCCCGATGGAGATGGTCGGATTGAGATTGAAAACCCATATTACCTCGTTGCAGTGGACACAGAGAACGGCACCATCCTTGGCCTCCGGGACAAGAGAGGAAGAATCGATCTGATCACGGAACCCCGGCTTGCTGACAACTTCCGCTTGCTGATCCCTTTGCCCGACCTTGAGGCGAACTACATCCTGGGCCGCGAACAACAGCTTACCTCCCATGAAAAAGGACCCGACAGCCTCGACCTAACTTGGCAAGGTCCGCTCAAGAACCTTCAGGGGAATTTCGATGTGAGTGTTTCGATGAAAATCCGGCTCACCGGACTTTCCATTGAGTTCTCGATCAGCGTCACAAACCGAACGCACCATCAGATTGCAGAGGTTTGGTATCCCATTCTGGGAGGATTCACAGGCATCGGCGGCCGCCAGGATTCCCATGAGATGATTCCCTACGCAGGAAAATCAGCAGAAACAGACCTTTTCCACCGATTCGAGGGACGTTCTCCCGGGGAAGGGCTTGGAATCACCTACGTCGAGAACTTCTGGGCCTATCCCAATCCAATGCCCATGCCTTGGATAAGCCTTTACAATAACAAGTTGAACCGTGCGATGTATTTTGCCTGCTATGACACGATTTGCCGCTATAAGGTTGTCCGTGTCGAAATGCACCCAGGGATAGGGAGTCGTCGGTACGGTGATAACTGGCCCCGGCCCGAAGAACTCGGCAGAGAGATTCCGCTTGGCTTAAAACTTCACTGGGCACACTTCCCTTATGCCAAATTCGGAGAGACTTTCACTGGCCCACCGGTTGTTGTCCAGTTCCATGAGGGTGATTGGCATGATTCTGCGCGAATTTACCGGCAGTGGTTCAAGTCGCAATTCACCATTCTCGGCCCGTCCTCGAACTGGATGCGCCAGAAGCTTGCTTTTGTCGACACAATGTTTCTTCTGCCTGAGGGAAATGTAATTGTGAGGTTCAAAGATATTCCTCGCTGGGCCAAGGGGGCTGCCGATTACGGAGTGACCTCCGTGTTAATCAGTGGCTGGAATGTAGGTGGGCATGACGGTAGCTATCCCTACTATGATCCTGATCCTCGGCTCGGAACCTGGGATGAACTTGCTGAAGGTATCCGGGAGTGTCACAAGATGGGGGTAAAGGTTTTTTTCTTTGCCAATATCCAGCCCGTGAGAGTAGACACAGACTGGTTTCGGAGTGAATTGAAACGTTACACATCAATGGATAGATGGGGCGTAAATTACGGGGTAATGGGATGGGGCATGGGAACACTAGGTGCCCGACTGGGTTACACGCGGCCTCCGCTCATTGGGGAGTGTTCCGCTATCCCAGATTTTCGAAAGATCATTGTGGCGAAAATCCAGAAGCTCGCCGAGATTGGCGCGGACGGAGTCCATATTGACAAGCTATGGCCGAGTCCGGGCCTCGACTTCAATCCGTTGTCAACCCTGAGTCCCGACCAGGCCACCTCGGTTGGTAGGCTGCTGGCTTTGGATGAGATTCTCCGAGCCTGTCGGGCCATTAACCCGGAATTTGCCCTTTCCACGGAGTCTGCTTGGGACAGGACGCTGACCTACTCAAATGTGGCGTGGGCCTGGCACGACAATTCTTCGGATCATGTCCCCGTTTTGAAGTACACGTTTCCGGAGTGGTTTCCTGGTCTCGTTGTCCCGCAACCCTTTGACTTCACACCGGTGAACAACGCGGTTCGGTATGGTTATCAGATATTCTTGGGTCCCGGTAATTACATTGCTCCGGACTCGATGGCCTTCCCGCCTATGCGTCAACTCTCCGATTATGTGCGGGAGATACTCCGCATACTTGAAAGCGTCAAAGACAGCATTTGTCTTGGGGAATTTCTGGATACCCTATCGGTTCAATTCGAAGGGCCGGATGAAATGCGTTATTCGGTGTTCCAAAACCCGAAGACTGGAAAGCGCGCGTGCGTCGTCGTGAATATGGGGGAGAAATCCAACAGAGCTTCCGTGAAGGCCTTTGAAGGGAGCACAAACGACAAGGTGATTGTATACCAACCCTTCAATCCTCCCCGCGCGGGCAATCTTCCTCTTGAATTGGACATAGCCTCCGAACGGTTGGTCATTGTGGCCGAAGTATGACTTGAGATTCCTGCGTCTATGATTCAGAAGCGAAGCCGTGTGTTTTATGGCTGAGGAGGTAAGCAACTACCTGACCTTCACATTCCTTGGAAGCTTCTCCCAAAGTAACTGCAGTCATCCCCGTGATGCTGCCGCGCTTTCGTTCCATGGGATCAGCCGGATCTGCGTCCGTACTTTTGGCAGTTACCGATGATGATTGCGCCATATGTGGTGGGTCGACTGAATGCCACCCCGGCCGACGCTTGCCATTACTACGGGACAAGGCGGGGAAAACGATTTTTCGGAAACAGGAAGTCGTCATGAGGAGTTATCGGTTCTGGTGAGGCGGGAGTTGAGCTTGATTGGCAAATCAGCCAATATGCTCAGGGTGGTTGTATTGTTAGAGCTACAGTTTCTGACAGGAACCAACTTTCCGACCATGCGAAGAGAAAACATGCGAAGCGTAGATATACGTCTATGGACGAGAAGGGGAAGAGCCCATATGTAAGGGAGAGATTCGATGAGCATGCGAATTGCAGATGTGGAAGTCCTCAACCTTTACTTTTCGTATCCTGAGGGCGACGGGTTCCAATATGCCGGGGGAAAGGTAACAAGCCGGGTCACCTCCATCATTCGCATCACCACTGAGGATGGAATGACAGGCTTAGGTGCCGCTTACTCTTATCCCGATTTAGTGAGTCTTATCATCAAACGGCAATTTAAGCCCATGCTACTAGGCTGCGATCCCCTTGAAATTGAGGCACACTGGGCAAAAATGTACCAACTTACGCGCTGGTATGGGAGGAAGGGTGCGGCCATATCGGCATTAGGTGGCATAGACATCGCGCTCTGGGACCTTCGTGGCAAAGCCCTCGGCAAACCCGTCTACAAGCTCTTAGGTGGGGCCCGTCGTTCTGTACCTGCTTATGCAAGTGGGCTGTTTTGGCATCAGGATGTAAGCTTCCTCGAGAAAGAGGCGACCCGACACCGCGATCACGGCTTCCGTCGAGTAAAGATGCGAATTGGGCATAGCGAAGAATACGATCGGGCTGCTGTGGAGGCAGTACGTCGGGGCGTTGGTTCTGACGGTGACATCATGGTGGACGGGTCACACCGCTATACACTGGAAACGGCTGAGCGAATTGGACAATTTCTTGCCGACGCGAGGGTGTTTTGGTTTGAGGAGCCGTTCCCACCCGAGGACATTGACAGTTTTGTTTCTCTTAGGCATCGGCTTAAGATCCCCCTTGCTGCAGGGGAAAACGAATTCGGGGTCCAGGGCTTCCGCGAGTTGATTCAGGCTCGAGCTGTGGATATCGCACAGCCTGACGCCTCACGCACAGGTGGGATCAGCGAGTGCGTCCGCATAGCTCGGATGGCAGCGGAGTATGGAGTTCGTGTGTCCCCTCACACCTGGAGCGACGCAGTTTCAGTTGTGGCAAATGCCCACTTTATCGCAGCCACCCCGAACAGCATCTCTGTCGAAGTTGACCAAACAGGTAATCCCTTCATTGAAAAACTTCTTGCGGAACCTCTCGAGATCGAGGATGGCTTGTTGTCCCTATCGGACAAGCCAGGCCTGGGAATCGAGCTCAACTCCGACACGATCAATCGGTTGATACTTCCTCCCGATCAGTTGATTCCAGATGGCAACTATTCTGACCTGATCTTCGGGCCACAGTACTGGAGCGTCCCCCCCCCTTACACGACGCGTATGCGAGGAGGAAACGCAGAGTGAGTAGAAAGAGTCCTCGCAACTCCGTCGGATATATTTCTTCTGAGTCGAATCACTTTGCATCTTCGGGCTGTCCGATTGGGATGTTCCGAAACACGGGATATCTCCTAGAGAGTGAAGATCTGTTTTAGCTCCCAGGAGCGGGCGCGGAGGCTTTAGGGCAATTGCCGGGCCTGAAAGGTCTGGCCACGTCATGAGGGTGCTTCGGTTAACCCGAATTGTGTGTCCTCAAAATCGAAATAGCTCGCAGATTCAGCGACTTGCCTATAAGTCGCGTTCTGGTTGAAGGGGAGGCAATCTCCCAATTCTAGACCGCAGGCGAAAGTCATGCTCCTCACTTTCCTCAGGGAATTCGCCATTGACGTCTCATCGAGAACCGAGAATCCAATCCGGCAGATTTGCGAGCGCGAGCTTCGCC
>Ga0074046_10005086_pt1 | contig 10559 bp, 9 predicted proteins | sample BogForMeECP23OM3_FD_94441 | JGI IMG/M metagenome (GOLD analysis project Ga0074046, IMG submission 94441) | Bog forest soil microbial communities from Calvert Island, British Columbia, Canada - Bog Forest MetaG ECP23OM3 | ecosystem: Environmental > Terrestrial > Soil > Wetlands ...
CTGCGCGGAGAAGCGTGATCACGGCCTTCCGCCAAGACTTCATCAGCAGGTCGGGATCGTAGTAGACGCGAGAAACCCAGATGTCGGAGGATCCGTTCAGCCCACCCCCGGTGACCATGGTGTGTACATGTGAGTTGAACTTTAACTCCCCGTTGAAGGTGTGGAGAATGGCAATGATTCCAACCCGCAATCCATACTTCGCACCCACCCGCGCCTGTATGACCTCCGCGGCTAGAGCTGACAGAGCCTTAGCCAAGGGCGGGTTGTCGCGGAAAAGGGGCCAAAGCAGATCCGGCATCGTGAATGTAATCCCCTTATAGAGCATGTCCGGAAGTGCGGCCCACCGCCCTCGCAGCCACTGTACGTTGGCTCGGTGGCCACAACTCGGGCATGCTCGCGATTTGCAGGTGTGATAAAGGATGAGCTCTTGGTTCTCCGAAGAGTAAACCTCTGCGCCCAACTCTGCTGTACGACACTGCAGCGCTTTGCGAAAGGCCTGGCGAACTGCGGTGCGCGTCTCATCTCGGTCCCAGTACGATTGCGCCTGAGACGAAATCTTCTTCAGCGGATGGTGGTATCTCATGTCAGTTTCAACTCCTTTTGAGAATGTGGTCCAGCGATCAGATCTTGGCCGATAAGAACGACCGTGCGTTTATGCCGACCCACCCTTATCGCAACTGATCCAGGTCGTCGCGCTTCCTGCTGCTGTAAGGCGTCGAGTACTGTGACAACGTCGGGGCTGATTTTCTCCTCTTTGGGTCGAGCGATAGACCGCCGGATCACTTTGTTCGTTGCGCGTTCCTCGCTGTAACGGATGAACTGCTCCAACTGCTCGGCCCGGGGCAACTTGCAGAATTGGATCGCGCGGTTGATTCTTAGCGTCCCGTCCTGCAAGGCTTCTATCAGTCGCAGGTGCGCGACTCTGAGGATCGTTTTAACGTTGCTGACGTTACGAGGGCATACCGCCGCGATGTTGGCAATCTCTTGGAGCACATCAATATGCTGAGCTTCCGGCAAATTTGCCGAACCCTTGTACTTGCCCCCGGCACGCATGTTGTCGCGTGCCCTCTTCTGGAAAGTGAGCTCCAGTTTCAGCGCCAGGCGAACACGGATAAACGCATTCCATGCACGCTGGGGTTGATGGTGGCTGATGATGAACTGTAGGGCTTCGTCATGACCGAGGGGATACTCGATACAATTGATTTCGTGCCTACCGTCGAAAACCGCAGAACGCCAGCGTCTAAAACCAGCGAGAATTGTCCCGTTTGTCGTGATCAGAATCGGCTCGGGGACGGTCTGATTATTTAGCCGGGCGACGTCGTTGAACTCGTCGATTGCACCCGTCCAGCCGAGTTCCTCCAGCGTGCGATGCAGCCGCAGTTGCTCCGGGGAACGAACAACTGGACGCCCCTCCAACCGATGCATCGCGGTTGGATTGAAAGACAGAGGCGTCGCCAGGGTTGGCAGATAAAAAGCACCGGCCATCAGCGCGTCACCTGGGTCTGGGCTAGGGCATCGCAGCCGCGGCTCTCCAATATCTTGCGAGCAATCCAACCCTCGATTTCGGATTCAACCCAGCCAACCGCACGTGCCCCGAGAGATATAGGACGGGGGAAGGAACCATCCGCCACACGGAGGTAGATTGAACTGCGGGAGAGTCCAGTCCGGGCCTTTACCGTTGGAAGCCGTAGTATGTTGTGTGGCATCTTCGAACCTCATTGAGCGATTTAGTAGCGATCAAGACACACTGTAGCTGGGCGATTTGGGCGATAAAAACTCCACCCAATGCATCGCATTGCGAGGCACTCCCTTAAAAATCAAGACGTTGCGAGTTGCCGCCGGGGTTGGGGCGATGCAGATTCAGCGAGTAGGAGCAGAAAACAGCAGGAAAATAGCGGGTACGAGTTGGGCGCAAAAATTCCGCCCAACTATTTTCAAGATTTCATGTGTTTTCTTATGGTGCCAGCATGTCGGACCTTGGCAATGACCATTTTGGCAATCTGCTGCGAGTACCAAACATCGGACATGTTGGGACGCCTCTTTTTCAGCGTCTGGTATTCCTTCTGCCAGTTTTTATACATGGCTTGCGTGTCCAGTTTGCGCGCTTCGCGTCTGGTACTGGTTGGCGTGTAGCGGATGTCTGCCGTGGTCGCGGAGTCCACCAGATGCCGGATCACGGCTTGATCGAGCAAATACTTGCCATTGCGGTAGTCGATAGACTCAGAGAGTGCCACAGCGCTGTTCCCGGCAACCAAGGCCAACTCGCCATCGACTTTGAGGCATAGCATCTGCTTGCGCTTGTCACCGGTAGCGATACCAATTTTCCATAGTTCGCAACAACGTTCGGCGCTGTCTGATGGTTGATCCCTGCGGCGAAGGCCGAGGCTTTGTGCGATAAATCCGCACAGGGCATCCATATCGCACCGCCATTGCGCCAGACGTTCGGCGGCAACGACCACGCGGTTAATGTCACTCCGCTTGTCGCACACAATGAACGATGCCGCGCCGCACGGTCCGGCGGGCGGCGAATGCACCGGCATGACGCATTCCTGCTCGCAGCCGGGACACACAACACTTGCGGCAGGGCGCGTTTTCATGAGCAGCTTCTGCGACTTCATCGCCTTGACAGCTGCCGCAGGCCAATGGCTTAGTTCCTCTTCGCTGACGAATATCGCAGCGCCGCTTGTAGCTCCCATGCGCGCCAGCAGTTCAAGGATCGCGTCCAGCGTCGTCATGCCACGGCAGGCTCCGCCGGTCCAGTTACATCAGACCCATCAGTTTTCTGAAGGCGCAGGGCATTCGTGGAGTCGCCCACAAGAACGACTGGCCTCGGTTCGTTGAGGAAGAACCCGAGGTCTACGAACAGGAAGAACTGGACAAGTTGTTCGCGGCCTGCACCGACACTGAGCGCATGTGGTTCGAGTTCTTCTTGATGACGGGGATGCGCGAACAGGAAGTCATGTACTCGTACTGGGCAGACTTCGATCCGGCCCACAGCACCATCCGGGTCAGCCACAAGGCGGACCGCAACTGGACGCCGAAGGCCTACAAAGAGCGCGAGATTCCCATCCCGGCAGAACTGGTGAAGAGTCTCCGGGCGTGGAAGGCGAAGTCCGACCGCACCTGCAATCTGGTGTTCTCAACCGCAGGCTGCAAACCGAAGTTGGATTTCTTAGATTGCCTGAAGGCCGTTGCCAAGCGGGCCAACCTCAACGTTGAGAACTTCTGGCTGCATAAGTTCCGGGCAACCTTCGCAACACGTTATTTGCAACTTGGAATCGATCTGCGCACGGTGCAGTCATGGCTGGGGCACAGCGACATGGAAAGCACCGTGCGCTATCTGAAGCCCAGCCGCAGTCCGCAACTCCACGACAAAGTCAACGCAGCATTTGCCGGAGGGGAGAATGCCTAAGAAGACGCTCGAACTACCACGCCGCAAGGTGAAGACGGAACGAGCTGGTCGGTGAACTCGTGCTCGGCAACACGAAAGCCGAGCCGCCGACTCCGGCGGCCCCCCTCACGCTACTCTCCGATGCCGTCGACATGTTCTGACCTGCCCCTCATCCAACACTGCGACCGAACTTGTTGCTTGATGAACGTCCAGCCCAATATACTTTTCAGTGTTCACGAGGGTGCTCCTTTTCGTAGGTGATGATCTCAACCATCACAACCTACTCCCAAAGGGGCACCCTTTTATAATGCGATTTCACGCACGACAAGGCGCGACCGCTGGACGCCTGCAGCTGATCGAGGCTGAGTTTTGTTTGCGTAAGCCGCACGTTGCCCACATCGGTCCAATGAAACCGCTCCTTATTAAAACACGGGGGGATACGGCGCCAGGATCGCCGGGATCGACGATGGTGGGGCTACAGAGATCCTGCGGTGGCAATTGGCCGTGGCATAAAGAAAGTCGACAGAGCCAAGCCAGTTCTAGGGCCTTCCATGAGAAGGCCTTAGTTCAGACGCAACGTCAAGGGTGGGACGGCGACTCCCGTGACCTCGGCTGTCCAAAAGTCGCCTTTTTCCGTCAAATGTCCACCCGTGAGCGTCCCCGTGCTGATGATTTCTCCGGCCGCCAACGGCTCGGTTGGAGATCGCCTGACAATCGCACTGCCGAGTTCTGCCAGGCACAAGGCAGGGCTGCGCAGGGAATTCTTGCCTGAGCCCTCTTCCACAAACTCACCGTTTTTCAGCATTCGCACCTTGCACCGCGGCAAATCATTGACGAGTTCGGCGATCAATTCCGGCCGCACGGCAATCTTTTCTCCGACCACGAGCGCCGCATGAAGTCCAAAAGACGCGACGAAATCACTGGGCTGAAACTGCCATTCCGGAAATGGGCAATCGATGATTTCGAATCCCATCGCCAGCCAATCTGTTGATTCGAGCGCTGCAGTGGCATCGAGGTTTTCGGCCGTGATTGCCCGTTTCAACGCGAGGACAATCTCGGGTTCGATCTTCAGCGAACGGGGGTGCGCCAGCTTCAGTGTAGCGGAGTTGTTGTTGCTGTAGTGCACCGTGTCGTCGTACATGTGGGCCCAAACCAGGGTTTCGAGTTTCAGCAAGCGCCACATAGCTTTGTTGGCATAACCGACCTTGCGGCCGACGGCTCTGTGTCCACTGGCTTCGCGGAACCGCTTGAGTGTCGCTTCAACCTCATAGGCGGTGTTGAGATCAAAGCCCGGCCGTGCCGAAGGAGGTACTGGAATCATTTGGCCGGCTTCATACGCCGACAAAAGTTCCTGCGCTAAGGCTTCGGCATCCTTGTGCAACATAAGCTGGTCGCCCTTGGTAAATTCCTCCACTACCGCCGTTCCCTGGTTGACGACACCCAGGACCCAGCGACAACCGCTTCGCTCAACGCCATGCTAACTTATAATCGTTTCGCTTGCATGCTTTGGTGCCCATCAGGTCGTGATGGATTACGTTGCCTGCTCGCCCTTCCGCCTGCTGACGGCGCGATTGGCAGCAGCTCAAGCTGGCGTCAGCGACCAGTTGAAAGTCGAAGGCGGAAGAACGAAATAGCCGCGTCCTGCGCCAAGCTCCGGCGCATTTGACTTGGTAGCGACGCCTTGCCATGATGTTGCCATGCCAGACCGAAGTCTCAAACTAGTCAGATTCATCGGAACCACGCCCAGCGTTGCGTTTTGCGATGTCTGCAGACTAGCGTTCAGGACCCGGCAGGAGTTCTTGCTGGACGCCGATAAGGCAAAACTCCAGCTTCATTCTGATTTTGACAGGCACGTGTGCAAACCGGAGGAGGGCGCGCTCAGCGACGCGCTGGACCACATCAGGTAAGCCACCGCACTCGGCCCTTTCCGACGTTCCCCGTCCCGGCGTTCTCTAGAAAATGGTAATTGGGCGCTTGTGCGACCGCACAACGCAGCGCAAGGCTCGTGAGCTCTGCAAGCCGCTAAATGATCCTGATCCCGCCAGCCGAAAAGCCGCTGTCTTGTTCTGCCCGGCCTAAAAAAATATTTTTCGGCCCTTGACAAGGGGTGTATCCGTGTGGTCCACTTATCGGACCAGTGGGGTGGCGTTGCCTTTAACTCTCAATTCCGATTTTGAGACTGTTCGCCGGAGCAAAGTCTACGAAGAGGTTGCCCGGCAGATCGAGCGGCTGATCCTCAAGAAGCTGCAGCCCGGCGACAAATTGCCTTCGGAGCGCGAACTAGCCGAAACGCTCGGAGTCAGCCGAAGCTCCATACGAGACGCAATTCGCAGCCTGGAGTTGATGGGTATGGTGGCGCCGCGCCAGGGCGCTGGCACCATCGTTTGCGAAATTACCGCCGGCTCGTTGGTGAATCCTCTGGCCAACGCCCTCAAGCGCAAGGAAGAACTGATCGGCGAGCTTCTCGACTTTCGGAAGATGCTCGAACCGCCGCTGGCCGCCCGCGCCGCCACCCACGCTTCTCCCGACGAAATTTCTGAGATGGAAGAGATTCTTGAACGGCAACAGGAAAAGCTGCGTGAGGGGGACAGCGCCATCGCCGAGGACTCGGAGTTCCACTACAGCATCGCCTTGGCTTCCGGTAACAGCGTGGTGCTCAAAGTGCTGGATACGCTTATGGACCTGCTGCGCGATACGCGGGAACGCAGTTTACAGGTCGAGGGGCGCCCGCAAAAATCGCTGGCTGGCCACCGGCGGATTCTTTCCGCCATCAAGCGGCACGACGCGGAAGCCGCTAAGTCTGCCATGCGCCGCCACATCGAAGACGTTGAGGAAATGGTTTTGAACAAGCTTTAACAAATCTCTTTTGCTGAAAATTTCGGAGGTTTCCCATGGGCCGGTTATTCGCGATCGAAGTCATCTATCGAGGGATTTTCCAGAAAACCTTAGCTACGCGCATTACTCGCTCCATTGTTCTGGCCGCGCATGAAGAAGGCAAGATGGGTATCTCCTTTGGCCGCTACGGCGACAGTCCGGAGCGCAACGGCATTCCCGCCAAGGGCTTTGCCATCGTGGGCGATGATGCGCAAACGCTCGAAGAAGGCATGGCGAAATACGAACCGAAAGAAGTTGATATCACCATCGTGGTGGACGACACGTTGTGCAAGGGCGTTGAGTCATGGGCGTGGTACGGCTTGCAGCCGGTCAACAAATTGCTCAAACCCAGCGGGACTTTGATCGTAACTTCGCGCCAGCAACCCGAAGCCCTTCTGCAGATGGCGCATCGCAAGGAGACGCCGTACAACCTGGCGATTCTGAAGGGCACCGTCAGCTTTTCCGGACTGTGGGTTTACAAGGATGATCACACCGACGTGCGCATTCTGGGAGCGATTGCGAAATTCCTGCCCCGTCTGTTCAGTCTGAAATCGGTACAGAAAGTCATTATCGACCAGTGGAGCGACCCCGTGAAAGCCGAGTCCGCGGCGCGGGCCTATGAGCGGATCAGCAGCGTTGCGGTGCAACCCGGCCAGGGCAGTCCCGAAACTCCTTACAAGTTCGACTTCCCCAAGTGGCATGAAATGGGCGATGGCATTGCAATTCCGTGCATTCCAGCGGGCGGCGAGATGGAAGATCCAATTTCGCAAGCCAGCGGCGGATTTCGCCCGGATCGCAACCCCACGTTCAAGAAATACACCACCCGCACCATGCGGCCGGTAGTGAACTTCGATACCTGCATCAAGTGCACCCTTTGCTGGCTGCAATGTCCGGATTCCTGTTTCGACGTCACTCCGGAGGGTCTGTACGACGCCAATATGCAGGCCTGTTGTGGATGTGGCGTTTGCGAAGCGGTCTGTCCGGTGAAGGAGTGCGTCACCATGGTGAACGAGACGGCGTTCGAAGATAACGCCAGCCAATGGGAGGATTGGAGGAAGGACAAAGAGGGCTACCAAGCCTGGCTGGCCGAGAAGATTAAGTCACGCCCGGAGCGGTCGCATGGTTTCCGCTACCGCGGGCAGTATGAGGAGCAGGTTCCGGAGATGCTCGAAACCGCACGCGAAAAGTAATTGCTGAACAGGAGACTTGGACATGGCCACATTAGTCGAAGCACCGCATAGCACAGACAAGACGGCACTCATCACCGGCAGCGAGGCGATTGCGGTTGCCTGCAAGCTGGCCGACGTGGATGTGATTACCGCCTACCCGATTCGCCCTTACGACACCGTGATGCAATACATTTGCAAGCTGGTGGCCAACGGTGAAATGGATTGTGAATACATCGTTGCCGAGGGCGAGCACTCGCAGTTTGAAATTGTGAAGCACGCCTGCGCTTGTGGCGCGCGCGTGTTCTGCGGATCGAGTGGGGTTGGCTGGATGTACGCTATGGAGGCGCTGACGGTTACGCCTGCGCTGCGCATTCCCATGGTGGCCATGGTCGGCAACCGCGCCCTGGACGATCCCGGAGCTTTCGGCGTCGAGCACAACGATGCTCTGGCCGTCCGCGACCTCGGCTGGCAACTGGTATGGGTTGATAGCGCACAGGAAGCCCTGGATACTGCTCTCATCGCGTATCGCGTCTCCGAAGACCGGCGCATTTTTTTGCCTTGCGCCATCAGTTGCGATGGAGCTTTTCTCACCCACTCGCAGGCGCTGGTGGAAATTCCCTCGCAAGAAAAAGTGAATGAGTTCCTGCCCCCCTACAATCGGGCCGACCTGCTGCTGCATCCTGATAACCCGATTACCGTAGCGCCGCAGGGCAACGAAGACTGGGTCATGGAAATCCGGCGCCAGAACTATGCCGCCATGGAGCGCGTATCGGAGGTTCTCAAGGAAGCTTATGCGGACTTCGAGCGCATCTTTGGACGTTCCTACGGCAATCCGTTCTTCGAGGAATATCAGACTGACGACGCCGATATCGTGCTCATGGGAATGGGTACGCTTTCGACGCCAGTAAAAGTTGCCATCCGGCAAATGCGCAAGGAAGGGAAGAAAGTCGGCTTTGTGCGCATGCGCTGGTTCCGCCCATTTGCCGCGGCCGAGCTGGCAAAATCGCTGGGACGCTTTAAGGCAGTGGGCGTGATCGATCGCGACTACTCTTTTGGTTCGCCCTACATGAGCGGCGTAGTCACCACTGAAGTCCGCACCGCCCTGTATTCCGCCCCCGGACCAAAGCCGCCGGTGCTGGGTTTTATCGCAGGACTCGGCGGCCGGGAAGTAACCGTTCCGGACGTGCAGAAGGTGGCCGATGCGGTCTACAAGGCCGCGGAAGGAAAGTCGCAACCCTTAACCCAGTGGATCGGCTTGCGCGAATAGCCGATTTCCCCGGATGCGTTTCAACCGTCAGAAAGGACAACAATTATGGCGACCTACATTCAGATTGATCCCACGCAGAAACTGGAGCCGTTCAAGTCCGTCAAGAAGATTCCTTTGGAGGAGTATTTCACCTCCGGCCACCGGACCTGCCAGGGCTGCGAGTCGGCCCTGTTGATGAAGATGATGGCCAAGGCCGCGGGCCCTAGATCGATCATCTTGGGCAGCACCGGCTGCATGTACGTGGCGAACACCACCTACTACAGCACACCCTGGGTCGTTCCATGGATGCACACGCAGCTCGGCAGCAGCGGATCGGCGGCCCTCGGTACATCCGCCGCGCTGAAGGTCCTCATGCGCAAAGGCAAGATGAAAAACGAGCCCATCAATGTCATCGCCTTTTGCGGCGACGGCGGCGGCGCCGACATGGGTGTGGGCGCAATTTCGGCGACCCTGACCCATTCCGAGTACAACTCCTTGATCTTGATGTACGACAACGAGTCCTACGCCAACACCGACATTCAGCTTTCCGGCAGCACGCCTTGGGGCGCCACCACCACCTTCAGTTGGCCTGGTAAAGTCAAGAGAATCATGCATCGCCGGTGGAAGAAGAACATGGCGGGCATGATGGCGGCCGGTCATCCGGAATGCAAGTACGTTGCCACCATCTGCATGTCGTATGGACTTCATGGTATGAACTCCATGCGCAAGGCGCTGGCCATTGGCGGGCCGACATTTATTCATAGCCTCGACCCATGCCCCAAGGGTTGGGACTACGACCCTTTCCTCTCACACGAAATGGGGGAGTTAGCCATAAATACCGGAGTCTGGCCGCTGTATGAAGTGGAGAATCGTGTGTTTAGGCTTACCGGTCGAACCGAGCAGATCGCGGCCGGCAAGATTCGGCGGTTGCCGGTTCGAGACTATTTACTGAAGCAAGGGCGTTTCGCGCACTTTACCAACGATGATATCGATTACTTCCAGAGCAAGATCGATGAAATGTGGGAAAAGTGGCTGATCCCTGGCGTGATTCCCTTCTACAAAGATGTGGAGGCCGATCCCCCGCCGTCGAATTAGGGCGCGAGCGGCTCTACCAGGCAACAGGCGGCGCCTCGGGTTCGGCTGAGCCATCCGAGCGGGCATCCGAGGCGCCGTAATTCACCCTCGCACTCGAATCGTGCAGTACGGCTTGGCCTCGTCCCATCGCACTCGAGTATTCGCGATGAACTTCCAGCCTGTGTCCCATGCTAGACAACGTCTGCAGGACCACCGGATCAACGCGGGACTCGATCACGATGTGGCATCCTCGCTGCGGGCTCACTGTAAAGCGCGCGGCTTCCAGCGCTGCCTGAATGTTCATCCCGTAGTCCACTACGTGCGAAACAAATTGCGCGTGCGCCAGTGGCTGGTTTGCCCCGCCCGTAATCCCGAATCCGACGTGCTGATGCTCGCGCTCCATAAAGGCGGGAATGATGGTGTGGAAGGGACGCTTGCGGGGCGCCAGGGCATTCGGGTGCGATGAATCCAGCGAGAACAGCGCGGCACGGTTTTGCAGCGCAAATCCCATGCCGCGCACGGTTATCCCGGACCCGAATCCTGCGTAATTGCTCTGGATCAGCGAGACGATGTTGCCCTCACGATCGACCACCGAGAGATATGTAGTCTCGCTCATGGGCGGCGTCCCCGCTGAAACTTCGCACCTGGCTCTAACGGGATCAATCAACTTGGCGCGCTCTTTGGCATATTCCTTGGAGAGCAGTCCCTTGACCGGAACCTTGGCGAAACGCGGATCGGCGTTGTAACGCGCTAGGTCGGCGTAGGCCAGCTTCATGGCTTCGATCTTCTTGTGCAATTCAGTCAC
>Ga0074046_10005087_pt1 | contig 10557 bp, 7 predicted proteins | sample BogForMeECP23OM3_FD_94441 | JGI IMG/M metagenome (GOLD analysis project Ga0074046, IMG submission 94441) | Bog forest soil microbial communities from Calvert Island, British Columbia, Canada - Bog Forest MetaG ECP23OM3 | ecosystem: Environmental > Terrestrial > Soil > Wetlands ...
CGCCGGCGCCGGGCTTTCCGTAGCGGACATTGTCGCGCACGGAGCGGTGCAGGAGCGAGGTGTCTTGCGTGACAAGGCCAATCTGCGCGCGCAGGCTGTCCTGCGTGATGCGCGCGATATCCTGCCCGTCGATCAGGATGCGCCCCGACTCCAGATCGTGGAAGCGCAAGAGGATGTTGATGAGCGTGGACTTGCCGGCGCCAGACGGCCCCACCAGCCCGACTTTCTCTCCGGGCTTGATCGTCAGCGTTAGATTTTCGATAAGGCCGCTGTCCCTTCCATAATGGAAGCGGACGTTCTCGTAGCGGATTTCGCCGCGCGTAACACGCAAGGGTACGGCCCCCGGAGCATCGACGACGGTCCAAGGCTTCGAGATGGCTTCCATGCCTTCCTGCACAGTGCCCACATTCTCGAAGATCGCGGTGATGACCCACATGACCCAGCCGGCCATGTTGTTGATCCGGATCACAAGGCCGGTGATGAGAGCGATATCGCCGAGCGTAATGGCGTCGCGGCTCCAGAGCCACAGCGCGAGGCCGGTCGTCCCCGTGACGAGCATGCCGGTCAGAACCCATTGCGACATTTCGAACGCGGTGATGAACCGCAGCTGCGTCTTGAATTTCTGCAGATGGTCGGAGATTGCCTCCTTGGCGTAAGAGTCTTCGCCTTCGGTATGAGCGAAGAGCTTGACGGTTAGAATATTCGTGTAGCTGTCGACAATGCGCCCGGTCAGCAGCGAACGTGCTTCGGAAACGGTCGTCGCGAGCCTGATCAGCCGCGGCACAAAGAACCAGACCATGCCCAGAAAGCCGGCGAGCCATATGAGAAGCGGCGCAAGAAGCCTCGCGTCGAGCTCGAAAAAGATGACAGCCGCGCTCGTCCAATAGATCGCAACGAACCAAAGCGCGTCGACCGCTTCAAGCACCGTCTGGCGGAGCGCCCCGCCCGTTTGCATGATCTTATTGGCAATCCGGCCGGCGAAGTCGTTCTGGAAGAACGATAGGCTTTGCCGCAAGATGTAGCGGTGCTGCTGCCAGCGCACCATGTTCATCACATTGGCGTTGGCGGTCTGGTTGATGAGGAGAGCGTGCACGCCGAACGCGAGCGGCCTTGCCACAAGCGCGACAAAAGCCATCCACATTAGCGTGCGTGCATGCTCCTCGAAAAATGAGGAGGGGGTAGCGGCGGCCTTGGCCAGGTCCACGATTTTGCCGACAAAGGCGAAGAGGGAAACCTCGATCAGCGATCCGATCAGGCCAAAGAGCATGATCAGCGCATAAACCCACCAGACATGCCGCAGATAATGCCAGTAGAAGGCGCCGAGCTTGCCGGGCGGCTGGACAATGGGAACGTCTTTATAAGGGTCGATAAGATTTTCGAACCAGGATATCATGGCTTCGCTCGCGTTTATGGGGTGGAAATGGCGCGGCGAAGCGAAGCGGCGGCTTCGCGATGATGCTCGCGCAGTTAATTACCGGAAACGGTAACCGTCATCGCAGTGGATCTCCCTGCCGTTCGGGCTCCTAAGCCAGACTGAGCTTTTATCATGCCAGTGCATGTGCGGGAAGAGGTCAGTCGAAGGCGGCAGAATTTGGGCCTTAAGCACCGCCTGCCTGGAAAATGGCACCCGGCGGGCACACGCTTGCGCGATAACAGGCGAAAAATCATGAGCTTACAGTGTCTTAATGCTGTAACTCAAATATGGCTAACTTCTGCTAAACAAGACTGCGCAAGACTCATGCAAAGCGCTGCACCTGGCAGTGATCGCGCGAGGCAAGTCTCATAGATGAAAGAATACGTTGTACTCTCCGCGGGTCTTGGCGTGGCCGGGTGTTTTTTCTTATTCTTTTATGCGGGACCGGCGGCGGCGCAGTGTGTATCTTCAATTAATGTCGAGCCGATGAGTGCAGGGCTCGCGCGCCTCACTATTACCGCGTCCTGCTTTCCCGGCCAGAAGCTTCGATTGCACTACGATACTGTCGAGCTTATTCGCACTTTGGACGGAAATGGGCGCCTGACAATGCTTTTCGACTGCTTCTTGGGCGACAAAATACCGCTGACAGTGAACGTCCAAGACGGCCCCGCAATTCCCGTTCAGCTGCAGACCCTCGACCTCGACCGGATCACTATGGTTGCCATTTCCTGGAAGGGCGCCGTCAATCTCGATCTTCATGCCTTCGAATATGCGGCCAAACTGTCCGACGAGAACCATGTCTGGCCGGGAACTCCGTCCAGCCGCTGGCAAGCGGAGGAGCGCAAAAGGCGCGACAATCGTGGCCATGGCTTTATTAGCTTTGCAAGCGACGGTACGAGCGAGGGGGACCAGCTCGAAGTGTACACCTTCGTTCATGAGGCTAATCAAAGTTCCGGGGCCGTGACCTTGGCGCTCGACTATGAAAGCCGCGCGCGCCGGCCGCAAGACCAAGACACCTGTGGCACCGGACTCTATGCCGACCTCGAATATAAAGTGTCCGTTTGGCGTCCCGGCGGGCGCGTTTCCCGCAGCCGGGGCTCATTTGAGCCGCTCCAATGCAATCAACCCGCCGATCAGTTCGAACGCTACAGCTCAAAGGCCCTTCCGCAGCTTTTTCTGACGCGCTGAAGGCGTGCAGCTTGGCGCCCCGCCATCTGTCCAATTCTGCTTTGCACGAGGAAATCATGCCGTTCCGATCGATCTTGCCCGGCGCCCTCTTCTTAGCGCTGGCCACCGGCCTTAATGCTGCGCACGGCGAGGAGGCGACGTTAACTCTGCGGGGCGGCGGCTTTACTATCATCGGCGAGATTATGGCGTCGGACGCGAACTCGTTTGTCATCAAGTCGCAGAAATTCGGCGTGATGGCGCTCGAGTCCTCGAAGTTCGAATGCACGGGACCGGGCTGCCCGAAGCCGGCCGCCATTAAAACGGCTACCAAACTTGGCATTCACGGCTCGAACACGATCGGGGCTCAATTGATGCCGGATACGATCGAAAAATTCGCCGAGCAGGAGGGCTATACGCTCGAAAAAATCGTTGGAGCCGATGCGGAGCAGGTTCAATACAAGATCACGGCCGGCGATGGCAAAAACTTGGGCTCGATCGATCTGCAATCTCACGGCAGCAATACAGCGCCTCCGGACCTCTTGCAGGGGAAAGCGCAGATTGGCGAGATGTCGCGGCCGATAAAGGCTGAAGAGGTGAAGGCGATTACAGATGCCGGCATCGCGCTAAATACCAGCATCTTCGCATTGGACGGTGTCGTTGTTTTGGTCTCGCCGCAGAATCCGGTCTCTGCGCTCGATCTGGACCAAATTGCTAAGATTTTTGCCGGACAGATCAAGGATTGGAGCGAGGTTGGCAGAACTCCTGGCCCGATCCACCTCTACGCACGCGATGCGAAATCGGGTACTTACGATACGTTCGATAATCTCGTGCTCAAGCCGGCAAGTCTTAAGATTTCGGCAGAGGCCAAACGGTTCGAGTCGAGTCCCGGCCTTTCCGATGAAACGGCACGCGACCCCGATGGGATCGGATTTGCGGGGTTCGCCTATGTCCGCAATGCGAAGCCTCTTGCGATTTCTTCGGCTTGCGGAATCGTTTCGCAGCCGGATGTATTTTCGGTGAAAACCGAGGAGTACCCGCTCTCGCGGCGGCTGTACCTCTATAGCACCGGCTCCATGCCTGCTATTGGCGGGCGGCTCCTGGAATATGCTCTTTCCGACAAGGCGCAGGCCACAGTTTCCGATGCCGGCTTCGTCAATCAGCATATCGATCTGCAAACGTTCGAACAGCAGACCGGCCGGCTGGCGCCTGCTCTGCTTGTGCCGGATAAGGAGTTTAAATTCGCGTATATGCGCGATCTTGTGAACGACTTGAAAAGCGCGCGCCGGTTGTCGGTCAACTTCCACTTTCAGAAGAACTCGGCCGCGCTCGATGAGAAGTCTCGCCAGGACCTTCCGCGGCTCGCCCGCTTTTTGAAAAGCGATGCCTTTAAGGCCAAAGAAGTCTTGCTTGCTGGGTTCGCCGATAACGCGGGGACCTTCGATGCAAACCGTGCCATGTCCTTCAGCCGCGCCACGAGTTTCAAGGCGGCGCTGGCCGCCGAGGGCATCCCTGCGGGGCAGATCACGGTGAAGGCATACGGCAGCTTGTTGCCCGTTGGCTGCAACACCACGGAGGCCGGCAAGGAGAGAAACCGCCGGGTTGAGGTATGGGTCAAGGGATAGCCCTTTACTTTTCGCACTTGCAAAAATATTACCCGGGTGTTGATATCTCTATGAAAATTGCATCCTTGTTCACGCTGTTGCCAAAAAGCTAGAACGGAGCTGCGATAAAGGTGTTATTATCTGGGGGTCAGTAGGGATAGCTGTGGCGTTGATGTTGAAAACCCGATATATTGGTTGTTTCTTTCGCAACCTGTTGCTTAAAAAGCGCAGATTGAACCGGAACCACCTGCTAGAGTTTAGGGTGAGTCGCTTGCCAATCGAAACCGCGTTGAAGCATTGACGAAAGTCTCATGCTAGCAAGAACCGTCATCACCCTAGAGCAAACGCCCGTTCTTCGCGTTCCGGAAGTTGGATGCAGCGTTGCGCTGCGCCGCTCGTCCCGTGCGAAGAGATTCTCTCTAAAGGTTAGCCATACAGAGCGCGCCGCCATCCTAACCCTCCCCAACAGGGGACGCGTGGAGGATGCGAGCGCCTTCCTTGCCCGTCATGCGGACTGGCTTAGGAAGCAGCTTGCGCGCCTTCCAGACCCCGTGCCTTTCGCCGATGGGGCGGTCATTCCGCTCAGGGGCGATTTTCACTGCCTTAAATTCATGGGTACGCAGCGCAATTGCGGTGTGGTGTCGGTCCAGGAAGCAGGTCAGCAGCTCCCCGGTGTGCCCACATTCACCGCGCAGCTCAATTGGCGAAGCCAGGGCTGCGAGGGTGACGATATATCGCTTCCTCAAATTTGTGTCAGCGGCGAAAAGGACCATGCGCCCCGCCGCCTTTCGGATTGGCTTCGCTCCGAGGTTCGCAGAGATATCGCCGCCTGCGTAGCGAAACATGCCGAAAGGCTCGGCTGTGCCCCCAAACGGATCGCAGTACGCGATCAAGCAACGCGATGGGGGTCTTGCTCGACAAGCGGTACTCTATCTTTCTCATGGCGGCTCATCTTTGCGCCGCCATTTGTTTTGGACTATGTCGCAGCTCACGAAGTGGCACACCTTCGTGAAATGAACCACGGGCCCCGTTTCTGGCGGCTGGTGAAGGACGCTGTGCCCCTCATGCAAAAGGCGCGGGTTTGGCTTAAGGCACATGGCGCCGAGCTCCATCGTTTCGGCAGCGATTTCTAAGCAGAGTTCGCAAAAGCATGTCCCGGTGAAGACGGGGATGGCCTTCCCGGTTTTGCCATAAAACTCTGCGAAAAGAAAAGACCCTAAGCAGACTCGGTTGGGCTAGCCAAGGGAGTCTGCTTAGTATTGTGCACTGCACATCTGCGCTCTCGCCTAAAGGCGTTTTTTGCGGCACAATAACAGTCGAGACGCTCAATGCATGGAACGCCGTGGACCAAAAGAGACGCTTCCCCGAGTTCTACGTGACCGCGCCGCAGCCTTGCCCTTATCTACCCGGGCGGCATGAGCGCAAGATTTTCACCCATTTGTCGCCGGACAGACCCCGCGCGCTCGTCGACAATTTGTTGAAGGGCGGGTTCAGGCGCAGTCAAAACATCGCATACATGCCGTATTGCGACCGGTGCGCCGCATGCGTGCCGGTCCGGATCGTGGTCGATGAGTTCGAGCCCAAGCGAACGCTCGCTAGAACCTGGAAAATCAATTCCGGCATTGAGGCGCGGCGCGTTGCGTGCAAACCCACGATCGAGCAATACGCGCTCTTCCGGGCCTATATCGAGGCCCGGCATTCGGAGGGCGGGATGGCGGATATGTCGCTTCCCGATTATTCGATGATGATACAGGACAGTACGGTTGATACCTTTCTAACCGAGTACCGGCAGCGGCCGGCCTCCGGGTGCGATGCCCAGCATGCGCCGCTTGTTGCGGCCGTACTGTGCGACCGTCTGAGCGACGGCATTTCACTTGTTTATAGCTTCTACGAGCCGGAGCTGCCGGGGCGAAGCCTCGGAAACTATATCATTTTGGAGCAAGTGGAGTTTGCCCGGTCCCGGGGGTTACCGTATGTGTACCTTGGCTATTGGATCGCGGGCTCACGGAAGATGGCCTACAAGACGCGCTTTACCCCTCAAGAGCACTTGACATCGGCGGGCTGGGTGCGGCGCGGAGGGTAGGCGGGCGCACCCGCTATTGAGCGAAGCCGGCCTGAAGGGGCTGAGTGGTGGCCTGTTCGATCTTGGTAAGCATGTGGTCCCACTTGGCCGCTGTGTTGGCGACGACCTTCTCCAAGGAAGCTTTCAGTTCGGTCAACATGGCGCAACGGCCCGATTCGGTAGCTGCGTTGGCGGAGTCGAGCGTTTCAACTTTGGAAAGAAGTGCTTGGTTGACGGTATCGAAAGTGGCGGTGGTCTCGTCCTGTACAAATGGCGTTGCGCGGATGACGAACTCCTTGTCCTGCCATTTGTTGATAGCGCGCAGCTTCTGTATATTTTCCTGAAAAATCCTACTATTTTTTTCGTGGATCGCCTTTATCGAGGCGCTCGCAGCTGCCACGGCTTCACGGAACGCAGCGGCATCGCATTGTTGCGCCTGCTGGGCAAGCGCCGGTGCATATGCAGCAAGGATAATAAGCGTTACGAGCGCCTTTAGCGTCATAATCAATTAGCTCTCTTTGTCCCACATTAAGAAGTGTTAATATGGTGAACCTGGCGCAAAATTAAGGCAGCCCGGCCTAAAGTGCGAATCCCTGCCTCGCTTTGCGAGGCAGGGGCATTTTTCATCACGCTGATGCTCTAGCGCCCATAGGTGAACTTGTACGCAGCACCGAGCCCGAACTGAAATTGGTCCTCGGAGCCTCTGATTTTAACAAGGGGGCTGTCCGCTCCATCGCCTACCAAGCGATCCCATTCGCCAAAGGCCCGCAGCGATAGACGGTCGCTCACATTGTAGCGGGCGGTCGCATCGATCCCGGCAGAGTTAAGACCGCCCGAGGCGTGGTAAGGCGATAGGTCCGAAGCCTGAACCTCTCCACCGCTTATGGAGAAGAACGTCGACTCGTACTGCGTGTTCACGAATTGCAGGCGAGGCCCCGCTGTAAACAGCCAGCGCGGATCGGGGGCGTAGACGAAGTCCGCCATAAGATTGGCGGCGAAACCGTCCGCTCCGGAGATGCCTTGAAGGAGTTCCAGGCGCGTTCTGAGAAACGGTGCGGGATAATATTCCGCAAAGCCTCCAAGCTCGCCGGTGTAGTTAATGTCATTCAGGCCCCTGAGGGCACTGTCGTTGCGATGATCGCGGTTTAGCAGATAATCGCCGGCTGCGCCGATCCTGAAGTTGCCGGTTTGGTAGAGAGTGAGGCTGAATGCGTCATTGGGAAGCGTGAGCCATTCCTTCGACCCTTCCGGGCGGATATCGATGATAGGCCGGAATGCAAAGGCGGAGGTCTTCGCGCCGGGATATTCCGGCTCTGCCCCGGCGTAACCGCCCAAAGTTACGATCCAGTAGGATCCCGGCGTATCCTTGAAGGATAACGCGGTGCCGTCCAAGATATCGGCGCCTTGAGCGGTGCCCATTGTCAGGCTAAGAAACGCGAAAATGGACGCGGCTGTTTTAGATCTGAGCATGTGCCCCCCGGCTCGATTGCAAAGCATGCGGCACCCTGCCCGAGTCAGACAGATTTGGCGCGCTTTTTTTTCATGATTCGCGCGAGAATGCGGAGTGAGTTGCAATCCGGCATCTCCTAGGCGAACGCTTCGATGGGAGCCGGGCCGGACGGCGGCGCGGTTTCTACTTTTCCCGGCCGGTTTAGGGCTGGATGGCGAATTTGTAGCTGGCGCCGATACCTGCGATGAATTGTTCGGCGCTGCCCCTCGCCGCGACATGCGGGCTATCGGCCGCATCGCCAACAAGCTGAGTGTAATCGACAAAGAATTTTGAGGAGATTTGTGCCGTCCAGTCGTATTTGCCCATTAGCTCCGCGCCGGCGGATAGAAGTCCGCCTTCCGCGTGGAATGGAACGTACACGCCGGTCTTCTGAGCGTTCTGGGTGGAAAAATAATCCGAAGCATACTGGTCGTTGGCGAGCTGAGCGCGGGGGCCGAGTGTCAGCGTCCACTCCGGATAAGGCCGCCAGATGTAATCGGTGGAAAGATTTGCCGCAAAGCCGGTGTTGCCAGTGACGCCTCGGAGCAGTTCGACGCGCGTCCGTATGTGGCCTAGGGGATAATATTCGGCAAACACCCCGCCGGCCAGATCGACGTCGGCCTTGCCAAGACGCACGTCGATATCCTCTCCGTGGTAGCGGCTCTGCAGCGAGAGGTTGAACGCTGGACCGGTGCGGAAATTCGAAGTCTCGTACACGTTGATGCTAACGGCGTCATTCGGGAAGGCCAGCCATTCCTTATCGCCGGGCTGCCTTATATCGATCTGCGGCTTGAAACCGAACGTGTAGGTTCTGGAGCCTTCATAAATGGGTTCGAAGACGCCGTAGCCGCCAAAATCGACGATCCAGGCCGAAGGAGGAAGATCGTTGGGCGAAGTCAGGTCCAAGGCGCGCGCCGATGTTTCCGCGCACAGAAGCGCGCAGACCACCGGCAAAACTCTAGCGAAACCTCGCGTCGTCATGGCCCCTTCGCAAACCCGATATCCGCATTTGTGCCCGGCAGCGGATACGCAGCCTACGCGTCCTCGAAACCTGTGATACCAAACCGGTTGCTTTTTGGCAAACCTCTAAGTCCGGCAGTGCCTGCTTGTGCGCGGGATCCCCGATAATCTTCGAGATCGCTCACCGTCCTGACGCGGCCCGAGGGATCGCCAAGCCGGAGGCCTGCGGCGCTATCGAACACTTGGACGTCTGCGAGGGCGCCATCTTTATACTTTTGCAGCCGCACGCCCCGGCCGCGCGTCATTTCGTTCAGCTCGGCGAGCGCGAAGACGAGCAAGCGCCGGTTATCGCCAAGCACCGCAATCGTATCGCCCAAGGCAGGCCTGCACAGCGCGGCGCGCTCGCCCTCGGCCAAGTTCAGGATCTGCTTGCCTTTGCGCGTTTGCGCGACGACCTCCTCCTCGGCGACGATAAAACCGTTGCCGGTATTGGAGGCGACGAGGAGCTTGCGGCCAGGCTTGTGCACAAACCCTTCCAGGATCTCGTCGGCCTCTTCGAGATCGATCATCAGGCGGACCGGCTCGCCTTGGCCGCGCCCGCCGGGCAGTTCGTTCGCGTCGAGCGTATAGAATTTTCCGTTGGTGGCGAAGAGTACCAGCTTTTCGGTCGTCTGGGCTTTGATCGCGTATTTAAGGCTGTCGTCCGTCTTGAACGTCAGCTTCGAGAAATCGGCATCGTGGCCCTTCAGTGTGCGGATCCAGCCCTTCTCGGAGAGCACAATGGTGACTGGCTCCTTCTCGATCAGGGCCTCCTCAACCGAGACATCGATCTGCGGCAGGGCGGCCGACTGCGTCTTGCGCTTACCAAGCGGGGTCGACTTGCCGAACTGCTTTTTGATATCTTTGATCTCGCCGGAGATCTTGTCCCATTGCTTCTCGTCCGAGCCCAAGAGCTCGATCAGGCCTTTGCGCTCCTCCGCCAGCTTCGAATGCTCGGTCTTGATCTCCATCTCCTCGAGCTTGCGCAAAGAGCGGAGCCGCATATTGAGGATCGCCTCGGCCTGCACGTCCGTGAGGCCGAAGGCCGGCATCAGCACCGGCTTCGGCTCGTCCTCGCTGCGGATGATGCGGATCACCTCGTCGAGGTTGAGATAGGCGATCAAAAAGCCGCCGAGCACTTCGAGCCGGTGATCGATCTGCTTCAAGCGATGCTCGGAGCGCCGGCGCAGCACCACCTTGCGATGGTCGAGCCATTCCTGCAGCACTTGGGTCAAGCCAAGCACTTGCGGGACCAGCCCTTTCGAGAGCACCGTCATATTGAGCGGCACCCGGACCTCTAGCTCGGAGAGGCGGAACAGCTGCTCCATGAGCAGCGCCGCATCGACATTGCGCGATTTCGGCTCGATGACGATGCGGATGTCCTCGGCCGATTCGTCGTCCACATCGCCGAGCAGCGGCAGCTTCTTGGCCTGCAGCAAATCGGCCATCTTCTCGATGAGCCGCGACTTTTGCACGCCATAAGGGATCTCGGTCACGATGATCTGATAGGTGCCGCGGCCCGTCTCCTCGGTGTGCCATTTGGCGCGCAGGCGGAAGGAGCCGCGCCCGGTCTTGTAAGCCTCGATCAGCCCCGCCTGATCGTCCACCAGCACGCCGCCGGTCGGAAAATCCGGCCCCGGCAGGTAGCTCAGCAGCGTCTCGACGCTCGCTTTCGGGTGCCGGATCAGATGCAGCGCCGCGTCGCACACCTCCTCTACATTATGCGGCGGGATGCTCGTCGCCATGCCGACCGCGATGCCTTGCGAGCCGTTCACCAACAGGTGAGGGAAGCGAGCCGGCAGGACGATCGGCTCCGAGGTCGTGC
>Ga0074046_10005089_pt1 | contig 10556 bp, 8 predicted proteins | sample BogForMeECP23OM3_FD_94441 | JGI IMG/M metagenome (GOLD analysis project Ga0074046, IMG submission 94441) | Bog forest soil microbial communities from Calvert Island, British Columbia, Canada - Bog Forest MetaG ECP23OM3 | ecosystem: Environmental > Terrestrial > Soil > Wetlands ...
AGCCAAAATGTTCGAGAAATTTTACAAACTCGCGGAGCAACCCTTCGGCGTCACGCCCGACCCGCGCTATCTCTATTTAAGTCCCACGCACTCCGAAGCCATGGCCAGTGTAACGGTTGGAGTGCTGCAAAATCGCGGGTTCACCGCACTCATCGCGCATCCCGGAATGGGCAAGACCAGTATGCTGTTTGACCTTCTCGAAAAAATTCATATTTCCACCCGCACCGTCTTTCTCTTTCAGCCGCAATTGACCCCGCAAGAACTCATGCGCAGCTTGCTCGCGGATCTCGGCATGCCCGACGCCGGCGAAGACGTCGCCGCCATGCAATTGAGACTCAACGACGTCCTCCTGCGCGAAACTGCATCCGGGAAAAAAGTCGTCCTCGTCATTGATGAGGCCCAGGCTCTCAGTGAAGAAGTCCTCGAAGTTCTCCGCATGCTCTCTAATTTCGAGACCAGCCGTGAAAAACTGGTTCACATTGTCCTCGCGGGTCAGCCTCAACTTGCCGACCGCCTCGCTTCTCCCTCCATGATCCAATTCCGCCAGCGCATTTCGATCGTTGCCCGCCTCGTGCCCTTCGACGCTGCGGAAACTCGTGCCTACATCGAGCATCGCCTCCGCGTCGCTGGCCACAACGGCTGGCGTCCGATTTTCACCGATCATGCTTACGCCTTGATCGCCAAGCACTCCCAAGGAATACCGCGCAATATCAATAATCTTTGCTTCAACGCCATGTCTCTTGGCTGCGCCTTGGGCCAAAGAAGCATCGGGCATTCCGTCATTTACGAAGTACTGCGCGACCTGGATTTGCGGCCTCACGCGGTGGAATCAACAGACGCGCCGTCGGAAGACCTTGCGTTGTCAACCCAACTGCAATCGCCATGGCACTTTTTTGGCTCGTTCCGCCGGCGCCTCGCGGCCTTTACCCTCTTCGCCTTTCTTGCGGCAATTCTTTGCTGGCCACTTCCTCTTGCCAAGAGCCACTCGGATCACGCGGCGGCAGCCACGGATCGCGACACCGCGACGTCCCCGGTTGCGAACGTGCCGGCTCAGAACGATGCTCATGAACTCAATTCATCCGCGCAGCTTCATGAAACGCAGAACACCAGAGCCAAACAGCGCCAAGAGCCAAAGAGGAACTCCCAATGAGCAGGAACTATGAGCTGTTGCGGCAAGCGCAACGCAACATTCCCGACACGGCCTCAGACGGCCCCACACTCCTGACAGTCGCCAGTACCCGCGCCACACGCAACACGAATCTTCCAGCCGCTGCCGGTATCGACATAGATAAGATCACTCGGGAAGAATCTCTTAAGCTCGTCCAAAGCTTATTTCTCCTGAACGGTGCACCTCATCGTGTCGTGCTTTTCTCCAGCGTCGATTCCCGCAGTGGCTGCAGTCTTGTTTGTGTTGGTGCCGCGGATACGCTGGCGCGCAACACCTCTGGCGCCGTCTGCTTGGTCGATGCGAACTTCCGTGCGCCTTCGCTCCCCGAGGCCTTCGGCACGACGAATCACTACGGGCTCTCTGATTCTCTCCGCAAGGAAGGTCCCGTGCGCCATTTCGCCAAGCCCCTGATGCCTAGAAATCTCTGGCTCCTTTCGTGCGGCTCCGCGGCAAACGAATCCCCCGCCCTGCTCAATTCCGAGAAAATGAAGTCCCGTATTCAGGAACTCCGCAGCGAATTTGATTACGTTCTTCTGGACGCTCCGCCGCTGGGCACCTACGCGGACGCTGTCGCTCTCGGCCAGCTCGCCGATGGCGTCGTCCTCGTTCTCGAAGCCAATTCCACAAAACGCGAAGCTGCTGTCCGGGTTGCCGAAAATCTTCGCGCGGCGAACGTAAAGATTTTGGGAGCGGTCTTCAACAAGAGGACCTTTCCCATTCCTGAGTCTTTGTACCAGCTTTTGTAAGCGCCTCTCGAGGGTCCATCCGGAGGCGTTGGGGGTTCCACAGCAGTTGGGAGTTACATTGGCGGAGCTCTGTCCAAATGACACTAACTCAACAAACGGTTTTACTCACAACGCCACAGCAGGTCGCGCACGACGCCACAAAGGATTTGGCGTGGTACGCCATACAAACCATGCCACGTCACGAACGAAAAGTTGCTACCGAACTGCGGCGCAAAGGTCTTGACACCTTCCTGCCCCTATTTCCCTCGGCCAGGCAGTGGAGCGATCGCGTCCGAGTCTTGGATATGCCCCTTTTCCCCGGTTACGTCTTCGTCCAGATGAGCCCTGCTCCTGACACTCGAATCGCCATCCTCCGCTCTAACGGTGTCACCAGCTTCGTCGGCGTTCGCGGTGTCGGCGTACCCATTCCCGAAACTCAAATCGCCGCCGTCCAATCGATCCTCGATCAGAAGCTGCCCTTCAGCCCTTATCCGTTCCTCAACATTGGCCAACGCGTCTGCATCCGCGGCGGTAGCCTCGACGGCATCCAAGGCATTCTCACCGAAATTAAAGGCGACCTCAGTCTCATCATTTCCGTAGACCTGATTCACAAATCACTTGCCATTCGCGTCGCCGGATATCGCATCGAGCCCGTTTAAATACCCTTCGCCGCTCACAAACTCATGACCGTAAATTACCGCCGTACTTTATTGGGACTTCTAAAAGTGTTCGATCTCGTTCTGGCCATCCTGTCCTATGGCTTGGCCACCTTCTTCGTCGTCCACGCTCACTCCAGCGTGTCGTTCCAGCAATTCTTGTCGCTGCGCGTAAAACTTTCCAACTTCGCCATCATGGCTGTCACCGTGTACCTCTGGCACCTCATCTTCGCCATGTGCGGCCTATATGAATCCAAGCGCCTCTCCACCCGCCGTGAGGAGACCGTCGGAGAATTGAAAGCCAGCACGCTTTCCACCATGTGCCTCCTCCTCGTCTCGGCGTCCCTTTCGATTCACTTGATGACCCCTTCTTTCCTCGCTCTCTTCTGGGCCATCAGCTCCTGCGGCATGTTGGTCGGTCGCGCCGTCCTTCGCCGCTTTTTGACCGGACTTCGTCTCCGCGGCCGCAATCTCCGCAACATCCTCATCCTCGGCACCAATCCTCGTGCAATGGACTTTGCCCGGCGCATCGAAGAAAAGCCCGAATGGGGCTACCGCAATCTGGGCTTCGTCGACAACTACTGGCACGGCATGGCCGAGTTCGCCGTCGAAGGCTACGACCTCATCTGCGATTTCGAAGGTCTCCCCGAATTTCTCAGGAACAACGTTGTCGACGAAGTCGCCATCTATCTCCCACTCCGTTCCTGCTATCAATACGCGGCCCAAGTCGCGGCAATGTGCCAACAGCACGGCATCATCGTGCGTTTCGATCCAGACGTTTTCGGCCTGCAGAACGCCATGCCACGCGCCGAAGCCTTTGGCGGCGATCATCACATCGAGGTCAATGCCGGCGCGCAGCACGGTTGGCCACAGATGGCCAAGCGCGCTCTCGACTTTATGGTCGCCTTCACCCTTCTCGCCTTGTTCGCACCGCTCCTCGCTGTCGTCGCTCTCCTAATCAAACTCACTTCCGACGGGCCCGTCTTCTTTCTCCAGGAGCGCATCGGTTTCAACAAGCGCCGCTTCTTGATCTACAAATTCCGCACCATGATTCCTGGCGCCGAAGCCATGGTCAACCAACTCGAAGGTCTCAACGAGATGTCCGGCCCGGTCTTCAAAATTAAAAATGACCCGCGCATCACGCCGCTGGGACAATTTCTCCGCCGCACCAGCATCGACGAGCTGCCGCAATTCTGGAATGTGCTCAAAGGCGATATGAGCCTCGTGGGCCCTCGCCCTCTTCCGGTCCGCGATTATCAAGGGTTCAACGAAGACTGGCAGCGTCGTCGTTTCAGCACGCGCCCCGGTATCACCTGCTTGTGGCAAATCAGCGGGAGAAACTCCATCAGCTTCGACCAGTGGATGAAGCTCGATCTTCAGTATCTCGACGAGTGGTCCCTGTGGCTCGACCTCAAAATTCTGGCCCTCACCATTCCCGCCGTTTTGAAAGGCACCGGCGCCGCGTGATCACCATGAAAATCCTCCTCATCCACAACGCCTACCAACAACCCGGCGGGGAAGATGTCGTCGTCGCTGCCGAAACCACTTTGCTCCGCGAACGCGGTCATCAAGTGGTCACCTACTTCCGCAGCAATCATGAACTGGAGCAAATTTCCAAACCTCGCCAATTGCTCCTGGTCAAAGACATCATTCATTCCGAACACAGCAAGCGCGATGTTCGCGAACTTCTCAAAAGGGAAGAGCCCGATCTCGTCCACGTCCACAACACCTTCATGATGATCTCCCCTTCAATCTACACAGCCTGCTACGAACTCGACGTCCCTGTCGTGCAAACCCTCCACAACTTCCGCCTGCTTTGCCCCGGCTGGACCCTCGCGCGCAACGGCGAAGTCTGCGAAGAGTGCATCGACCGCGGCCTGTGGCGGAGCATTCTCCACGGCTGCTACCGCGACTCTCATTTCATGTCCGCCGCCGTCGCGCTCATGCTGCAGGTTCATCGCTATCGCGGCACGTGGGACGATCAGGTGGATAGCTACATCGCGCTGAGCGACTTTGCGCGCCGCAAGTTTATAGAGGGGGGTCTTCCAGGTAGCAAGCTCCACGTCAAACCCAACTTCGTGACTCCCGATCCTGGCGAACGCGAAAAGCCCGGCGATTACGCTCTCTTCGTCGGTCGGCTCTCACACGAAAAAGGCATCTCAACACTTCTCGCCGCCTGGGAAAAACTCCATTCCAGAATCCCTTTGATGCTTGTTGGCGAAGGACCTTTACGCGAATCGCTTGAGGCCGAGGCTGCAGCGCGAAACCTGAGGGGTGTGACCTTCAGGGGATGGCTCCCCGCGACAGAAACGCGCATCGCGATGAAAAATGCTTCCTTCACGATCACACCAAGTGTTTGTTACGAAGGATTTGGCATGAGCATTATTGAGTCCTTCGCGTGCGGCACCCCCGTGTTGTGTTCAGCTCTTGGGGGCATGCAGGAGATTGTCGATGACCACCGCACCGGTCTCCATTTCGCTCCCGGCGACGCCGACGAACTTGCTTCCCGCGTCGAATGGGCCTGGGCGCATCCTTCTCGCCTCGCCTCTATGGGAAAGGAAGCGCGCCGCCAGTACGAAAGTTCTTACACCGCCGAAAAAAACTATGACGCTCTGATGCAGATCTACCGCTTCACCATGAGCGCCTGCGGCACCCGTGCCAGTTTACCCATCTCCGCGAAGCAGCCAGCCAGAGAGGTCCACGCATGAGTGTCGCCATCATCACCGGTTCCGCCGGACTCGTCGGTTCCGAGGCCGTCCTTTACTTCTCCAACCTCGGCTTCGAGGTCGTCGGCATCGATAACGGCATGCGCGCCGAGTTCTTCGGCCCGGATGCTTCCACCCGCTGGGTCCGCGATCGTCTTCGCAGCCAAGTCCCCGGTTACGTCCACCGCGACGTCGACATTCGCGACAGTGACGCCATCTCCCAAATTTTCGCGCGTTACGGACACGACGTCTCCCTCGTCATTCACGCTGCCGCCCAACCTTCCCACGACTGGGCCGCCAGCAATCCTCCCGTCGACTTCGCCGTCAACGCCAACGGCACCTCCGTCTTGCTCGAAGCCACGCACCACTTCGCTCCCGACGCGGTCTTCGTCTTCATGTCCACCAACAAGGTTTACGGTGACACGCCCAACCTCCTCCCCCTCGTTGAACGCGACACCCGCTGGGAGCTGCCTCCTTCTCACTCTTACGGGTCCAAAGGCATTCCCGAATCCATGTCCATCGACCACACGATGCATAGTCTTTTCGGTGTTTCGAAACTTGCTGCCGATCTCCTCGTCCAGGAATACGGCCGCTACTTCGGTATGAAAACGGCCTGCTTTCGCGGCGGTTGCCTCACCGGTCCCAACCATTCCGGCACGCAACTCCACGGTTTTCTCGCCTACCTGATGAAGTGCACCGTTACCGATACTCCGTACTCCATCTTCGGCTACAAGAAAAAACAGGTTCGCGACAATATCCACAGCGCCGATCTCATCCGCGCGTTCCACCACTTTTTCGAACACCCACGCTCCGCGGAGGTCTACAACATCGGCGGCGGCCGCAACAGCAACTGTTCCATGCTCGAAGCCATCACCCTCTGCGAAAACATCACCGGCAAAAAACTCCACACCAAATATGTCGAGGAAAACCGCCGCGGCGACCACATCTGGTGGATCAGCGATCTCTCGCATTTCCAGGAGCACTATCCCACTTGGCAACTGCAGTATGACGTGCCCCGCATCCTCAAGGAAATTTACGAACTCAATGTCGAACGCTGGAGTGAACAATGCTCAACGCCGGCAAGCGCAACGTCCTAGGTATCCTAATGAGCATTACCGACTACGAGGGCGCGGTCGATTTCATTGTCCGTGCCGCCCGAGCTCGGCAGGGCGCGGCCATCTCCGCTCTCGCCGTTCACGGCTTGATGACCGGCGTCTTCGATCACGAACAAAAATACCGTCTCAACCATTTTGATTTGTTGGTCCCCGACGGTCAGCCTGTCCGCTGGGTATTGAATTGGCTTCACCGCGCTGGCCTTCGCGATCGCGTCTACGGCCCGGACCTGACGCGCAAAGTCTGCGCCCGCGCGGCAAGCGAAAAACTCCCCGTCTATTTTTACGGTAGCACCCCCGAAGTTCTCGCGTCCCTTCGACCCAAGCTCGAAATCATGTTCCCCGGCATCATCATCGCCGGGATGAAGCCTTCTATGTTCCGCCGTCTCCGTCCTGAAGAAAAGGCCGAACTCGCCCAACAGATTCGCGCCTCCGGAGCAGCCATCGCCTTCATTGGCCTGGGCTGCCCTCGCCAGGAGGCATTCACCTACGAATTTCGCGATCACCTGCAAATGCCCATTCTCGCCGTCGGCGCCGCCTTTCCGTTCCTCGCGGGAATCACCCCACAGGCTCCCCGTTGGATGCAGGATGCCGGCCTCGAATGGCTGTTCCGTCTGCAATCCGAGCCACGACGCCTCTGGCGTCGCTATCTTCTTTTGAATCCCGCTTATTTATTCTTCGTGGCCATGCAAGCCCTGGGTGTTTCGCGTTTCTCCAGCGACGGCCAGTCTCCAACTCACGAACTTCTCTACGGCTAGCCCGCAGCCCTTACCGAAAATGCTCAAAACATTCTCCAACTCCCCCCTCGCGCGCAACACCGCTTGGATGATGGTCGGCCAAGGTTTGCGCCTCGTCATTCAAGCCCTCTATTTCATTGAAATCGCCCGCTCACTCGGCGTGCGAAACTATGGCGCCTTCGTCGGTGTCGTCGCTCTCGTCGCCATCGTTTACCCCTTCGGCGCTCTCGGCAGCGGCAATCTCCTCGTCAAAAACGTTTCCCGTGACAAAACTCTTTTCGCAACCTACTGGGGAAGGGCACTCGTCACCACAGCCCTCTGTGGCTCAATCCTGCTTCTTTTCGTTCTGGCCGTTTCGCACTTTGCTCTACCGCCGCAAATCCCACTTTTCTTAGTCGCCCTCGTCGGCGCCTCCGATCTGTTCGGCCTCAACATCGTCACCATCTCCGGCCAAGCGTTTCAATCGTTCGACCGCCTCAACTGGACCGCCATTATTAATGTCCTCATGAGCGCCGGCCGTCTACTGGGCGCCATCATTCTTGTCGCGCTTCATCCGCATCCTTCACCTCTCCAGTGGGGCTACATCTACTTTAGCTGCACCGCAACCGTTGCCGTCTTTGCCTCGATTATGGTCAGCACTGCCCTCGGCCGTCCGCTTTTTCGCCATCCTTTCTCGCGTCTTGAAATGCGCGAAGGTTTTTATTTTTCTGCCGGCCAAACCGCCCAGACCGTTTACAACGACATCGACAAAACTATGCTCGCTCGCCTCGGTACTCTTGAAGCCACCGGCATCTACGGTGCCGCCTATCGTTTGATCGACGTCAGTTTCGTTCCCATCTCTTCTCTCCTCTGGGCCGCCTATCCCAATTTTTTTCGCGCCGGTAACGCCGGCATCGCCGCCGCTCTGAACTATGCCAAGCCCTTGCTCTTGCGCGCCCTCGCCTATGCCGCCGCCATCTGTGCGATCCTGCTCGTCTCCGCGAACCTCGTGCCACGCATCTTAGGCCCAGACTACACACCCACCGCGGAAGCCCTTCGCTGGCTCGCAGTCCTTCCTGTGTTTAAGTCTTTGCACTACTTCTTGTCCGATACGCTCACGGGCGCTGGCTACCAAGCCGTCCGTACCTCGCTGCAGGCGGGCGTCGCGGTGTTCAACGTCCTCATCAATCTTTGGCTCATTCCCGCTTATTCCTGGCGCGGCGCCGCGTGGTCCAGCATCGCTTCCGACGGTCTTCTGCTATGTGGCGTTGGCTTGGCAGTTTTCATTCTCTCTCGCCGCTCGCGGCCCGCGGTGATCGCCGTGATGTCTGGAGTGCCGACCGCGTCGTGAGATCTACGCACCCACGATTGGTCTTCGACCCATGTTCTCTCGCGGAATAGTTCAGAAACTCGTCCTCGGCGTCGCCGCCCTCATCCTCTCCGGAGCGATGTGGCGCTTTCTTTCCGCCGGAGGAGGTAGCGACACCGCCGCGGATGGCGACGCCCGCACACAACTCTTCCTCGCTGTTCTCTACCTAGCCGTCGCCGTTTTTGCCCTCTCGGAATTTCGCAATACCATCTGGACGATTCGCCGCACCCCTGCGATTCTAGCTCTGCTCCTCCTCGCCGTGGCTTCCTCGCTTTGGGCGGAAGCGCCGGACCATGTCTTCCGTCGCGCCATCGCTCTCGCCGGCACCTGCCTTTTCGGCATTGTGCTCGCCGCACGCTTCACCTTGCTGGAGCAGCTCAAACTGCTTCGCTGGGCCCTCCGATTGGCCGCGGTCCTTAGCGTCGCCATCATAATTCTCGGCCACGGCGTCCTCATGTCGACGGGTGGCGCATCGGCACGTGGAGTCTTCAATCACAAAAATCGTCTCGGCGCCGCCATGGCTCTCGCTCTCCTCATCGAGTGGTACATCCCTGAACAGAGCCGGTGGCGCAAAGTCATCAAGGTCCTCTCACTCACTCTTTTCGCGGCCCTGCTGATTTATTCCAATTCCATGACCTCGATCGTCACACTCGCCGTCACCTTCCTCATCATGTGGTCCTTCAGCATCATTTATCGCCGCTACAAACTCCTCGTTCCCGTACTGTTGCCGCTGCTTCTAGTTGCGGGCCTCCTTCTTGGCGCTACCGGCGTCAGCGTGGGCTCGCTCACCGGTTCCATGGGACGCTCCTCGGATCTCACCGGCCGCACCGAACTCTGGAGTTCGATCGCTTCCATGATTCTCGAGCGCCCTGTCCTGGGTTACGGATTCTCAGGTTTCTGGGAAGGGGCATCCTCCGAAGCTTCCGTAGTCGAAAGCAATATCGGTTGGTCACCCAGCTACTCCCACAACGGATATTTGGAGATTACCTTGAGCCTCGGCTTCGTCGGCCTCCTTCTTTTCTTATGGATCTTGCGCACAGGCTTCCGGCGCGCCCTTTTCTACGCCGAGAATCCCCAATCCATTTCCGATCTATGGCCACTGGCATTCCTGGTCTTTTTCACCATTCACAATCTCGCTGAATGCTCCATCCTCTGGCAGAACTGCCTCGAATGGTCGCTCTGCGTCAGCACCATTATGGTCGTCGATCCTTTGAACCGCCTTGCCGTCGATTCCACTGTCCCTGATCCAGACCCCGCTTCTGTGCCGGCCGCTGAGTGTGCCTGAAATGATTCGTCAGCAACTTCACAACGTGCGAATTGCCATCTGCATCGGCACCTACAAACGGCCCGAACTTTTGCGGGCACTTCTCGTCGGCATCTCGCACCTAACCTTCCGCAAGGAACCGCCTCCGCAAATCGAAATCATCGTCGTAGACAACCATCGCCTTCGCACCGCCGAACCAATCTGCGCCTCCGTCACGCTCTCCTGGCCCCTCAAATATTTCGTCGAACAACATCGCGGTATTACTCACGTAAGAAATCGCGCAGTACAAGAAGCCGGTGCTGTCGACTTCGTGGCTTTCCTTGACGATGATGAAGTGCCCACGCCGCATTGGCTTGACGAACTCCTTTTCGCGCAACGCCGTTTCCACGCCGATGTGGTTGCCGGTCCCGTCCTTCCCCAATTTGCTCCCGGCGTGCCCGAATGGGTTAGCACCAGCCGCCTTTTCCATCGCCCCTCGTTCTCCACCGGCCAATCCCTCAAGATTTGTTCCACCAACAACGCCCTCGTTCGCAGCTCAGTCTTCCTTCGCGTCCCCATTTTCGACGACCGCTTCAATCTCTCTGGCGGTGAGGACACGCATTTCTTCCTTCACGTCCGCAAAGCTGGTCACTCGATCGTCTGGTCCCAGGAAGCAATCGTTTCAGAGTCAATCCCTCGCGAGCGCGCCAATTTTCCGTGGCTTTTGCGCAGAGGCTATCAGTGCGGCAACACATGGTCTTTCTGCGAACTGAGCTTGGACGACCGGCTGCGCACACGAGCACTGCGCTTCCTCAAGGCATCAGGCCATGTTGCGAAAGGTCTCGCGTCTACCGCAGTTTCC
>Ga0074046_10005092_pt1 | contig 10551 bp, 11 predicted proteins | sample BogForMeECP23OM3_FD_94441 | JGI IMG/M metagenome (GOLD analysis project Ga0074046, IMG submission 94441) | Bog forest soil microbial communities from Calvert Island, British Columbia, Canada - Bog Forest MetaG ECP23OM3 | ecosystem: Environmental > Terrestrial > Soil > Wetlands ...
GGCGCGACGCGAACCTTCGGATTATTGCGGATGCGCTTGGCTTTGCCGGAATCGGGGAGCGTGTACACGTAAAAGGTGTTGCGTTCCTGGGCAAACCACACCGGAGTCCGTACCCCGACGCCAGTCTTGCGAAAGGTTTCCAGGTTCAAATACTTTGCATTGGCGAACTGCGCAATCGCATCAGGCATCGGCGTGCTACCTCAATGTCTCTTCGGGCTTCCTAACTCCACTGCGGAAAGGCAAAGCGGATTCTCACACACTCTCTGAACGCCCACACTTCTAGCTTCCTAGGACCGCCTGATGCAGCACCGGGGCGAGCACAAGCGTAAGCGCCAGCATCAGTACCGCCAGCAAGGCGAGCCAGCGCCGCGTGGTTCCCAGTCCAGGCCACGCAGGCACAAGCGGATGCCGCATTCCCGTGAATCCCAGGATGAGCGCCCAGACCAGCCATCCGCTCCAGAAGAAGAGCCCAAGCGGTATGAGGACGAGAATGCTGGTCCGCGTGACCCACTTATGGATTCGGGGCGCGATCGCGTACAGAATGTGTCCACCATCGAATTGTCCGCCGGGCAACAGATTCAACGCCGTGGCGAACATTCCCACCCAGGCAGCGACACCGACCGGATGCAGATACAAATTCCCCAGCGGCGCCGCGTGCGGCGTGAACGGCGCCAGCAGATGATGGCCGATGCGGAAGATCAGCGGATAGCCAAACTCGATTGCCGACTGCGGAATGTTCGCCGGCATCGGCTTGGAGAGCGCCAATCCCCAAAACAGAACCGGCACGGCAACCAGGAAGCCGGCAATCGGTCCGGCGATGCCGATATCGAACAACGCCTGCCGCGAACGGATGGGCGACTTGATACGAATGAGCGCGCCAAATGTCCCGATGAACGTTGGCGCAGGTATGAAGTACGGCAGCGTCGCGTACACGCGGTTCTTCTCGGCCAGGAAGAAGTGTCCGAACTCATGCGCCAGAAGGATGCCAATAAGAGTGAATGAGAAGGGAATACCTAACGCGAGACGGGTCGGCTTTTGCCAGATCCACATCACGGGAAACAGGTCGGAGAAGCTGTCCAGGGCGAACGCCGGCAAGTCATGGGTGAAGTTGTATTGCAGGCGCGCTCCGACGACCAGCGTGGTGCCGAAAGTCAGCAGCAGCAGCAAGAGATGCAGCCAGTAACGCCGATGCCGGCGAGGGGCCGCGACAAACACTTGCGTAGACGCAGGAACTTCGAAGGTGTAGGAGATCGGCGGCCTTGGGTCAGACATCGTCTGCTGAAATGATAAACGAAACGCGCGCGCCGCATTGGCGCGGCTCTCCGTCGAAGCACGAGACGGGCCGTCCCGTCATGCCACGAGTCCGCCGTAGCGCTACTCGATGGACTGCAGTTCCTTGCCGGGCTTGAAGCGCACTGCCTTGCCGGGCGGGATGTTGACTTCCGCGCCGGTGCGCGGGTTGCGTCCGATGCCGGTCTTGCGCGGCCGCACGGTGAAGACACCAAAGCCGCGCAGCTCAATGCGGTCGCCGTGCGACAGCGCCTTCTTCATGCTTTCGAATACGGTTTCGACCGCCATTTCGGCCTTGGTTTTGGTGACGCCGGTTTTGTTGACGACTTCGTTGATCAGGTCCAGTTTGATCACAAGTGGCTCCGCTATGTTCGCTCGCCGGCTTAACAGCCCGACCGCGAGGCTTGCAGCGATTGTACCCGACCCTCTCGCTTGGGCGTAAGTCTCAGCTCAACTTCGAGTTACAGGGTGATGCGCGCATCCTAGTCAAGCCCGCGCCCATTGTCAACCAGCAAAGCATTCCGTAAGATGGCTTTTCGCCTCGGAGCGATCAGAAATGCCTACCGCAGAGACACAGAGTCACAGAGAAATCCAATTAACTATTCTTCTCGGTGTCTCTGTGCCTCTGTGGTAACCATTCATTTGCGCCCGTTGCAGCGATCGATCCCCAAGGAGTTCCATGTCCATCAAGAGTGACCGTTGGATCCGCAAAATGGCCACTGAGCACGATATGATCAATCCCTTCTCGGAGAAACAGGTCCGCGAAGGCGTCATCTCTTACGGGCTCTCCTCGTACGGCTACGACCTGCGCGTCGCCGACGAATTCCGCATCTTCACCAACGTCAACAGCACCGTCGTCGATCCCAAGAAGTTCGACGAGCGCTCGCTGGTGAAGGTGGACTCCGACGTCTGCATCGTGCCGCCCAATTCCTTCGCTCTGGCGCGCTCGGTGGAGTACTTCAAGATCCCGCGCGACGTGCTAACCATCTGCGTCGGCAAGTCCACCTATGCGCGTTGCGGCATCATCGTCAACGTCACCCCGTTCGAGCCGGAGTGGGAAGGCTTCGTCACCCTCGAGATCTCCAACACCACACCGCTGCCCGCGCGCATCTACGCCAACGAAGGCCTCTGCCAGATCCTGTTCTTCCAGTCCGACGAGCAGTGCGAGACCAGCTACAAGGACAAGAAAGGCAAGTACCAGGGGCAGAAAGGTATCGTGCTGCCGAAACTGTGAGGAGCGCTCTTCGCCTTACCGCATTGTCATCCCGACCGAGGACTTCAGTCCGAGTGGAGGGATCTGCTTTTCTGTCGACTGTCCAACTGCCGTGAGTGAGCCGGCCGGCCCAATCCAAAGCGCCGTCTCAGCCGTTATATGATTGAGGCGCCGCGAGCAACCCGCCGGCAACGCAGAGCACACAAACGTGAACGAATCCCATCCAGAGAACTCATCGTCGAGGCCGTCTCGCTGGCTATTAACGTGGGGCTCGCTCGCCCTGGCGACAGCGGAGAGCATTTGCGTTGCCGCGGTCGGGCTTAGCGGACTGCGGGTCGCCTTGGGCTTCACATCTCTGCTGGCCGCGGGCGCCGGCGGCCCAGCACGTGGATTCCATCGCGAAGCGATTCGCATACCGCTGCTGACGATTGGCGTCGTCGGAGCGTTGATCAGCCTGCTGTTGCTGTGGAACGAGGAGCGGCTGCGGCGCAATCCGGCTGCGGCCTGGCGGATTCGTCCCCTGACCCCGGTGCAACGCAGGCGGCGCTGGTTTCAACTGGGAGCCGCGATCGTTACGCTGGTGCTGGTTGCGTTGGAACTGGTGACCCATAGCTGGTTTCACCGGGAATTCTAGAAGGCTTACAGGCTTTCCTCTGCAATCGCCTCCTGCAAACGAGCGTGTAAACGGGCGCTATAGCCAACCGGCAGTTCAAAGGTACGGTCATCGGCAATGAGGTAGAGGATGTTCCGCGTTGAATCCAGCACGGCGGCGCAATGACGGCAGTGGGCCAGATGCTCTTCGATCGCTTCCCGCAGTTCGAGAGGGACGTCACCCTCGATGTAGCTGGAAATCTGTTTCCAGACGTGCTTGCAGTTCAGAACCATGATCCACCTGCCTTGCCTTTAAACAGCCCGAACAGCCCACTTCTCTTCGACGCCAATTGCGGCGCCAGAATTTTCTGCATCATGAGACGAGCCCGCAACAAGCGCGTCTTCACCACCCCTGTGCTGACTCCCAGCGCTTCGGCCGTGTCGGCGATGTTGACTTCCTCCACATCACGCAGCAGCAGCACTTCGCGGTACATCTCCGGCAGGCTGCCGATGGCTTTCTGTAGCAGTTCGCGCAACTCCTTCCGCTCCAGTGCCTGCAGAGGAACTTCTCGCCAGTCGCTAATGACCGCGGGCACGAAATCGCCATCCTCGTCTTCCGGCACCTGGTCGACCGATTCAAACTCGAGTACCCGCGCATGTCGCAAGCGGGAGCGGGCTTCGTTGATGGCGATGGAGATGAGCCAGGTGCTGAATTTCGACTGCGCGCGGAAGTTGCGGAGGTTCTTCAGCGCCTTTAGCACGGTCTCCTGAGCGGCGTCCTCGGCGTCCTGTGTGTTCTGTAGAACGGAGAAGGCGGCGAAGTACACGCTCTTCTCGTAGGGCCGCACCAGCTCGTGAAACAGCTCGCGCTCGCCGGCGAGGACGCGCGCAATCAGCTCAGCATCGCGGTCCGCCTGCGAAGTTTCCGTCGCCGGGCTTGGATTGTGCGCTTCCGCTGCCATGTCAATTTCTTAGCGTCGCCATGAGGGATGGAATTCTCCACACCTCGACCTTTAGACCCTCGAATCGGAACAAAGTTACGTCGGACCCATGAATAGGCATCCCTTGCCGTGGACCAAGGGCTGATTTGGGATGACAGCAAGGGTTACGGATGCTGACGACTGGCTGCTGCTTCTATCCGCCGGCTTCGCTTTCCTTGTACATGTACTTGATGCTGGGCTTGTAAATGAGCAGGTTCGATGCTCCGGTGCGGTTCACCTTCAGGCAGTACTTGTCGTACCACTCGATGACGCCGTGGATCTCCTCGCCATCGTGCAGCACCAGGACCATGGGCGTGCGGGCCTGCATCTGCTTCTGGTAGTAGAAATTCTCGGCGTGCGTCTGCTCCGGTGGAGGGGCTTTCTTGCCGCCGTTCGTGGGACGTTCGGCGCGGTCGTTACGATCGTTGCGGCCATTGCGCTCGCGGTGGTCGCCGTCGTGGCGCGGATGATCGTTGCGGTTGAGAGAGGGGCGGATCAGCTTGCGATTGGCAAATACGTCGGGGTCAAGGGCGCGACCCACGGCGGTGGAGTCCATGGAATCTTTCATGGTGGTGCTCCTGTGGTCTGCACACCAGCCTTTCGGCGCGCCAACTCAAGCGTGTAAGACGACATGGCGGTCTGACGCAAACTCGGCTTGAATCGCCCAAGGCTGTTCCAAGGTGTGAACTTGGGAATTACCCTAACACAGGGCAACCGGCAAAACAACGAATTCTGCGCTGCTACTTTTGTGGGAGTAATGCTGGCGGGGTTACCGCTCCAGTGAGGTGGCGAATGTATCGAGCGCCAGCGAGCGTAACAAATTCCGGCGCATGCCGCTCTCCAGGTCCCCCAGCCGCCGCGCGGCGCTGACGACCCACCCAAAGTCAACCTGAGCAGCCATGCGCGTCAGGTCCGGCTGGATGTCATGGTTGCGCACGAACTCAGGCGTGCCCGACTTCAGGAAGAGCAGGTCCTCCAGGAGCGCATAGAGCGTGCGGACCAGTTGCTCGGTCTTCGCCTTTCCTTCGGCCCCCGAGCGATAGGCGTCGGTGACGCGGAAAAGATCGCTGTGGTCCTCCTTACCCATTGCCGGTGCGAGGAGCGTCAATGCGTCCTGGCGCGCCGCGAGGTAGGCCGGCAGGTCGAAGCTGCGCGCGCGGCCGAGACCTCCACCGCAAACACGAGCGACCAGGGCGCGCTCGCGAGGTTTCCACTCGGGACGAACTTCGGCAAGATAGTGCTCTACCTCATCGGCGGGAACGGGCGCTAGGCGGAGATGCATGCAGCGCGAGCGAATGGTGGGCAGCAGCGCAGACGGATTGTCGGTAAGCAGGAAGATGGTGGCGAACTCGGGCGGCTCTTCCAGAATCTTGAGCAGCGAGTTGGCCGCTTCTTTCATGAAGTCGGCGTCGCTAAAGATGTACACGCGCTCGCGGCCTTCCACCGGCTTGTAATAGATCTCGTGGATGACATGCCGCACCTGGTCAACCTTGACCAGCATCTGTGGCGGATCGGGCGGGATGATGAGCACGTCAGGGTGCGTCTGCACGAAGATGCGGGTCTCACGCTTGTCGGCGTCGCGCATGTTCTCGCGCACTTCAACCGCTTCGGCAAAGCGCTCCTCCAGGGCGTCGGCTTGGGAAATGCGAACGCAGTTCGCACAATGGCCGCAGAAATCGGGTAGGCCGTCGCTGACCGGACGCTCAAGACAGTTCATCGCCTTCGCAACCATCTGAGCCAGGGTGAACTTGCCAGCACCCTGCGGGCCGGAGAGGATCACGGCGTGCGGAAAATGCTCGCGTGCAAGCATCTCCCGCAGCGTGCGGAGAACTTCAGGGTTGCCGTGAAAGTCAGAAAAGGGCATTGGGAGGTCTCTTCAACTCGGTCCGTCCATCAATCGTTCCCGCACCAGGCGCACGATCTCGGGATGAACGACTTCGACTGGAGGCCGCGCGTCCACCAGCGCGACGCGCTGCGGCTCGCGGCGGGCGATCTCCAGAAACCCGTTGCGCACCCGCTCGAAAAAGGCGTGGCTCTCCTTTTCGAAGCGGTTCTCGTCGGCCAGTCCGCCATCGGGCGCAGAATCGCCGCTCGACGAATATCCTACGTGTGCGGCAGCCTTGTTGCGACGCCGGGCGCGCGCCACGCTGGCGCTGGCGTCAGTGTCCATCAAAATGGTGAGGTCGGGCCACAGCCCTCCGCACAGCACCTCGTGCAGGCGCAGCACCGCCTCGCTTCCCAGCCGGCGGCCTCCGCCCTGGTAGGCCTCGGTAGAATCGGTGAAGCGATCGCAGAGCACCCATTGCCCCGCCTGCAACGCCGGCAAAATGACCTGTGCGATTTGCTGCGCACGCGAGGCGAACATGAGCGCCATCTCGGCGTAGGCCTCGAGTCCGGCGGTGCGCGAATCGAGCAAGACCGCGCGAATGCGCTCGCCAATCTCGGTGCCGCCCGGCTCGCGCGTCGTTACCACGTCAATTCCCTCACGGCGCAGCACCCCGGCGAGCTTCTCCAGTTGCGTCGTTTTGCCGCAGCCGTCGAGCCCTTCGAAGGTGATGAACTTGCCGCGCGCCGCGTGTTTCGCCACGCGGTCATCATACCAACTTGCTCAATTCACCACAGAGACACAGAGAATTCAGGAATTACTGGTCGGCTTGATTGTTGCGAAGGTTTAGCCAAGTTGGACCTGCGGGGATGGCGCCGGTGGTAGAATGCCGCCGGGTGATGTCTGGGGGCGACGCTTTGAAAGCTTCTCTGTTTTATCGAATTGCTTCTGTTCTTTTGGTGCTTTTTGCCGTCGGACATACACTTGGGTTTCGCAAGGCCGATCCCCAGTGGAGGGTGGACTCGCTTATTGTCTCAATGCAATCAATTCACTTCGACGCTCAAGGTTTCAGCCGGACTTATTGGGACTTCTATACCGGGTTCGGACTTTTTGTCTCCGTGCTCATTCTGTTCGCTGCGGTATTAACGTGGCAGTTGGGCAGCCTTCCGGCAGAGACTTTGGCACGGATGCGCGGCACTGCGTGGGCGCTCACTCTCTGCTTTGCCGCTGTTACCGTTTTGACCTGGACGTACTTCTTCATCATCCCCATCGTTTTCACACTCTTGATCACGGTGTGTTTGGTTGCTGCAGCATGGCTCTCGCCGAAGCCAAGCTGAAGCTATTGGTCGCGTGTGTTCCTGGATTCCATTTCGCTTGCTCCCACCCTTCGCCAAAAGCAGGCGAAAGGGTGGGGCACCCGGCTCCCGGACAACCTTACTGTCCTGTAGAGGCAGTAAAAGGCTCGCTCCCGGCATTAGTAGGCATCCTGCTCCAACAGTAGAACGCCAGCAGAACTGCAAAAGGCAGCATCGCGGCGCCGCACTCGCCGGTGAAGTAGTGTGTGTTGCCGGTGTTGATAGTCATCGGGTCGAAGAACGCTTGTACAAAGGCATTGTGGGCCGAGTGGAAGACCACCGAGGGCCAGATACTTCCCGAGCGCATCCGCAACCACGCGAATGCTACAGCTTCCGGCACGATCGTGAACACGAAGCAGGTTACCTGGTACCAGCGCGGCGTGCCAGACTGCGAGTAGGGGCCAGCCACAATAAGTGGTACATGCCACAGGCCCCAAATGACGCCACTAAGCAACGCGGCACGGTGAAAGCCGACCCAGTTCGTCAGTTCAGGAACGAGGAATCCGCGCCAGCCTATCTCCTCTCCAGTCGTAAGAAGGAAGTCTAACAACACATTTTGCGTTGCTATCAGCAGGAATGTTATGAAAATGACAGAAGTGGAGGACCAGCGGGCCGAAAGGTGCAAAGAGACTCGCATCTGGCCGAGCATCTCTGGATTTGGAAAGCCTCCCAGCCCCGTGCTCCACACCAACAGATATGCAGGGGCCGCATAAAGCAGTGGGAAGACATAGCCCAGTCCCAGCCATTTCGCTTTACCGAGCCGCCAGCCAATGTCACGCAATGGACGTCTTGTGATCCAGCTCGCGAGCACGGCGGCAATTGCTGGGCACCACATTCCAAGGAGTATTACCAGGATGTTGAATGCGTGCCGCGTAAGGATCAGGTAGTACACGACCGTACTAAGTGCGAATACTACTAGCACATACACCACAGACCGGCGACGCGCGGAATCCATGAGATTTTGTCCGGCTTTTGGACCCATTTGTAGCGGTGTGAACAGCGAATGCATCAGATTGTACAGGAACGATGTTAGCTGGTTCCAGGGTCGTTGTTGTAAACAGGCGATTACACTCACGAGCGGGTCTGGCCGGTCTGGGTCCTTGCGGAATCACGGGCCAACCGGAGGTTGAGAAACGGCAGGTCGTTGCGGAGCTACAACAATCTTGCCGGGCGAAACGGAAGCGGGCACTGCGGGGACGCAACCGTGCCGAGGGATAGCCCAGTGGGCTCATCGAGACGATGAACGGGGGCGTGAGGACTCGTTCTTGCGCTGCCCAACTCCCCATCGGACAGGCTGAACCAACACACCAGCCTCGCTTGTCACATTGCCCCGTGACCTGCGTCCTTGTCTCGGACCCCTGTCCTCCTAAACAATGGCCCACGAGAGGAGGAGGTAGTGGTGTGCCCAGAGCAGCGGTTACAGGTTTCGCATCGGGGATCAATGATCACGGAGAGGGGATGCTGGATACTGTTGGAGGCTAAGTCCTTTAGAATGTGTTATGTACGTATAAGTCCTTCTGAATCTGATATGTGAGAGGATTTTTTGCATAAGTCATTGATTCCACGTGGCACGATGGGGGAGGGGTCAGCGGGAAAATATGGAGTATTTGAAGCGTGAAAGAGGAAGCAACGCCGACAGCCAGGAAGGATTAGCCGCCCTCTGACACCAGGGTTGCTGGCCGGCGAGCAGCCTTGATTTCGTCCCAGCGAACCCAGCCGATGTAGAGAACCACCAGGATGTTAATGCCCAGAATTGCCCAGTGAAGTTGGTTAGGACGGCGAATCACTTTGTAAATCTCAAACGGAAGGTAGACGCATCCCGAGACGATCGCCAGCCATTCCGCCCAGGCCCGTTGCCTCCACAAACCGTAGCCTTCCGCGAAGCGCAGGACCGCATAGGTGATGGCGATGGCGGCGATCATCACCACGTTGATGTCCGACATTTTGTCGGCCGCGTGCAGAAACTCCTGCGACCAGTGGTGACTGGGACTGATATGCAAAGAGAAAAGAATGTGCAACGCCGCGTCCCCGAAATCGATGTCGCGCCGAATCAGAACGATGAGGAAGTAGGCGCTTGTCAGCGCAAGCGCGCCCTTGAACGCCTCGAACACCGCCACCGTACGCAACCCACCCTTGTGCGAGTGCGTGCGCCTGGTACGCCGATGGCTTCGCGTGACCTTGCTGTTCATGTTCTGAGTGACTTGGATGACGGTCCCCGCACAGCGTAGCTTATCAAACACCAGGGTCTCTGGATTTTGCTTCATGGTGAATTGGAAGCCGGGCGGGCTGGAGGGGAAGCTAGTATCCCGATCAACCTTTCGCGCTGGGACAGGTGAGATTTTGCTGAACCTGCGCCGCTTCCAGCATCTCAGCCACAGTATCGAATTTTTCCCGGCAACGTCCCTCGCCCGCACGAGCCAGTTCGGCTGCATCAACGCGCCGCCAAGCCGCGTAACCTACCCAACGAACACGGCGTTGTTCAAGCAAGTCGCGAAGCGCTGCTGTGCCCGGCCGGTCCGCACCGGTGACCTCTTGAGCGATACGCTGTGCCAACTGCTGCGCTTCGCTGCGGTTGGTCGGGATTGTTCCGGAAGGTCCGCGCTTGGCCCAGCCCACGACGTACAGGCCTTCGCTGACTTTGCCGTCTTCATTGGGGAAAACGCCGTTGGAAGGAGTAGCGGTACAACAGGCAACGGCCTCATATCCGATACAGGTGACTGCAAGCTGCGCGGGCAACTCGACCGTATTGCCATCGCTGGACCGAAATTGGACGGCACGAAGTTCATTGTCGCCAAGAAAAGCGCTGGGCGCCAGGTTGAAATGGAAATTGATTGTCACGGGCGTTTGGCGATTTATTTTCGCGGCAAACTTACGCAGCGTCTCGACAACGGCGCTGTCACCGGCGAGAACCTCAGGATCGACTATCACCGCTCGCGCACGCTTCAGCGTTCCAAGTTCCGCGAGTTCGTGCTCGGTGAACTTAGCGTCGACTGCGCCACGACGGCCGACAATGTGGATGGTCTTGATCGGCTGAGTGCTCAGCCAATCGCTCACGTCTGGCGAAAGGTCGGAACCTGCCATTTCGGTGGGACCTTTGGCGAGAATGCGGGCCACGTCAATCGCAACATTTCCGTTGCCGATGACGACCGCAGAGCGCACGCCGTTCACCCGCGTAGCAGGATGGTCCGGATGACTGTTGTACCAGCCAGTGAAAGCTCCGGAGCCTGTGACGCCCGGCAAGTCCTCGCCGGAAATCCCAAGCTTTCGGTCGCGAGTTGCTCCGGTGGCGAGCACAAC
>Ga0074046_10005093_pt1 | contig 10551 bp, 13 predicted proteins | sample BogForMeECP23OM3_FD_94441 | JGI IMG/M metagenome (GOLD analysis project Ga0074046, IMG submission 94441) | Bog forest soil microbial communities from Calvert Island, British Columbia, Canada - Bog Forest MetaG ECP23OM3 | ecosystem: Environmental > Terrestrial > Soil > Wetlands ...
CTCGCCTGAATGATCGCCTCTGCCAAAGGCATCTCCTGTGATTTGCGTTCTTAGTCTATGGGCTTTCCGCGCTCAGGGACAATTGGCAATGCCCAATTTGTATGAAAGGAGTGTGAATTTGAAAGCAGTTTCACGGGTTTCTAGCGGTGCCACTGGGAAACGGCCGTCGGTAAGGAATCGAGCCATCGCGACGACCTCGGCTCTGCTTTGCCCGGTCAAGTCCAAGATTCTCCTCCAACCCTTTGACTACCACGCTCCCTGTTTGCGGCCAAACCACCAGATGACTCCGAGGGTGGCCGTGTCCTGGTTCTTGGAAAAAACGTTTTGCGCGCTGGTCAGGAAAATCGCTTGATTCGACCAATCGCGACGATACTCATACTTCATTTCAAATCCATTTGCCAACGTGAAGTCATAAGTGGCGGTAACTTCCTTCAGCGCTTCGGTGACTCCGCTGAAGAGTCCGCCGCGGTCGGACAGATACTCCGCCCGTCCACCGATGTAAGTTCTTGGGGTTAGCTGATATTTGGCGTAAGCGGCGCCGCCGGATGTGTGCGATGGCGCAGACGATTGGCCCGGCGCGGAGTTGGCCCACAGCCTCTCAATCACATAGTCGCCCTCCAATTGAAGCAGCAGCTTCTGTGTGGTCTGCCAGCTTACGTAGCTATCAAAGATGTGCAGTTTGCCATCGGGTGCGGGAGTGGTCTTCTGGAAGCACAACCCAGGTTGCACCGGCACCGGACCGCATGTGGGGACGGGCATGGCATCGGGATGGTCCTGGCCGAGATAATAATTCACAGTCCAGGTGATGTTCTTGTTCGGCGTCACCACGAAACCGAACAATTCATCCTTAAAGCTGTTGGTGGGCTCGGTTTGATTGTTACCGTTAATAACCCAGTAGTTCAGCGCCAAGGCCTTGTTGACCTGGTAGTTCGCGCGCACCCCCTCGTGGTAGAACGGCAGGAAGTTGAACCAGTAGGAGCGCGAATAGTTAATCTGGAACTGGGTGTAGTTGCCTTCAATCCCGAGCGAGCTGGCCCACTTGCCGAAGTCCACGGTGAGGCCGCTGCCGAGCGGAACGATGTAGGTGCCGTAAGCCTGGAAGACATTGCGGTAGATGGTCGGCCGCGGCTCGTTGACGGGATTGCCTTGCAGCGTGGCTGTGGCCTGTCCGAATTGCAGGTCCAGCCGCGCTCCGAATCGGCGCCCTGCGTCAACATCGGGCGCTCGCTCGAGAATCACCGCGGCCTGGTTCAAACTGAAGGCATTGCTGCTGACGTCGTAAGCCCGCAGCAGGTTAACCCGCCCGACCGGGTCGTTGAAGTTGTAGGCATAATAACCGTCGATCGATACGTTGATGGTCGTTCCCTTCAGGTAGTTGAGAACGCTGCGATCGTCGGCAGAGAGCACGGCGCTGCCCTGCGGCCCTTGCGCGCCGCTGGAAGGAACCGGGCTTTCAAGTTGGCCATCAACCGTATCGTGCGCCACCTCGGCATTAGCACTGAACCCCGGCGTTGGCGCAGGTCGCATCTCCTTCATCTGCGCCTTTAGCTCCGACACTTCGGCCTCCAACGATGCGAGATGTTGTTGTAATCGTTCCATCGTTTGCGCCGAGACCGTTATTGTTTCCGCGGATTGCGCCGCTGTTTCCGGCTCCTGTGCTTGCATTGGCAGGATGCATGCCATCGCAACACCGCTTGCAACCAGCGCTAACGCCACTTGTCGAATGCGTCTTGCAATTGCTCTGAACATCTCGTCACCTCTCCCTTACGACCGTAACTCCGTAAACTGTACATCCTGAACCGTGGGAAACGGTGACGAGGATACTTCAACGCAGAATTCAAGAATCAGAAAAAGAAGATCACATCGCTCGCGAATACGAATTGGCTGTTCTTCGTGCCATTTGCGTATGCCTTTGCGTCGTAAGCGTGCTCGAACCGGAGTTCCGGCCGGAAAAGCACCGTACTTCCGATCCAGTGTCCCCAGCCCAGAAAGTTTTCCGTGTATCTTGTTTTGAAGCCGGTTCGCTGACCACGAATGTCGTCGAAGTACTCATTGCGAATCGAAATGTAGTTAGTTTTGTTGAATTCCTTTTCGATGTAGTTCACAATCGCCCACTCGGGCGCATAACAAGTAACCTGTTGAGAATTTTGGCAAACTGCACCGTTAGCATTCCTCTCGATCAATGATGCCCCTGCAGGATTGTTAACGTTTGGCACCTGTTTTTCCCACATGTACCAACCTTCTGTGGACAAATGAACGGACGGGTGAGTGCGAAACTTGTGGTACCACGTAACATACATGGCGTTCAGGTTGTTGTAGGCGTACTTGCCATCGTTTAGAGCGTTCAAAACAGGATAAATAGTGTCGTTGCCGTCGTTCCAGCTGTATTGAAATCCCACTGTCAGCGTCAGCTTGGCGTCGGTACTGTCCCAGGGGGCTACGTCGCAACCGGGTGAGACTCCTGCTTGAACCAGCCAGTGATCGCTTAACTTAGTCGTGGTCATGAGGCCAACCTGGGTATAGCAATCGTAGCTGTAAAGCAAGGAGTGGCTGTAGGTGTAGTTGTTCGGCGCCAGTTGCGCTTCGATGTCGGGAATAGAAATATATCGCCCAATCCTTAAATCCATCCCCTGCCCGACGTGGGGGAAGTAGAAATCGCCATAAAACATAACAGGGTCGTAACCGTATTCTTTGCCGAAGGTACCGTCGGAATTCACTCTGCCCAGCAGCTGCTGACTGAATATGCCTTTCGACGTCGTGAAGCGGTAGTCGATGCCCCAGATTTCCGCCAGGCGGAAGCCCCAGTCGAAATGATCGGTTTGGACGGTGTCCGGCTGGCGCTCGATATATAACGCCTGCTGGTCCGGTTGAATAGAGTTCGGCACGATATAGTACGCTGCTGGCGCATTCGCGTAATGGCCGTGGGTTGAAGTGCTGAAGTCGAAACCGCCATTGAACCAGCCATAAATCTGGACGCCACCACGCTTCCAGGCGTCTCCGCCTGGGCCGCTCCAGATGGCCTGCATCAGCGGCGCCGACTGGGTCCATGGATAACCGATTGGGACTGACCCACCGTAAGGCCAGACAGCAAAGGGATACGGCGGAGTAGTCAAGGGTGCTGGATATCCGCGGTACGGCGGTGTCGGCCCGCTCGGAGCGGTACCCTTCCAATCCTGCATGTATGCCTGCCCGAGGCGCTGAAAGAAGTTTCCATGCAGCGTGCTTCCACTCGCCGCTGCTGCGGCATCACTTCCACCGGGGTCGTTTACGGCGGCGGCCTTGGAATCCTGGGACGAGGTGGAATTGCTTTGCGTGGGAGCTGTAACTGTGTCTTGATTCGGTTGTGGCTCGAGAGCTGAATTGACGGCGACACTTTCGGTTTTAGGAGCATTCGTCTCGTCCGGTGCCGACGGCGCCCCTTGGGCATGAAGCGCCAAGGGCATGGCTAACAAAACGAACAGCAGCACTGTGGTGGTCCGCCCGTGAGGGGAGAGGAACTCGACCATCTGCTGTTCAAGGTGCAACAGACATTGTGGTTCCATCCCCGAATCTACGACCTCAGCCGCATTTGACTCGCGGACAACTGCACTTTTAATCGCCTTCGATCGCGGACGCGAGCATTCCAAGAGAAAAACCGCAAAGAAAACTACACTTATTCCGCAGATCGCAAGAAACAGAGCATTCATAGTTCCCTTCACACACGTATGCACACGTGCCTAACAGCGTATCTATTGGAGCATCGTATACATAAGTGGCGCCTTAAAAGTTCATAAGTTTTTCGTAAAGACCGCTTTGGTAATCTGATCCACACGCCCAATTACCGTTTGGAGCCGTCTAATCCCCTTACATCACGTCAGTGCGACTGGCACCTGAAACGGTGCAACTGGACGACATTCACCCATTTTTAATGGAACGTTTGCTGTCCTCGCCCGTATATAGCTGCAGAAGTTGATCCGGCGAACGCCCCAGGGCAGGCCGGGCGCAACGCTTCTGAAGGAGATCGATATGGACGCGAAATATAATTGGCTGATCGACAACGGCGCGGTCCGCGTTACCCTCAACACGCTAGCGTTTGCACTCTGGGTCGCCTTGGCGATGGGTGTCCTGGAATTGGCAGCGAAGGCCAGCTAGAGCTCAATTTCGACGAATTTACTAGCGCGCTATGCAGGACGATACCCCACTTCCCGCAAGTGGGGTATCGTGTTCTGAGGGTTGACGATTGCATAAATTTGGACGATGCTTGTCAGCCTGGAGCCAGCATGGGACGTGAACTTCTGTGCACCATTCGATCAGGCGGCAAGACAGCGAGCGGCAAGGCTCTGCTGGAAACCAGCGAGATCATCTTTCTTGGCGATTTCCGGCTGAAGATTCCACTCACGTCCTTGAAATCAGTTATCGCACGCGACGGCGAACTGCATCTTAAGTGGCCGGACGGTTCGACTGTTTTGAAGCTGGGTGAGCAGGCCCAAAAGTGGGCGCACAAAATCCTTCACCCCAAGAGTACCGCGGAGAAGCTGGGCATCAAGCCTGGGTTGGTTGTCTCGGCAGTGGGAATGGATGACGGTGACTTCTTGAGAGACCTTCGCGGCAATGCGAAGAGTTTTTCCGATGCAAAGCCGCTAGCTGAGTCTGACCTGATCTTCTTCGGCGCAACGAGAGCTACCGAGCTTGTGCGTACCAAGAGGCTGGCGCCTTCGCTCAGCTGCGCAGGCGCATTGTGGATTGTCTATCCCAAAGGCAGGAAGGAAGTCACCGAACTCCAAGTGCTGAACGCAGGCAAGGCTGCGGGCTTGGTCGATATAAAGGTGGTCAGTTTTTCCGCGACCCACACGGCATTGAAGTTCGTCAGGCCGAAAGCTAAGCGATAAAACTTCACATCAAGGCAAAGGGCCCGCACATCAATCGTTGTGCAAGCCCTATCCGAAGGCTACGACCGCGCAGTATCCACTTCGCGCAGGCGAGCAGCCTTGCCACGCAGCCCACGGAGGTAATACAGCTTGGCACGGCGAACGTGAGCCGAGCGGAGCACTTCGATCTTGTCAATCACTTTGGAATTGGTGGGGAAGATACGTTCGACACCCTGGCCAAAGCTCATCTTACGAACGGTGAAGCTGGGCTGATTGCCCGCGCTCTTGGAAATGACGAGTCCTTCGAACGCCTGCAAGCGCTCCTTGTCGCCTTCTTTAATCTTTACGTGCACGCGAACCGTGTCGCCGGGCTTAAAGTTCGGCAGATCGGTGCGCCGCGTCTTGGCAAGTAGCCGGTCAATAATTGGTGAGCTTGACATTGTTAGTTCCTTCCGTAGCGTACGCCTCGTGGCGGCATAAAATAGTTAGCAATTCCAGTTCATGTCGGCCTTAATCTCGGCCAGCAGCTTTCGATCCTCGTCGCTCAGGTTCGCATCGCGCAACAGATCGGGACGATTGCGCAGCGTCTTTTGCAGAGCACAGCGCCGCCGCCACTCGCGAATCTCCTCGTGGTTCCCGTTTGCCAACACCTCGGGAACCGGCATCCCGCGAAATTCTGCCGGCCGCGTATAGTGCGGATAATCCAGCAATCCACCCGAACCGCAGGTCGAACTCGGCGGCGCGCCTGGAGCCTTGTCTTCAAGCTCGGCGACCGAGCCAGTAAACGACTCTTGCTGCGCCGAGGCAGCGTTGCCAAGCGCACCCGGAAGCAGCCGCGTCACCGTATCAACAATGATGGCCGCGCCCAACTCACCACCGCTCAGCACAAAATCTCCGACCGAAATCTCGCGGTCCGCGAGATACTCACTCACGCGTTCGTCCACGCCTTCGTAGCGCCCGCAGATAAGCCCGACTCGCTTCCGACTCGTCAAATCCCGAGCGACCGCCTGGTTGAATAACGCACCCTGCGGTGACAACAAAACCACGGTTTCGCGAGCGCCTGCACGCTTACGCTCCTCGCGGGCCAGGATGCCTAGTGACTCAAGGCATTCGAAAATCGGTTCCGGCTTCAGCACCATGCCTTCACCACCGCCAAACGGCCGATCATCTACCGTGCGATGGCGGTCATGGGTAAATGCCCGCAGGTCGTAAATCCCAATTTCAATGAGCCCGGCTTCGCGCGCCTTGCGTACGATGCCATAATCCAGCGGTCCGCGAAAGAAGTCTGGGAAAATCGTCAGGATATCGAACTTCATTGGTCATCCTGAGCAAGCGGGGCGACTTCTATTTCCGTCGCTTGGCCCGCTCGCCGGCCGAGCGAGCTTCGTCGGCTTCCGACTTCTGGCGTTGCTTCTCTTCTCCACTCAGCGGAGCTTGCAACTCCAACAGCCCTTCCGGCAGTTGCATATCGATACGCCGCCTGGCAAGGTCCGCAGCTTCAACAAACTCTTCCGCATACGGAATCAGAAACTCACGCTCGACGGTTTTGCCCGCTTCGGCCTGCTTTCGAACCACTAGCAGCGGGGCCGCACCTGTTCCCAACTGTACTTCCGCGACCGTACCGAGCAAATGCCGCGCATCCGTTTTGCCTACCCAAATTTCGCAGCCGATAATCTCGCTGACGTAGGCGGCGCCTGCTTTCAACTCCGTGCGCTCATCGTGCGGGACCTGCAACTCAAGCATGGCTAGCTGTTCAGCGTCGCTGATACTGTCCACGCCGGCAAACTTCAGTACCACGCCGCGCTTATGAAACCAATGCTCTTCGAGTTGCAACTGGCGGCGGCTGCCGTCTGCCGCCAATCCCGACAATGTGCGGCGCTCTTGGAACCGCTCCGGAAAGTCTGTGTGCAACTCCGCCAGAACTTCGCCGCGCCTTCCTTGCGGGCCCAGCACCCGAGCGATGGTGATGAACTCGGCGGTTATTCCACAATCTCCAACTGATAGCGTTTGCGCGTACGCAACGCGGCCGCGTTCACAATCGTGCGCAGGCTGCGCGCCATCCGTCCCTGGCGGCCAATGATTCTGCCCAGGTCATCCTCGGCGACGAACAACTCGATAATCGTCTGGCCGCCTTCTTCAAAGGCTTCGACCTCGACCTCGTCCGGTGCAGTCACCAGTACTCTGGCAAGGTGCTCCACCATTGCGACCATGTTCACTGCGCTGCTCGTCATCAGGGCGGCTCCAGTTTCTGAATGTCGTGATTACGCGGCTGCTGTCGGTTCTGGAGCGCTGTCTCCAGCCGGTTCAGAAGTGCTGGCTGGTGGCGGTTCCGGCGTACTGGCGGCGGCAGCGGCGGGAGCTTTGTCCACCAGCTTCCTGACCCGATCCGACAACTGCGCGCCCTTCGACGTCCAGTAGTCAACGCGGTCGCGCTTCAGCTCGATGCTGGCGGGATTGGTCCGCGGGTTATAGGTGCCGACAACTTCCACCGAGCGGCCATCGCGCGCGCGGTCCTTCTCGATCACGACAATGCGGTAGTGGGGCTGCTTGCGCGCACCGCGACGCGACAGACGAATCATCAACACAGAAGCTATTTCCTTTCCTGCTAAAGAATGCCCACAAGAGTACGCGCTCTATCGCCAATCTGTTCCGAACCGGTTTAGCTTTGGACTTGAAACGCGCCGGGGCACAATTTCCCTCAGGCGAGATGGGTGTTCCAGCGATCCAATATCGTCGCTACCGCACCCCAACGAGCGCAGCGTGGCGCTCACTGGACCTCACATACCTGGAGGCAACAACTCATCTATTATTGCGGATTTAACTGGCTTTGGCAAGGTCTGCACGGGGCGTGTTGTACCCTGTAGCAGAAGCCAAAGGCCAGCATTCAAATCACCATGCTCAGACTTCTCTGCGTCACCGCGCATCCCGACGACGAAGCCGGCGCATTCGGAGGCACCCTACTGCTCTACCACGAGCGCGGTGTCGAGACCTCCGTTGTCTGCATGACCGCCGGAACCGCGGCCCGCAATCGCGGCTCCGCGCGCAGCGATGACGAACTCGCTTTACTGCGTCGCGCGGAACTTGCCGCTTCTTGCAGGCTGCTCAACGTCAGCCATTGCGAAGTGCTCGACTATCCCGACAGCAAGCTCGACCACGCCGACTTCTATCGGGCTACGGGCGACATCGTGCTGCGGATCCGTCAACTCCGTCCGCACGTCGTGCTCACCTTTGGAATGGACGGCGGACTTACCGGTCACGTAGATCACGCAATGGCAGGCATGTTCGCCAGCATGGCATTCGAATGGGCTGGCCGTCCGGATCGCTTCCCCGAGCAGATTGAACCGGGACTTCAACCGCACCGCGTCCAAAAGCTTTATTACGCTACCGCTGATTTCCTGCTGCCTGATCGCAAAGCAATCGCACCGCCGACGGTGACTGCTCGCGTCGAGATCGGCAAGGAGCGTTTCGAGAAAAAAGTCGAGGCATTTCGGCTGCACACGACACAAGCGTCGCTGTTCGAGCGTGTCAGGAAGAACCTCGGGCGCGGACAGGGCGCTGTCGAGATGTATCACCTTGTAGCCACCCGCGATCCGCGTGGAGCTAAAGTCGAAACCGACTTGTTCGAAGGAGTGGTGGAAAACTGATCGCGGTCGCTTCTGTTACTTCGACCGCGTCTTCTTCCGAGCCTCGGTACTGGCCGTACCACCTAACTGCCCGGTCACACTGGCCAGTACTTTCTGAAAGGCCTCTTCCTTCGTCAGCTCTTTCTTGCCGGTTTTGTTGTGCCGGTATTTGTGTTCATAGCTGCACGTGCGGCAGCGCACCTTCTGCACCTCTTCACCGTCCATCGCGACCACAGCGTGGTCGGTGGTGCGCTTGCAACGCGAGCAGTGGTCGTCAATGTAATCGCCCAGACGCATGGCTTACATCGCACGCTACTTAGTTTTCGAGGTTGGCGGATAATTTTTAAAAAGTTTAGCAACCGCCTTGTCAAGATTTTTAATGTTCTTGTTGGAATTGTCTGAGATCGAGTCGGTCGCCGAACCGCGCCAGAGCAAGTCTTTCTCCTTCACGGATGATATCTCTACGACCATTGTTCCTAGCTTGGTCACATAGGTGTTGTAGATAGTGGTAGTGGATCCCCAGCCGCCCCAGCCCCAATAGGGCCCCATGTTGTAGCCGGTTCCAACCACTTCCTTCTGATCGTGGATGCTGTTGCTGTACACCACCCACAAGTCGGGATCGGCATCCACCTTGGTCAGTCCCTTGGCCTGCAATTCCCTGTCAACGGCGTCCATAATGCGATCGTTCCAGAGTCCCTTGGCGGGATGCGGACTCTTCTCCCACATGTAAGTGTGGTATTGGGAGAAGTTTGCCTGCCGGTCCCAGTCGATGTCGATTTTTTGCGCGACGGCTGCAGAGGAAAACAGAAGACCCATGACTAGAAGTGCAAAGATTCGTTTCATGTTGCGGCTCCCTTGGTTGCGTGGAAGGCTTCCCACTGCGCGCTACGATGGCCCTCATCGCGTGGTAAAGATATCCTAACCGGGTTGTTTCGTCCAGAGTCGCAGGCGGTTCGTTGTGGCTCCTGGGAACCCTGGCTCGTGCTGTAACGTATCCTTTTCGGGGCGCCAGATGAATGGAATGAGCATGATTGGATATCTCTGGTCGGTATGGTTCGTGGTCTGGTTGGTGTTGGCGATCGGAACCAAGAAAACACAAACCAGAGGGGACCTCCGCTCCAGCCTTCCTTATATCCTCGTTAACGTCGCTGCTTTCTACGCGATGTTCAGTCATGACATCGCATACAGTTGGATGCGACTTCGCATTCTGCCGCCCGACCCGTGGATTGAAAACCTCGGAATCGCAATCACCGCGGCAGGCCTGCTGTTCGCGATCTGGGCCAGAGCTTACCTTGGCCGGAATTGGAGCGGCACAGTCACCGTCAAGGTGGGACATCAACTCGTCCGCTCGGGGCCGTATCGCTGGGTGCGCCATCCCATCTACTCCGGGATGATTCTGGCCATGCTCGGGACCGCCATCAATCGTGGACAGCTTCGGGGCTTGGTTGCCGTGGTCCTGCTTTGGATCGGCTTCGTCATGAAAAGCCGGATCGAAGAGCGCTTCATGACGGCCACCTTCGGTCCAGAGTATGAAGAATATAGCCGAACTACGGGAGCCATCGTTCCGCGATTGAGGTCTTAGCAGACAGAGTGGGGCGTCTTCGCCCCGCTCTGTTGCCCGCAAACTGCTACGACTTGGGTTGGGGCACGATGCGCAGGTAGGGCCGCAGCGCCTTCCAGCCGCCTGGATAAGCCTTCTTCGCCTCGTCATCGGAAACCGCCGGGGTGATGATCACGTCTTCACCCTGCTTCCAATTCACCGGTGTCGCCACCTTGTGCTTGGCGGTCAGTTGCATGGAATCGATGACCCGCAGCACCTCGTCGAAATTTCGCCCCGTGGTCATAGGATAGACGATGATGAGTTTGACCTTCTTGTCAGGACCCACAATGAAGACATTGCGCACCGTCATATTGTCGGCTGCCGTCCGGCCCTCGGAGGTCCCCGCCGTAGAAGCGGGCAACATGCCGTAGAGCTTTGCGATCTTTAGATCGGTGTCGCCGATCATGGGATAGTTTGGCGCGTATCCTTGCGTCTCCTTGATGTCGTCGGCCCAGCGCGCATGGTTGCCGACAGGATCGAC
>Ga0074046_10005094_pt1 | contig 10551 bp, 7 predicted proteins | sample BogForMeECP23OM3_FD_94441 | JGI IMG/M metagenome (GOLD analysis project Ga0074046, IMG submission 94441) | Bog forest soil microbial communities from Calvert Island, British Columbia, Canada - Bog Forest MetaG ECP23OM3 | ecosystem: Environmental > Terrestrial > Soil > Wetlands ...
CGCTTGCCAGAGCTCACTTCAGCGGCTGCCGCAATCATTTCTTTCCAGCTTTCGTTAGCGGTGCGCCGCTTCCACCGTGCGAATGACCATGGCAAACCAAGCTGCAGGTTTTGGTCACGCGGCTGTAGGAAATTGGTGTTCCTCCGTTTGGGGCCACTACGTTGATATCGAAGTTGACCAATCGCTCGCCTGACAGGTTGCCGTTCTGACCGCCCATGCCGTGAGCGGTGTGGCAAACCGAACAGGTAAATCCATCATTAATATGCCTGGAGTGCTGGTCCCAGCTGTCGTTCCCGACAATGTTCGAGAGGTCGTGACACTTAGCGCACATTGCGTACGGCCCACGGACAGTAAGGTCAGGATTGGGATAAAGGTTGGAGATTGTGCCGCCCGGTGTGACCGCCTGGTTGAACTCATATCGTCGCTCCAGGATGTGATACCACTTCGAGCCGTGTGGGCCGTTGGGACCGTTTCCGCCAAATTCGCGGTTATCGTCCGAGTTGTGGCAGTCGGTGCAGAAGATGCGCGTCCCTATGTTTCTCCCCGGCATGGTCCCGTCGAGTTGCACCATCTGCCCCAGCAAACTTGGTTGCAGCAGTTTGCTGCTGCGGTCGTGGGTCACGGGATGGCTCGAGGTGGCCGTCAACGCAAACTCCGGAATCACGTTGAGCGGATCTCCGGACGAAACCAAACGCACGGGCAGATAGCCGTAAGCCGACTGATTCGTTGTCTTACCGGAACTTGTTCCATGGCAGCGGAAACAGTTCTCGTATTGATTGACGGCAGGATTGATGGGCGTCGCCCCATCAGTTGCACTGATTCCCACCACATCAATTTGTGATGGCCTGAGCACCGGTGGGACATTGAACGACACCGTTTGCCGGGAGGCATGCGGATTATGACAGTCAGCACAGGTGGCGTGCCGGTCATTGATCAGCAAAGCAGGTTCAGCCCGATCGTGCTGATTGTTGGGTGATGGTGCCGGATGGGAGGCGGTCTTGGACAACTCAGCATACACATTCAGGATTGGCGGCTGCGTGTTGCCGCCGGCATGGCAGGTGCTGCAATCCTGCTCGTTCGGACCACGCAACAGCCGCATCGGTCCGCTTGCGTTGTGCGGCATGTGGCAGGAGTTGCACCCATTCTGCGCCACCGTACCGTAGCCGCCGATGTAGGGTTTATTGGACGTGGTATTGGTTGCGGTGGCATGGATGCTGGTCGCCCAACCCGTCAAGAAATTCGCCTGACCATTCACCACCCGCGTAGGATCATGGCAAGCCAGGCAAAGCTGTGAACTGGAGCTGTCACGCACTAGGAACATCAGCAACACCTTGTCGATGTTTTGCAAGTGCGGTTCATGGCAGGTGTTGCATTCGACGGTGCCGTTGATCATCCGCACTGCCGGATCTGCTGTCTTAGGCGGGCTCCCGAATAGCAGCGTATTGATATTCGGTGAGTCCACCAAAGGCGTCTTCAGGCTGAAGGGATGCGAGGATTTCAGATCGGCGCCAAACAACGATGACTGCTTCATCGAGCCGGTTATCATGATCTTGCCGTAGGCCACCGTTTGTCCCGGCGCAACAGTCCCATCATGGCAGCTCAGGCAGAGCTTGCTGGGGCTATTTAATCCCGGCTGAATCCCGGTCTGGTGGTACGTCGTGCTGGTGTACAGATCGTAAGTCTGCATCGAAAGCTGCTGGTTCCAAAGGGGAGTCGGACTTGACATCGAACCATGCGGGGCATGGCAGTAGAAGCACGAATTCGCAAGGCCGCCCTTCACCGGCGATCCTCCTGTGGGCGTCAGGTCGTGAGTACCCAGTTGGTCGCCACTGAGCTGCGCGTACGCGGAGCTCACTACCAACAACATGGCGCAGCAGAGACCGCGGAGGAGAGCCTTCCTCACTGTCCGCCTCCTCTGAGTGGCTTCGTTGCGCCCGAATATTTAAATATTTCCACGCGCCGGTTGAAAGAATCCACCACGTAGATCCGGTCATCGCGATCGATGGTCAACCCTGCCGGCAACTGAAACTCCGCCGCCCCATTCCCCGTCCTGCCGAAGTAGTACAACAGCTCGCCTTTGCGGTTGAACACCTGCACCGTGTCGAAAATTCCGTCCACTACGTACACGTCGCCTTCACTGTCCACAGCGACGCCCTTGGGGCGGTACATCGTGCCGCTGATCTCGCCAATCCTGCCCACACCGTAGACGAACTGTCCCGAGCGGTCGAGCACCTGCACACGGAAGTTCATCGCATCCACCACGATCAGTTCATTGCCATTAAGCCTGAGTTCGGTGGGGAAGTTGAACTCGCCCGGCCCGCTGCCGTTCTTGCCGATCGTCTGCACGACGTTGCCCTGCATGTCGAGGACGAAAATCTTGTGCCGCAGCGTGTCGGTCACGTAGATGTGTTGCGCCGCGGAATCCACCGCGATGCCGGTGGGCCGCTTGAAGAACCCTTCGCCGCCTTTCAGGCTGCCGATGCTACGCTTGTACTTCAGGTTGGCGTCCCAAACCGCGATCTTGCCCGTCTCCGAGTCGGTGACGTAGATGTTGTCCTGGGCATCCACTGCGACGCATTGCGGCGAATTCAGTGCATCCTTCCCTTCCTCGCGCGAGAGGAATTTGTATTTTTGTTTTTCGAAGTCAAAGACGTGGACACCCGAGAGCCCGGGATCGGTCACGATGATGCGCCCACGCGAATCCGTCGCCACGCTGTATGGCCGCGCCATCAGGTGATTCTCGGGCGCACCCGCTACAATGTCGATCACACGGCTCCAGAAGCCGTGTTTGGTCTTGACCTCCCGTTCAGAGGAGAAGCTGCGCTCGTAGAGCAACTGCCGACCGCCGTCCAACGTCAGCGGAGGGACTTCGACGACCTCCGGAGCTTGTTTGGTCTTCTTATTGGGGCTGGCGGCATAAGCGCTGACTATGGTCAGCACCATTGCGAGGACAGTCAGGCACTTGCGGATGAGTGGTGTCCGACCTAGATTAGAAGAAGTCAAATCGACGAGTGACCCCAACGAACACCGTTTGCAGCACTGCCGGACGGTTCGACGGATTAATCAGCGTTGCTCCCAGCCCCTGGCTCAGGTAGCTATAGCCCGCGTTGAACGTGAGTTGGCGCCAATAATACTCAGACCGAACATAAAACTGGTTGCTGAAGTTCCTGGCTGTGCTGGTAGCATTCTGTGAATCATATCGCACATGCGAATAACTTGCGCTGATGTTCCAACGCCGCAGCGGGCGAAAATTGCCTCCGGCATTGTAGGAGGTGCCATGATACAGGAGGAGAAATTGGGGCAGCGGACCGCCGGGGAGCACCGGCACAATGCCATTCCCGATCTGCACACCGGAGCCGTTACTCTGCGAATAGCCGCCGCCCACGCCCCAGTTCCGGTGGGCGAGCGATAAGCTGTAGCCGCTGGTGAGCGTGTCGGAGATGTTGACGTTTTGCACGTGGCTGCTGGCATAGGAAGCGCTCAGCGCCAGGTTCCATCCCCCCAGGTTGCGGCTGACAGCTCCATTCGCCGTGTAACTGGTTTGCACATAACCAACCAGCAGCGTCGTCAAACTGTGGGCGAACGAGCCGGACACGCTGCCCGACCAGCCCAAGAACGACCGCGCGTACGACGCGGTTCCATTCTGGCCGAAAAACGTCGAGTTTCGCCCGGTTTGCAGGGTCTGTCCGACCGCTACCGTATACACCGGAGCGAAGTAATAACCAATGCCGAAACTGCCGCCGAAGCTGCCGCCCAGCAATGGGTGCGAATAGGTGGTGTTCACGGACATGATGTTGCTCGTGGTGTTTGGCAACCCGGCCTGCCCTTGAACGACGCGGTTGATGCTGCCGGTCACTCCCCAGTTGTGCGCGATCTGGTAACTGGAGGTCATGCCGTAGTTGAGATAATTCGAGACAAAATTCAGACTCTGCTGCTGGATCCCGGTCCCGCTGGAGTTGCCCCCCGAGTTTGAGCTTTGGCTGACGGCTGGGGACCCGCCCGTTCCCCCATTCAGGATGCTGGAAAAGTACTCTGCCGAGAGGTTGCTGCTGTAGCCAATGTGAAAGCTCAGCGCAAGACGCGCAGTCGGCGTCATCGCCATGAGTGCGCCCACAGTGTTGAAGCTCGCCTTGTCCTCAGCGCCGGCATATATTGCATCCAGGTTGGAGTGGCCGTAGTTCACACTGACTTCGCTGAAATCGAACAGCCGCCGATTGGCGGCGAACTGCCACGTTCCCTGGTTCGCCGTGGTTTGCACCGACTGGCCCGGGTTCGTGACCAGTGGCGCATCGGTGTTGATCCAACTCCGATTGTAGGAACCACTCACGTGGGTGTCCCACAGCTCGTAAGTGGATCCGATCCCGAAGGTATTATCCCGGGCAGTACCGGTGCCGGGCTGGCCGATGACGTCATAGTTGGAACCGCCGTGGGAGAAGCTTCCCTGGATGGAGGGCAGATCGTCAGGCAGCCAGGCGGCGCCAAGCTGAAAATTCTGCGAGTTCCCCACCGTCTTGTATGGGCCGATCTGGCCCGGCACATTGAAGGTACCTTCGGCATCGCGATCATACTCGTAGGAGACCTGCACTGGTGTACTGCTGGTATTGAGAAAGTTGGCGACGGCGTTCACGCCTGAAGCGCGGGTGGTGGAATGGTAGTTGGAGTTCAGGTTCGTCTGGTTTAAGTACGGCGAAATACCGTAATTCAGGAAGCGCGGATCGTGGTAGGAGCCATTGAGATTGCCGGCCAACTCCAAGGCCAGGGTGCTCACGTCCTGACCGTCGAGCGTCTCCGTAAAGCCCATTCCCGCGGTCCCGCTGGCGGTCAGGGTGTTTTCACCCAATTTGACTTGTGACCACAGGCAGGGCGCCAGGCTCAGCAGGACCAATGTCCAGAACCAAATCCGTTGATGGTAACCTGAGCGCACACCCCCCGCCTTTTATAGTTCTTCGATCTTCGCGTTCTTGCGCAATTGCGCCTCCAAGGCGCCGCGCAACTCATCCGCCTTCTGTTGTTCCAGGTTTTTCTTGAGTTGCGGCTTGACCTCATCGAACGCCACCAGATGCGAATCTTCGCGCCCGTTCACCCGGGCGATGCAGAAGGAATCTCCGGTATCAATCACGCCACTGATCTGGCCGGCCTGCATCTTGAATACGACCGCCTCGACCTGCTCGGGCATGCGGCCGCGGTGCAGCCACTTGTGATCTCCCATCATCACCCGCCAGTCATCCATCGAGACTTTTTCCGCCAGCATGCCAAAGCCCTCGTAGTCCTTGGTCGCCTTGGCCTGCTTCAGAGCCTCGTCCGCGCGCTCCCACGCCTTTTTCTTGTCGGCGGGCGTGGGGTTATCCCCATAGGCGATGGTGATGGTTTGCAACCACACGCTGTCGGGTTTACGGAAGCGGTCGGGGTTCTTCTGGTAGAAATCGCGCAGTTGCGCGTCCGTCAACTTGGACTTGTTATTGATCTGGACGTTCAAATATTGCTCAATCAGAATGGCGCGGCGGATTTTGCCGCGCAAGACCTGCACCGAGCCCTGCTGCTCGACCTTTAGGTACTGTTGAAACTGGGCGGGGCTTTCGAACTGCGCTTGGAAATCCCCAACCGCTTTGTCGAGTTTGGCCGGGGTCACGGTCATACCGAGGCGCTGGGCCTGTTGGTAGGCCAGTTCCTCGAACTCCAGATTGCGTAGCGCCATCTTGCGGATCTGCGCCTCGGAATCTTGCGGAAACTTGCCGCCATGCTCCTTGGCGTAAGGGAACACGTTCATCATCTCGCGCAGCAGGTCGCGGTTGGTGAGCACAGCGCCATTGACGCGTAACACCGGCTTCGGTGCCTGCGGTGCGGCGGAGGGCGCACTGACATTCGCCGACTGCACACTGGGAGCGTGCATCGCCACCTGGGCCACGGAGGTGAAGGAAGCGAGGAGGGCGGTTACGCAGATGAGCAAGTTGGTTTTCATGGTCTTTAAGCCTTTCCAGCACAATTCGAAAACCGAGGGAAGGGGGTTGCAGCCCCTTCCCTCGCCAGCCGACTATGTAGTCGGGATTCCATAGTTCTGCACGTACTCATTCGACTTGCTGTAGTGGCAGCTACGGCAGAACTGCTGGCCGGAGTTGCTCGCCGGGTTGTCGGTGTTGTACCAGCCGCGAACGAACCAGTTCGTCGGCTTCACCGCATTCTTCACACCCGCGAAGGTGCTCCTGGCATAGTTCACCGAGTGCGGGTTGTGGCAGGTGGAGCACTCCACATAGGATCCCGCTCCGCTGCGTCCGCTGGTGGAGGCATAGAGACGGAACGGACGGCCATAGCTGTTTTGGAACGCGGTGACATCGGCAGTCACGGTCCAGGTGATGCTGCCGTCGGCATTCACGATGCCAGGCCAGTTGTAGGACTGGGTCGGATCGTATACCTCGTCCACCGGGTGATCGTTCTTCAGCGACTCGGTCCCGTCATTGAGGTAGGTCGGGACCTGCTTGCCACCTTCGACAGTTTCCACTGACTTTCCGGTCATGCCGATGACCTTCGTCTGGTTGCCGTCATGGCAGGAGAGGCAGGCAGCGGTGTGGAACGCCGGATCGGTCGAAGAATACGCGCCAACGTTGTTGACCGTCAAAGTGTCGCCGTTGTTAAGGGTGTAGGTCGTGGAATAGAAGTCACGGCCCCAGAGAGTGTCTTCGCCAGTGGCGGAGTTGCTCCCGCCATTGCCCACCGCACCGGAGTGCGGAGCGTGGCAGGAAGCGCAGCCGTGGCCATTAACGTTGTGCGGCCCCAGGATGTCGCCCTTGAGCTGCTGCCCCATCGCCGGCACTGTGTATGCGATGGCGATGACGAGAAGTATGAACAGTACTTTCTTCATGTTGGTCTTAAGACCTCCTGCGATTTAACTACTTGAACCCCACTGCTTTACTGCTCCCGGAGGGCAGGATGCCCGGCCCTCCGGTTTCAGCCTTCGGCAAGGGCCCTTACCGAAAACTAAAACTTTGCCGCTACTGCTTCACGGGCCCCTTTTCGGACTGAACTTTTGCCTCCACCGTCGGCGGAGTGGCTTGCGCCGCCTTCACACCGTGCAGCTTCTGCTGCTCTTCCTTCAGCGATTTCGCTTCGGAGTCGGTGATATACCGAAACACCTGCAAACGCCCCTGCATCTGCTCGGTTACGAAGGCGCGCTTGGTCTTCTTGTCCACGTACACACTGGCCGGCGTTGCAAATTGTCCGGGCAAGTTCCCGGCGCCTCCGAAGTAGCCCAGCAGGTGGCCGTCCGTGTCGAAAATCTGCACTGTATTCAAGAAGGCATCCGCTACCCAAATGTGCCCGTCGCCGTCGATCGAGATCCCCTTAGGCCGCGCGAAATAGCCTGGAGCATCGCCAGCTTTGCCCCACATGCGCACGAAGTTGCCATCAGCGTCGAACACTTGGATGCGGTTGTTCATGGTGTCACTCACGTACACCAGCGCGTCGTCATCCACCGCCACGTTGCTGGGCTTGGAGAGCGCGCCCGGAGCGTCGTCGCTGAGGTCTTTCATCGGGCGTCCGATGGCGCGCAGAAACTTGAAGCTGTCGGCGTCGAACACCGCGACCTGCTGTTTGCCGGTATCGACGACGTAGATCAGGCGATTTTCGGGATCAACGGCCACACCGCCGGGATGCTGAAGTTCGGCGTCACCGAAGTAGGTTTCGAGCTTCAGGTCCTTTCCGAACACCGCCACCCGATGGCGCAGCGCATCCACGACAAAGACGCGGTCCGCATCGTCGACGGTCAGCCCGATGATGGTTCCGAAGCTGGCTTCGATACCGTTCCGCAGCAACTGCGTGGTCTTCTCTTCCAGATTGAAGATGAAAACCGCCGAGACGAAACTGTCGGCGACATAGACCCGGCCCTTGGAATCCACCCCGATGCCATACGGGCTGCCGAGATAGTGCACCAGGTTAACCTTCTTCGCGCCGGTGTCAGTGGTCTGCACACCCGCCATGCGGTCCATCCAGCTTTGCTTCTTCTTTTGCGGCTTGGCGTTGGCGGGAGCGTCGGGCTTCAACTCCTTAGTGACTTCGCTGATGTAGCGGATACGCGCAATGTCGGGCGGCTTCGGCCAAACCAGCTTGCTGGTATCAATCTGGCTGTGATCCACTGCCGTGGACTTCTTGGCGAGCTCCTTCTTCCAGTTCGCTTCGTCTTCCGACTGCACACCCTTCTTCTTGCCTGCCTGGGCCTGCGGCGCCAACGCTAGCAGTAGTGCGCAGATGGAAATCCATGTAGTCGTCATCTTGAATGTCTTGGTCGTCATGGCTTCAATTCCGTTCATCAATTCATCCCGATGCCACCCTTGTGGCAGCTTTGGCAAAACGCGAGGTCCGGATTCTGGTCCTTCGCCAGCAACGCCTTGCCTGCACTCGCATGTGGCTGATGGCAGACCTGGCAGTTGATCTGAACCGTTACTTTGGTGAGGTCGTTTATGTCCCGGATGTCCTCCACTGGATGACTCGGGGTCGGGTGTCCCTTGCCGTTCTTCACCTGCAGGATTGTGACTTTGTACTTGGTGAAGTAGTCTTCCGGAAGCCGGATTTTACCATTGAAGATCGCAACCTGGTGGGAATCTTTCAGCTCCGTCGGCTTGCTGTCTCGACCGTGGCACTCCATGCAAAGCACATTGCCTTTGGCGCGGAGCAGCTTCTCGTTGTCTCCGCCGTGGGGCTCGTGACAGGTCGCGCAGCCTTGCTGAAATGCTGGCTGATGCAGCGTCTTCTTGGACTCCAGGTCGGCTATGTCGGTATGACAAGCCGTGCAAGCTGAAACTGGATCGGGCTGCAGGAATCCTGGCGTCTTCCCCGCGTGCGGGTTGTGGCAGGCGACGCATTCGCCTTGAGCTCCCGCATGCTGGAATTTCGCTTTCTCGATTTTTTCGGCTTGCTCGCTATGGCAGGTGACGCAGATGGATTTGACATCCTGCTGTGTCAGCACGACCTTTCCGTCTTTGGCGGGCGCGTGGCAGGTATCGCAGGAACCGCCTTCGAACGGCGCATGCGTGTACGCCTGCAAGAGCTTGGGCGAACGCGACTGGTGTGGATTGTGGCACTGGATGCAATTCGCGGTGGCGAATGGCTGCCCCTGATGTGCCTTCACCAAGTCGGCGCTCTTCAGGTCATGACACTCGATGCACAGCGCCGGAGCCGCCTTCGTCAGGTGATAGTCGTATTCTGGCTTGCCGCGCTCACCGGTCTTGTGGGTGACATGGCAGGTTTCGCACCCCGTATCCAGCGCCGCGTGGCGGCTCCCTTTTGCTGGAACATTCAATCCATTGCTGTGGCAAGTCAGGCAGAGGTTCTGGTTCTTCTCGCCGGAGGCTGGCTTAAGCAGTTGGTACTTGTTGTCCGACTCATGCGGATCGTGACATTTCACGCAGTCGCGGACGGCGGGGCTGTGGACCTGACCCTTCAAGTCGGCAGCATTCTTGTCGGCGTGACAGCTGAGACACAGAGCGCCAGAGGTGCTCTTGGTCAGCTTCACGTAAGTCGCGTCCTTGTTAACGCGGACCTCGTGGCAGCTAGTGCAACCAGTAGCGACTGCAGAGTGGACGAACTTCCCTTTCGACTTGTCCTCGTGGCACTCTATGCACTTGGCTGAATCTACGTTCGGCTCCAAGGGGACTGGATGTTGCTTGGCTGGCAGCGAGCTCACGCTCAGCACTAGCATCATCGCCAAGATTGCCTTTACCGCTCGGGTCACTGCAACGCCCTCCAATCCTTACTTGCACAGGTGCAATATGTGTGCCGCGTTGAGAGGGGAAGCTGAACAAATCGAATCGATGATCTAAGTTATTGAACCGATGCTGGTTAAATACCAAATGTCACATGGTTCCCCGCCTTATCGTGCCGGCTTCGAGGCTAGACTTTGGGTTTTCCGCCGCATGTGCGAGTGAAAAGACCCACCTAGAACGGAAGATAGAAAGCCAACTGGCACATTCGGGCCGCAATGGTTCGAACGGAACGGCTGCCTGTTCAGTAAGCTTCTGATCTGCAAATGTATTACCGGCAGACCCGCATATCGGAGGATTACTGTCTCAGTAGTCGCTGTGCGAGGTTTCATCACTGCCGTGGGTGATATGCCTCATTAGAGTGGCTGGCGCCGTGCTGCGCTCTCAGCGCAAGTGAATCGCTAACAATGACTTAGAGCACGGCATGATTTTTGGCCGCCGACGTGCCCTTTACCCGCTTGCTCACGGGAAGGAGCACCCATGGCCTTCAGCCTCTCATCCATTGCAAAACGCATTCATAAGACATTTGCCAATTTACGGACAGGCATTGTTCTGCTGATTTTGGTCGTGATCGCCTCGGCGCTGGGAACAATTGTTCTGCAGCGTCCTGTCACGGAAGCGGACAAACTCGCGCGCGCCTACTCGCCCAACACCCTACGCTGGCTAGATCGCCTAACGTTGACCGACGTCTTTCACGCTTGGTGGTTTCTGGCTTTGCTGGGGTTGGTGAGCCTGAGCATCCTGCTGGTGTCAATTGATCGCTTTCCCAATGCTTGGCGCTTCTACGCGCGGCCTTACCGCA
>Ga0074046_10005095_pt1 | contig 10548 bp, 7 predicted proteins | sample BogForMeECP23OM3_FD_94441 | JGI IMG/M metagenome (GOLD analysis project Ga0074046, IMG submission 94441) | Bog forest soil microbial communities from Calvert Island, British Columbia, Canada - Bog Forest MetaG ECP23OM3 | ecosystem: Environmental > Terrestrial > Soil > Wetlands ...
CGCGTTTCCCACTTTCCCACAGCCTCGACGGCGACGAGAAAATGGTCACAAGCGTAGCCTTGGAGAATCCAAACCCGGAGAAAGTTTCATTATCCCTGGACTAAAGATGGGGGGCAGGTCAAGGCCGGTTTTCCTGATAGACACAGACCCCCAGGGCACGCTAACGACTTGGCACGAGAAGCGCCAGGCGGAAGTCCCGCAACGTGTGGAATTGACCTTTGGGGCTATTACGGAGGGTTTGAAGCAACTCCAGCAGCGTAACGCCGCCTACTGCTTCATCGACACCGCCCCAAGCCGCACGGATGAAACCGCCACTCTATTTGACTTGGCCGACCTAGTGATAGTGCCAATCCGCCCGAGTCCGTCCGATTTGTGGGCGGCAGCGGCGACAGTCGAGCTTCTGAAACGGGAACAAGTCCCTTTTCTGTTCGTTCTGAATCAAGTCAAGGCGAACGCCGGTATCACTGCACAAGCCGCTGCCTCGCTTTCCCATCATGGCCCGGTCGCGGAAACCTTCATCGGCGACCGAGTGCCCTATGCCGCCGCGATGACGGACGGGCGGACAGCCATCGAAATCACCCCCAAGGGGCCAGCGGCGAACGAAACCGCCGCCCTCTGGAAGAACATCCAAGCATGGTTTCATGCGAGCATGAAAATCTCAAAGCATGCAAGCATGAACCCTCAGCGAACGGTAACCGCGAATGGCTAAACCGACCGCCCTGACGCCGGACGCCCTCGTTCCATCGAATGCCGTCAGTCCGAGCGCAGCGACCGCTCCGCGAACCGTCAATAAGAGCGAACCTGCGCAGCCGAAGCCCGTACCGTTGCAAGTGCGCTGGCCCCGCGAGGACATTAAGGCCATCAAGGTTGCCGCCGCTGAAGCCGAGCAGACCATCAGCGAGTTCATGCTTGCATGTTTTCATGCTTACATGCAAACGCGGAAGTAAGCGCCGGGAAGAGGAACTCCAGCATTCCAGACGAGGCGAATCGTCCCGCGCCATAGTTTTGGAATGAAAATGCGGAGGGAGAGCTTGGTAAGCTAATGCCTTGGGGGTGGTCACCAGAATAGGTTCCATAGCCACCCCCAACGTTCGGGTAGGAGTATGTTTATCGCGGGAAATCCAGCGGCGACTGTAGCTAGCAGCAGAACGTAATCGTGCCATTTAATGCCCTGGTCTCTGTTCTTTAACGTCCGGTGCGCGACGAAAAGAAATACGGGAAACGTGAGCAGCGAGTACGCCGGTTGAATTCGTAATCGATGAGGAAGATGCGCGAGCGCTATCGTAGTTATTGCCGTAGCAAGCAACCCAAAAAATAAGATTCGGAAATATAAGAATCCGCTACGAAGCTCATCAGCGGACTCCGAACTTATTCTGCATCCACACTTACAAGAGTAGTCGGTGCCGATACGTCCTTGCCCCATATATTCTTCACCGCACCTGGGGCAGCGATACGTTATGACCGTATAAGCAATCACGCGGCATTCTAGCACCTATCCTGAAGCGGCCTTTCGCTTTTCCAGTTACATCGGGCCGGTTTCGGACCGGCAAGCAAAGAAGATTTCGCACAAGGATGGCAGCTGGTTGCGTTTGGCGAGTGTGGCCGGTAGGGTGATATCTCCCCTGCCCTGCCATTCAAAACCACTCGGGAGAACCGTCGACGCCAGCCTTTTCAGTGTAATCGGCCCAATCCGAAATCGGGATTCTTGTCCCCCTTTCCCGTTTCCCCCGAGGGAGAGCGCAATGGGAGGGGAGCCCCCCCACGCCGCCACGGCGGCTCCCCCTGACAAGAGGGTTTTCAAAGCGTTTCACTGAAAACCCCCTTGTTATCCCCAGAAAGTAGAAGTGGACAGCGATACATCAGCGGGCACATGCTGGCGAAATAGCCTGCTAGACTGTAAGACATGCGCGGCGTTCGCACACTCAAAATCGTCGCTGAGAAACTTCAGAGTGTCACTCTGCCATCGCTCCAACGACCATCGGTGAAGCCGACTGACCCGAAGACCAAAGAACTCGTGGGCTGGGGAATCTGCATGTACGTCTACGCCCTTATCGCTCAGATGCAGAGGATTCTTATCGGACTGGTCACGCTTGCGGAATCAGGGAACTCCGCTGCGACTGCTCCGGTCGCTCGTCACATTTTCGAGTGGACTGCTATGGCTTGTTATGTAACGGGAAGACTCAAAGACCTGGTCGGCAAGCAGGATTGGGAGGGAGCATGGAAATTTATGACCGACGTTGCACTCGGCAGCTATTGGATGGGAAAGTTCGGGCCTAAGTATGCGGGTGTCCCTCCTGTCACGCCACCGATGCCGATTCCCAGCCCCGTGCGGGTTGGGGACGCGGTCAAGGAATACGAGAAGTACCAGCAGCAACAGGCGAGGGACACAGAGGCGAACGACAACTACAGCCTGTTATCAGACTATTCTCACCCTAATGCTGCTTGTCTGATGCGGTATCAAGCGTGGGAGGACGGTGGGAGAGTTTGTCGCTTCACCGACCCCGACGCAAGTCCCGAACAGGAATCGTTCCTGCGGTTCGTGAACTGTTGTCTCATCGACCTCCCGCTGTTCCTTTACGAGCTGCTGGGGATGGCAGACGAGAGCGCCGTGCGAACCAAGATAAAGGCAGTACTGGACGAATTGGTGAAGCTTGCTCCTCCCCATCTGACGACCGCAGTTCGAGCTTAAAGGCGAAATCTCTTACTTCATTTCACCTGCCAAACCCCTGCCGTTAGCATTGCCTTGCATGTACCACCACTGCTTTTTGTGCCGTCCGCTGCTTTCCATGGTGTTGAAACTACGTTTGAACAGGGATTCGAGTCCTACCTGAGGAGCCATTCTTTTCTGTGAGTTAGGGGCGCCCGCATCGAGTGCCCCTTCGTACTGTCGGTGAACTGTCCGCGTTTCACTGTTTTCGGTATAAAACCAGAAAAGTGACCGAGGATACCGGTGCTATTGGTAGTCGGCCACATTTGCTTCTATTTTGACGGCGCTAAGATCGCGTCGAGTAGAGCGGGCGTTCCTTCTACTCTCTCCAGGCGCGGGTACCGTGGCCCGCCATAGTAATCCAGAGTCACGGTGACAAACTCATCGCCGCGCTTCAGCAGAAGCTTTATTGGCTGCTTACTCTTCTCTGCGGAGAGGATGGCTTCGCGCAGCCCCGCAACGGTAAACTTCTGGTCGTTAACGGCTTCCAGGTGCATATCCGGCGTGATGCCTGCCTTAAACGCCGGACCGTCCCACCGCACGTTTTCAAGGCCATTGTCTTTGTCCACCAGGAATCCCAGTGAAGTGGCAAAGCTCGCTCCGCGAGAGCTGTCCTGGTGTTTCATCCACTCCGGCTGGTCGTTGTTGTAGACGAGCCGATAACCGCCCCGGGTAATTCCATCCTTCGGAGTCTGCGGCGCCAGGTCGTAGACCCGCGTGTGCAGGAACCCTGCCCAATCAAATGGCTGCACCTTATTCAACGCCGTGACCAGATCGTCGAAGGTATACGTCCTGGTGACGTAGCTACCGTTGTCGATGCTGAAAAAGAGCTTGGCGAAATCATCGAGAGACTTGTTTCCGCCGCTCAATTCGCGGATTTTCGTGTCGGCTTCGAGCCAGATAAGATCTGATTCCGGATAGTAGTCGTAGGAACGCTGCCAGCTTGGCCAGGTCTCCCGGTCGGCGCCGTGAGACGAAATGATGGGCTGATTGGTGGTATCCACCAAGGGGCGCCAGGTACGTCCCGGGCTGATTTCGAAGGAGGCGGCGGTTTGCGCAATCACGTCGCGTGCCTGCTCCAGGGTACGCATTCCGGAACGCGCAGTTAGGACGTTGCCGTAGTAATTGGTCAGGCCTTCATAAACCCATAGCAGGTCGTTCTGCATCGGCACGTTGAAGTTGGGCGTCCAAAGGTCGGCAGGTCGCCAGAACTTGCCGTTCCACGAATGCGTGTATTCGTGGGGCAGAAGAGCACGACCGGCAACCCCCGCAGCCCAGTCAGTAAAGTAGTTGGCACGGGTACCGTCCTCACTGGACTGATGGTGTTCCAGGCCTTTGCCGCCAACCGTATCGCTGAGTGAAAAAAGGAAATCGTAGTGATCGTAGTGATGGGAGTTGAAAAGCTTCTGCGCTTCGACCACAAGGTTCTTGTGGTATTGCAGCTCCTCCGGAGTGATCTCGAGGTCGGCAGGTTTGTCGGCGAAGACATCGAGGAATACCTGGTTGTCCGCGCCCGGGGACAGGTCGACGCGCTTGTAATTGATGCCGGCATAGAGCGGCGAGTCGACAAGAGTATTCAGTGGAGTCGGTTTGAAGTGAAACAGGCTTCCATCCTGCGATACCACCTCCAGCGCAGTGGCGAATTTCCACCCCTCCGGCAACCGAATAGTGGGATCAAAAAGGATGCGCCGCGAGAAGTAGCCTGCCGGATAAAGCAGGACGCTGTTCCAGGTAACATCGGCGAACTTGGACGAGATGCGCCCCTTCTTTGGGTCCAGCGGAGCCAAATACTGAAAATTGATTTCCAGGGTGGTTACGCCCTGCGGTACGCGGATGTGGAAGGCGTACACATTCACGCGATCCCGAACCCAGTCGACGCGCTTGCCATTCGCCGTTACCATGAGCCCGGCCATGTTCTCGACGGGGTTCGATGGGGAGTGTGTCCCAGGAAGCCACTCCGGGTACAGCAGTGTAATCTCGCGGCCCTTAACTGGTACCGTCTCATGGACATTGAACACACGATCGGTGATGTTGGTGATATCGACGCTCAGAGAGATGGTGCCGGGATAAGACGTGTCTGCCGGCGCGGGAATGGGCGGAGGCAGAGGTATAGGCTGTGGGCCGCTTGAGTTCTGCGCATACACCGCAGTGGTCAGAGCAATTGAAAGGGCCGCAAGAAGCGCGACTGCGGTGCGACGATAGAAGAGCGAATTTGGCACGCGGATCCTCCAAACACTGTAGACGGATAATGTACACCAGCCGATTGTGCGGATGACGCGCAATCTCGTATGGGCAGAACCGAATTTATTGCTGGCTCCGATAGACAGCCGGTTCTGCAGAATTGCGGTTCTGGAAAGTTTCGTAGAATCAGGGCGCTAAACGATACATGCTTATCGGGACTGCCCCGAAGCAGAAGTGAGGGGATGCACAGGTCCGCGTGGCCGTGCAGTTTCGATAGGGTCGTTTGAAGAAAGCCGTTTTGCTCGCCGCGGGCGCTATGGGATTTCAAAACGTACTCACCAGCGAACGACTAGCTGGTCTTAGCTAATACAGTCTTTGCAGACGCCTGATGGTGCCGAAGGTCCCAACATTGGTGAGGCTGAACGCGAAGTGGTACGCATTCTCGTTGCGTACGGCGCCCAGGGCGAAGCGCTGATACTCAAAGGTAACGCCGCAGCAATCCCAGTTGTAGTTGGTTTGCGCAGTGGCACTTTGAATGTAATGTAGCCTGGAGTCAAATCCTACGGCAGCGCCCCCGCTAAAACCTCGCTTGCTGATATTGCCATAGAGCAGCATTAGCCGATACTGATCGAAGATATTGGGATTGGGAGGGGGCACGATGAGATAGCTTTGACTGGCATTCATGTACCAATTGCGCCAGCGATAACCAGCGAACACTGTACTTGCATTGACCTGATGCAGCACCGGGTCGTAGTCGAGCGCCCATCCAAAGTCAGCGGACGCGTCCTGGATCCGCAGACGAGAGATGATCGGCGAAAACTTTCGCGGCTGAGTGAGGAATGCGATACCGGTCAAATCGACCGTGCTGTCGAATACGTTGGCCTGGCCGGGAACCAACGCGCCGCCAAAGGTTGTATTCATATAGTACTTTTGGGCGATTTCCCAGGTGATGACGTCGCGAGCCGGCCCCTGCTGATCGTCACAGGTTTCTTTCTGTGGTACGACGTCAGCACGAACGACTCTCTCTACCCCCTTTTCGACTGGCGAGGTGAGCCAGTCGTATCTCGGGTTGCGATAACACTTGCCCGTGGATTTCGCTTTCTTCGCGTAAAGCCGATTGACGATTCCGTATCGAACTTCATTGGTGTTCACCAGAATGTCGCGCTGATCGAAACGGATGATGTGGCTGAAGTCGTTGATGCCAGTCTGGTAGCGATAGGTGACCTCAGGTTCGACAGTATGCTTCAGGACGTAACCGAAGAGTTTGCGGTCAAAAATCTTGGCGAAGGATGGCGGCCGAATGTCCACGGATGCCGCGAAGACGTTGCGGTTAATGGGATCGCTTACAGCTACCACGGTGGAAGTGCCAGGCTCAGTCACAAGCCGCTGGGTGTAGTACGTTTCGCGAAAGCCTGCCTCCGGGCGGAAGGTCCAGCCGTGAAAGAAAGTCGGCAATGAAACATTGGGATAGGCATCGATACGGCCCACCGCTGGGGCGGTCTCAAAACCGAGTTCGTGGCGGGAGAGGGCCTCGACGGCAAAATCGTAAGAGTACATCAGACGCGAGCGGCTGAAAGGCCGCTCCAGTGAGGAGAACTCGAATGTGGAAAGGTGTGCGATATCGATCACATCACCGGGAGCCTCGCTCTGGTAGTCCTGGTACCGCGCCACAAGGTAGTTCAAGGAATAGCCGTTGCGGTCCCGGTAGATGTATCCATTCGACCGCACCTCGGAGTTGATGGCTTCGGTGAAACTCTGGGCGAAAGCCAGGCGAAATATGTAAGAACTGAGATAGTCTACGGAAAGCGCAGCCTGGAAATCATGAGGTAATTGCAGGAAACCAGTCGCCCTCAGCTCTTCGCCGCCCTGGTTTTGCCCGGTCGGTGGGTACCCTTGTTCATCAACCACACCAAAGTATTCGGCGTGAAAAATGTACTTATATCCCACCGCTCGATACACGCCGTGCTGCGCCCAACCGCGTTTGGAGTAATACGAAGCGCCAATGATAGCGTCGGAAATGCGATTGATGGCCCAGTAAAAGCCGTCTCCGAATATGAAACCCCTCGTACTCGAATCGCCGATCACAGGGATCAGGAAGCCGCTCTTTCGTCCCAGGTTATCGGTTGGATGTTCGACAAACGGGAAGTAGAAGACAGGGATGCCGTGAATCCGCAAAGTTGCGTGGTACATCTTTGCTTCCTCACCCATTTCGATTGTCGCGGTCTGCGAATTGAACTCCCACTTGGGTTTGGGCAACTGGCAGGAAGTGATATAGCCGTGATGGACGCGGTAAGAGTCAGGCCCCAGCTTGTCCACCACCTTCCCGGTGAAGAAAAATGGCGTCGACGAGGTCAAAAACATCATTTTGTTCTTGAACCGGACTCCAGTCGACCCGGTTACGTCGTAAAACGTTCCGGAGTCGCGGCTCACGTCGTAGGTGCCGTGGGTCGCTACCAGATGCTCGTTGTGCGGACCACCATCGAAGACTACATGTCCAGTGGCGGTGACTTGGCCGGTGGTTGAGTCGTAGGTCGCTTCGTCGCAGTGCAGGATGTTGGTGCGAAAACGGATCTCAACATGTCCTCGTACTTTGTAAATGTCCTGGATTTTCTCCTGCTCGTCGGCCCGGATCAGCACCTCATTTCGCCCGAGAGGGACGTTGATGGCTGGACGCGGCGGTCCCAATTCCTGATCGCTGCTAGTCTGCAATTCCTGCTGAATGATCTGTTCCGTTCTTTGGTCTTGCTGACCCGTGTCGGTGGTCGCGCTGATTGCCGGTGACGGTGGAGTAACCGTTTGCGCGACCGCGGGAGATTCGTTAAGTTGCTTTTTTTCATTCGGATAGAAAGACGGGGAGACGGAATCGGACGGGGCCGGCGATTGGGTCGACTGATCCGGCATCCCGGATATCAAGGCCGGGCGCAACTGGCTGGTTAACAGACCGGGCTGCAGAAAGAGATGACACGCCAGCAGCGCCGTGATAATCAATCGAGTGCGGGAAATCATTGCAGGGGCTGCATCCCTCCGCCGGGTCGGTTGGGTTGAACAGAACTTTGCAACTTAGCACGTTGCATGGCGACTGGCAAAATGTAAGTAGCCCTGCTTGGTTTCGCGCAGCTCTGGACTTTTCTCATAAACCCGCTGCTTGCCCTCTGGTTGCGCCGATCACCCGGCTGAGCGGGCGTTCGCCAGCACGCTGCTGTGGCCTCTTTTTCGTATGACATGCATTGCGAAGCTAACTCTGAGCTGTGAAAGATGCAGTTAAGGACTGTTGGAATAGAAAGACGACTCGCGTCACGTTATGACTGAGACACAGTATTCACGCCCTGAGACCCCTGACGATTCGGGCCAGCCGAGCAAAGACATCTGGCGCAAGGAAGTTCATTCGCGGGTGGCACGCTTCCGCACGCGTCGTGGACGCCGCATCGAAGGGGCTTTTTCCATGCGCTTCCCGTTTCCCCCGACTGAACCGGTTGCCGCCACGCCCGCGGCAAGCCTCGGATCGTCATCGCTGCAATCCAACGTATCGGTCGGTGAACTTGCCGTCGCAACCGCAGACGAATCCGAAACCGGTTTGATTGACGTCGCCGCAGTTTCACCACAATTGACGGCGGAGTCCGTTGCAGCATCGGATCCACCGGAGTTCACGGCGGCGTCTGTTGCGGTTCAGGAGACACCAGCTCCGCCGGAATCGCATGTCGTTGAGGCGGAGGCATCGTCGGAAGCGACGCCTCCACATTTTCCGGAGGCCGAGTCCGCACCGCCACCCGTCATGCAGCCACGTCCCAGACCAAAGCGCAAAGTGATCGCCTTTCCACGCCAGCCTGGAACTGCCGACACTGGTCACCGCCTGGCGGACCCAGTTCTGCCAGAGCAGCCCCGCATCCTTGACGTACCAGAGGAACTGGAGGCGTACCCGAGCACGCCGTTCCTCGACGGACTGCAGTTCGAGCCGACCCCCTCCGTCTCTGCCCCTCTTCCAGATCGGTTGGATCATGTCGAGTTGCCGTTTCACGCGGCTGGCCTCCCGCAGCGCATCTATGCGGCCTTCGTCGATTGCTCGATAGTAGCGGTCGCCGCTTTTGTTTTTGCGTTCATTGGCCACAAGATGCTCCCCGACCTGGTCCTTAACAAGCCAGCACGGCTGGCCGCGGCTCTGGTGCCGCCGCTTCTTTGGGTGATTTATCAGTATCTGCTTCTGGTTTACGCCGGAAGAACCGCCGGGATGCAGGCGGCAGGGATTCGTCTAAGCACATTCAAAGGACGCCATCCCTCCCTGCGCCATCGTCGCAATCGCGCGCTGGGCCTCTATCTGTCAGTGGCTTCCCTCGTCATGGGGCTGCTCTGGGCCTTCGTAGATATTGACACTCTGTGCTGGCACGACCGCATCAGCAATACCTACCCCATCAAGCGAGCATAGGGTGAAGCCAGCGCACCCGCCGCCCTCAGCCGTGTTGTTCCCGCTGCGTATCACGTCGCGCGACTGCACCCGGTCTTGGGCAACGGAGTCGCAGGACCGCCGTACCCTCTGAACGACGGATTATGTTTAGGGGGTGTTTCGAGTACACTGACTTAGTTCCGCCCACGCTGCCCGCGGCCCACGTACAGCCAGGAACTCTTGCAGTACTATGTCCACCGTATCCGAGAACCTACAACGGCCGGCCATCAAAGTTTTCGTCGCCACCACGGTGATGCTGACTTTCATCTCCTACTGGCGGGCCGCAGCTATCGTGCTCTCCGATCTCGCTTCGTCAGCCTATTACGTAGGCGGTGACGCCGAACAGGTCATCGGGAAAAGTGCGCCCTGGTTTGTACTGGCGGTCATGCTGTTCAGCTACGCGGTGCGCTCTATTTACATCGAGTCCAGCTCGATGTTTGTGCGGGGCGGCGTCTATCGCGTCGTCAAAGAGGCCATGGGAGGGAATCTGGCCAAGCTCTCGGTCTCGGCCCTGCTCTTCGATTACGTTCTGACCGGGCCCATCAGTGCCGTGTCCGCCGGTCTGTACGCAGCAGGATTCCTCACCGACACCTTCCATCACCTCGGCTATAGCATCACCGTCCCAGAGAATAGCTTTGCGGCCGTTTTCGCAGTTTTTGTGACCCTCTACTTCTGGTGGAAGAACACGCAGGGCATTCACGAATCCAGCGAACGCGCCCTGCAAATCATGCAGATCACCACCGTCATGGTGGTCGTACTTATTGCCTGGTGTCTGTTCACTCTTTTGAAGCATCCCTCTCCTCTGCCGCCGTTCCCGTCGGCGGCAAGCATGCATCACGACAAGGAATCGCTCGGCTGGTTGTTAGGCACATGGGCTGCGCGCATTCCCCTGATCATGCTACTGGTCGGCTTCGGCCACTCGGTCCTGGCCATGAGCGGTGAAGAGTCTCTGGCGCAGATCAACCGCGAAATCGAACATCCGAAGTTGAAGAATCTGGAAAAGACCGGGCTGGTGATCTTTCTTTATAGCCTGCTGTTCACTTCACTGGTGTCGTTTTTCGCCGTGATGATCATTCCCGACGGAGAACGCTCCGGATACTTCGCCAATCTGATTGGCGGCCTAGCCATGAACGTAGTCGGGCCGTTTGCGTTGCGGCTCGTGTTTCAGGGCTTTGTGGTGATCGTGGGCGCGCTCATCCTGTCGGGCGCTGTGAATACGGCC
>Ga0074046_10005096_pt1 | contig 10546 bp, 16 predicted proteins | sample BogForMeECP23OM3_FD_94441 | JGI IMG/M metagenome (GOLD analysis project Ga0074046, IMG submission 94441) | Bog forest soil microbial communities from Calvert Island, British Columbia, Canada - Bog Forest MetaG ECP23OM3 | ecosystem: Environmental > Terrestrial > Soil > Wetlands ...
GCCAAAGTGGAACGATTACTTGGATGGCTTGACCGCGCGGCAGGCGCGTGCGTGGACGGATTACGCCCAGCGCCTCGAAGCAGACGCCAACGCGGCTTTTGAGCCTGCCGGAGAAGAGGCGCCGCCGCACCCGCGCCTCGCGCTCGTGAAGGCCCCCAATGGTTAAACTTCTGATGCCGCGTGGAAGCGACGAATGCGCGTTCGGAGGCACCCGTTTCCCGGTCAGCAATATCGACTGGACGTGCGAAGTTTCGCCCGAGGCCGCGGCGGTGCTTTTGCGGACGGGCTCCGGTGCGGTGCTTGCCGAGCCGGCCGTTATCGAGGAGCCCGAAGGCGAGGCCGTCATGGTCCATGCGGACCCCGAGGCGCGCTTTGCGTTCCGTGGCACCGTCTATGCGTCCGATGGCGGGCGGATAAGGCTGCCGTTGAGCGCGGTGATTCCGGCCCTTTCTCATGGCTTTGCAGGGCCGCTTGTAGAAGGAAGATGACATGACCTTGGTATCGCCGCCCGGCGGTGGGCTTGTGTACAGGATCAATCCGCACGATGGCTCGCTCAGCCAGGGCCCTTTCGATCTCGGCTGGGGGCCATCGCTGGGGCCGGGAACTGTCGTGCTGACCGGCGTGCCGTCTGATTCAGTATCGCAATCGTCAGCGCTGCCTACGCTCACAGCCGCGCTCGCGAGCGGCGCCGTCGGCTTCCCGCTTCCGTTTGGAAGATACACACTCACGTGGAATGCGCTCATACACGCCAGCGCCGCCGCTCCGGCAGTAACGAATGTGTTTTAGGCACCGCCAATGGATAACCAAGCCTTGATCGACGCCGCGCTGGTGGAAGCCCAGCGCTTATACGCAGCCGGTGTGGCCCGCGAGGACGCGGCCATGTTGCGGCGCGCGGCGAAGCTGGCGAGGGACATCCGCGCCTTTTGCAAGGCCGTAGATGCCGCCGCCGCGGCCCCGGCCGATGCGGCGCACGAGGCGCGGCGGGCGATCAAGGACGCGCATCACCACCTTGGCCGCCGGAAGTCGCCGCCATGGCCGCTGTGAGCCGCGCACAGCCGTGGAAGCGTTTTTCCGGTAGCAGTGCCGGGCAAAGGTTTCCGGCCGTCCTAGAGGCTTTGTGAGGCCGTCGTGACGCCGTCCGAAGAGTTAGAAGATCGCATCCGGGAAGACTGGAAAGCGTCGATTCCGAAGGAACTGAAGCCGAAGCGCTTTTGGCGCGACACCAGGGGGTGTTTTCTGCTCGATCCAGAGAATGAAGAAATCAAGGAAGAAGGCCAAATCGTGCACGATCCTGATCCACTCAATACACCCGTGCCGCTTCCCGGCCGCAAGCCGCGGCGCCATTTCACTGAGGAAGAGAAGCGCGCCATCGTTGCCGAGGCGAACGCGCCAGGCGCGTGCGTCGCCGAAATCTGCCGCAAGCGCGGCATTGCCGCTGCGAGCGTTCATGACTGGCGCAAGCGTGCGGCGCCTAAGGACAAAACACCAACCTCAACGATAAAGGCCGACGCCAAGGCCGCCGTTAGCGTGCTTGGCTTGCTTCGCACCATCCACAGCGAGGTGGTGGGCGTGAAGGCGCGCCTGGACTCCTTGGAAAGGGCGATCACCGGCACCGGCCCATGATTTCCGAGGCGACCGAAACCTTGATCCGCGAATGCTGGAAGGCAAGCGTGCCCGAAGCGTTCAGGCCAACGGGCACGCGGAAAATCCATGGCGGGGCTATCATTTTGCCCACGCCGCCCGCGGCCCTTCTCGAAAAATGGTTCGACAAGATCGCCACCCATGTGCGGGAGAAGCGCGTCCTTCCGCAGGACCGGACGCCGAACCGGACCCAGCAAGCGCGAACGGTTTAAGCCAGCTCAGCGTGATGATGGCAGATTGTCGCTTTCGGCTCTCTTTCGCTGACGTTCATTTTGACGTGCATACCAGCCGCGGCCAGCATATTCACCAAGGTATCGAGGCTGAACAGCTCGATTTTGCCGCGTACCAGGTCCGACACGCGGGGCTGAGTGACCCCGAACGCCTTGGCGGCTTCTGTCTGGCTGAGTCCCTCGCGGGCGATATGATCCTTGACGGCCATCATCAGCGCGGAGCGCAGCTTCAGGTTTTCGGCCCGGGCTGGCGTATCCTCGATTGCATCCCATACACTAACGAAGCGCTTGTTGCTCACGATCCAACTCCTTCAGCAATTCTCTGTAACGCCGCGCCGCCAAGGCGATATCTTCGCGACTGGTTTTCCTTGTTTTCTTCTGAAAGCAATGCAGCACGTAAATGGCATCCCTCAGCTTGGCCACGTAAATCACCCGGAATTCGCCCTCATCATTTTTGACCCGTATTTCGCGAACACCCTGGCCTACGGTGTTCATGGGCTTCCAATCATCTGGATCGCGGCCATGTTGCACCCGGTCGAGCTGATGACCGGCCTCTTGCCGGGCTGCGACGGGGAATGCTCGCAAATCGTCCAAAGAGCTTCTTCGAAATTCAACGGGCTTGGCTAGCTCACTCATAGTCAGCTTATACAAAATTTTGTATCGCGCCGCAAATATTCCTTTGCCGAACACCCGGCGCGAGCGGTTGCGGCCGGGTTTTTGGCCCGGCGGCACGTTCGATTGTACGTTCTAATCCTTTACAACCTGTCCGCCTTTGGGTGGTGCGCTGCTCGGAACCATCTTCCAAGTGATTACCGCACCGCCTTCATAGCGGTCTTTCTGCCACCGATTGGCCGCAGCTTGTAGAGCAGCAGGGAAAAGTTTGTCCAGCTTTTCACTGGCGTAGAGATGGCCAAGCGCCACGATAAGGGCCTCGATGTGCGAGGCAAGTCCTTCCCTTTCACCGGGGCCGTCGAAGACGCTAAGCGCATTGCGAGCTGCTTTGGCGGCGTTAGTGCGTTCTCGTTCATCCATATTCGCCGTTTCCTCTCCTTCCGCCGTTACCCCTATCGTTACCCCTGGACTTTCCCGCTTCCTGCGGTTTTGGCTTAAGCCTTTGATTTTATTGGTGAGCCCAGATGGATTCGAACCATCGACCCTCTGATTAAAAGTCAGATGCTCTACCGGCTGAGCTATGGGCTCTTAAGACATCGACGGCGGTCTGCACGGAAAAACCGTCGCGACCATAAGTTGATGGGCACTCTTGGTCAATAGGTGTCGGTAGGGCTTTTGCCCCGGAGGAGCATATTAGGGCAGTTTCTACGATCATGAAAGGCATCAAGCGGCAGCGCGAGCCACAAGCGCATGGCTCTCAATGCTCGCAGGCGGGGGCTCCTCCACGCAAACGAAGCGCCGGCGGCAGCTATTCGGCGATCTCGCGAACGACGCGAAAACCGAGCGTTGAGCGGCGGTGGCTGGGCGGGAAAGCATTGCGCGCCGCGCTACGCAATGCGTCCGGCCCGCTCCGCCAAGAGCCGCCACGAGCGACGTGGCGCGCGCAATTAGCCTCCTGCCAGCTGGAACCGTCTGGCGGTGCCCCATCATAGTTTTCATGCCAGCAGTCCTGCACCCATTCCCAGACGTTGCCGGCCATGTCGTACAACCCCCAAGGATTGGGACGGTACCGGCCAACGATCGACGTCTGACGGCCGACGCCGTCGTCGCAGGTTTGGTTTGCGTAAGGCAGCACGCCCAACCTTTTGTCGGCGCCGTTCGCGTATTCGCACAGCTGCGCCTCGTCGCCTTTAAAGAAGTAGCGCGTTTCGGTTCCGGCGCGCGCCGCGTATTCCCATTCAGCCTCGGTCGCAAGCCGGTAGGTAGCGCCTGTCTTGCGCTTGAGCCACTCGAGATAAGCGTTCGCGTCGCTCCAGGACACATCGGCCACGGGCTTGAGGTCGTCAGGCCTGACGCCCTTGCAGCCGCCCTCCCGCACACAGGCGTCCCATTCGCGATTTGTGACCACGTACCTGCCTATGGCGAACTTCTTGCCGATGGCGACGCTGTGGCGGGGCTCCTCATTTGTCCGATGCCCTTTCTCCTGCGCGGCGGCTCCCATCTGGAACGAGCCGGGGCTCAGCACGACCAGCTCTGGACAGTAGGGACAATCGATCAGCGCATCGCGATGTCCCAGCGAACGCTCCATAGCGTTGGATTCTGCGGTTCCTGCCCTGGGCGCATCGTTTCGCGCGGGCTCCGCTGGTGCCTCCATCCCGGAAATAGTCAGTCTTGTCATGAGCTGGTCATAGTAGGCCGGTGTCTGCGGGCCGCCGCCGAGCGCCCGGGCAGCCTGGTAGACGTTGAAGCGCAGACGCTGAGCCATCTCGCTGAGCGCCAAGTTCTTGTCTTTAAGCAGCCGCAGGAACTGCTCCGCGTAAACCGAATGCTGAGCAGTCTTGGCTCCGTCCTTTGCCGTCTGCCCCGCACCAGCAGAGAACATGATGAAGAGCTGGCGAGACGGAGACACATACGGACCGATTGCGACGGTGAGCTGGCCAGTTTTGTCCGAGGTGAAGTTGAACGGGTTCTCGCGGCAGGCATCTATGATGAAAATGCCGATCAATTCCTTGTTGGCCTTCTGCTTGGCGACGGCAAGTTCTTGGATCAAGGATTGAAGCTCCATCGTGCTTCTTGTGAGCTTATCGAGCCTTTCCTGATCGCTATCTTTCCAATAATACTTCGCATCCCGCGGCAGCAAATAGTTGTTGCCTTTCAACTCGGTGCCGTGGCCAGCGAAATAGAACAAGACAACGTCGCCATCCTGAGCGCTTTCCAGGAGCTCTGTCCACTTCGCCAGGATAGCCGGCCTGCTGGTGTCGCCGCCAGGATCGGCAAAGAGGCTGACCGAATAGCCGTAATCTTTTTGGAGCGTCTCCGCTATCGCCCGCGCGTCTTTGTCCGGCTTGTCGAGATTGAGCTTCTGCTCGAAGCCGGACTTATCTGTGTTAACCACATCGTTGTAGGTATCGACGCCGACGACAAGCGCGGCGAGCCGGGGCTTCGCCGAGAGATCGCCGCTGCTCCAAAAAAAGCAAAGCGCCAGCGCCAGCAGCAGGTATCGCATCGGCTCTTCCCCCTTGTGGTTATTTAATCAGTCCTAGTCGAAAAACACGCATGGGAAAAGACTTTTGATTTGCCGGCCGCGAGAATAAGATTAAAAACTGGCGCATAGGTAACAATGAGGCGGGGGATCGCATGTCAGTAGGCGCAGGCGGTAGCGAGACCGCTCCCATTAAAAAAGCCATCGATATCGCCGGCTGGAACGTGCCGGGCAATATCAGTTTCCAGGCTGAGAAATTCGCGAGCAGCCACATCGCTCCCTTGCGCTGTTTTTTGCCCGAGTCGGGGCCGCTCGTCCGCATTTTGGAGTCGAGCCCGATCCAGGATGCTGTCGAGCGTTACGTCGAGGCCCGCAAAGGCGCGATAGGAGAGAAAAAGAGCTACCGGCGCCTCATGGGCGCCATGGGTGTGCCGTTGTGGCTGGGGGTTTGCATAGCCCTGGCGGTGGTATTGATCCCCCACGGAGCCGTTGGCGCGTTCGGCTTGGCGCTCGGCGCCGGCAGTTCCGCCGATGAAATCGCCCGGGCGTGGCAGAACTGGGCGCCTTGGGCGGTCTATGCAGGCGTCATTGGCACAGCCATCTTAAGCCTCGTCTCACGGCCGGCCGTGCATTACCGCCGCTGGCAGCAGCATCGTGCGACAGCCGAGGCGCTGCGCCGCGAGATCTTCAAGCGCGTATTCGACCATCGCGGGGAAGGCGGCGGCTTGGAATTACCGCTGAAGCTTGAGTATTTCCGGCGCTGGCAGGCCGAGCTGCAGCGCGAGTATTTCCGGCAGGGCTGTGAGCAGAACGAGCGGTTGATCCGAAGGAGGCGGGGGCTGAACCACCTGTCTGTGGGTATTTTCGTTTTGTTGGGCCTTGTTCTGGCCTCCAGCGCGATCGCGGGCTTAGACGAGCAGGGCATGCCCAGCGCTTTGCTCCGCGGTCCGCTCCTTTATGCGGCGCCGCCGTTCCGTTTCGCTGAGGCTCGGAGCTTAGACAACTCGCTGCTGTTGCTCGGTCTTTTGGCGGTCTCGGCCATGGCACTCTACTTCGCTCTCGGCGCGCTCAATGCAGCGAAGCGGAACGCACCGCGCTATAGGAACATGCTGGACAATTTTGGCGAGCTCCTGAAGGAGGGACCAGAGGACCGGCTGACCTTCGCGCGGCAAGCCGCTGCGCGCGGCGATGAGGCCGTTGTGCGCGATTATGCCGAGCGCGTGCATTCGGTCATGACGATGGAGATCAACGACTGGGTGCGCCTGGCCGACCTCGACCAGGGCCGTGACGACCCGAACTACTTCCGCCGTGGTGCGGCGCAGGGACCTGGCTTGGCTGGTGGCGCCTAGGGCAGTATTTCGTAAGTAGCGCGGAAGGATTTGGCATCGTTACCGTAAACGCTCGTTCCGTTGCGCAATAAGTAGCCCTTCTCGATCGTCTGCCGCTCGCCCCACGAAGCCTGGATATCGAGCCCTCCGGGCAGCTCCAACGCTTCGACCGTGCCTTTTGCCTTGAACACGGGCCCCCATTCCGTTTCCCCAACGGTACGCTCGTAAAGCCGCTCGAACTTCTCCACACGGATGACATAATTGTTGACGCGGCCTGCTGCATCGCGAAGCGGCACGTTCCTCGTGTCGAGGTTTGTGGCGATCCAGTCGCCCGGTCTGGCCTCGTTGGACGTCACCTCGCCCTGCCAGCGAGTATCAACGACAGTGGGCTCCTGCGCCCGGCACGCAGCGATGCAGGCGATCTTGCGCGCTCGAACCGGCGTCTCGCCAAGTGCTTCTGCTATGGCATCGAAGTCATCGGGCTTAAGTACCGCATCCGACACGAGCCGGCGTTGCTTCAGCAGCCCAGTCTTTTCAATCGTGAACATCGCTTAGCTCTGACCTGGGTGGCCCTGACAAGGCAAATCGTTGCACGCCGCAATCAGTAACGCAAGCTTTGGGTGCATCGATGTCGGTGGCGCTCGATATGTCCGTATTCCAAAGCACTCGAAACGTCCGGTTTGGCCCGGAGGGATTGGGGTGCTAGCGGAGGTCCGGATGGCAAGGATTGCCGGTGCGATCGCGCGCGTGCGCGGCGGCGCTTCGAGCTATGTGGAGGCGGTGGCGCTTTTGGGCATTTCGGAGCGGCATTTCCGCCGCTAAGCAGACTCCGTTTGCTAGGCCAACGGATGGCTGCTTAGGCGGGCCCGTGACGTTCCACCACCGCTTTCCATTGTATTTTTGTTTGCCTAATTCGAACGGGAGCCTGCAAATCCCGGCCTTGCTCCCCAATCTCATAGGAAGCACCGCGTGCGCGGGCCCTTCTTCCCGCTTAGGAGAAAGCGATCATGCACCCAGGCCATCTCCAGTATCTGCCAATTCCCTGGCCGATCTACGCCTTGCTTTTCGTTGCCCTCGGAATCCTCACGGTTCTCATCCAGATCGGGCTTATCCGATACGTTTATTCGCGCCTCGGCATCTCACCTGGAACCGCCATGTTCTTGCTCCTGGCAAGCTTGCTCGGCAGCTACATAAATATCCCGATCGCACATTTTCCGGACGAAACGGTCGTTGTAGGCCAGCGCGTCGATTTCTTCGGAATGGAATACATCCTGCCGACCGAGGTCGACTGGCCGGGCACAATTATAGCGATCAATCTGGGCGGAGCGGTGATCCCCATACTGCTTTCTCTCTATCTGCTCGGCAAAAATCGCATCTGGCTGCCGGCCATCGCCGCTACCGCCGTGGTTAGCGCAGTATGCTTTATGCTGGCCAAGCCAGTGCAGGGGGCAGGGATCTCCATTCCGGTTTTCATTCCGCCCATCGCCGCCTGTGCCATTTCCTGTGTCCTAGCCTGGAGCCAAGCTCCGGCCGTGGCTTATGTGAGTGGCAGCATAGGCACACTGATCGGTGCCGATCTTATGAATCTCGCCAGCATCCGGGGGCTTGGCACTCCGGTTGCCTCGATCGGCGGAGCGGGAACCTTCGACGGAATTTTTGTGACGGGCATTTTTGCGGTGGTGCTTGCGAGTATCGTCGGAGCTTTGAGCCCAGGAAGCGCTGCGCAGGATATGGCCTAAGCCAAGCCGGTCCGTGGTTGCAGCGCAAAAGAAGGCGCCTGCCGCGGCAGGTTGGCTTATGTCGCGTCTTGCGATGGAAGCGAGAGCGAGGCAGGGCGGCCGTTCCTGCCTTTCTTGGCTGTTTGCATAGATCGCCACGCCTCCAATTCGAGCCACTCCCCAGAGCGATTTACAAAATATTGCTCGGATTTTCCATCGTTAACAGAAGCATAATCGGGTTTAATATTCTCAATATCGAGCATTTCAGCGCCCTCGTATAGCTTCGCGTGCGCTAGCTCTATTGCGTACTTGGGTATCAAGGCCAAAACGTAGGTAGAGAAATAGAACGGATTCTCCCTAAAATGGAGAACAATGCGGAAAGGCTGTGGTTCGGGCTCGTGGTTTATTGGCATGGATCATCTCGCTAAAAGCTGGCGGCGCTTTAAGCTTTGTCTGATTCGCCCGGCGCATTAAGCTGTAACGCCAGTATTCCACAACCAAGGCGTGTAGCTAGTAAGCTGCGCCCCCCCCGCGCGCGAATAGCCGGCTTCAGCGGTGCCGCGCAGGGGCGCTTGCCTAATCAAGCGGACTCAGGCGCCGCAACACGCCCCATTCCTCCAGCACAGCCTGGATTTCGGGCGCGACGAAATGGCGGGCGCTTTCCTGGTCGTAGCCTTCTTCGAGAAGCGCATCGTATTCGGTCAGCGCGTGACGCACAAAAGCGACCATGGAAAGCCACGCCGCCGTTTGAGCCGAGGCGCAGTTCAGGCCGCGGCTATCCATGGCGTGGTCCGCAATCGCACCGGCCTCGTAATCGGGGATACGCGGTGCTAAAAGACGCAAAGCTTCTTCGACATCGCTGCGTTTGGGCACCCAAACGGCCTCTTTTAACAGTTGAGCAGCGCGATAAGGCTATCATGGAGCGATATCTGTGGCAAAGATGCCCTTCACAGAAGTGACACGCGACTGTAGTATCCAAACCATGTTAGAGCGACGTCGTGCGAGCGTAGCCCCCAACTTAACGGCAACCGTTGAGGAAAGGTAAACGTGACGGCATTGGCAGCGACTGCTGGGTCTCCGCCGGATAGCTTTCCGGCTCTCGTGCTCAACGCGGATTTTCAGCCGCTGAGCTACTATCCGCTTTCCCTTTGGAATTGGCAAGAAACGATCAAGGCGGTGTTCCTTGACCGTGTGAATATCGTTTCCTTTTACGATCGCGTAGTTCGCAGCCCGAATTTCGAGATGAAGCTTCCGAGCGTCGTTTCGCTGAAAACCTTTGTGAAGCCGGCGCTTTATCCCGCCTTCACGCGCTTCAACGTCTTTCTGCGGGACCGGTTTCAATGTCAGTACTGCGGTTCTCCTCACGATCTGACTTTCGACCATTACATTCCGCGCTCGCGCGGAGGTCAGACGCGCTGGGATAACGTAACGACGGCTTGCGCTCCCTGCAACTTGCGCAAGGGCGGCAAGATGCCCGCGAAGGCGAAGATGTTTCCGGCGCTGAAGCCGTACCGCCCGACGGTGCACGAGCTGCATCGCAACGGGCGATACTTCCCGCCGAACTACCTGCACGAAAGCTGGCTCGACTATCTCTATTGGGATACCGAGCTGGAGCCGTAACCCCGGCGGCCTTCCCAAGCGCATCGCCATGGCGGTGCGCTTGGCGCTCCCTACGCTGCAGAAAGCTGCTGCTCGATCGAACGGTAACGGGGCAATGCGCGATCACCAACCTCGCGGCTCGCGAATGCCAGCCGCACTGCCCTCGATGAGCGGCGATAGGGCGGCGACATAGTCTTGCGTCTCGGCTGGCAGCGGCTGGCCGGAAATAAGAGATTCTTCGTAGCGGGCCGGGCCGGCATTGTAGGCCGCGAGAACTCCTGGCGAACCATAGAGGTCGTGCAGCTCGCGCAGGTAAGCTGTGCCGGCCACAATATTGTCGTGAGGGTCGTAGGGATTGGCGCCCAGTCCGTATCGAGCACGAAGCATCGTCCAGGTCGACGGCATGATTTGCATCAGGCCCATCGCCCCTTTACGGGAGATGGTAAAGACATCGCCCCGGCTTTCCACGCGAATGACCGCGCGAATCCACGAGACCGGTATGCGGAAGCGCCGGGACGCTTCGCTCACAAACTCTGCGAAGGGATATCTGACGCCCACGCCGGCGGCCTCGCGGCTATAGCCGCCGTAAGCGTTAGGCCGCTCCGGCTCGCGTTCGTCGTAGCGGCGCGCCTCGTAGCTACCGGGCGGGCGGCTCATAAAGGGGGCGCGGGACGGACAATATTCCCAGCCGCAGATGGAGTCGAAATCCGCCAAGGTCAGGGCCGGCTTGGCGCAAACGCGGCCGGCCAGTGCGGCCGCCGCTAGGTCCGCGGCCTCTGCTGGAGTGCAAAGCGTTTGAGACAAAGCAAGAAACATCGGAATGAACAGAATTATTGGCGATTGACCCTTCATCGGACACTCCGGCGCGATAGCGCTTTAGGACGGGCTGGGCTGAGTGAGGGCCGCTTGCCCCCCAAATTTACTTGCCCAAGTCAA
>Ga0074046_10005097_pt1 | contig 10546 bp, 7 predicted proteins | sample BogForMeECP23OM3_FD_94441 | JGI IMG/M metagenome (GOLD analysis project Ga0074046, IMG submission 94441) | Bog forest soil microbial communities from Calvert Island, British Columbia, Canada - Bog Forest MetaG ECP23OM3 | ecosystem: Environmental > Terrestrial > Soil > Wetlands ...
CATGCCACCCAAACCGCCGGTCACAAACACCGACACGAAGCCCAAGGCAAACATCATTGCAGTGTTGAAGCGCAGTCTGCCGCCAAAAACCGTCCCCAGCCAAAGCAAGGAGACGATGGTAGCCGGTATGGTGATAATCAGCGTCGGAATCGAGAACAGGAAGCCGGAATAGGGGCTCATCCCGCTGACGAACATGTGATGTCCCCAGACGGTGAAGCTCAGGAAACCAATCCCCAAAAGGCAAGCCACCATTACCTTGTAGCCGAGAACGGGTTTGCGGGAGAAAACCGAGAGCACATGCGAGATCAGCCCAAAGCCGGGGACGATTGCGATGTACACCTCGGGGTGCCCGAAGAACCAGAACAGGTGTTGCCACAGCAAAGGCGAACCACCCGAGTGGTTTTGCAGCTGGCCGTTGACCAGCAAGCCCGAAGGGAGGAAGAAACTGGTGCCGGCATTGCGGTCAAGGATCAGCAGAACGCACGCCGCGAATAGAACCGCGAAGCTCAACAAGCTGAGGATTGCGGTAATGAGCCATGCCCAACAGGTCACCGGCATGCGCGTGAGCGTCATGCCCTGGCATCGCAGGTCCACCGTAGTCGTAATGAAATTCAACGCGCCGAGCAAAGAGCCTACACAGAAAAGCGCTATGGAAACCGCCCAGAGATTCTGCCCCATTCCCTGTCCCGGCCCTGCGACGCTACCCACGGCGCTGAGCGGAGGATATGCGGTCCAGCCCGAAATCGGGGGACCGTCCGAGATGAACAGGGTTGAGACCAACGCGCATAGGGCCAGGAACGTCACCCAGAACGAAAGCATGTTCAAGGTAGGGAAGGCCATATCTTCGGCGCCAATCTGAATGGGCAGCGCATAGTTGCCGAAACCAGCCTGGGGCGCCGTGGTCAGCACAAAGAACACCATCAGCGTGCCATGGAGCGTGAGCAGCGACAGGTAATACTCCGGCGAAATTACGCCCCCGGGCGCTCCCGCGGGCGAAAGGGCACCCAATCCCCAGATATGCACGTTTGGCCAAACCAGGTGAATCCGCACCAGCCATGAAAGGACCATCCCCAGGAACACCGAAAAAATCGCGAGGAAGTAGTACTGCTTGCCAATCACTTTGTGATCGACGCTGAAGACCCACTTGCGGATGAAACCGGTTGGCGCCGTGTGCTGATGTCCGTGTTGCTGTGCTTCCTGGGGCATATTTGCCATCGTCAGTTACCTTCCCTGATTACCTTCCCTGCGCCCGCACGTCTTGGCGGCCGCTGTCGCCGCAAAAAAATTATTGCAAGCTGGCTTGCTCGGCTATCCACTTCTGATAGTCCTCCTCCGACATCACTTCGAGGAAAGCCCGCATCGTGTGGTGTCCGAGACCGCAAAGCTGGTTGCAGGTGATATCGTATTTGCCGATTTTGGTCGGGGTGAAGTGCAGCGGGATCTCCATTCCGGGAACTATGTCCTGCTGAATGCGCATTTCCGGGACATAAAATCCGTGACCCACGTCTTTGGAGTTCAGCAGCAGCTCCACCGGCTTATTCACCGGAACCGCCAATTCCTGCGTCACAATATCGTCCGCGGCCCCGGGGTCGGATTGGACAATGCCGAAGAGATTCCCTCTGCTTTCATCAATCTTGTTGGTGTGGATGGGGCCGAATTTGCCATCGGGCCCGGGATAGCGAAAGTTGAACGCAAACTGCCCGGCGAGCACTTGAACCTGGAGAGAGTCGGACGCCGCCGGAGTAAAGTACATGGCGGCCCAAACCTTCTGCCCCACAAATTCCAGCAGGATAATCTCCGACCCGACGTAAACCAGGGCGAGCACGATCAGCCATTTCGCCCCGCCCGGGAAGATGCGGATCGGGCGGGTTTCGCCCTTCCGCTCTCCGTATTTCCAGGTAAAGACAGCCAGACTCAACTGGGCGAGGATGAATCCAATGGCGGCGCCGACGAAGGTCTCCACGAACTGGTGGTCCATCGCGCCACCATGAGCCGAGGCGACTTGGGGAAACCACCAGTGGCGTGAGACAAAGATTGCGACAATGACAGTGGTGATGATCGTCAGCACTACGGCGAACACTTTCCCCATGGTTACCATCCCCCGCGGAACAGACTTAGCTGCTACACAAACCACAAAAGAGCAAGTATGTAGACCCACAACAGAAACATGAAATGCCAATACCAGGCGGTCACGTCCACCACGATGCGCCGCGCTTCCACCGGCTTATGGAGCAGGGAAACTATTGCGGCATAGAGTAACACCAGCATGCCGCCCATGAGGTGCACAGCGTGAGTAGCGGTGAGCAAATACACGAACGCACTGCTGGCGCTGGTTGCCAGGTAAAAACCGCGCTCCGCCAGCAGATGCCAGGCGAACCACTGGCCAGCCAGAAAGCCGCCACCCAGCACGACCGTAATTCCGAGCCAGGGCAGCCCTTTACCCGGGCGGAGAGAAACGCCAGGGATGGAGCCAACTGAAGCTACCGCGGCCTCACGAGTGATCTGCCGGCGGGCCAATTCTGCGGAAATACTGCTGACCAAGAGCAGTCCGGTGTTCACCAGGAGCAGCGCAATCGGAAGGTTGACTGGAGTCCAATCACGAACGTAGGTATTGGTCTTTTCGTCCAGTGTTGGCAGGCCCTTACGCACGATGTAGGCGCTGGTAAAGGAAACAAACAACATTACGATGGGGGCGATGGCCACGGCCAGTCCAAGCCGGGCGCGCCGCAGACGCGACGCATAGTCAGGAGACCCGCCACTATCACTGCGCCCACCGTCCCCGCCACCACCATAAACAGGGGGAAGAGAACTACCCCCATCCTTATCCGTTTGGGGCACGTGCACCGTTACTGGAGGACTCAAAGTTGCCATGGCCCGAGCAGGAAATTCCTGGCTCTCGTTCTCTACTTCGCCTTAAGGGTGAAATCGGCGGTCGCTGGCTGGCCAGCAGCAGCCGTCACTTTTTACATTTGTTTACCGGAGGCTTCCCCATGCCGCCCCAGACTTGACTTCCCCGACCGACCGATAACATACACCGACCTTCGCCAGTATGCAATGCTCCAGCCAAGTTTTTGCGTGCACCACCCTTTTCGTTACGACAAACAAGGGCACACTAAATTAAGGATTGAACGCACTGGCCTTGTCCGCTTGGATGTCGAATACGCCGCGAAGCGGATTGACAAGGGACTTATCCTGAAAGCACACGGAGAACAGGCGAGTTAAATGAGGGCATTCAGCATCGTCTGGTATGTGGCGGTCAGCCTGTTCTTGGCCTATTGCGGCTGGCTCTTGATCTTTAGAACAAGCACAATTGTCAGGCGGGCCCACAGCCAATACCATTGCAACTTCTTCCTGAAGCCTTGGTATTCAATATTCATGCGCTGCATAGGAATCTTCATTTGGCTACTGACAGCCCTAACGGACTACGCGTTGCTAACGCTGAGATGATTGCATACCCTGTGAAAATCAGACTGACCCACTACCAGATCATGCAATCGATGGATTGCAGTTGACAACATCGGCTATACTCTTCCGGTCGCAAGTGGGGCGACCCCCGAGTCTTAAGTCTGTGCGTAAGGTTTGGGGTCCAACACCAGGGGGCAAGTACAGATGGCAGACGACTCACCCAAGAGCGTCGGAAATGGCGTTCTCGGGCATCTTCCACCTTTGCCGAGAAGGGCGCTCAGCAACTCGTTCCTCGCGATGGAGCAGGCCAGCCGCCAGCGTGAAGGCCTGCCGCTACTCACCGACGCAGATATTGAAGCCTTGAAAGCTGGCCGGCCCATGTCGTGGGAGAGCGGCGATGCGGCTCCAACGCCCGCCACCACGGGTCCTCCACCCACTCCGCCGCCATCGACTACCGCCGCCTCGCCGGCAGCCCCACCTGCGGTTGCGGCTGCAACAACGACCGCGCCCAGTGCCGGCATCAGCGAGCAAGTCGCAAAATGGGTTGCGGCTGGAAAGAAATGGAGTAAATCCGCCATCGCCGCGGAACAGGCAGGGCGCGGTCGCAGCGGGTTACCGGCACTCAACGATGCCGAAGTCGCTGCCCTGCTCGGCGAGCCAGTCGCCCCCGCGGCGGCCGCTCCGACCGCACCTCCGGCGGCAACCGCGGCCTCTGCTCCTCGACCCGCGGCGCCCACCTCGGCCCCTGCTCCTCGACCAGCGGCGGCAACCGTAACTGCTTCCGCGGCTGCTTCCGTAGCTCGCAGCGGCGAATCGACCAGGTATGTCGGTACACCAGCGGTGGGGACTTCCAAAGCGGCAGCCAGCGGAGGAGTAGCCTCTGTCGGTCCGGAAGACAATGAGGTCAATCAGCAACGCCGGCGATTGGCGTGGAGCGCCATAGCCGCCTTCCTCACTGCCTGGTTCATCGCATTCTTCCGCTTTTTCCTGCCGCGCACTTTATTCGAGCCCGCGACCAGCTTCAAGATCGGCTATCCCGAGGAATTCGGTCTGGGAGTGGACACCAAGTTTCAACAGAAGTACCGCATCTGGGTAGACCGCACACCCGATCGCCTGTTCGTGATTTACGCGCGCTGCACGCATCTGGGCTGCACGCCCGACTGGAAAGCCGGCGAGAACAAATTTAAATGCCCGTGCCATGGCAGCGGCTACGACAGCGAAGGCGTCAACTTTGAGGGTCCCGCGCCGCGTCCCATGGACCGGGCCCACATCGAAAGATCTCCCGACGGTCAGATCCTGGTAGACGTGTCGCGACTCTACCAATGGCCGAAGGGCCAGCCCAGCCAGTTCAATGATGATGGATCGTACTTGCCCTTGTAATTTGTGTGCCGCCAGAGCCTTGGCCGTAAAGAGAAACAGACCGATCAGAGGAAACAATGCCTGAAGAGAATGGAAACGGAAAGAACGGCAAAGCGGCTGGCCTGCTCGAACGATTGAAGTCCGCCCTGCACGAGGACGTTCAATCGATGAAGACCGATCTGCCCGCCAAAGCCAAGGAGCAAGTCGAGGGGCTCAAAGACCCCACCAAGACCGAGGTCTACAAATCGATATTCCGCCACAAGCACGATGACACGCCGCGCAACCGGGCTCTGGGCGTGCTTTCCAACGTCTTCCTGCATCTCCATCCGGCCAAGATCAATCGCGACGCCGTGCGCTACAGTTTCACCTGGGGCATGGGGGGAATCACGTTTTATCTGTTCATCGTGCTCACCTTGACCGGCGTGCTGCTGATGTTTTATTACCATCCCACCAAACTGCAGGCGTTTCGCGACGTGCTCTATCTGGAACACGATGTGCCCTTCGGCAGGATCCTGCGCAACATGCACCGCTGGGCCGCCCACCTCATGGTGATTACGGTGTGGTTGCACATGTTCCGCGTGTTCCTCACCGGCTCTTATAAACAGCCGCGCCAGTTCAATTGGAACATCGGTGTGCTGCTGCTGGTGCTTACGTTACTGCTTTCGTTCACCGGTTATCTGCTTCCGGACGATCAGCTTGGCTTCTGGGCGGTCACCGTCGGCACCAACATGGCTCGCGCCACGCCGCTGCTAGGTCACGAAGGGCCATTCGGCAAAATGTTGGGGATGACGCCGTACAACGACGTGCGATTCGGCCTGTTGGGCGGCTCCATAGTAGATGCGAATGCCTTGCTGCGTTCCTACATCTGGCATTGCATCGGGATCCCGATCGTGGCTTCCGTGCTGATGATCGTTCACTTCTGGCGCGTGCGGAAGGATGGCGGCATCTCCGGCCCAGGGTCGGTGGTGCTCGCGTCGGAAGATAAAGCGCAACGTGGCGCAAGGCACGCCTGAGGGCGCGGTCTGAACGACCTGGAGATTTATGGATTGGCGACAACTTTGGGAGATCTGTTCCGCGCCCGACAACGTACCCATCGTGGCTCTGATTCCGCTTCTGGCCTTCTATTGCTATCTGGCATGGAAGCAGGCAAAGGCCAACGACGACCTGATTGCCGAGTTGGAGACCGATCCCGCGATGGCCAAGACTCACCATCGCAAAACTTGGCCGTTCCAGCCGGGCTGGCAGAAGGAAGTTCACGTATGGCCGTTCCTGCTGCGCATTGAGTTCCTCGCTGCCATCATCGTCACCATCGTGTTGATGATCTGGTCGGTGACTTTGAACGCACCGCTGGAGGAACCGGCGAATCCGAACCTGACCATGAATCCGGCGAAGGCCCCCTGGTACTTCCTCGGGTTGCAGGAAATGCTCGTGTACTTTGACCCGTGGATTGCCGGCGTAGTAATGCCGACTCTCATCATCATCGGCCTGATGGTGATTCCCTACATCGACACCAATCCTCTGGGCAACGGCTATTACACCTGGAAGCAGCGCAAGTTTGCCATCGGCTCGTTTCTCTTTGGCTTCATTATTCTCTGGGTCGCGATGATCATTATCGGCACGTTTATACGCGGTCCGGGTTGGCAGTGGTTCTGGCCGGGACAAACCTGGGATCACAGCCGGCTGATTTATGAGGTAAACCGCGATCTGCCCGATCTTTTCGGCATAACGTCAAATCTAGCCAAAGCCATTTTCGGGGCGATCGTGGTCGGAGGGTATTACGCGGTCGGCGGGTTCATTATCCACGCGCTCTTCCGGCGTTACAACCCGAAGGATTATCAGCGCATGAGCCTGTTGCAGTACTCCATCATGGTGGTCTTCGTGCTCACCATGGTGGCCCTGCCGCTCAAGATGATGTTGCGGCTCTTGTTCAACATCAAGTATGTGATGATCACGCCGTGGTTCAACGTGTAAATGGGAGGCAGGGGTGCCGGAACAACCAATCCGCGGACGTGATCCGATCGTCAGCAAGTCCTACGCGCTGTATTACGTCGTGTCCATGGTCATCCTCATGGGCACGCTCTTCTGGGCGCTGTGGGACGAAGACTACGCCCAGCGTCCGTGGAAGGCCTTTCAGCACGAGTGGAAACAGCGCTACAGCGAATTCCTGAAGACCGCCGGGTCGAAGTCCGCGCAATCCGAAAAGAATGTCGAGCAGAGCGCCGACTATCAGCAACTCGAACAGGCTTACCAGCAGATTTATCAAGCTGCCAAGCCTCACCGGGATGAGCTCCAGAAACAGATCCTTGATCTGAACGCAAACATTCTGGCGGTCCAGCACGTCTTCGTCGACAAACGTGCTTATGTGAATGCTCTCACCTACCAGATCGAGACCGACACCAGCACCTCGGGCAAGGAAAGCAAGCAGAAGAAACTCGACGAGTACAAGCAGGAAACCTGGTCGGTTGAATATCCCGACGGTCACAAAGAGAAATACGATTTCCCGCAACTGGTAGCAAAATACAACCAGCTTAGAGATGAACGTACCAAGGTAAGCGCGGAACTGGGAGAAGTGCTCAAGCCGGTGACCGAGGCCAGCACCAAGTTGTCAACCTACATCAGCCAGCAGATGGTGGAGCTCACACCGGCACAGATCGACGGTCTGAAGAGGAAGACCTCAGAGTGGGACCCGAAGATCGTGCAGATTAACGTGGCGGAGGCCAATATCGTGGACCGCTGCGAGTCGTGCCACATGGGAATCCGCGAGCCGCTCGTGCTAACCGCGGCTTCCATGACTCCCCAGGGCAAGAAGCCGGACGAATATGCGCGCGCTTTCACCAGCCATCCTGAACCCAATTTATTGAAGACGCATGATCCAGATAAATTCGGCTGCTCGCCTTGTCACCAGGGCAATGGCCGGGCCACCACTGGCATTGAAAAGGCTCACGGAACTTACGAGCATTGGTTGTGGCCGCTCTTCCCCACAGAAAACACCGAAGCAGGCTGCCAGACCTGCCACGCCGCAGACATGATGCTGGTGAGCGGCGACGTGGGCTCGACCATCAGCGAGGGCAAGTTCTTGTTTCGCCAGCGGGGATGCGTTGGCTGCCATCGCTATGAAGGGTACGACAAAGAACCGGAGGAACTGAACTCGGTCAGCCAGGAAATCAAGCAACTGGAGCAGGAGAAGACCCAGAACATCAAGCAGGCAGCTTACTTGATGAGCCAGGCCGACGCCGCGGAAACGAACGAAGAAGCCGTGCGGCTGAACGACAAAGCCGTGGCCCTCAAGGTTGCCAACAGCAAGGCTGACGGCCGCATCGCCCAACTCGACCGGCAGACGAAGAGCCTGTTGCAGGACATGAAAAAGGTGGGACCCAATCTGAAGGACATCCGGCTCAAGCTCAACAAGAACTGGATTCCTGTCTGGCTGAAAAAGCCGACCGACTTCCGGCCCACTACCCGGATGCCGAACTTCCGCCTCAATGACGACCAGATCAAGGCCATCTCCGCCTATCTGTGGCAGTCGGCGCTGATCGACCCACAGCCCAAACACAAGCCGGGCAATGGCGCGCACGGCAAGGAACTCTTTGAGACGCGCGGCTGTCTGGCCTGCCATTCCATCGGCGAAGGCGATCAGATGATGGGTGGCACGTTCGCCGCCAATCTTACCCGTGTCGGGGAGAAGGCCAACTACGACTATCTCGTGCGCTGGGTGCATAACGCGCGCGAGCGTACGCGTCCCTATTGTCCGTACGAAAAGAAAGACATTGGCCCCGAAGATTACGCCAAGAAGGGCCTTCCATTTGTCTTCGACCTGCAACACAGCAAATGCCCCAACGACGGCCACGAACTGCAGGTACAAAACATGACGGTGATGCCCAGCCTGCGCCTCAGCCCCGAGGACGCGGAGGACATCGCGACGTTTTTGGTGGCGCAGAAGAAGCAGGAGCCCGGTTCTTACGCCGACGCTTCCTTTATGGACGACCCGAAGCTGAAGGATGAAGGCAAGAAGTGGATTCGTCACTTCGGCTGCTCGGGTTGCCACGAAATCGCCGGCTTCGAAGAAGAAGGCCGCATCGGAACCGAGTTGACTTTCGAGGGTAGCAAGCCGCTGGAGCGTCTCGATTTTGCTTTGTTTACCGAGGTCGCGCAGCGTGGCGGCAAGAATGCCGAACCGATTACCAACCCGGAAGACCTGGCACGATTGCCCGACGGCCCCGCGCAAGGTCCCTGGTACGAGCACAAGGGCTTCTTCGAGCACAAATTGGCCGAGCCCAATGTCTACGATCAAGGCAAGATCAAGAGCGAAGAAGAAAAGCTGCGCATGCCCAACCTGCACTTGACCAAGGATCAGGTGCGAGCCCTGACTACCTTCCTGATGGGCAGCCAGGAGAGTGCTCTGCCCGCCAGTTATCAGTACCGGCCGCTCGATTATCGCCGCGACATCCAGGAAGGCTGGTGGGTCGTCAGGAAGTACAACTGCATGGGTTGCCATCAGTTCATTCCCGGCCAGCAAACTGCGCTCATGGGGATGAAGCATTATCAGGACGCCCAGGAAGAACTGCCTCCCAAGCTCCTGACCGAAGGGGCTCGGGTCGATCCCGCGTGGCTCCTGCGCTTCCTCACCAACCCGGCGCTGAACGACCAGGACACCAACCGCAACGGCGTGCGGAGCTACCTGCAAGTGCACATGCCCACTTTCTCCTTCTCTGAAAATGAGCTGGGCAAGCTGGTGCGTTTCTTCCAGGCGCTTTCGCGGCAACCTTTTCCGTATATACCGGAGCAGGTTCCGGTGCTGACGGCAAAGGAAACTGAAATGGCGCGCAGCCTGTTCAGCAGCACGGCAGCCCCCTGCCTGAAGTGCCATGCCACCGGTGATCTACAGCACGACAAGACCGCTGTCGCTCCCAATCTCCTCCTGGTGCGGGGACGCCTGAAGCCGGATTGGGTGGAGCGCTGGATCATCGATCCGCAAGCCATTAGCCCGGGCACTTCCATGCCTTCAGACCTCTTCCGGCGTGAGAATGACCACTGGGTCTTCGCCGGTCCCGTTCCGTCGTCGTTCCAGGGCTACAATAAGGACCACACCAAGCTGCTGGTGGATTACATGTTCCAGCTCACGCCCGAGGAACAAAGGCGGGTGGCAGCGGCTATGGGTCGTCCACAGGCCTCGATTCAGCCGTCGCACAGCGCCAGGCCAGGCAATAAATCGGCCGGTGGAGGCCACTAACAGCCTGTGGTAAAGGTCAGGTTCGTATCAGGCAGGTTCGTATCAGGGCATCGCTTTAGCGATGCCGTAAGTAGTGCGTTATGAATGCGCCTTTAGGCGCTGCGCCACTAATGAATACCAAAACCCGAGGAGGAGTACTCGAATGCGCACTCAGCAAATGCTGCTAGCTGTTTTCACGCTGTTGGTCGGTTCGTCACTGATGTTCGCTGGAACGGTGAGCGGCAAGGTAACCTACACCGGCACGCCTGACCGGCAAAAGGCCATCGATATGGGCAAAGAACCGTACTGCGCCAAGCAGCATGCGAAACCCGTAACTTACGAGGCGGTTGTGACCGGGCCCAAGAATGCATTGGAAAACGTGGTCGTGTACGTTTCGTCCGGGGCCCCCGATGACGGTCAGGTTCCGGCCCAGGGCGTTACCTTCGAGCAGAAGGGCTGCCAGTATGTTCCCCACATTCTGGTCATGCACACCAACCAGGAACTCAAGGTCACCAACGACGACCAGGCTACGCACAACATTCACCCACAAGCCAAAGTGAACCGCGAGTGGAA
>Ga0074046_10005098_pt1 | contig 10545 bp, 12 predicted proteins | sample BogForMeECP23OM3_FD_94441 | JGI IMG/M metagenome (GOLD analysis project Ga0074046, IMG submission 94441) | Bog forest soil microbial communities from Calvert Island, British Columbia, Canada - Bog Forest MetaG ECP23OM3 | ecosystem: Environmental > Terrestrial > Soil > Wetlands ...
GAAATCCGTGTAACACCAATTGCCTGATCGCGATGAATAACGCAAAAGGCGTGCCGAGCGATCGTTGGTTTGCGATGACTCGCCTTGACGAAAACAGAGCAAAATCGCAACTAGCGTCCAAGGCCGGCACCCACGTCTCCTCAGTCTCGAATCTGGCGATTTGGGGCAACCATTCCTCAACGCAATATCCGGACTTTTATAACGCCAAGATTGATGGCAAACCTGCAACCGAAGTGATCAAGGATGAACCGTGGTTGAAGGAGTCCTTTATCCCGATCGTGCAGCAGCGTGGCGCGGCGATCATTAAAGCGAGGGGAGCCTCTTCGGCAGCCTCCGCCGCCAACGCCGCCATCGACACAGTTTGGTCGCTGGTCCAGCCGACTCCTGCCGGTGATTGGCACAGCGTCGCAGTATCTTCGGATGGGAGCTACGGAGTCGAAAAAGGTCTGATCAGTTCATTTCCGATCCGTACTGTGGGTCAGGAGTGGGAGATTGTTCAAAAGGTGTCGTTGAATGACTTCAGCCGCGGCAAAATCGACGCAAGCGTCAACGAGCTGAAAGAAGAAAAAGCGCTGGTCGCAGAGCTTCTGGGTTAAAACACACTCTCTACTCTACAATTCCGTATGTCTCTAACGACCATTTCTAAAGTACGGGCTCGACAGGTTCTGGACTCCCGAGGGAATCCCACCGTCGAAGTCGAAGTAGAACTAGCCGGCGGCGCAGTCGGCCGTGCTATCGTTCCAAGCGGAGCGAGCACCGGAGAACACGAAGCTTGGGAACTGCGCGACGGAGACAAAGACAAGTATTTCGGCAAAGGCGTATTGAAAGCTGTAGACAACGTCAAAGACAAGATCGCCAAAGCCATTTCCGGCATGGACGCGCTCGATCAGGTTGGAATAGATAGCGCGATGTTTGCGCTCGACGGTTCCGCCAGCAAAAAGGAACTTGGCGCAAACGCGATTCTTGGAGTTTCGCTGGCGGTTGCGCACGCCGCCGCCGCCCAACTCAATCTTCCGCTGTTCCGTTATTTGGGGGGCCCGAACGCCAAAGTGTTGCCGGTCCCCATGATGAACATCATTAACGGTGGCGTCCATTCGGATGCCCCGATCGATTTCCAGGAGTTCATGATCATTCCGAAAGGAGCCCCTACCTTTTCGGAAGCGCTTCGCTATGGTGCAGAGGTCTTTCATGCACTCAAGAGCGTTCTGAAAGCGCGCGGCCTTTCCACTGCGGTTGGCGATGAAGGAGGTTTCGCCCCAAATCTCAATGGGGTTGAAGACGCGCTTGACACCGTCGGGATGGCGGTCGAGAAAGCCGGCTACAAACTCGGTGAAGACATCTTCTTCGCGCTCGATCCCGCCTCCAGCGAGTTCTATAATGCCGATGCAAACGCCTACGTGTTCAAGAAATCCAATGGCTCAAAGAAATCCGCGGATGAACTCATCGGCTTTTATCAGGAGCTTTGTTCGAAATACCCCATCATCTCGATTGAGGACGGCTGTGCGCAAAATGACTGGGCGGGCTGGAAGAAGTTGACTGCGGCACTCGGCGCGAAGATTCAGCTCGTGGGCGACGATCTGTTCGTAACCAATGTCAAATTCCTTCGCGAAGGGATCCAAGAGGGCGTCGCTAATTCGATCCTGGTTAAGGTGAACCAGATCGGCTCTCTCACTGAAACCTTGGACGCCATCGAACTTGCCAAGGAGAATCGCTACACGGCTGTAATCAGCCATCGATCGGGTGAGACCGAAGACACAACCATCGCTGACCTCGCTGTCGCAACTAACGCCGGGCAAATCAAGACTGGCTCGCTTTCGCGGACCGATCGTATCGCCAAGTACAATCAACTTCTGCGAATCGAAGAAGAACTTGGTGAGAACGCTCAGTATGGAAAGTAAAAATGCCAGCACGAAAGAAAATCATTGGCCGAACGTGACGTTAAGCGTGTCGAGGAAGTATTAAAGCGTCAAATCCAAGAGGGGTTGAAGGGAGTGAATTCGAGGCATTTCCACGACCTGGTAATCGCTTATGAAGCGCCGTAGCCGTGTCAGCTTAGGATCACCCCACGGACAAGCGCGCGCGTGAAGATTTGAGAAGAAAATCGCGCTCGGCGAGACCTCGCGTGTACACCAAGCGTGCTCTCCGGATCCGGCAGACCTGGTTTGCCAGAGGATCAATGAGTTTGACGAACTTGTCCGGGTCACGGCCGAACAAGCTGACCTGCTGGCCGTAGTTGGATTGAGTCACATAGTCCAGGAATTCCTGCTCGTCCTGATAAGCACAAACCGGCACCACCGGTCCGAACTGTTCTTTGGTGTAGAGTTCCATCCCGGGACGCACGGGATACACTACGGCGGGAAAGTAAAGCGTCTCACACGCGGTCCCCCCGCCCCGCATTCACGACGCGGGCGCCCTTGTTCACCGCGTCGTCTACGAAGGCGTGCATCGTGCCGGCCTTGTTGAATTCCGGCATCGGAGTGAGCTTCACGCCTTGATCCCAGGGTAAGCCGATCGGGAGGGCATTGACCGCTTGGCTCAGCTTTTCGAGGAAGGCGTCCACAATCGAGGCGTGAACGAACGTGAGTTTGAGACCGGTGCAACGCTGACCGTTGAAACTGAGCGCTCCGGTGACGACCTCACGCACCGCCACGTCGAGATCGGCATCCGCCATGACCAGGGCAGGGTTTTTTGCATCCCTTGAACGAAATGTACACCACGCTAATCCCGGCGCTCATCATGGGCAACACGACGGTGGTGAAGCCGTCGAAATTCGGCGTGCTGCTGCATCAGCCCTTGTTGCGCGCCTTTGCGGAAAGCTTCCCGCCTGGTGTGGTTAATTTCATTTACGGCCGGGGCGCCGAGATTACCCCGGCGCTCATGAAAAGCGGCAACGTGGACGTCCTCGCGCTCATTGGTTCAAGTCGGGCGGCCGATATCCTGAAAAGGGATCATCCCCGGCCGCACCGGCTTCGCAGCATCTTGAGCTTAGTTGAACGGCCCCATCGAAAGGCAGACCCCAAGCGGCGCACGCCGGACTTGCGCAATCACCCCGCCATCCAGGCTGAAGCGGGAGTTCGCACGATCGACTTCTTTCAGCGCCTCGACGGTCTTGTGGATGTACTGCAACGTGCGGTCAAATTCCTTGCTGCTGTCGTCAGGTTCTTGCCGATTTCCCACATGAGCAGGTTCACGACCTCCCGGCGCACCGTCAACATTTTCGCGGCGAACGTTTCCACTGCCGCGATGCGTGCTGCCACACTCATGGTCGGCCACGGGCCGCGGCCATGGTCCCAGGCACGCACGGCTGCGTTCAACCCCGCCATGGCTGCGTCCTCGTTCATCGAGGGTACCTGACCGATAATCGGCCGCCGAAGGGTTCCGTCAGCCTGGCGCAGGCAGATGGGTGAGCTCACCTCAGCTAGAGCGCCTTCCCAAGGTCGAATTTGGCCGTCGAGGAGGTAAAGTCGCTCTTCGCGGCAGGTCCCCACCCGAAACGCTGGGGGATTTCCTCCGGTGAAAGAAAACAGTGGGCGAGCGTTTCGACGGAGAGCACGTTTGAGGTTGTCATCATGCAGGATGGGTTATGGATACGGGTGCCTGGATTGCGAGATTCCTATCCACGATTATTTGATCTGCCTACGCCCATGCTTTGGCTCGGTCTAATGCCTTGCTCCAGCTCGCCCGGAGTTTTTGGCGCTCGTCGCTCCCCATCTTTGGTTCGAACGTGCGGTCGGAACCCCAATTGGAGGCTATCTCGTCCGTCGACTTGAAATAATCCACCGCCAGCCCGGCCAGATACGCTGCACCCATGGCTGTGGTTTCTTTATTGCTTGCACGGACAACCGGTACGCCCAGCAAATCCGCCTGGAACTGCATGAGAAGGTTGTTAGCACTGGCGCCGCCATCCGCTCGCAGTCCTGCCAGTTTAATGCCGGAATCAGCCTCCATCGCGGTGAGAACGTCGGTAACCTGGAAAGCGATACCTTCCAAAGCCGCGCGGGCGATATGTGCCGCGGTGCTGCCACGCGTGAGTCCGACGATCGTACCTCGAGCGTACGCATCCCAGTGCGGAGCGCCCAGGCCGACGAACGCCGGAACCAGATACACCCCTCCGTTGTCTTCGACCTTGGCGGCCAGAGCTTCGGATTCCGGGGCGGCCCGGATGATACCGAGACCATCACGTAACCACTGCACAACCGCTCCCGCGATAAAAACGCTTCCTTCGAGCGCGTATTCGGTCGTATTGTTCCTTCGCCACGCGATGGTGGTGAGGAGATTGTTTTTCGAGGGGACGGGTTCCGTGCCTGTGTTCATCAACATGAAACATCCGGTCCCGTAAGTGTTCTTCACCATCCCGGGCTTGGTGCACATCTGGCCGAACAGAGCGGCCTGCTGGTCGCCGGCAATGCCGGCGATGGGGAGCCCCCCCAGAGTGGCCACCGAGATTTCTCCGTATACTTCACTAGAACTCTTGGCCTCCGGCACCATCGAGCGCGGTACATGCAGCGCGCTTAGCAGTTCGTCGTCCCAGTCCCGAGTGTGAATGTTGAAGAGCATCGTGCGCGACGCATTGGTCTCATCGGTCACATGCACCCGGCCTTTGGTCAGTTCCCAGATCAGCCAGGAATCGACTGTTCCAAATGCAAGTTCGCCGCGCTCGGCCTTTTCGCGCGCACCAGGCACGTTGTCGAGAATCCAGCGCACCTTGGTTCCCGAAAAGTAAGCGTCGATAATCAGTCCTGTTTTGCTCTGGATCATCGGCGCCAGGCCGTCCGCTCGCATCTGATCGCAGATCGGAGCGGTCCGGCGGTCCTGCCACACAATCGCGTTGAAAACGGGTTCGCCTGTCTTTCGGTCCCAAACAATCGTGGTCTCGCGCTGATTCGTTATTCCGATGGCGGCAATATCGTTGTGGCTGACGGCGGCACGGCCGAGCGCGTCTGCCGCGACAGCAATTTGGCTTGCCCATATTTCTTTCGGGTCGTGTTCGACCCAGCCGGGCTGCGGAAAAAACTGAGTAAACTCCATTTGAGCAACGGAGATAATTTTACCAGAGTGATCGATCACCAGGCATCGAGAGCTAGTCGTACCCTGGTCCAAAGTGAGTAGGTATTTCATATAATTTCCTGAGATGAGGTTGCATTAGTGAGGGGGCGGCACGCTCCCGAAAGTGGCGGAATAAACAAGTGCGCCGATAATGCCACCGATGATTGGTCCGACGACGGGGATCCAGCCGTAGGCAAAATCGGAGTTGCGTTTGCCCGGAATTGGCAATATTGCATGCGCAATACGAGGTCCGAGGTCACGCGCCGGATTAATAGCGTAGCCTGTAGGGCCGCCTAGTGACAAACCGATTGCCCAAACCAGGCATGTGACAACCCAAGGTCCGAACGTACTTCCGACAGCAGCGGGTGTGTCTTTTGGGCCGGCGAAATAGGTCATCGAAAGAATACCGAAAAGCAGAGTAAATGTCCCGATAATCTCGGTAACCAGGTTTGCCGGGTAATCACGAATGGCGGGACCGGTGCAGAAAACGCCCAGCTTCAAGTCGGCATTTTCTGTTACCTCGAAATGTCTCCTGTAAGCGAGCCAGACAATCACGGCGCCCAAGAACGCGCCGATAAATTGCGCAATGATGCATGGCGCCACGCTAGCCCACGGGAATTTACCAGCAAGTGCCAGGCTGATCGTCACAGCCGGGTTAAGGTGAGCACCGCTAATCGGCCCAGACGCATAGACGGCCACGGCGATAGCCATGCCCCAACCGGTCGCGATCACCATCCAGCCCGAATTCTGTCCCTTTGTTTTGTTTAAGACGACGTTGGCAACAACGCCGTCTCCGAAAATGATGAGCAACATCGTGCCGATGAATGGATTATTCATGAGTCGCAGCCACGTTATCCCAAATGTCAATTTTTGATTATTTAGTTAATTGAATTGGCAACAAAATGCGCTAGCGCCATGCATCGATGATTTCCAAAGCATCTATTTGGTAAGTTAAGTGGATGTCATCGATAAGGTTGAGATTAGCGCCGTTATTCCAACGTTTTATATTTCAGCGTACTTTCCTAGCGGCTCTGCCCTCGGGAAAGTGAAAGATCTTCAGTACTTCACTGAGAGTTCTTCAGCTACCCATGGCGATAGTAACCTTGAAAATAAGCACCTTCCTACACCCAACGAGAGAGAGAATCGATCCGTGCGACGACTGAAATTGTTGAAACACGCGCTCTGCAGTCGCCCCACGAGCGGCGGCAAGGTTTGGTTTTCCTTCGATTGCATCCGTCTGAATATTTCAACACCGCCACACCAGGAACAAGCAAGAGAACAGCTGCGACCGTGGCAGTTTCAGGATGTAAACTCCCTAAAATCCGGGCACCTAAGCCCGCTAAAAATGCGGAGCAAAAACTTACTATACCTGAAGTAACGAAAATATTTTGCTTTCGCACGACCAAGGCATGACGTATCCGCTGCCCGCTGGCCGACCCAACTACTACAGGAACGAAAGCGGGCCAATCGACTCCGAATAGCCGTCCGAACGCGCCGCAGGCCAAGCCCGTGCAAAGACAAACCAGCCATAAGGGATATGATCGGATCGTAAAGCCAGAAGTACGAAACTCGCTGAGAAGACCGCAAGCGCTCTTCACTTCTCTTCTCAGTCCGGCTGGCTTGCATGCGGAATGCTCTGCAAATTCGTTGAACGAATGCCTTGCGTTTTGCTCGGAGTAAATATCGCACTTCGTTCCGTCGCAGAATTTCGCCGATGAGTTAATCACTAAGAGTGTGGATTCGAGTATCCGAGCGCCCGCTAATTCTTGCCGAAACGAAGTCAGGATCTGCGACCATAATGCTCCTTTCTATTTCAACGGGATCCTACAACCAACACGTAGAGAACGTTCATTCGCTTTGTCGTCTTGAGACGATTCACAACTTTAACGGTCTACCACAGTTTTCGTTGAGCGCCTTCCGTCGGCGGCACTCAAGTCAGGAGAGCACACCTCATCGACGACGGCTTTACTTTCGCCAAACAGCGGCTCTTCGCTTTGGGCGATGGCGAGCGGACAGTTTCGATTCTCCACTCTGTAGTGAATCAGCCTCACGACGGGGCCGCGCGTCGGACCAACGTGACCGGCTCCGACTTTCAGAGGACATCGCGGTGCGCCGAAGCACAGCGTAGGCGGGCGCAGGCAATTGCACCACCTCTGCTGACCCAACATTTGCGGGCGTAAACCCTTTTCAAATTCTACCATCCGCAGGTGCGAACTACCGTTACGTCCAGGCATGAATAGAAAACAGGGAACAAATCCGAATGCGCGCAACCCGATGCGCCGGAATCGAATTCTTTGAGGCCGCGGAACTTTCGCAAGAATTAATTGACCAGACCCGTGGGAAACTCTCTCATCTCGGAGAGCAGTTCCGCATGAATCTGCGGTTCATCTGCAAAACCGAGGACGATGAAAAAACGTAGCAAAGACTACGAAAAAAAGGCGAGGCGGATGGCGACGCCGACCCGGATGCGTTTGGTCGATCTCAATCTGTTCCTGGTCTTTGACGCTCTGATGCAACATCGAAGCGTACGGAAGACGAGCCAACTACTGATGGTAACTCCGTCGGCTGTGAGTCATGCCTTGGACCGCCTCCGCGACGCAATTGGCGACCCGCTTTTCACGCCTAGTAGGTACGGCATGGAACCAACTCAACGCGCGCTCGAGCTTGCGTCGGCCATTCGAAAAGGGTTGGAAAACTTCGAAGAGGCTTTCTCGGCAATACCCTTTGTACCGTCGGAGGCTGTCCGGACTTTTCGCCTCGCCGCGAGCGATAATACTTCCGTGCTGGTCCTCCCGCAGCTTGTCAAACGGCTGGCTAAGAGTGCACCGTATTTTGATCTCAGAATATTTCCATTGGGCCGGCTCGATGTTGTAGGCCAGCTTGAGATGCAACAGGTCGATCTGGCGATCGGCTGGTTTGGGGCACTGCCTCGGGGCATGCGTCGCAGGGCCCTTTTTCAGGAGCAGGAAGCGTTTGTCGTACGCGTTGGCCATCCGCTGACTCAATGCGGGCTAACCAAAGAAAGACTGTTCGAATTTGCGCACGTGGTCGTAGAGCTGACTGGAACGGAGCAGCACGCGGCTGACGGCTTTTTCTACGAAAAGGGAGTAGCGCGTCGAGTCTGGATAGAGCGAGCTTTGCTTGAACTTCAAGACGAAAAGATTGATCTGGTCGGCCGCGCCGCGGTTTGCGTGCCGCACTTTGCCGCTGTCCCCCATCTGCTCGAAGCCACCGACATGATCGCGACGCTTCCGCGCCGGCTTGCCCTTCGGGCAGTGAAGAACTTTCCGCTCGTAATGTTGGACCCGCCCTACACACCGCTTTCAGTAGACGTTGAAGTAGTCTGGCAAGAAAGCGCCGAGCGAGATCAAGCTCTCCAATGGCTGTTGAATGAATTGACTGAGTCGATCAGGGATATCGATCGGCTCTAGATAAGCGTAGCTAGCCAAGCTAGTTTTCGAAGGCCGACCGCTACGGAACCTTGATGCATCAGACTGGCAAGCTGTAAAATTCTAGACTCTTGCAGGTCTCCTAATTTCGTGAAGCGTGACACTTGGCGAGGAAATCGATTTAATGTTCCGTCTGTCCATCGGAGGTTTGTTGGACCGAATACACGACTAAATCCGCTCCCAAATACCGCGCGTAGTGGCGATCAAACGCCTAGTCCGCGCGAGTCAGCATTTTCGCTCCTTCTGGGGAGCTCGGCGCACGATCGCCGGCTATGAAGCGATTCACATGATCCGCAAAGGCAGGCGTGCTGGAGTGCGGCGAGTGCGAAGGTGGGTCTACTGCACCACTTCATTCTCGGTCTGTTCGCTGCGAGGAGCTAAATTTCCGATCATCTACCTCGACCTTTGGCTCGGCTATAAAGTTGCAACACATCCCTCACCACGACCCAATTCCACGGTCTTGCTGACGCATCCTACAGTCTTGCCAAGCCATGGCTCGTGGTGCTGCGAACGGACTGAGTGAAGCTGAGCGTGATGCCGGTCCAAACTGTGCTGGGTCTGTCGGCCGCTTCAGCTTGTAATACAAGATTTGGCGGTCTGGTCGAAGGGTTTGAAAAAGCCTACTAGATGCGGGCGCTCGGGCCGTTCAACACGTTGCGGAAGTGATGAAGATTCAGGTGCAACTCGGTTCGGACGTTCTAGATTATCTAGCGGAGCCCGATTTGGGATAGACGAGCTTGCCGAGGTTACGTGGGGCGAATTGGGCGGTTGGTAGCCAACCGAATTCCGCGAACCGCAGAAAAATCAACCCCAAGACGGGCTGGGAATATTGTTGTGAGGTCAGAGACCCGAGTTGGCTCGGAGCTGATCCGCCGCAGCCCAAAGCCGCTTTTCTAAAGTCTCGGAAGCTTGGCCCTTTTCGGAAGGAGCAACCCAAATCATGGCAGTAGCATTAATGTTTGGTACCGAGGGGGCCATCCATTCTCGAGTTCGATAAATTCAGCTGATCAAGTTTACCTACGCATCGGCTTTGCGTTTCAGTTCAAGGGTTATCTTAACCGGCGAACTATTTCTAAGGACCTTGCCTCCCTCAATGTCAAATCGAGTACCGCGCGGTTCAGTGTAAGACAAGACTTCCAAGTCTCTCGTTGAATCGTAAGCGGTCGAGAAGTCTGTGACCAAATCAGCTACGAGAAATGGGTGTTCGCCGACGATTACCCTGTTTTTCTCCTCAATTACCATCAGTCCCGTCTTTACTTTCGAATTCATCCAATCGGTTCTCTCCGCAACCGCTCTCGTCGGACAGTTGTAATATAGGCTGTATAAGTACTCCTTGACCTTATCTGCACTCCATCGCCACGGAAGAACCTGGAAAAACTCTTGCAAGCCGGAGGATTCACCCGTCAGCCGCCATCGAACTACCCAACAATGCCCAGTCTCTTCTTTTTCGCTCATAACAATTGCGATTCAGATTAAGCGCGTCCGCGTTTCGGCACTGCTATGGGACCTTGAAGGCGCATCATAGCTGTCACGGGTAACGGTGCTGCTTTCATCTCTTCTTGGTCAAAGGTTTACAATTTCATTTTTACATTACGCGGATCCAAGATCCTTTTACTCATCCTATCTTGTCTTTTATAGCTCCTGCCTTGCAGAAACCTTCTCCCGCTCTTAATGCGACTGTTGCGGCTCAACGTCTGGTCGGCCAAGATTTACAAGATGACAGAGATTGGCATGGTGAATGGCTGGACCGCATTTATCAAGAGATTGGTCTAAGCATATTAGCTGATATCAGTCAGCACGTGATGCAAGTGAAGGTTCATCTCATTTCGTTCCGAGAGCGCAGTCCAGATAGCGCGCAGGGCGCATTGATCCGCGCCGCTTTGATGATTTGGTTGAACAAATCACCGGCCAGCCGGACGAGGCCCACGTCATCGTGGACACAGGCTCCAGCGCATTCGTGCCCCTCCTCCATTACATGCTGAGTAATGAGGTGCAGGCAATACTCTCCCAAGGCGGTCATCAACTGGTGGTCCACACCATTGTTACCGGA
>Ga0074046_10005099_pt1 | contig 10543 bp, 10 predicted proteins | sample BogForMeECP23OM3_FD_94441 | JGI IMG/M metagenome (GOLD analysis project Ga0074046, IMG submission 94441) | Bog forest soil microbial communities from Calvert Island, British Columbia, Canada - Bog Forest MetaG ECP23OM3 | ecosystem: Environmental > Terrestrial > Soil > Wetlands ...
GATCTTTCGAAAAAAGCTGGAGTCGGGTTTTAATGCGAGTCGCGGCATTCGTATGTAAGTTTATGCTCCCATTGCTCTTGGCGCAACCGTAGCAATAGAAAACGGCTCGTGCCATCATTTCGACATTGGACGCTTACCTAGGTGATGAAACGCGATCATCACGCACTTCGCGGGAATGTCTGAGCGGGCTTCGAGCGATCACGAGACTGCGCTCGCGAAGCTTTTCCAGAAGCTTGAGTTTCTCGGAAAATGAAAAGGCTCGGAGCTGCCGGCGCGTGGCGCGTTTGCTTTCCAAAACTTTGCGCATCCAATCGCTCATGGATTACCTCGCCCCGATGGATCGGGGCCTCGAAGGAATTTAACTCCAAATTGCTCCCATTTCTCAAGCAGTCCATGCCTCTTGAGGATTGAGTCGAGCTTGTCCGCGTCCAGAACTCCCGCTTCAACGAATTGCAGGATGCGAGCGAAATCTTTCGCGCGGGCTGTTTTAAGGGCCATGGCGACCAGATGCTCGGCGGTGATCACCCAGGTGCGGACTCCTTCCACTTCGGTTTCGACGGCCTGCTGGAGCGCTTCCTCGTCCAGAGCGTCGCCGGGAGGAAGAAACTGCACCGGCCATCCTTCGATGACCAGGTATTCCTTCTCGGTTTTGTAGCCGCGCGAAGTTAGGTAGTCGTAGATCGGCGTCAGCGTGAGCAAGGGGCTTCCTTGGGGGTTCTTCAGCGAAACAAAAATATCAATATCAAGAGTCGCCGAGGGCTCGAGATAGAAGGTCGCTCCCACCGCGCCGCCGATGGCGTATTTGCCAATACGCCCCTCTGCTTGCATCCGATTGATGATTTCAAGGGTGGCTTTCATCGTGAAGCCTGACGAGCGAGAATCGTATTCCTCGCATCCCACGGGTCGGAAATCTCGATAAACTCCCAGCGCCCGAACCCGGACTTTCCCTTTCAGCTTCCAACTGTTGACCGTCGACTGTCAACCGTTAACTGAGGTCGTGACTGGCCGTGGACCCGCCACGGCGAGAGGTCTTATTGCCTGGGAATAGGTCCCTTCTGGCGATGCATAGAATGTCATGAGCGCAGACGGGCAGGCCAGGATTGGGGCGCATACATGGAACGCGACGTTTGCACCCGCAGCTATGGCCGACTAAGCGTGGCAATCTCCAGCAGGCGCATGAGGAGGCTGGCCAGGGCCAGGTATTCGTGCGCGCGGCTTGGGTCGCTGAAAAGGGTGTTGCTGTGGGCCTTTGAGTTCCTCAGGGCAACGACTCCCTTGAAGAGGAACATGATGCCTTTCTGCTCGTCGCGCTCGGGGTCGCTGTGGAGGGTGTTGAACTGGACGACTGGAGTTCGGTTGTCGCATCCGAACGCTTGGTTCATCAACGGGTCGCCGTCTAAACCCAGACTGGGACCTTTACCAACTTTGCCTCGGAGTACTTGACACTCCATGGGCGGGCGAATAGGTCTCTTGAACCAGACGCCGCCATGCTCGGAGATTTCAAGGAGTTCCTGACCCAAGAGCGAGTTCGGACGCCTGAGGGATACTGGGACAAAGACCAGGATTACCTGAGGCTAAGAATCAAGGTCGAACTGCTCAATCTGGTTTCCGGCCTTTCCACCGGTGAGGAAGTGGAAACGAAAGGTGACCCACAGGTCCAGAAGGCCGCAAGCCTTTTCTCCCAAATTCCGAGAATTCTGAAAGGAGTTGGGAAAGAACGGTGAATTGCCGGCAAGGTTGAAGAATTGCTGGCCGACGTTCATGGCGGGGTGGCTAGTACCAAATTCATAAACGACCCACAGCCCTTTCGGTGTAGAATAAGAGCCAGTTTCTTTCCGGGGTGGTTATGTCTGACGCCTTGGCAGCGAATGCTCTGCCCATCGGCCTCTTTCGATTCACGATTGTTCCCGTGCAGTCGCTGCAAGTGCCCGCTGTCAACAAAGGCAATATGCTTCGGGGCGGGTTCGGGCATGCCTTTCGGCGTTTGTGTTGCATCCCTCAATGCCGAGACACCAAGACTTGCCCGTTAGCGGCTTCGTGCCCTTACAAGATTCTTTTTGAGCCTTCGCCGCCGCCCGGTGCTGCTAGGCTGTCCAAGAACCAGGACACCCCCCGGCCATTTGTTTTTCGACCACCCTTGAACTCTCGCACCACTTACAGGCCGGGTGAAGCCTTCGACTTTTCTCTAACGCTGCTGGGAAAGGCTGTGGACTACTTGCCATATTTTGTGCTGGCTTTCCGCGAGCTCGCTCGCGAAGGGATCGGCCTCAATCGCGCCCCCTGCGAGCTTGAACGGGTGGAAGCGCTCACGCCCGACAATGCCGGCTTCGAAGCCGCGCCTGCAAGCTCGAGCAAGGCCCAGGTGATTTACAGCCGGGAAGAGGACCTCTTCCGACAACCCCCGCCGTTCACGCTCGCAGACTGGGTTCGGCCACGCCTGCTTCAATGGACAAACGCCAATCGCCGTATTACAATTTCCTTTCTCACGCCCACCTATCTCAAGTTTAAGGAGCAGGCCGTGCTCAAGCCGGACTTTCACCACGTCTTCAAGCGCGTGCGCGACCGGCTCAACGCCCTGTGTACGTTTTTCGGTCCCGGACCTATTGACGCGGACTTCAAGGGACTCGGCGAAGCGGCTGAAAAAGTTCAAACAGTAAAGTGCGATGTTCATTGGGTCGACCGCTACCGCACATCGTCCCGCACCCACCAGCGCCATGAAATTTCGGGATTCGTGGGCGAATGTACCTACGACCTGTCACCTGTTCGCTGTGACCTGTCCCCTGCTCTTGTAACGTGGATTCTATGCGGCGAACTCCTCCACGTCGGCCGCCACACCGCGTGGGGAAACGGGTGGTATAAGACTGGGAGCGAGAGGACTTAGAAGGCTTGTGGGGCGGTTAAATTACACAACTCTTAGGGCTTGACAGGGTGAACATATTACGGGATACTTGATCGACCTTGGCAAGGTCGCCCCAAGGGCTCCCGACCTGTCCGGCCCTTGGGGCCCCCGATAAAGAGGGGACTGAAACCAAGAGTTGTGGAATTGAAGTAAAGTTTTTTCCCCGATGAAGAGGGGACTGAAACTCAACCCGCAATTGATTTTGGGGTTGTAACGGAGGACCAATCCAGGAAATGCTGCCAATGTTCGATAGGGAGAGCTATCAGGAGTTCTTCGCAAGGCTGACGGGAAAGCCAGCCTATCGCTACCAGGAAGAGGTAGCGAAAGAGTTGTATGAAGGAAAATCCGTTGTGCTACGCGCGCCTACAGGCTCAGGTAAGACGTGGGCCACGCTGGCGCCGTTCCTTTATGGCTACGTGACCGGGCACCCCGGTAGGGCTGTGGATCGCCTCATTTATGCCCTGCCGTTGCGCTCGCTTGCAAGCAGCCTCTACCGAAGCACAACAGAGAAGGTTAAGGAACTCATGGAGCCGGCCATGAGCATCTCAAACTCTGCTCGCAATAGGCGCTATCAGCTAACTGACCCGTTCTATATCACGCTTCAAATGGGCGGGCAGCAGGATGACCCTTTCTTCGAAGGAAACCTGATCTTCACGACGATTGACCAGCTTCTGTCATCGTATCTGTTCGCTCCACTCTCGCTTCCGGAGCGTGTCGGGAATATCGGGGCTGGAGCGTTGATTGGTAGCCTGGTCGTTTTCGATGAGCTTCATTTGCTTGATCCAGTGCGATCCCTCGCCACAGCCATCGAAATGCTGGATCGGCTTGACCACCTCACCCAGTTTGTGCTGATGACGGCGACGTTACCCGATTCGGTTCTTGACTGGCTGAAGCAAAAGCTCGGTGCTAGGAGTATGACGCTCCCCTCCGAGGAGGTTCTTGCGCTGCCCAGCCACGCCACAAAAGAGCGGAGTTTCTTATGGGTGCCACGTCCGTTGACATCTGATGATGTCGTGGATAGCCATAAAGAACGGACCATCGCAATTGTAAATTCTGTTCGACGCGCCCAGTCGCTGTTTCGCGAAGTGCGCCAGAGGGTAAAAGCAATTTCCCCAGCTCCAGATGTGCTGCTCCTGCATTCCCGATTTTTTCCTGAAGACCGTCGATATTGGGAGTCAGGACTAGAAAGATACTTTGGTCCCAAGGCATCGAGGTCAAATGCCATTTTGATCACCACGCAGGTAGTTGAGGCAGGGATCGACATCTCCGCCGACGTGCTGATGACAGAATTGGCGCCCCTGAACAGCCTTATCCAGCGCGCCGGTCGCGTGGCCCGTTACGAACATCCCCGCAACGTGGGCCGGTTCCTCGTTTTTGAACTGCCAACCAACGACAAGGGCCAGTTCATGTTGGGACCCTACAGAGATCAGGGAGAAGTTATCGATGGTACGCGGCGCGTTCTCGCCCGGCCGAATGGGCCGTCTTCGCTGGACTACCTCAAAGAACTAGAGTGGCTCAATGAGGTCCATGGCGGTTCGGACCTTGCCGCCCTTTCACACCTCGAATCGCTGCACTCACATCGTAAGCAGGTCCTGCGCGCAATGGATGGGCTGGATGAGAGCGCATGTTCGCGCCTGATCCGCGACATCAGTTCGGTGAGCGTCATTCTAACGGATAATCCAGAATCTGTATCCTTCGCCGGTCGCCATTGGCCGCAGTTGCTAAGCGTTTCCCGGATGAGTCTCTTTCAGCTTTGGGAAGCGTGCGCGGCAGTACGAGATCCCGGATGGGTCCTCAAGGTTCCCGACGCCGTTCAAGCGGATCAGTCCGGTGGATTGGCCATCACGTGGAAAAAATGCACAAGTCGCGCACAGGCCGCCTGGCTGCTTGCGATTCACCCGGCGTACGCGAGTTATTCGAACAGAGCCGGATTGGAGCTGGGGCAAGTGTGCGAGTCCGTTCCTGCGGTGCTCTACACTCAGTCATCACTGCTGCCGCGTCATTCCTATGAAAAGGAGTCCTTCGTCACCCATGCACGTCGTGTCGTAAATCAGGCGCACCGCGTGGTCACGCATCACGCCGCCATGATGCAGGCGCTTGCTAGTTGTTATCCTGGGGTGCGTCTCCTCGACGTCCTTGACCTGGTTTGCATAATGCACGATGCCGGCAAGCTGCAGGTTGACTGGCAAGCCAAAGCACAAGGATGGCAGCGATACCGCGATTCCAGGACTGGCCTTAAAAACAATGCTTCGGAACCCCTCGCGCACACCACCTATGATCCTGAGCGCGATAAGGGTGATCCGCGACTACCGCATCTTCCGCCCCACGCCCCGTGTGGCGCCTTCTCCTTGCTTGGTTATTTGGGCGAACGCTTTTCGACCGAAATCGCCTTGACGATCTGCACCGCTATTTCACGACACCACGGCGCGCACACTAAATGGTTGGGGGAATACGAACTAATACCCGAAGCAGCAAGCTTGCTCCAGGAGTGCCTTCCTGCGAGCGCGCCACGGCCGTTGTCTGTCATTTCCAGGGCAAAAAGGATTGACACTGAACGCTTCCATGAAGATTATTTGCTTCACTTTTCCAAAGACCAGAGATGCTGGCCCTTGTATGTGAGTCTCGTTCGGCTACTCCGGCTGGCTGATCAAGGCAGTTTTCAGGAGTAAATATGAACCTGTCTATCCCAAAGAGAACTGGCACCTATGCAGATACACTCCAAGCAATCGGTCTCGCGGACTTGGTGCATGCACTCTGCAGTGAAGAGCCGCTGATTGTGGACCTAGGATCGGAGTTCCAGGTTTCTGTAAAGGGATGGAACCCGGAAAGCTGGGGCGCTCCTGATCCGGGCTATCCGTATATATGGGATTCCAAGAAGGAGCCAAAGCCGCCTGCTGGTCAGATTCTTGATTATCGCCGGGAGGTTGAGAAGCGTGATGCTGCACGTGAAGCCGCGAAAGCAAATGCGAAGGCCCGTAAGCACATCAAGGACAAGCTGCAAGAGCAGGGGGTAGAGGCGCCAGAAGATCCTAAACCGGAACTCGCGTTGGCAACCATATTGGCATCCATGCGAAAGGGTTGGGAAGGGGACCGGCAACTCTACCGCTGGCTGACAGAGAATCGGCCGAGAGCGCTGCTTTGGACGAAGCACAGGCTTGGCTTGGACGGCTCAGGGCTACAGGACCCCAAGTGGAGTAACACCCAATTCCTGAACCCCATCACGGGAAAGGGGGTCCATTCTCCAAAAACAGTTGCACGCGCCGCGAACGCCATCAACGCCGCGCTGACCGACCCTTTTGAGGATTGGCTGAGATTGCGAGCGGTTTTTGCCGCAATGCTTGCCTACAGGGACGGTGATGATTTTAAACTGTTCGTTCTAGAACCGGCGCAGGCTTCCCCAAGCATGCTCGCGGAAATCGCGGCCCGCCTTCGTAAGATGAATCTTTGGGGAGGCGTAAAGCTCGATATAAATGCCGTGCTCCGTTGTACTGTAGAGATGATCCGTCATTCCGACATTATGGGTAATGGCCCCGTTCATTTGAAAGGCCACATTCCCCGCGACATTATCCAGGGTTTGCGGCAGGCTTATTTTAAGAGCCTTGGCACGGCAGCCGCCTTGATGGGTGACACGCTGTTTCCCCTCCCTGATTGGTTTCCAATCAATACGCGAGAAGAAGCAGGAGAGATGCTTGAGATCATCAGCGAGTTTATCGGTTCTGGCGATGACTCTGGGTGCTTAGGAACGTTAAACGAAAAATATTCCGACGAATGCTCGACGCTGCAGCAATTTCGGAGTTGGTTGACCACAGGAAATCTGTTGGACCTGTTGTCATTTCATGCCGGGTTCGCTGTCCATCTGATGCGAAAACGGGCTATGCAAGAATGGAATCGTCCATTTTCAACCGAAAGGCTCACAATCCTTCTCACAAAGAGGTATGCCATGAATGAGATCGTTTCGAATGCGGGATTCATTAGCATTGCCCACGCTATCCGCAATGCTACCATCTACTCCACGGGCGATAATGCCCCTGTCAAGATCAATACTCGATTTGGGTTGGCGCAAGAATGGAAACAGAAGCTGCGTGCCGGCAAGGAGGAATTCTTTGCCGCCGTCGCAGATTTTGTCCAGCAATACAATTGGGAGGTTATTGACGGCTTTGAGAGGACCAAGCGTTTCAAACGTAAGTATCACGTGGTCGCAACCAAGGATTTAGACGAACTTTCCGGACTGATCCAATCGCATTCTGCAGAAACCGTCGGCTTGCTGCTGCTGGCATACGGTTACGCGCAGGCTCCAAAGACGGAAGTCAAAGTACCCGCGGAAGGAGAAAACGCATGAAAATCAAATCACTGTCGATTTCTGGCTTGCTCACTCTCGAAATGCATGCCCTCAACAACGAGGGTGCCGAAGGGAACACCATGATGACGCGGATGGTTGACATCGTTGACGCTTCGGGTCAAAAGCATACGGTGAACGCCATATCGGGCGATATGTTTAAGCACATTCAAACGGGACACCTCATCGAAGAGGCCCTCGAATCCGGCCTGCCGCTTTGCGCGGGATGCAAGACATTCGATGCCAACCGTATTTGCGGCGACGAAAGCTTTGTCAAGAATCCAGAATTCAAGAAAGAGACGCTAGACAGTGCAATACTGTCCGCAGCCTTAAAGAAGTGCGTAGTCGACGACCTCCAAGGAATCCTGATCACCTCTGAAATAGGGAAGAAGCGCTCCATCGCGCGAAAATCATGTGTTGAGTTCGGTTGGGTCGTGGGAACACCGGGTAAAGTCAGCACCGAATCCTACTTTCATGCGAAGTATGTTCCTGAAGGTCGCGGAAAGGGATCGGAGTCATCCGAAAACTTGGGCCAGAATATCTTTCACCGTCCAGCTTCATCAGGGCAGTACGCAGTGGTAGTTGGGATTGATCTCTTTCGTGTTTCGCGTAATGACATTACGTTGGAAATCGTTGGTGGCGAGAAAGAAGTCGAGCACCGCCAAGCTGCCTTGATCCGAAGCGTGATGAGTGCCTTTGTGAAGCCCACAGGTGCCCATCGCAATACCCAGAGTCCGCACATTGTCGATTTTCAGGGAGTTGTTTCCACTTCCACCTCTTCCCTTCCCGCCCCAGCCGTTAGTGCGTTAAACGCTGAGTATCTAGAGCAAATCAGGCGGCTGAAGAGTGTCCTTAACCAAATGCAACCGGAGACTATTGAAGTGCGTGAATTTCAAAGCCTGTCGGGCTTTGCCGAGACCATAGCCTTTATTTTGGGGCCGGCGGTGGCCCGAGCACAGGCGTAGGAGGTGTGGCGTGAATGAGGTATTGGCACCAGACCCCTGGCTTATTGCACGGTTTGCGCCCGTTTCAATGTTCAGCCTACGTTCGACCTATGCCACTAGCAAGGGCGGTAAGACCCTGCTCGTCCCAACTCCTTATGCGGTCAAGTTAGCCTTGATCGACGCTTGCTTTCGGATGCATTCCGGCTCTGCGGCGGAGGCAGAGGCCCGCCGTATTTTCGATCTCATTAAGGCACAGCCTGTTCGCGTACGGCCTCCAGCGGAGTGCGTCGTCCAGAACACATTCCTGCGCGTGCTCCAGCCTGCACGTGACTCTGGTGGTGAGGAGGCTGCTGCAGGTCCTTTCGCCAGAACAATCGCATATCGTGAACTGGTCTTTTTTAGCGGGCACATGGACATTGCACTGGGACTTCGCGCCGAGGCCAGTCCCGAATTCGCAGAACTCGCGAACGTATTCGCGCATGTCAATTACTTCGGTAAGCGTGGTTCCTTTTGGCAATTCCTCGGGTCGAGTCCGCATTTGGGCGTCTTACCTGCTGGATTCTCGTTGATTGCGAGCGAACTCGTGCAGTATCCCTTCGATACTGTTGGGCGCTATCGTGTGACGGAGTATCTTGACGAATTCGGCCCCAAACTGTGTGCAGCTAAGGACGGCTTTGAAAGGATAAGTACCTACCACGATGGCGAGATCAAGTTGACCGAACACCGCATCCTCCAAGCGACCTTGTTACCCTATGAGCGGAAAACCGCAGGGCGGCACTCTACGTACTATCGTCGCACCGTTCCGGAGGCCCCAGATGCTCACTGACACTGCCGTTGTTGCGCCAAATTCCAGTTCCCCGATCGCGGTCGGTCAATACAACCTTTTCACCGGCGAGTTGGACCTGGCGCCGGGGCCGCGCGAGCCGGAGCCGCAACCGGAGGAGCGGTGGCTATTCGATCCGGACTTCGGGCTGGTGCTGCCGGAGGATCGCGCGGGGAAGGAGATCCTGATTGAGGAAGGGGTCGCGCTGAGCTTCCCGGCGGAGGTTACAGGGCATAGGTTACAGGGGACAGGTTACAGGGGACAGGGAACAGGTTATAGGGGACAGGGAACAGGAACACGTTTGGTTTTTGGTCGCAAGCCGTTTGTTCCGGACAAACCTCACGTCGCGAAGACAGAAGACTTGGCGCAGGTGATTCTCTCCGGTTATGGCATCTACCTCGGCAAGAAGAGCGAGCGACTACAGATCAAGGTTTCCGGCAAGGTGGCGAAGGGCGCGGACGGCTCCGCTTACGAGTTCCCTTTCTTCCGCCTCAGTGAGGTTGTAATTGCCTCGCGCGGTGTTTCTTTCTCCTCGGACCTCCTCGAAGAATTCTGCCAGCGCGGTATCCGGCTGAGCTTCTTGGATTATGCAGGGCGGCCTTACGCCATGCTCAGCTCGCCCACGCTGGCGGCCACGGTGGAGTCCCGGCGCGAGCAGTTGAAGGCTTTCGATGACGCCCGAGGACTGGAATTCGCGCGCGCCGTCGTGCGCGGCAAGATTCGGAACCAGCGGCACCTTTTGCTCTATTGCGGCAAGTACCTGAAACAAGCAAACCCCGAACGCTTCGAGGCGCTGGCTGGCCTCGCCAAGCAGTTGCGCCAATTGGAACTCCAGGCGAGGAAGGTAGGGAGTAGGGGACAGGGGACAGGGAATAGGTTACAGGTTACAGGTGACAGGGAACCGACTGTTCCCTATAACCTGTCCCCTGTAACCTCCCTTCAGGCGACAGGGGACAGGGAACCGACCGTTCCCTATAACCTGTTCCCTGTAACCTGTAACCTACTCCACGCCAAGCGCCAGGAGTTGCTTGGATTTGAAGGCGTGGCCGGACGGCTCTACTGGCAAGGCTTCAAAATGATCGTCGAGGACAAAGCCGAGTTCATGGGCCGCGTCCACCGAGGCGCGGACGACCCGTTGAACGCGTTGCTGAATTATGGTTACGGGATTCTCTATGCACAGGTTTGGGGCGCCGTGGCGAACGCCGGCCTTGAACCCTTCGCAGGTTTTCTCCACGTCGATCGGCCCGGAAAACCCTCCCTGATTCTTGACCTCGTGGAAGAATTCCGCCAGCCGGTCGTGGATCGCACGGTCATTGCATTCGTCAACCTCGGCCAAAAGGTGGAAATGAAAGAGGGTCTGCTCGACGAGGACTCACGGAAGGCCATCGCCGAGAAGGTCCTGGAGCGGCTTGCCAGCGCTGAGCCCTATCGAGGCCAGCAATATCAAGTCCGCTCCATCATTCAGATGCAGGCGCGCGCACTGGTCAGCTTCCTGCGCGGAAAGGGACCGTACCGGCCGTTCAGTTTTCACTGGTGAGGAA
>Ga0074046_10005100_pt1 | contig 10543 bp, 6 predicted proteins | sample BogForMeECP23OM3_FD_94441 | JGI IMG/M metagenome (GOLD analysis project Ga0074046, IMG submission 94441) | Bog forest soil microbial communities from Calvert Island, British Columbia, Canada - Bog Forest MetaG ECP23OM3 | ecosystem: Environmental > Terrestrial > Soil > Wetlands ...
AACAGCCGAAATTTGGGGGATGCAAAATGTCTACCCGCGTCGAGAAAGTCGCTCATAGACCATCCTGACGCAAATCAGTTTTCGCAACTCTTGGGAAAAAGAGTTTTTCAACAGCCACGCCTGATTACATCAATTGAGAATTGGGATTGCAAAAAGGCCTCGCATTGCTGCGAGGCCGGTTGCAGTTCCTTGTATAGAGCTGATCCTACTTGCCCGTGCCGGTGAGGTTCGACGTCTGCGGGCTGTTGTTCGCACTGTCACTGACGCTCAATTGTCCCGTCCTCGTTCCTGTTGCCGTCGGCGTAAATGTCACGCTGATCCAGCAACTGTCTTCGGCTGCCAGGCTTCCCCCGCAGCTTGTAGCCACCACCGCAAAATCTCCGCTGGTCGTGATATGGATGTTACTTAGAGGCGCCGCTTCTTTGTTGCTAAGCGTGAACGTCTTAGGCGGACTGCTTACACCCACGTCTTGCGGTCGGTAAGTTTCACTAGCCGGGGCCAACTTCGCATTCTCGAAGCCCGTGCCCGATAGCACCACCATTTGCGGGCTGTTGGCGGCGTTATCGGTCAAGGTCAACGTTCCCGTTAGCGCGCCCGTCTGAGTCGGCAAGAAGTACACCTCAACCTTGCAGTGTCTGCCGGCGGGCAATATCGCGCAGGCGCTGGTTGAAATCCCGAAATCGCCGCTTGCGGCGGCGCTGGTGACGTACAACGTGGATGAACCGGTGTTCGTTAGCGTCAGTGCCTTGGCTACACTCCTGGTGTCGACCCCCACATTGCCAAAGCTGAGCAAAGGCGGCGAAATCCCCACGGTGGTGGGGAGTGCCACGTCCAGCGCCGCTGAGCCGCTGGCTCCATTGTGGTTTGCGTCCCCTGAGTAGTTGGCGGTGATGGTGTCACTACCGACGGGTAGGACCGACGTCGTACAGGTCGCTGTCCCCGGATACCCCTGGAATCTCGATGCCTTGCACCCGGTATTTGCGCTCCACGTCGCCGTCCCGCCAAGATCGTCCGGCCTGACTCCGGTTTTCCGGCGCGTTTGCCGCTTCACCATTCCAGTGTCGCTCGTGATGATCGCGGTGAACGTCACCGGCTGCCCATAAAGCGACGGATTCGTGCCGCCGGTTAAGGCCACGCTCAGCGTCGATATCGCATTCCTCGCCACGACGCTCCCCGACATACTTCCCGACTGATAGTTTGTATCCGCTGCCTGTGTCGCCGTGACCGTACAAGTCCCGCTGCCGGCAATCATGGTGTAGGTCGCGCCAGAGTTCGCGCAAACTACACCATCACTCGTATACGTGATCGCGCCCGTGCCCAGGCCCGAAGCCGCCACCGTGAAACTCGCGCCGTATTCCGCACTCGCTGGCGGCGGCGAGGTGAACGTCACGGTATTGGTGGCCGGATTGACGACCTGCGAAAGGAGCAGTTCCTGGCTCCTGAAATTTACATCGCCAAGATAAAACGCTTCGATTTGGTGCGTACCTGCGGATAGTCCATACGGCAAGCTGATGCTCGCTTGCTGGCTGCCGTTGAGCGCGGATATTCCCAGAGTTGTGTTGGTCGTGGTGTCGGTAAATTGCACCGCGCCCGTTGGGTAGAGGTTGTAAAAAGCCGCCGGTGTCACCGTCGCCGTAAGAATGATCGGCTGGCCGTACGTGGAGGGGTTCGCGCTGGAGCCCACTGTGATGTTCACGCCGTCTTGAGTTACCGTCAGCGTCCCCGTTGCGGAACTGCTCGCATAGTAGTTGAGGGTTCCGTTCCACACCACCGTGATCGGGTATGTGCCCGGAGGCAGGTAGATATTGTTGACGGCAACGGCAAAGGGGGCTTGCGTAAAACCTTTAAGCAAAAACGCTGCCTGCCCAATGGGGTTCGCACCGTTATAGATGCTCAGTGTGCCGGGGATGTTCGGGTTGTTGCCGCTGACAAAAATCGGCCCCACCGTACCCTGGAACACCAAAGAGCTCCCCACAATAAAAGAGCCGAGCTGGTTTAGCGTGGTAACTGTCGGCTGCCCAGTGGCGGTAAGACTGGCGCTTGGATTTGTGGTGATGGAAACTGGCTGACCGCCCTGTGGCGTAAACAAGGTTAGCGAGGCCGCAAGAGTATATGCTCCCGGGAAATACGCGACCAGGCTACTGAAGGTGGCACCAGTGCCAGCGACCGTCGTCACCGGGCCAAGGCCGCCGGGCGCTGGGAGCGACGGCGGCGCGCCATACGTAAGCGTGACCGGCACACCACCGAGATTCTGCCCGTTTTCTGTCACCGAAACGATGGGCGCGGGAGTCGACGGAGGAGTTACTCCAAGCTGGCCGAAGTAGTCTCCCGTCTGCACGACATAAGCACCGCCACTGTTGGCGAACTGAATCGATTGATAATTCGTTTGAATCGCGCCCACGTCCACGCAGGGAGTGTTGTGATTGAAGCCGCTGTAAGTGGTATTGGCGCGTGGAAAGCCGCGCTGGTCGGTCGCGGGAAGAATTAATGGACTTGGCAGCGAAGATGTTCCCACGCAGAATGCCGGACTGCCCGGCAGCGGCAACATGGTTTGTGTAGCTCCGCCATAATTACCGAGCGTCGCCAGTTGCGGATTGATGACATCGTAGGGTGTGCCGATGAGGTTAAACGAACTCTGCGCTCCGCAGCTGTCGCAATCGTCCCCCGGAGTGAACCCGGTTGTGTTGCCAGCAACGATGCTGTCGATCAGCGTCAACACGCTGGCGTTGAAAATGCCCCCGCCATAGAGCTCGCCGACGTTTCCTGAAACTGTGCTGTTGCTCACCGCCGCCGTGCCAGGAGACTGGACACTAACGGCGCCACCCTCAACATAGGCCGTGTTACCGGTAAACGTGCTATTGGTTATCGTTGTGGTAGACGACCCACTCACATCGATCGCGCCGCCGAGAGGGGCGGAGTTGCCATTAAAGGTACTGCCGGTCACCGTCAGCGTCCCTTCATTCTCAATCGCGCCTCCCAAGCCTCCGCTCACGTTGTTGACGAATGCGCTGTTGCTCACCGTCAGCGTACTTACGTTCAAAATCCCGCCTCCGGTGTTGTTAGTGGCTCCGTTGGTGATGGTCAGCCCTGAGATATTCACGGTTCCACTTGTGATGACGAATACTTGCACGGCGTTTCCGCCGGAGATTGTGAGCTGGTTGGCGCCCGGCCCCTGGATGTTGGTGGTGACTCCGCTATTTGCGCTCAGTGTCAGCGTCGAGTTCAGCGTGATCGTCTGCCCATTGAGAGACGGGTCAAACGTGATCGTGAAAGTTGTAGAGTTGCCTGCGTTCGCCTGATTCACGCAATAGAGAATGTCGCCAGTTGCCCCACTGTCCGTGGTGGCGTTCACCGTGCAACTTTGCGCCGACGCCGGCACGGCAATCGCGGCCATCAGAATGACCGCGCACAAGGCCGCAATCGCCCGCTGGCCGCCTCGCCCTCGGCGAAGCGTGGAAGAGTGAACCCAAGATCTGGTGGCGCTCAGAAAGCACGTGGGATTCTCGAAAATGGAGAGGACTACAGCAGACGGAAGGCGCATAGGGCTCCTTTGTGGGGCTTGATTCCCTGGGAGGATCAAGCCGCTGACGGATGGGTGTCGGTCCCGAGCGAGACTTGCTTTCTCTGGCCGCTTCGCAGGATGTCGAACCCGGTCGGGCACAGAAGGTTACCTCTAGGTTCAGGGGATGTCAACTCCAGACTTTTGCTGGGACCGTCTTGCAGCTTCGCCGCAGAATATTGCAGCCGGCGCTCTGAGACGGCACTTAAGAGGGCTGCATCGCAAGACCACAAGAACCGGCAGTTGCAGTTTTCCCAAAAGACTGCTCGGATCAGTTTTCAATGTCGTCCATCTCGCCAGAGGAGCCAGTCAATTGGCGAAAAATCTCCATTACACTCATTGGTATTCGCGGAGCTAACTGGTGGCTACCGTCATCCAAGCTGGCAGGAGGGTGACGCGAGATGTATCACGTGCGGCAGGAGAAGCTGCCTTTTGTTGGTAGTTCGCATGAGTTTGTTGGAGCGGAGCGGGGCGACACTGGGGTTTCGGTGTTCCTATTCCATGGGAAGCCTGGTTCGGGGCCAGGGCCGCACCGGCATCCTTATGACGAGATTCAGTTCATCCGGGAAGGCCGGGGGATTTGGACAGTAAGTGGCAAGACTTTCGAGGGCGGCGCTGGAGACATCTTTGTCATCAAGGGGGGCGAGATCCACAGCTTTAAGGCGGTTGGGGATTCACCTCTGGTACAGGTCGACGTTCACCTCAGTCCGCGGTTCATTCAGGAGAACCTGTAGAGCAGTGGGTAAGAGTGTGGCGGAAGCCGACAGCTTCCGGTTAAACGCAAACTGTGGTGAGAGTGTTTCCGTCGGCTAGAATCGACCCCAGGCGCTAAAGCGCAAATCAATTTTCAGCGGCTTATCGGCACGACCAAGGTCGTGCCCTTCCCGGTTTCTGGCGTTGCCGAGTTTTTACGCAGACTGTGAAGACTTGCCTTCCGAATCCGGCTTTATGAAACAAGGCTTTGCATAATCATCAGCCTGTATCGTTCTCTCTTCTTTCCTGATACATTCCCCCAGCGGCTAAAGCCGCGATAATTTTGCGGTGTACGGCACGGCTGAAGCCGTGCCCTTTCAAGACAAATTCAAACCGACCCTCTACCCCTTTCCTTGCGTTGACTTCGCTTGCGGGTGGCCCTAAGATTTCAGCGCATGATTGGGCAGACCATCTCGCGCTACCGGGTGCTTGAGAGATTGGGCGGCGGGGGCATGGGGGTTGTCTACAAGGCGGAGGACGTTACGCTGCACCGCTTTGTTGCGCTGAAATTTCTGCCGGATGATGTGGCGAAGAACTCCAATGCGCTGGCGCGATTTCAGCGGGAGGCGCAGGCGGCTTCCGCGCTGAACCATCCGAATATCTGCACCATCTATGAAATTGGCGAGGAAAAGGGCGAGCCATTCATCGCCATGGAATTTCTGGATGGCTTGACCCTGAAATACATGATCGGCAGAAAACCGGTCGCTACCGACGTTTTGCTGGGCCTGGCGATTGAGATCGCCGATGCGCTGGACGCGGCGCATGCGCGGGGAATTGTTCATCGCGACATTAAGCCCGCGAATATTTTTGTGACCAAGCGCGGGCATGCGAAGGTTCTCGACTTTGGGCTGGCCAAGGTGGAAGCGGCGCAGTCTTCTTCGAGCGGGATCACAGTGGGGACGGTGGAAGCGGCGATCGAGGAATCGCACTTGACGAGTCCGGGATCGACGCTGGGCACGGTGGCGTATATGTCGCCGGAGCAGGCGCGGGCTCGGGAGCTGGATGCGCGCACGGATTTGTTTTCGTTTGGCGCCGTGCTTTACGAGATGGCGACGGGTTTGCAGCCGTTTCGCGGGGAAAGTTCGGCGGTGATCTTCAAGGCGATTCTGGATGCGGCGCCGACTTCGGTGGTGCGGTTGAATCCGGATGTGCCGGTGGACCTGGAGAGGATCATCAACAAGGCGCTGGAGAAAGACCGCAACCTGCGCTACCAGAGCGCGGCGGAGATGCGGACGGACCTGCAGCGGCTGAAGCGGGATACGGAGTCGCACTCGGCGGCTGGGCTTTCGGGGGAGCGTTCCGTGGAAGTTGCGCGGAGCGCATCTTCGTCATCTGCGATACGCGGGCGCGGGGAAGGGACGAAGGTTGGGCGATACGTGGTGGCGGCCGGGTTGGCTGTTGTGGCCGCGGCGGCGGTCGCGGGAGGAGTGTGGTATCGCGCGCAGCACGGCGCACGGCTCACCGACAAGGATACGGTGGTGCTTACGGATTTTTCGAACAGCACGGGGGATGCGGTTTTCGACGATGCGCTTAAGACGGCGCTGAGCGTGGCATTAAGTCAATCGCCGTTTCTGAATGTGCTTTCGGAAAATAAGGTGGCGGATACTTTGCAGCAGATGACGCGCCCGGCGGGAACGAAGCTGACGCCAGAGTTGGCGCGTGAGCTGTGCCAGCGGACGGGGAGCAAGGCTTATATTGCCGGTTCCATCGGGAGCCTGGGCAGCGAGTACGTGGTGGGGCTGAAGGCGGTGAATTGCCAGAATGGCGACCTGCTGGCGCAGCAGCAGGTGACGGCGCCGGCGAAGGAGAAGGTGCTGGATGTGCTGGGCGGGGCGGTTTCCAAGCTGCGCAGCCAGTTGGGCGAATCGCTGGGTACGGTGCAGCGGTTCGATGTTCCTTTGGAGCAGGCGACGACTTCGTCGCTGGAGGCGCTGAAGGCGTACAGCCTGGGACAGAAGGCGGATCACGAAAAAGGGCCGGGCGCGGCTTTGCCCTATCATCAAAGAGCTATTCAGCTGGATCCAAACTTTGCTATGGGCTATATGGCAGTGGGCGGAGAATATTTCAGTCTGGCGGAGCCGGGGCGGGCCAGCGAATATCTGAGCAAGGCCTTTCAGCTGCGCGACCATGCCAGCGAGCGGGAGAAGCTGGCGCTGGCCGCCAACTACTATCTGAATGTCACCGGAGAACTGGATAAGGCGGCGCAGAATTATCAGGAAGAAATTGAGAACTATCCGAACAAGTCGCGGGCGCGGTTGAATCTGGGCGTTGTCTACGCGGAGCTGGGGCAGCATGAGAAATCATTGGAACTGACGCGCGAGGATCTGACTGTGAGCCCGGATAACGTGGCACCGTGGGACAACCTCGCCAACGCTTACCTGGCGTTGCAGCGCTTCGACGACTCGCGCAAGACCATTCACGATGCGCAGGCGCGCAAACTGGAGGACTACATTACGCACAATGCGCTCTATGCGCTTGCCTTTCTGTCAGGGGATTCGGGCGGGATGGCGGAGCAGATGAAGTGGTTCGCGGGGAAGCCGGACGAAAACTACGGACTTGCGCTGGAGGCTGATACCGAGGGATTTGCCGGGCACTTGCAGAAGGCGCGCGCGTTGACCAAACAGGCTGTCGATTTGGCCATTCGCGCGGACAGCAAAGAAAACGGCGCGATATGGCTGGAGAATAGCGCGCTGCGGGAAGCGGCTTACGGGAATGCGGCGGAAGCGCGGCGGGCGGCGGCGGAAGGGCTGAAGCTCGCTCCGGCGAGCCAGGGCGTGGAGAGCGAGGCGGCGCTTGCCTATGCTATGGCGGGTGACGCGGCGCGGGCCGAAGCGCTGGCGAAGGACTTGAATACGCGGTATCCGCTGGACACGCAGATGCAATCGCTGTGGCTGCCGGCGATCCGGACGCAGATGACGCTGGAGAAGAAGAATGCGGCTGCTGTGGATGTGCCGGGAGCGGCCGCGCTCGAGGCGCCGATCCAGCTTGGGCAGATTACGTTCCTGAACAATATTTCCTGCATGTACACGACGTATGTGAATGGGGAGGCATTGCTGGCTGCGGGGCAGAGCACTTCTGCCGCGGCGCAGTTTCAGAAGATTCTGGATCATAGCGGGCTGGTCTGGAACTGCTGGACGGGCGCGTTGGCGCGGCTGGGGGTGGCGCGGGCGAATTCTTTGCAGGCTAAGAATTCGCAGGGGGCGGACGCCGATGCGGCACGGGTGCGGGCGCTGGCGGCTTATAAGGATTTTTTGACGCTCTGGAAGGATGCTGACCCCGATGTGCCGATTTTGAAGCAGGCGCGGGCGGAATACGCGAAGCTGCAGTAGCGAAGCCCTAGAACGGTTTGCGCGGGGTGATCTCGTCGTCTTTGATGAAGAATTGGGCGGAGCATTGGGAGGAGCCGCAGATGGTGGGGAGGAGGCCGGCGATTTGCTTGCGGGTAATCAGACCCAATGTGCCGCACGAAGGGCAGGAGAGCACGGCCCAATAGGGATCTTCCTTTTCGCCGACTTCGCCCGCATTTTCGAGGACGAAAACGGTGCCCGGTTCCATCTGCTCGGGAATCCACTCGTTGATAATGCTCAATTCACCGATCATCATGCCTCCGGTTTGCTTTTGAAGCTGGCGTCAGGCTCTGCGAGCGCGGCGCGACGGCTGAATCCCTTCTGCAACTGCGCGTTTCTTTTGAGACAGAATCTTGCCTTGGGCTATTTCTCCTCTGACCCGGCGGACTTCATCGCTCAGGCATATATCGAACATCGGCTGGGAAGAATTTTTTAGGAGGTCCACGACCTGCCTGGAGGACGTGCGAAGGTACAGGTTTGTGCCGTCGGCGAGCAGGTGATACTCGGAGGCGGCGCGCACGGTGGCGGCAAGATTAGTGCCGAATTCGCGGCCGAGAAAAGCGACGACCTTGCGGACGCGCTGCAAGGGGAATCCGCGGCGGCGCAGTTGACAGATGACGGCGGCGGTGACGAGCTGATCCCAGTTGTAGATGCGGCGATGCCCCTGGCGGCTGGGCGTGACCAAGGCACGTTCGTCCCACCACTGTAACTGGCGCGCCGTGATGCCAGTGAGGGTGATTACATCGTTGGTTGTGAACTGCCGCTTCATACTCTGCCCGTTCTGTTTCAAACAAATAGAGAGATAAATGTTTGAAACATTTTAGGCGGAGAGCGGTGGAATTCAGTCAAGGTTTTGTGCTTATGGTTGTTGACTATGCGGGTACGCGGAGGGCGGGGGATTGCCGTAAAAACGTCCGAGGCCGCCGGTCGTTTGAATGTTGTGCTTGCGTGGCATTACCATGTGACGAACATCAATCTTCTAACCGGGGCACACAATTTCATGAATCGACGAATGGCCGTTCTTGCGGCAGCGCTGGCGCTGCTCGTTTTATGTTGCAGCAATTTTGTTTTTTCGCAGCAGAAGGAGCGGGATCGCAAGCCGGGTGCGGCACAGCAAACGGCGCCGGCTGCTAGCGAGCCAGCAGCCAAGAACGACAAGGACGAAAAGAACGAAGGCGACCCGGTTTTTCGAGGGATGAAATATCGGTCGATTGGGCCCTACCGCGGGGGGCGGTCGCTGACGGCTTCCGGGATTCCGGGCGACCCGACGACCTATTACTTTGGCGCAACCGGCGGCGGAGTGTGGAAGTCGACGGACGGCGCGAACACCTGGGCACCGATTTTTGATCATGACGGGGCGCCGGCAATCGGTAGCCTTGCGGTCGCGGTTTCCGATCCGAACGTTATTTACGTTGGGACGGGCGAGGGATGTATTCGGGGCAATATCTCGCAGGGCGATGGCGTCTGGAGATCCGTGGATGCGGGGAAGACTTGGAAGAACGTCGGACTGAAGGATTCGCGGGCGATTGGGAAAGTGATTGTGAATCCGCACAATGCGGACGTGGCATTTGTGGCGGCGCTCGGTCACCCTTTTGGGCCGAATACGGAGCGGGGCGTTTTCCGGACCATGGACGGCGGCAAGACGTGGGAGAAGGTTCTGTATAAGGACGAGAACACGGGCGCAATCGATGTGGCGTTCGATCCACAGAATCCGAATATTTTATTTGCCGCGATGTGGGAGGTTCGGAGGACGCCATGGTCGCTTGCGAGCGGCGGGGCGGGCAGCGGGATCTATCGCTCGAACGACGGCGGCACTACATGGAAACATCTGGAGGGGCATGGGCTGCCGAAGGCGCCCTACGGGCGTGTTGGGGTGGCGGTGGGGGCAAACTCGGAGCGCGTGTACGCGCTCATCGAGGCCAAGGAAAAAGGCGGGCTGTACCGCTCTGACGATGGCGGAGACAGCTGGGATCTCGTCAATGGCAGCCACGGGCTGTATCAGCGGGCCTGGTACTACATGCACGTGATTGCCGATCCGCAGGACGCGAATGCGGTGTATGTGGCGGATGTTGAGTTTTTCAAGTCGACGGATGGCGGACGCACCTTTAATAAATTGAGACCTCCGCACGGTGACAATCACGGGCTGTGGATTGATCCGAAAGATTCGAAACGGATGATTGCATCGGATGACGGCGGCGCGACGGTGAGCCTGGACGGAGGGAAATCGTGGACGCGCGAGGACAATCAGCCGACCGCGCAGTTCTACCACGTAATCACGGACACGCGCACGCCTTACTACGTGTATGGCTCGCAGCAGGACAGTTCGAGCGTGGCGATTGCCAGCCGGAGCGATGAGGGCGCGATCGGGCGTGAAAACTGGTATTCGGTGGGGGGCGGGGAAGCCGGATACATTGCGCCGGTTCCGACCGACCCGAACATTGTGTATGCGGGCGATTATCAGGGCAACATCACGCGCTTCGACCGGCGCACCAACCAGGTGCAGAGCATTGGGGTTTGGCCGGAACTGAGCGATGCGGCCGGCGCGGCGGGGCTCGAGCACCGGTTTCAGTGGACGGCACCGATTGTGATTTCTCCGTGAGACGCAAACACGGTTTACTACGGTGGCGAGCGGATTTTCAAAACAAGCGACGGCGGGATGCGTTGGGAAGCGATCAGTCCGGATTTGACGCGCAACGACAAATCGAAACAGCAGGCGTCGGGCGGGCCGGTCACGATTGATGACACCGGGACCGAGTACTACGACACGGTGTTTTCGATTGCGCCTTCGCCGCTGGCGAAGGGATTGATTTGGGCGGGGACGGACGATGGACTGATTCAGGTGACGCGCGATGAAGGGAAGATTTGGACCAACGTTACGCCGAAG
>Ga0074046_10005101_pt1 | contig 10543 bp, 8 predicted proteins | sample BogForMeECP23OM3_FD_94441 | JGI IMG/M metagenome (GOLD analysis project Ga0074046, IMG submission 94441) | Bog forest soil microbial communities from Calvert Island, British Columbia, Canada - Bog Forest MetaG ECP23OM3 | ecosystem: Environmental > Terrestrial > Soil > Wetlands ...
CCAATGGGCTGGCAGGTTTTTGCCGGGTTGATTTTGCCGGTCGTATGGTCGACCGCTCCTTCCGGTACGCAATCAAGCATTTGATTCACTCCGTATTTCCGGTTCTTTTTCCCATGGCGGGGTTATCAGTTTCCATGCAGGGGTCGTGAGAGCGTTTACCACATCACGGGCGAAGTTGATCGCGCCGTCGTATCCCGCATATGGGCCGCTGTAGTCGTAGGCATGCAGTTGTTTTGAGGCCACACCCATCTTGTGGACAATGTACTTGTCCCTGACGCCCGAGAGAAAGAGGTCGGGTTTTGCCGTCCGGATCAGCATCTCGACCTCGTGGTGGTTTGCGTCATCGATAATGATTTCCCCTTTCTTCATGTTCGGGTAGATGCCTTCGTAGTAATTCAGCGGAACTTTTGCCTTGAGCTCCTCGTACTTTTCTTTGGACATATTCAGGTGGACGTGCGCTTCCTGGTACATCTTCTCGTCCGGGACGAGATGGAGTTCGGGGATGTTCTTGCTGTCCGCGTCGGGCTTGATGGTAGGGATGACCTGCCGGCCCTCGTAGTCGTCACGGTGGGCGAACTCATAACCGGCTATGATCATTTCCATACCGAGGTCGCGGAGGAGGTATTGGTAGTGATGGCTCCGCGAGCCGCCGACGATCGCAAAGGCGGTCTTGCCTACCAAGATCTTCCGGTACTGATCGAGGATGGGCCCGATCCGTGCGGTCTCCCGTTCGATGACTTCTTCGGTTTTCTTCGTGAGTTCCTCGTCATCGAAGCACCGGGCAATCTGGCGCAGCGAATCGTTTGTCGATTCAATACCGATGAAATTGACCTTCAGCCATGGGATGCCGTACTTGGTTTCCATCATCTCGGCGATGTAGTTGATCGACCGGTGACACTGGACGAGGTTGAGGTCCGCGAGGTGCAGGTTCCTGATGTCGAGGTAACTCGAATCCCCGGTGAGGACGCAGTTGACCGTGTACCCGATTTCGGTGAGGACACGCTCCAGTTCCCAGCCGTCGCCGCCGATGTTGTACTCTCCGAGGAGATTGATGACGTGTTTGCCGGGTTTCCGCTCGGTCCCGGTCCCGACAATTTTCTCCATGATGTTGTTGTTTGCTATGTGGTGGCCTGCCGACTGGCTGACCCCTTTGTATCCCTCGCAGTTGTACGCGAGGATCTGGATCCCGTGGCGCTCTCCGGCCGCTTTCGCGACGGCAACGATATCGTCACCTATGAGCCCCACCGGGCATGTTGCACATACGTTGATCGCCCGCGGGTGGAATGCAGCGACGACCTCGTCGATCATCCGGGCAAGTTTTTTCTCGCCACCAAAGACGATATCAGGCTCCTGCATGTCGGTCGTAAAGCAGAGCTGTGAATAGATACTGTCCGCCGGGGTCGTGTCATCGGCCCGCGCCTTGTTCCGGCGTGTCCCCCAGCTGTAGTACCCGCAGCCGACCGGGCCGTGGGTGATGGTCACCATATCCTTTATCGGCCCGATGACAACACCTTTGCACCCCGCATATGCGCAGCCACGTTGCGAGATGATGCCGGGGATGGTCCGGGTGTTTGCCTCGATTTGCGGGCAGCATGCTGCCGCTTCATCCCTGACGATGAGATGTTTTTTCCGGTTTTTCTTCACTGTATCCGGATATAGGGTGAGCATCTCGTCGATTGTTCCTGCAATTTCGGTCATATCAGATGCCTCCTTACCAGATTGCCGCTTCTCCCGATTCACCGGTGCGGACCCGCACCGCGTCGAGGATTTGCATCACGAAGATGGCCCCGTCCCCGATGCCATGCTCGGTCCGGTTTACATTCGTTATCGCTTCCACGATCCGCGGCACATCGTCATCGTGTGCGAGGATTGTGAAGAGCCGGCGCGGGAAGAACCGCGAGCCATCGAGGAAACTCGTGACAACCTGCTCGGTGTCCTGTTTCTCACCAGAGTCGTCGTTACTCATTGAGAGAAGTTTCTCCCTGCACTCCTCTATCCGCGCCGGGTCAGTGACGAGCCTGCCCCGCCCGGATACCTTCACCGCAGTGAACCCGGCTACGCCGGCCGCGACGAGTGCTTTTTTCGTTGCACCGGTTTTTTTCATCCGGACTACTGCCATAATCTCTTTCATAAGCAGTTATCTCCTAGAGGATGGGTGCCCCTTTCGAGATCGTGTAAACTTCTTCGATGGGAGATACGAAGATCTTCCCGTCGCCGAATGTCCCGTCGCTGCCGGTCTTTGCGGTCTTCAGGATCGTTTTAACAACCTTGTCCTTGTCTGCATCCTGGATGGCGACGAGGATGAGAGTCTTTGGGATTTCGTCGTAGACCATCCCGCCGATCCTGATCCCTTTCTGTTTGCCGCGGCCCACGACATCAACCATGGTTGCCGCATTGAACCCCGCAGAGGAGAGCTCTGCGAGTACGTCGTCTTTCTTTTCCGGTCGAACAATTGCACGTATCAGTAACATTGCTGCACTTCCGCCTGAGATTTGTGTGATAATCTTGTGATTTTTCGCACTCACATTGCATCGAGGAAGCCATGCTGCATCATGAGCTCTTCAAGGCGTTCCTGTTTCATCGGTTTTGGGATGACAAACATCTTGTTTTCATCAATGGCTTTCGCCAGGTTCCGGTACTCATTTGCCTGGTTGGAGGCCGGGTCGAAATCAATGACCGTTTTCTTGTGGATCTCGGCGCGCTGAACGAGGTTGTCACGCGGGACGAAGTAGATGAGCTGGGACCCGAGTTCCTTTGCAAATGCTTCGAGCAGGGGGAGTTCGTTGTCGACTTTCCTGCTGTTGCATATAATGCCGCCGAGCCTCACCTTGCCGTTTATCGCATATTTCTGGATGCCTTTTGCGATGTTGTTTGCCGCGTACAGCGCCATCAGTTCGCCGGATGCGACGATGTAAATCTCCTCTGCCTTCCCTTCACGGATCGGCATCGCGAACCCTCCGCAGACGACGTCGCCAAGCACATCGTAGAAGACGTAGTTAAGGTCATCGGTATACGCCCCAAGCTGCTCGAGCAGGTTGATGGACGTGATGATGCCCCGGCCGGCGCAGCCGACCCCGGGCTCCGGCCCGCCAGACTCAACGCACCTGGTGTTTCCGAACCCGGTTTTCATGATCTTCTCGAGCTCGATGTCATCTCCTTCGTCTCTCAGGGTGTCGAGAACGGTTTTCTGGCACAGGCCATGCAGGAGGAGCCGGGTCGAGTCCGCTTTCGGGTCGCACCCGACAACCATGACATGTTTTCCTGATTCTGCAAGCGCCGCAACCGTATTCTGGGTTGTCGTAGATTTGCCGATACCGCCTTTTCCGTAAATTGCTACCTGTCGTTTCATTGAACTATACCTCTGTCGTTTTCACTATCATCCATAAAATTATTCCCGGAACCTTGCCATATGATCCCAAGGTCCGGTGTCCGCCACTTGTCTCGTGTAGAAGACCCTGACGTTTGTTTTCATTTTAGCGGGATCTTTTGAGGAACGAATCAGGATACGTTAATCTTTCGTCCCTTCTGCCTGTCGCACCCAACTCCCGGTTCGGGACTTTCGGCATTGCGTGCAGGCGGTGCTTATCGAACAATTGATCCGATACGCGTCACGTGCATGAGCCTCTTCGTCATTCCGCCCAAGAGTAGATCTACAGCTTTACCTTGTGCAATGGAGCAAACGGGCATGACAACCCCGTAATGTCTCCTGCCCTCAATCGTCGCATCGCAGGTAACCACCGGTTAATCGGGGATACCGCCGACGCTCGTGCAGTTTGTCGCATCTTTTCCTCCTTTTACAAAATAGAATTGTTTTACAAATATTTATATGTTATAGTAGGAACATTCCTTCTGCCATATAACATGATAAATAGTGATTAATCAAACATTAAGAAGGCAACACGGTCATCCCTGAAGACAAATGGAGCTGGGAGGAAATCCGGTCTAATGCCCGGAAAACCATTATTGGCGCCAGGAAAAATACCGGTTCTTGCCGGGATTGGGGTTGGGGGGCGGATGGGGTCTCATCATCCCTATGAGGTGTTTGTCGCTTCTGGAATCCATGTCCCGCAGATGCAACAGACCCCTATTTTGACATCTTTGTACCCAACACAAGGAGCTTAAATCAGATGCCTGCCGGAATTCTCTTCAGGTTCAAATCTTCAATTACGCCAAGGTCTAACTATATCAGACGGGCTGACAAAACCGGTTCCTACACAGCAGGGATTCGTAATAGTGCCCTGTGGACTGATCCGGGAGAAAAGGAACTATGATGAAAATACTTTCCTGGATCACCGATCACCTCGTTCACCTGGTAATAATAATCGGTGTAATCTCCCTTATCGTCCCGGGGCCGGGTTCCCTGTTGGGATGGATTGTTGCACCTGTCCTTGCGCTGATGGTACTTTGCGTCAGCATGACCATCAATTTCAGGGATTTAATCCAGGCAAGCCGGTATCCGCTTGTTATTGTCTGGAGCGTAGTCCTTCAGTTCGGGATCATGATGCTTTTCTCGGTGCTGCTCGGGAAAATTTTTTTCTCACACATACCTGATATGAACTCCGGGCAGGTACTTCTGGGAGCCCTCCCTGCTGATATCTCAGCCCCTCTCATGATCTCTCTTGTGGGGGGCAATACGGCGCTTGGGATGGCGATGCTGGTGACGGCTATGGTTCTTACGCCATTTGTCCTTCCCTATGTTCTCACATGGTTTGGCGGTATAACCCTCCAGGTACCCACCGTATACCTTGAAGCTGAACTCGTGGGGATTATCATAGTTCCCCTGATCCTGGGTATACTCTTAAACCACTACTCGGCAAAAGTCCGGGAAAAAAGGGATGCCTGGCCAGGTTTTGCCGCTGTATGTTATCTCCTGCTCCTGTTTGTTGTTGTCTCATCCAATGCCCTGTCCATTATATCGCTAAAGGAATTTGCTATCGTGATCATTCTCGTGGAATTGTCGCTTAATCTCTTCGGGTATGGTCTTGCCGTTCTGACAAAAATTGCTTTTAAACAGACCAAAGAGACTATTCCCCCCCTCCTGTTTATCGCCAGCACCAAGGAATTCGGGATCGCTCCTGCTGCGGTGGATACGATGGGGTTACCTCATACGGTCGCTATTCCCTCGGCGTTTTACGCGGTCGTCCAGATGGTATCGTCTCCGGTTATAGTAAAAATAGTAAAACGCCTCCGGGCCGGTTAAACCCGGGGAAGGGACGTGCCTCTGCGCACGAAGCTGCTGTGCAAATAGCTGTCACCGGTAAAAATTTTATTTTTTCCGGGCAGGATCTCCGGGGAACTAGTGAACACACAATCACGCCTCCTGTTAAGAAGTGGCGGCTTTGGTTTGTGTCAGAGCGTGTCATGGCGGTAAAGCCCCAGGCGGGCAGTGGTTTTTGCGGCGCGTGGCTGTGCTGACCGTAGTTCCTGCTCCGGACCGGTTCCTGTTTTCCTGTCGACATGGTTAAATTTATATTTGGCAGACCGCACATTCTTTCCATAATGCTTTTATAATAATGAATGGCACCCAGTTAATGTGAATGCTTGCGAGACCATCAAAGGCATCTCATGATGAAGGTGTATTCCATTGGGGCGTCGTCAGCTCTTTGGTCGATGATCAAAAAACAGATCAAGCCAGCCGTAGTGATGTTTATTTTACTCACGATTCTCGTGGGCATCATTTACCCCCTGGTTGTAACCGGTATCGCCCAGGTGATCTTCCCCGCACAGGCGAATGGGGATCTTATCGTTAAAGAAGGAAATGTTGTCGGATCTTCCCTTATAGGCCAGCCTTTTTCATCCCCGTATTATTTCTGGGGAAGGCTTTCTGCAACCTCGCCGGTGCCCTACAATGCCGAAGCTTCCGGCGGTTCAAATTACGGCCCGCAGAACCCGGCGCTCATTACCGAGGTGCAGGGCCGGATAGACGCCCTCCATGCCGTTGATCCGGACAATACGCAACCAATCCCGGTCGATCTTGTAACCTCCTCCGGGAGCGGCCTCGATCCGGATATCAGCCCGGCTGCGGCCTATTACCAGGTCCCGCGGGTTGCACGGGTACGAAACCTCTCACAAAACGATGTTTCTGCACTGGTTGCGGCCAACACCCGGAACCCGGTGCTTGGAATCTTTGGCGAGCCTGCGGTAAATGTCCTTGACCTCAACCTGGCGCTCGATGACCTGAGTGCCCATAAAATTACGGTTCACCCGACAGCAATTCCCAAAAACCAGCCTGCGGGTACCCTTTTCGGGATAACCGTCAATGACTGGGTCTTCCTTATCCTCATCGGAGTTATCCTCGCGCTCCTTCTCGTTCCCATGGGGGAGTTTATGTTCCGGCTTTATACCGGCAAACAGACGTTCCTGTCACCGGTCATCATACCGGTGGAGGGATGGATCCTCAGGATGTGCGGCGCCGGGAGCGACGAGGAGATGGACTGGAAACAGTTTACCGTCGCGATGATGGTATTTTCCATCATCGGGATCGCGTTTGTCTTTTTTATCCAGGAAGTCCAGCAGTTCCTCCCGCTCAACCCGCTCGGAGCCGGCCCGGTCCCTTGGGATCTCTCGCTCAACACCGCCGTCAGTTTTGCCACGAACACCAACTGGCAGTTCTATGTCCCGGAAACGACGGTCAGCTACCTGACACAGATGGTGGGTCTTGCCGTTCAGAATTTCATGTCCGCTGCGGTAGGTATGGCTGTGCTCGTTGCGTTCATTTACGGTTTCTCGCGCAGGTCAACCCTTACCATCGGTAACTTCTGGGTGCTCTTAGTCCGCGGCATCTGGATCCTCCTCCCTATCAGTTTTGTTATAGCGCTTGTCCTTGTCTCGCAGGGAACTCCCCAGACATTTGGCGGGCCGGTAACAGTACCTCTCCTCAACCCGGTGAATGATTCTAATGGTAACCTCGTTACTACTCAGTCAATCTCTCTTGGCCCCGCAGCTTCGCAGATTGCCATAAAAATGCTCGGGACAAACGGCGGCGGGTTCTTCAATGCCAACTCGGCGCATCCCTATGAAAACCCGACATGGTTGTCGAACCTGATCGAGATACTGGCCATCCTCCTGATTCCGGTATCCCTGTGCTACATGTTCGGGAAGATGATCGGATCGGTCAAAAAAGGGATGGCCATCCTTATTGTGATGACCCTGCTCTTTGTGCCGCTCCTGGGCCTTGGCATCTGGTCGGAGATGGGGGGCAACCCGGCCTTTACGCCACTTGGGATCGACCAGGCACCATCCCATCTTCAGGCCGGGGGCAATATGGAGGGAAAGGAGGTACGTTTTGGCATCGTCCCGTCGGCAGCCTTCTCGGTCATTACCACCGTTACCAGCTGTGGTGCCGTCAATTCGATGCACGATTCTTTCATGCCACTGGGGGGCCTTGTCCAGATATTCGATATCCAGCTCGGCGAGATCGTTTATGGCGGTGTCGGCTCCGGTCTGTACTGCATGCTCGTTTTTATCATCATCGCGATGTTCATCGCCGGCCTGATGGTAGGAAGGACACCGGAACTCTACGGCAAGAAAATCGAGCCGTACGAGATGAAGCTCTCCACCATCCACATCCTTGTTCCGATCTTTCTGATCCTGATCGGGACCGCGATCGCTGTTTCGATCGCCCCGGGCACATCAGCGACCCTCAACCCGGGGCCGCATGGTTTCTCCGAGATCCTGTACGCGTTTTCCTCGGTTTCCCAGAACAACGGCAGTGCTTTTGCGGGTTTGTCGTCGAACCTGTTCTACAACATAGCGACAACAATCTGCATGTTTATCGGGCGTTATGCCATCGCCATCATCACGCTCGCTCTCGCCGGGGCATTTGTGACAAAGAAGATTGTCCCGGCGAGCGAGGGGACACTGCAGGACCACCGCCCGCTCTTTATCATCTGGGTGATCTTTACCATCCTCATCATCGGCGCGCTCAGCTTCCTGCCCGCGCTCTCGCTGGGCCCCATCGTTGAATTCCTGATCCAGCTCGGAAGGGGTGTTATCCATGTCTGAACATTCCGGCCCAAAAGTCCCGGCAACGGACCAGTACGCGCTCTACCGGCGTGCAATTATCGATTCGTTCATTAAACTCGACCCGAGGACACTGTACCACAACGTGGTGATGTTTACCGTCGAGATCGGCAGTGTCCTTACCACCCTGCTCTGGATCCAGGCACTCCTCGGGCACGGGGAGGCACCGGCAGGATTCATCGGCGCCGTTTCCATCTGGCTCTGGTTCACGGTACTCTTTGCAAACTTTGCCGAGGCGCTCGCAGAAGGCCGGGGCAAGGCACAGGCCGATGCCCTGCGCAAGATGAGGCAGGATACCGCAGGGAAAAAACTGCATCCCGGCTACAGGGTCGAGAAAGGAAAAGAGCCGGGACCTTCAGATTATACGGTCGTTTCCTCATCTACCCTGCATAAAAACGATGTCTTCTATGTAAAAGCTGGTGACACAATCCCGGTGGACGGCGAAGTGATTGAAGGCATCGCATCCATCAACGAGAGCGCAATCACCGGCGAAAGTGCACCGGTCATCCGGGAATCCGGCGGTGATCGCAGTGCAGTCACGGGGGGCACTGCGATACTCTCGGACTGGCTGATTGTCAGGGTGAGCGCGGATCCCGGCGAAGGATTCCTTGATCGCATGATCTGCCTTATCGAAGGGGCCAAACGGCAGAAGACCCCCAACGAGATTGCGCTCAATATCCTCCTTGTCGGGCTGACCGCCATCTTTGTTGTCGTATCCGCGACCCTCTATGCATTCTCGGCATACAGCGTCCAGTCAGCCGGGGCCGGGACGACAGTCACGATCACGGTCCTTGTTGCACTCTTTGTCTGCCTCGCACCGACTACAATTGGCGGACTGCTCTCTGCAATTGGCATTGCTGGCATGGACCGGCTGATCCGCAGGAACGTGATTACGACGTCCGGGAGAGCCATCGAGGCTGCGGGAGATGTCGATGTCCTCCTCCTGGATAAGACCGGGACAATAACTCTCGGGAACCGGCAGGCAGTCGAACTGATCCCGGTAGACGGGTTGGATGTTACCGATCTTGCGGAGAATGCCCAGCTTGCTTCACTTGCCGATGAAACACCCGAAGGCCGCAGTATCGTAGTTCTCGCCAAGGAGAAGTACGGCCTGCGGGGCAGGACCGTGGGAGAAACTGAATCCGGTACCGAGATGCAGTTCATACCGTTTACCAGCCAGACCCGGATGAGCGGTGTCGATTACGGGGATACCTGTATCCGAAAGGGTGCAGCGGATGCAATGTTCAAATATATCAATACAAATGGCCATTCGGTATCGGAGAACCTGAAACTTGTGGTGGATATGATCTCACGCGCCGGAGGTACTCCGCTCGTTGTCGCGAAAAACGGGAAACCCCTTGGTGTTATCCACTTAAAAGACATTGTAAAAGGCGGAATAAAGGAACGGTTTGCCCAGCTGCGGAAGATGGGTATCAAAACCGTCATGATCACGGGCGACAACCGGCTCACCGCGGCAACGATTGCAGCAGAAGCCGGTGTCGACGATTTTCTTGCCGAGGCAACCCCTGAAAGTAAACTAAAGCTTATCCGTGAATACCAGACCGGCGGGAGGATGGTTGCCATGACCGGTGACGGGACCAACGACGCCCCGGCGCTTGCCCAGGCTGATGTTGCGGTCGCCATGAACACCGGAACACAGCCGGCCCGCGAAGCGGCAAACATGGTTGATCTCGATTCCAATCCGACAAAACTGATCGATATTGTTGAGATTGGAAAGCAGCTCCTCATGACCCGCGGTGCACTGACCACATTCTCTATAGCAAATGATATAGCGAAATATTTCGCCATCATCCCGGTCGCGTTTGCCTCAACCTACCCGGCTCTCGGGGCCATGAACATCCTCGGGCTCCACAACGGTATCCTGTCAGCAGTCATCTTCAATGCGATCATTATCGTCATTCTCATCCCGCTCGCCCTCCACGGCGTGAAGTACCGGGCGATGTCAGCCGAAGAATCATTGCGGAACAACATTCTCATCTACGGAGTTGGCGGACTTATCGCCCCGTTCATCGGTATAAAAATTATCGATATGATGCTCCTGCTCATTGGGGTGTGAAAGTTCCGGGTTGCTGTCAGGGAGCAATTTTATTCTATTGATCTCTCTTTTTAGTGACAGGAAGAATACACGTTTGCAATCCCAGCGCCGGCTCCAGTACAGTAGGATCACTACAATGATTCTGCCGGTAAAATCAGAAAAATAGGTCCCGTAACCGGATCCGGACAATGATAAAGGAGCGGGAATAAACTGACCCTCAAGTCTTTCAGGAGATTTCAGGTACGGTGACGCAATAAAGGCAGGGATTTTTTTTTATGAACACGAAAAATCGGCGATGAATCGCTGACTTTTCAGAACCTCTCGTCAATTACCGTAATTTAACCGGGCAAGTCTGATTGTTCTTTTTCCTGATAACATTCTCCTCTGCCATTTTCCCGGAGAAAATACTACGCCCAGTTTTGTTTTGAAAGGACCTACCTGGTAACAGGTCATATCGGCAGGAAC
>Ga0074046_10005103_pt1 | contig 10540 bp, 7 predicted proteins | sample BogForMeECP23OM3_FD_94441 | JGI IMG/M metagenome (GOLD analysis project Ga0074046, IMG submission 94441) | Bog forest soil microbial communities from Calvert Island, British Columbia, Canada - Bog Forest MetaG ECP23OM3 | ecosystem: Environmental > Terrestrial > Soil > Wetlands ...
GAAGGCATGAGTGAGATCCTCAGCGATTTCTTCCGCCATGCGGCCTTCGATGTCGCGCCGCTCCAGCATATACAGCAACCTGCCATCGCGCAGCAAGGCAATTGAAGGCGAGGAAGGCGCGTAATCTGTGAAGTAACTGCGAGCCTGGGCGGTCGCTTCCTGATCCTGACCGGCAAAAACCGTTGCCAGCACCTCGGGTCGCACGGCGTGTGAGAGCGCGTAAGCTACGGCCGGCCTGGCACGGCCCGCAGCGCAGCCGCAAATCGAGTTCACCACCACCAGCACGGTGCCTTTGGATTTGCCAAGCACTGCATCCACCTCTCCGGTGGTGCGCAATTCCCGAAAGCCAATGCGCGTCAGTTCTTCTCTCATGGGTTGGACGAATTCCTCGAGATACATCATGGCAAGCCTCCTTGAGGAACTAGGATTTTGGTTTGTGCCCTGAGCTTCAGACAAGCAATAGTATAGCACACCGGTCGGAACCGCCTAGCATCGGCAGATCGGGTGATCGGGAGATCGGGTGAATGACGGGCTGTTCTCCCGATCCCCCGATCTCCCGATCATCCGATCTACCGATGTGAGGTGTTACAATACCAGTCTTCGCTCTCTGGGAGGAAACCCATGTCTGTGCTCAAGGCTGGCAAAGCAGCCCCTCACTTCGGCTTGAATGCCATTGATGGCAAGAAGTACTCGTTGCAGGAGGGGCTGAAGCACGGTCCTGTCCTGGCCGCCTTCTTCAAAGTAGCTTGCCCCATCTGCCAGTACACTTTCCCTTTTCTGGAGAGGCTTTATCAGCAACTGCGCTCCAACGGAGTGCAAATCTGGGGAATCTCGCAGGACGGAGTCAGGGATAGCCAGCGCTTCGCCCGTGAGTACTCAGTGACTTTCCCCATCCTTATTGACGATTATCCTTACCAAATCTCGCGGGATTACGGACTCGAATATGTCCCTTCGATATTCCTCATCGCGCCGAATGGCTCCGTCGCAGTCGAAAGCGAGGGCTTCGTGAAGCGAGACCTTCTCGAAATTCAAAAGTCGCTCGCGCAAACGCTTTCCGCGTCAGTGGGAGCGCTTCTCCAGCCCAGTGAGAAAGTCCCTGAATACAAGCCTGGTTGAGGGTCTAAGAACTAGGCTTGGGTCAAGCCTGGAAACGACCAACTACCTTCCCATCTGCCGAGCTTTTTCTAGGATTGTCGGCCGCGCGCTCTCCATGATCTCGCGCCAGTCCTGGTAGCGCAGGGTGCGTTGTTCAAACGTGCGCTTCTCGAGTGCAGTCAGGAAACGGGATTCAAACTCCTGGAAATAGGAGCCGTAGAGGTGATAGCTGTCGGCCAAGTGGCAGTAGCGCCCCACTTTGACAGTTCTCCCCGAAAGCTCTGAAACTCGGTTGGCGATCTTCTGCTGAAGCTGTACGAGGGCGAAGATGTTCATGAACGCCGCCTTGTAAGCGTCATTCGAACGGAAGCGCACGTTCATGCTGAGAAAGGCAGTGGAGCGGTCGAGGAGCCGAGCAGTCGAGGAGTTGAACTTTCTCGACTCCTCGACTTTCGACTCCTCGACTTCCGTAATGCGGCACCAGATGCTTTGCATACATGCGGGGTCGTAGCAGTCATTGTCCTCCCAAACCATCCAGGTCACTGCCTGCGCGCGCCGTGTGTAGGGGGTTTTCGCAAGCTTTACGCACACGGTCTCAATCTGGTCGTAGGGTTGGAGGGTTGGGACCTGATAAGCAAAGAGCCGCTGGTGGTAGGTATACTCCCAGCGAGTATCACTCGGGTCACGGGTGTCGCGCACCAGATGATCCTTGATGCCCTCGCAGACTTCCATCACATATTCCTGCAAGTCTTCGGGCCCGCCGGGGAAGTCCTTGTGGATCATCGGCTCCTTGAGAGGATCGTGGATGGTGATGAGCATGGTGGCGTCTTTGCTGGGCGGGTCGCCAGGCTTGTCGTACTGGGTTTTGACGTCGCCGCCGCACTTGTAGAGCAACAGCAGCGATTCTTCCCAGGCACGCGCGATGCAGTCAGCTTCAACGTGTAGAACCGGGATGCCGTTCATAAGCCCCCTGGAATTGCCGATTTTCGATTGTTCCGCCGCGGCGGACCGATTGTCAGGAACACCGTTTTTCAATCAACAATCCTCAATCGTCAATCACATGCTAACCTTCAAGACCCAAGCCGGCTGCGGCAGCAACTCCTCCGGGAGATCAGGAAGCTTGATCGATACCCCGCCCTTTGCCACCTTGAACTTAACCGGCGCCGTGGACCCGACCAGGGTCACCGACTTGACGCCAGTCACATCCTGGAGGTGAAAGTTCTGGCCTGGCCAGCGCGGCAAAATCACGAACAGGTCGCTGCCCTTCGTGGTGAAGAACGCTTCGATGCTCGCCCTGCCCGGCTCGGGCTTCGCCGTCAGGTTCGTCACATCGTAAGCTGTCTCGAACTCCTTGTTGTAATCGATTTTGGGAACTTCTCCCTCGCTCCATTGCCGCGTGGCTTTCCAAGGTTTCGTACCATAGATCGCTTCGCCGTTGACTTTCAGCCAGTCGCCGATTTGAAGGAGGCGCTCCTCCATCACCACGGGGATGTTGCCGTCCGCGTCGGGTCCGATGTCAAGCAGCAGGTTGCCGCCGCGGCTGACCAGGTCCGCCAGCATGATCACGAGTTCGCGGCCAGTGTGGTAGTGCTCCAAGCGCTCGGCGCGGTTGTAACCGTAGCTGAAGCCCATACCGCGGCTCTCCTCCCAGGGATGGTGTATGCTGGTCATGCCAGGGGTGTATTCGGTAGTCCAATAGCCGCCGTGTTTGTGGCGGCAGTCCTTCCCCCAACGGTCGTTGATGACCACCTCGTCCTTCACCGCAGACTCGTTGAAGAGCCAGGCGAGGAGCTCGGGGCTGTGCCACTCGGCAGAGGACAGATCCCACTCGCCGTCGGCGAAGATGATGGAAGGCTCGTAGCGTGTGACGAGGTCTTTGAACTGCGGGAACATGTGCTCCCTGATGTAGCGCGGCTTGTTAGAAAGCCACAGCGGGTTGTACCACTCGTAAAGCGAATAATAGCAACCCATGCGCAGGCCCTTGCGCCGGACCGCATTGGTCAGGTCGCCCAAAAGATCGCGCTTGGGCCCAATTTCGACCGCATTCCAAGGCCGCCCCCATGTGGCAGAGGCCTCCTTGCTGGGCCACAAGGCGAATCCCTCATGATGTTTCGAGGTCAACGCAACATACTTCGCGCCTGATCGTGCAAAGACGTCGGCCCAGTGATCCGGGTCGAACAATTCCGCCCGGAACTGCGGCGCGAAGTTCTGATAGGGGAAGTCCGGGCCATACATCTTCTGGTGATAGGCCCAGGTGCCTGTCTGGACGGGATCCGCTTGGACATTATCCTTGCCGTGCGTCATCGCATTCCAATACCACTCAGCGTAGGCCAGTCTTCCCGGCATCACCGGAGCATAGGCGGGCACAGAGTAGACACCCCAGTGAATGAAGATGCCGAACTTGGCGTCCGTGAACCAAGCCGGCGTGGGCCGTTTGTCAATCGAGTCCCAGGTAGGTTGGTAGGTTTGGGCACTGAGGCTGCTGACGAATAGGAGGAAGATCAGTGACAATTTCATCCGGATTCTCTATCTTCCCCTAGGCTTTTGTCGAGCGCAGCGAGCGCCTGATCGACATCGGCCTTGGAAATATTGAGCGGCGGCGACATGCGAATCACGTTCCCGTAAAGCCCGCCTTTGCCCACCAGCAAGCCATTGACACGCGCGCGTTCCATAACCAGGTTCGTGGCTTCTGCCGCCGGCGCCTTGGTCTGGCGATCTTTCACCAATTCTATCCCTTGCATCAATCCCATGCCGCGCACATCGCCGATGAGGGTGTGCTTCTCTTTCAGAGCTTCGAGGCCCTGGCGGAAGTGATTGCCCATTTCCTGGGCATTATCCATCAGCCGCTCTTCCTCGATGAGGTCGATGGTGGCCTTGGCGGCAACGCAGGCGACGGGATTGCCGCCGAAAGTTGAAATCGTCAGGCCCTTATAGGCGTCGGCGATTTCCGGGCGTGTGAGCGTCAAGCCGATGGGCACGCCGTTGGCCATGCCCTTGGCGGAGGTGATGATGTCTGGCTCCACTTCCCAGTGCTCGATGCCCCACCATTTCTTTCCGGTGCGGCCCCACGCCGCCTGAACTTCGTCGGCAATGAAAAGCCCGCCGTAATTGCGCACAATGTTGGCGACGATCTTGAAGTAACCCGGCGGCGGAACGATGAATCCTCCCAGGCCTTGAATGGTTTCGGCGAGCAAGCCGGCGATCTGCCCGCTGGTCGAAGTCTTGATGACCTCTTCGATGTCCTTGGCGCAGTGCAAATCGCAGCTTGGGTAGGCGAGCCCGTAGGGGCAGCGGTAGCAGTAAGGGCCCGGCGCCTGCACCACGCCATAGGGTATGACGCCGGCTTTTCGATACGTGGACAGGCCGGTAAGCGACTTGGCCAGTTGTGAATGGCCGCTGTACCCGTGGCGCAGCCCCAGGATTTCATAGTTTCCCGTGTACATGCGCGCCGCCATGATGGCCACTTCGTTCGCCTCGGTGCCGCTATTGGTGAAATAACTCTTCTTCAATTTGCCCGGAGCAATCTGCGCCACCTTTTCCGCCAGCGCCACGATAGCCTCGGTGGGGAACAGCGTCGAGGTGTGTTGCACGCGGTCAATCTGCTCCTTGATCTTCGCCGTTACCTTTTCGTTTGAGTGGCCGACGCTGATGGTGACGATGCCGCCCAGGAAGTCGAGGTATTGCTTCCCGTCCAGGTCCCACACGTACTGCCCTTTAGCATGGTCGATCACCAGCGGGTCTTTGAAGTACGTCGTTACACAGTTGAAAATGTATTCCTGCTTTTTGCGAATGATTTCGTCTTTGGTCATGGTGTCCTCGAAGTTGACAGTCGACAGTCGACAGTTGACAGTAGCGCCCGCGTGCCCACCGGAGGGTTTCGCCTCTCCGAACGATGTCAGCGAAGCCGCCCGCAGCACATCTTCGCTGCCTTGGACGTGCGCAACCCGCTCATCGGCGTTCGTGGCTGTGCGGTGTCTGCCCGACACTCGGTGTGCTAGCTCGGTCCGTCGCTTACTCAGGAGACCGCCACCTTACGCTCTGACAGTACGCGGTTGCGGTGGCGGAGCGCCCCGCAGAAGCCCCTCAGTGCTCAAGTCCTCACCGATGTCAGGCCAATGAATGCCGTAGCCGGCCCCACACGTTCGCCAGTTCTTTCTCTGCTTCGCCGTGGCGTGCAAGAGCTTGGGATACCACGCCAGTGGTGCGCTGATAGCGCGTCCATCCATCAGGGTCACGCAGATTTCGTTTTTGGTGAACAGGACTTCCGTCACTCTTTCACCAGCGTTTATCGCCAAATCACGCATAAAGCCTGTAACAAGGCGCACGGCCTACTCTCTCACAGCAAGTAAACTTTCGACCGATATGTCCTCGTCGACATCCTCCCAATGGATGCCAATTCCTTTTCCAATAAGCCGCCAGTTCCTCTTCTGTTCACCTGTAGCGGCCCGAAGCCGCGGAAACCATTCGAGCGGGGCCGAGACTTCGCGTCCGTCCGCGAGGACAACGTGCAAGGCGTCTGGCGAGAACGAGATATCCACAGCCAGCGGCTCAATTCTTATGTCCAAGATGCCCATACCACTTCTCCTTGAAAAGCGCCTCGTTTTCTTCGATGAGGCGGCGGATTTCGGTAAGTTCGCTGCTTCGGAAGTCAACCGAGCTTGCGAGTCGAACCGGGCCGAGCCAGAACTTTGCGTAACGCTCCGCCTGCTCAACGTGGATATGCGGAGGCTCGTTTCGCTCACGACTGAAAAAAAAGAACCGATACCCTTTCACACGCAGCACAGTTGGCACTCTTCACTTATAACGCATCGTTCGTTGGAAGAAAAGGCTACGCTGCTTAGTTTCTTCTGCCGGCCACCTTCTGCCAGCGAAAAGCCGCAGGTCCAGAGAGCGGGACCTGCGCTGCGCGTGTTGCCACGACTGACAACTGACAACTGTCGACTGTCAAATGTCGACTGTCGACTCTCATTCACTTCACATACTTATCCAACCACTCCAGCACCGTCTTGTACCACAGTTGGCTATTCTGCGGCTTCAGCACCCAGTGGCCTTCGTCGGGGAAGTAGAGCAGCCGTGAGGGCACGCCGCGCCGCTGCAAGGCGGTAAAGAGTTGAAAAGCCTGTCCCTCCGCCACGCGGAAGTCGAGCGCGCCCTGGACAAGCAGCATGGGGGTTTGAATGTTCTGCACGTGATTCGATGGCGACGATTTCTCGTAGGCTTCCCGCTTCGTCCAGGGCAGTCCCTGGTGTTCCCACTCATCGAACCAGATTTCCTCAGTTTCACCGTACGTGCTGCGCGAGTCATAGTCGCCGTCGTGAGAGACCAGCGCCTTGAAGCGGTTTGTATGTCCGGCGATCCAATCAATCATGTACCCGCCGAAGGAGGCGCCCGCCGCGCCCACGTGATTCTTGTCAACGTAAGGCAAGTTCTCCAGGTAATCCGTCGCCAGCATGATGTCCTGGTAGCAGGCCCCGCCCCAGTCGCCCGAAATCTCCTCCACGAACTTCTGGCCGTATCCGGTCGAGCCGTGGAAATTGGTCATTATCACGACGTAGCCATGGGAGGCGAACATTTGGGCATTCCATCGGTAGCTCCAGGCGTCCTCCCAGGCGCTTTGCGGGCCGCCATGAACCAGGACGATGGCGGGATATTTCTTGCTCGCGTCGAAGGCGGGAGGCTTCACCAGCAGGCTCTGAATCTTTGCTCCCAGCGCCCCCGGGGTGTCCACCGATTCGGCGGGTTTCATGTCGAGTTCCGCAATCAGCGCGTCATTGGTGTGCGTAAGCTGTGTTAGTGCCCCTTCCGAGACAGCGACGCGATAGACCTCCGCCGGCTGGGTCAGGCTGCTGCGGGTCAGCACCAGCGATCTGCCGTCCGGGGTGACCTGTACTTCATCGTTCATTCCACCCAGAACTTTTTCGACCTTGGGCTTGCTGACGGAAGTCTTGAAGACGGGCTGCTGAGCATGTTCCGGAGCCGTGAAATATATGTTGTCGCTGTCCGGGGCCCAGGCGAAACTCGATACCCATTGATCGAAGCCTGTGGTTAGCTCCTTGATGTCCCGCGTTTGGCGGTCGTAAACGCGCAGGCGCAACAGGTCGGATTCATAGCCATCGCGCGCCTGCGATGTGTAGGCGATATAGCGCCCGTCGGGCGAGTACTGCGGTGAAGCATCGGAGCCGGAATTATCTTTGGTGATGTTCCTCGCTTCACCCCCTTGGGCGCTGACGAGGAAGAGATCGTTGTTGGTTGTCCAGGCGACGCGTGAGCCGCCAGAGTGGTTGGAAGTGAAGCAGACCTCCGTCCCATCCGGCGAGATGTCGTAACCATCGGGCGCGCCGAGGAACCACGTGGGAGAGTCCACCGCGCCCGGCGTCAAGTCGCGCGGCGTGCCGCCCTGGGCGGAGATAGTGAACAAGTGGGTGTACTTGCCCTCGCGCCAGGCATCCCAATGCCGGAACAGAAGCTCGTCGATGACCCGCGCTTTCACCGTGCTCTTTTCAGCATCTTCCAGGCGCTTCTTGTTGCACGCATCGTCGGCGCAGTCGGGATAGACCTGGGACGTGAACAGCAGCGCATCACCCTTTCTTGCCCAGGTCACGCCGTCCGCTTCGGTCGAGATGGTCGTGAGCTGGCGCGCCTCGCCGCCATGCACAGGAATGATCCAGACCTGCGACTTGCCACCGCGTGCTGAAATAAACGCAATGGATTCGCCGTCCGGCGACCAGCGCGGCCGCGAATCGGAACCGTTGCTGGTGGTCAGTTGTTTCGGCTCGCCGCCTTCGGCGCGAATGAGCCAGATGTGTTTGACGACTTTATTGGCCTCGAAATCGACCGCGCCCTGCACGTAGGCGATCCAGCGGCCGTCAGGAGAAACTTGTGGATCGGAAATTCTTTGCGCCTTCATCAAATCGTCGAAAGTCATTGGACGTTTCGCTTCTGCCACATTGCCCCCTAATACCAGAAACAGAGTCACACCCATCATCAGGAATGTTTTCATTAAAGTACCCCAAAGGAACATCTGGAATTCACTTCCCAAACCAAATAGTTATACCAGAGGAGAACCACATCTGTAGAAGGATTTTGAACCTGAGATTGCAGGTTCAAGGTGGGGTTCGTCATGGGAACAATTCGCGCCCCAAAAGACAAGAAGACAGGTTTTGGGACTACCTCTCCCGGCCTTGGGTTATAATTCTATTCAGACCTGACGGATCGTGCTGGCGGAGGACTCATGCGCTGGCGAAAAACTATGCTTAGTGCAGCTGTCTTGCTGGTTCTTGTGCCCGCGATTCTTCCCGCCCAGACATCGGGCCAGCCAGCCGAGGAAGTCGCCCCACAGACCACTCCGAAGCCGCCGGATGACAACACTCCGCGCGAACTCGTCTATCCCTACTATTCGTTGCGCGAAGGCACGGACTCGGTGTTGAGCCTGATGGACCGCGCGCCGCGGCCCATCGAATTCACGGTTGCCGTCCACAGCCAGTCGGGGCAGACGGTCATCTCCGTGCCCATGACGATCCAGCCCACGGAGGAAGTGGATATTGATGTCAAGGAGCTCTTGAATGATCTGAATGTAGATTGGCGCGGCGATTTCCTGGAGGGGACGCTGTCCATCCATTTCAAGGGGAAGGGCAATCCGCTAGGTGGGCGGATGAGCGTTGAAGGCCCGCACGAGAGTTGGAACATCGGGCCGGTGTGGAGTTCGGGGGAGTTCGGCCAGAACATGGTCCCTCTAGAACTGGACACGCTGTGGTGGGACTTGGGCGGGACGCGCGATGTGGCCATGCGCGTCAGCAACATCATGCCCCGCGCGGTGGTGGCCGACCTCTACCTGGAATTCGCCGGCAAGCGGCACAAGCTGGCCCCCCTGCAGTTTGCTCCTTACCAGATGAAGAGGCTTTCAGTTACCGAGCTGCTCAATGGCCTGAACCTGACCGCGTACAAAGCGCCCCTTGGAGGATTAAGCATAATCCCGCGCGGGGCCATCAAGGCGCTCATTGCTCAGGGGTACATCACCGACGCCGAACTGGGCCAGCAGACCGGAGTGATGTTTCCTCTGCCTCAGTTGCAGGCTGCCAGCGCCCTGCATGCAACCGGAGTACCTATAGGCCCGCCCAGCGCGGGTTCTCCTTTCGCCGGCATCAAGGACGGCAACTTCACGCCCCACCTCTACTTGCGCAATCAGCTCGATTCTGGACAGACCATCACCCTGACCGTCGAGTTTCCCGGCGACGAAGGTCCCCGGCTTGTCCCGCTTCCGCCCCTCAATCTGCCGGGGTTTACAACGAAGGATATCCGGCTGGACTCCTACTACAACTATCTCCCCCTGCCGTTGCCTTATTGTTCGCTGCGTGTTCAGTACAATGGCCCGCCGGGCTCGGTCATTGGGCAACTCACAGCGGTAAATGAAAACAATGCCAAGGTAAATCCGATCCCACTGGACAATGAAGGAAACGGTTACACGGGGTCACTGGCGTCCTATTGGAGTTTTGATGATGAGACCGACTTCATCGTCTTCCTCACGAACATGGGCGACAAGGACTGCCGCGTTGTTTTCAAGATCGAGGCGGGGGGCGTTGAATACAACATGACGCGCTTGAAACTGATCCCTCATGAGACCAAGCACATCAACCTGCGTGAACTGAGGGATAAACAGGAAGCGGATTTTCGCGGCAATGTCCTCCCGGCTACGGTTACCGAGGGCCGGCTCATGTACATTCGCGCGGACAACGTGCCCATGACGGGCCGAGTGGCCGTCGTGCCGCGCCTCAAGTAGCCCAAGTTGTGGCGGCGATCGGCCAGTTCCGCATTGCCAGGGACCACCGCCGGCTTTCCTTGGCTGGCGGAAGCAAGCACTGGCACTGACCAAGCGCCGTTGCAGCCAGAAGCACTACCGCTTGATCCTTGCTGATCCCCCCTTCATCACGTGCTCCACTTCATCCCACGTCACCATGCTGGTGTCGCCGCGCGTACTCTGCAACAGAGCTCCGTGCGCGGCGCCCAGATTAACGGCGTCCTGCGGTGGCATGCCAGCCAGGAAGCCGTAGATGACGCCGCTGCAAAAGCCGTCGCCGCCACCCACCCGGTCCTCGATCTCCAGGCCTTCATAGCGCATGGACTGATAAAAGCTGCCATCATAGTAAAGAATCGCCGACCAGTTGTTGACCAGCCCGCTGACCACCTCGCGCAATGTTGTCCCCACGGCCTGAATGTGCGGATACTTCTTGACCACCCTTGAGACCATGCTCTTGTAGCCTTCCACGGGGAGCCTCTTGAGCGATTCGTCCACGCCTTCTACCCGGAACCCCAGTACCTTTTGGAAGTCTTCCTCGTTTCCGATCAAGACGTCGATGAAGGGGACCAACTCGCTGGTGACGGCAATCGCTTTCTCACTGGACCAGAGTTTGCTGCGAAAGTTCAAGTCGTAGCTGACCACCGTGCCGGC
>Ga0074046_10005104_pt1 | contig 10539 bp, 8 predicted proteins | sample BogForMeECP23OM3_FD_94441 | JGI IMG/M metagenome (GOLD analysis project Ga0074046, IMG submission 94441) | Bog forest soil microbial communities from Calvert Island, British Columbia, Canada - Bog Forest MetaG ECP23OM3 | ecosystem: Environmental > Terrestrial > Soil > Wetlands ...
CATCCTGCGTCACGAGCGCAGTCACGAGCTGCTGTTCGTGACACGCGACTCGCCGCTCGGCCAGGAATTGCGCCGCCATTTCCATCTCGAGGGCGTCGAATCGATGCTGTGGATCTCGGGCGACGAGGCTTCGATCGAGTCTAGCGCAGTGCTGCGCGCGGCGCGTTACTTGGGAGGATTTTGGTCCGCTCTCGCCGCAATTGGCTCGCTGGTCCCTACGCCAATACGCAATTGGGCGTATCGACTGATCGCGCGACATCGCCGTCGCTTGTCGTCCTCGATAACAAGCTGCTTGGTTCCGACTGCTGAACAGCGCGAGCGGTTCTTGAGCTGAGTTTCGGATTTCCCATAATGGGAATCACGCCCTTCTGGTACCCCCCTCCCCCCTATCTGCAAAATCCTCGCTTTCAACAGGATAGGCGGAATTCCGCGCAAATATTTGCAGGCACGGAAGTTATACGCAAAGTCATGAGCCGTAAGGGTTTGCATGGCTAGTCCGGGGACGGATTTGGGTTGCGGAGGGGCACCGCCGCCTGCTGCAGGTCAAACAAAATGCGACCGGCGCGCCGATGAGAGACGCGATGGGCGACAAGGGCTTGCATGACTTCGTAGAGCGCCGCCTGGACGTCGGGGAGAGATTTCATGCGCGGGAGGCGGGGGCCAAGAATGTCGGCGCGTCGGGTGACACCGGCGGCATAGTGGCGACGTTTGTGATCGCGCTGGTGGTAGTAACAGAGCTTCTTGCCGCGCAGGGCGGGAGAGCCGCAGGGGACGCCATTTTCTTTCAAATGGTTGCAAGTACGGAAGGACATAGGGCCTCCAAAAAACGGGCACAGCGCTCTTCGCTATTCGCTTTTCGCCATTCGCGAAGAAGCAATTGATTCAGGCTGCCAGTGAGTTGGCAGCAAAGTCGTACAGCGTCCTGGTGAGGGGCTTTGCCCCCACGTTATGAGGGTGGCAAAGGATTGGAGGGGTGGTCAAGTTACGAAGGGTCGGGTACTGATTGGTTAACCTGCACTTTGGTAACCATTGATCTGCCGCGGAAACAATGATCCCAGGTTAGCCCAACAACAATGGGGCACCCGGCTCCGTTCCTCCGAGCCTTGGTTCGTTTGAGCGCGCCAAGTTTACCCGGCGGCAGCGAGCCGACACGGTTATCTAATCAGCCAATCCACCGGCGAATTCGTTTTTACGACGAAGGGGACGGAGGTCACGGATATTCGAGTTAGCCGAATTGCTGCAACAGCTTGTCCAACTGGTCGCGAAACTGGCGCTTCAGGTGTTCGATACTGTCGTACATGGTGTAGAAGTGCCCCAACTCCTTCAGTTTGTCCTGAAAATCCCATAAAGACGTGAGATGCTCCCTGTCCGCGGCGCCGGTCTTTATGTCAGCGTTCTTGAAGAATGTATAGATGAGGGGTTTCTTGGTCTTCTTGAACTGCTCGTTCGCAACGTCGAATTCTTCTTCAGTGAACCTGCCGGTCTTGGTAAAGAACAAACTAACGAAGATATCGCAGTCGCAGATTGACTTGTTGTACTCGTCCTGCAAGCGGGTTTCAGAAATGGCGTCAAGAAAGTTTTCCCATCTCACGATCTCAAGATAGAACCCTCGCTTACCGAGTTGATCGTTCTGTTCGCGAAAGTAACGGTCGAACTCGTCCCGGTCTTCCCGCAGTTCGGAGGACGACCCGAGAAAGATGCGAATTTCGCTCAGGCCCGTAGCCCAACCCGGCAGCTTGTGCAAGCGGATACCTTCCAATAGATCCAGCACTCCCACGTCTTCGAAGCTTCGTTCGCACTGCACTTTCAATTTGTTGTGTTCCTTGCGGCGCAGCAAGAGCTTCTGCTCGAAAAACTCGGGTACAGACGCGGTGCGACAGAGCTTGCAATTGCATGGGATACGCTTGTCAACTTTGTCACGAAGGCCTTGGAACGACTCATTCAAGGCATCTAGATCCGCGGTAATCACGCTGAGAAGTGCCTTGCGTTCCGACCCTCGCGCCCGTAATTCGATCTCGCTTCCATTCGCTAGGATCTCTACGAGCACTGCAGTACCTTCGCGTTCAAACAGGACGCCTGTGACCCAAGCCATCTCCGGGTTCGTTACAAACCGATGCAGCCTCACCGTCAGCCGACTGATCATCCCTTTGGGCAAAAAATCGTAACGATAGCGCAACACCAAATCCTCGGAGTTCCCCCAATCTGTGACTGCCTTTGGCTTGGCAGGCGGCAACAGTTGTGGAGCAAGCCAGGTCTTCGGCTGGATGTCGCGCAGCTCGTAGCAGAGCTCAAAGCGCTGCATTAAAGCCAATAACTCCGGGTGCATATCCGCGTAAACCGAATCCCGCCACAGCTTTTGGCAGTCGTTTCCGTCGAAACGGCCGCGTTTCGCCTTCACGGCTTCGTTGTCGAGAATCCGGAACACGGCTTCGGTAGCCCACTCGTTTTGCAGGATGACCGTGCGCGCCAGCAACGGGTCGTCCTGGAAGTGCAGGAACACGCCCAGGTCGTGCAGATACCGGCTCATCCACAACGCCCTCGACTGGTCAAACTCCATATGGCGGTGGTAGATCTCGAAATACTCCTGTACCGGCATGTATGGTGCCTCGCGGGCACGGACCTCGATGTCGGCCCGCACCTTGATCCAGCGGGCAGGCAATTCCTCTCCGATATGACTGAGATGACTGGCGAAAAACTCGATGCCATCCCGCACATCGTCGGCTGCGTCGGCGTTCGCCAAATTGCCAGCATAAAGTTCTTTCACGTTGTCATAACGACTCTTGATGCCGCCTATATCTATGGCCTTGCTGCGGCCGCCCTTCTCATTCTGAAAAATAAGCGTCGGGCTGTGCCCGCCGAACACCTCGATCAGCTCGAGCCAATTTTTAAAGCCCTCGTCTGAAACCGCCTTGTAATTCTTAAGAGTGTCATCGACCAGTAGATATAGCGAGCGTCGGGTCAGAAAGAACTGATGTGTGGCATGGTAGATCTCTTGTCCTCCGAAATCCCATACGTTAAGCCGGAAGGTCCGTTCATTCTTAAGCTTGAATTCATGCCTGTAGATGGAGATACCCTTGGTTGTCTCCGCTCCCGTGGGTAGGGGCTCGTGGGGTTGATACAAGCGTCTTAGCAGGCTGGTCTTGCCTGAGCCCCCTTCGCCTACGATGAGCATTTTGGCTTCATACAAGTGGTCTACCCCGCCAGCCTCACGCTCACGAAAGTAGTTGAGAATGGCGTCATTCCCCTGCTCCGCGATCTCCCTAGGTGGATTTGTAAGCGGGCAGTCCTGAACGTAGATGCCGCCACTTTCCCATCTAACTGAACTGAGTCCTACCGGGTGACCCCGCCGAATAAGGCCGAGCACCGGAGAGAGGTCTTTGACCTGCGTGTTCGAGACATCGAGCTCCCTCAGGTTAAACGTGTTAGTCAGCGGTTTGAGGTCGGCGACCCTCGTTTTCGAGACTACAAGCTTCTGCAGGGCTAGCAGGCTCGCCAACGGCGCAAGATCGGTGACCTTTGTTTCCGAGAAATCAAGATCTTGCAGGGCAGATAGGCCCGCCAGCGGCGCAAGATCGCTGACCTGAGTGGACGAAACATGAAGCGACTGCATAGCGGACAAGCCAGCGAGCGGCGCAAGGTCGCTGACCTGCGTGTTCGAGACATTTAGCGTCTGGAGGGCAGACAGGCCCGCCAGCGGCGTAAGGTCGCTGACCTGCGTTTCCCCAGCGCTGAGTGACTGCAAAAAAGTGAGCGAAGCCAGCGGCGCAAGGTCAGTAATCTGCGTTCTCGAGACAGCCAGCCTGTGCAAGGCGGACATACTGGCCAGAGCAGCGAGGTCGGTGACCTTGGTGTCCGACAGGTAAAGCGACTGAAGGGCCGTAAGTCGGGCCAACGGCCCGATGTGAGTCAAGCGGTTATTGGATTCCCCGGAATTTCGACTTTTTCTTCCTAGCCACTCCCAGCCGTCCCATTCATCCCATCGATTTGTTAGTGACAGGCCTTTCAGCCATACTAGTTCGCCGACTTCGCCAGGGACCTCGGTTAGCCCGCAATTGCCGAGATCGAGAAAAGTATCCCGGGTACGTCTGTTTTCGGCGATGAGCCGCAGCGCGAGGTCGGACATCGGGTTCGTCTCTGAAAGGATCGGCTGTTCGTCAACGTCGGTGCACAGTTTCGACCGATTCTAGATCAGAGTAGCATCGAAGTGACTCTCTTCGAGCGCGAGCGGTGAAGCCGTATTAGTTGGAGTCTGGATCTGTAGTTTCCCGGTGGAGGGTTGCCGGATACCCACGTATCACTGTGTACGACACATAATTAGCGCTGAACTCGAAGCCTACCGGTAGCCAATCATTTCGGGAATCGGATTCTCTCATCACGGCTTCGGTGGAGTGGCCGCTTCCTTGCGCGGGTAGGATTCGACGAGTGCGCCCAGGACCACCGCGGCGGTCGGCAACTGGGCCTGCTTGGGATGGCTGGTGACGTAGTTGACCACCAGCTTGGCCACCTGTCCGACGGTGACGTTGGGCGCGTCGAAGAGCGGCAGCACCTTGGTATTGGCGTTGTAGGCTTGCAGGCCATCCACCACTCCGGTGATCCACACGTTGCATACGCCGGCGTATTGATTGGCCTGACCCTGCGCGGTGGGTCCGCAGATGCGCACAAAGTCGGTTCCGGAGTTGCGCAACTCTACACCCGAGCTCGATTGGGCGGCGGCAAGCGAGGGGAGACAGAGAAGAAGAACGAGAAGGGCTGGTTTCATGAAGAAAAGTGTAAATGCGCAGTCCAACAAGTTCCAAACCGCGAGTGTTAGATGTTTGGTGGACATCGGCCAATGAGAGTTGCTGGCAGGTGTAGGGGTCCTTCGACTCCGCTCCCTACGGTCGCTGCGCTCAGGATGACATCGCTGGTGATTATGCAGGGCGATAGCCGCAGGGATGGGATTTGTGCCACTGCCAGGCGCTGGCGATGATGCTCTCGACGTCGGAGTACTGCGGGTTCCAGCCGAGCTGGCGGCGGATTTTGTCGGAGCTGGCGATGAGCACGGCGGGGTCTCCGGGGCGGCGGGGACATTCGCGCGCAGGAATCGCGTGTCCGGTGACCTTGCGGGCGATGTCGATGATCTCGCGCACGCTGAAGCCCTCCCCGCTGCCTAAATTGCAAATCAACGTTTCATGAGTTTCTAAACCCTGTAACGCGAGAAGGTGGGCGGCGGCCAGGTCGTCCACGTGAATGTAGTCGCGGATACAGGTGCCGTCTTTCGTCGGGTAATCGGTACCGAAAATGGAGACGAACTCGCGCTGGCCGAGCGGCACTTGCAGGACGAGCGGAATCAAGTGGCTCTCGCTGCGGTGGGCTTCGCCGCGCGCGGAGGTGGCTCCGGCGGCGTTGAAGTAGCGCAGGCTGGCGAAGCGGAGGCCGTGCGCTTTGTGCATCCACGCCAGCATCTGCTCGACGATGAGCTTGGACTCGCCGTAGGGATTAGTGGGCGCGAGTGGATGGTCTTCGGGAATTGGCAGGCTCTTCGGCTCGCCGTACACTGCGGCGGTGGACGAGAAGACGAAGCGCGCGACGTTGTGCTTGAGCATCACGCGCAGCAGGGTGAGCGTGCGCAGGGAGTTGTTGTCGAAGTATTGCTCGGGGACCTTGACCGACTCGCCGGCCTCGATGAGCGCGGCGAAATGCATGACGGCGTCGAAGTGATGCGTTGCAAAGAGCGCGTCGAGCGCGGCTTCGTCGCCGGTGTCGGCATGGATGAATTCCGCGCGGGCGGGAACGGCTTCACGCCATCCCATGATCAGGCTGTCGAGTACGGTGACAGTGTGTCCGGCGCGCAAGAGATGGTCAGCGACCACGCTGCCGATGTAGCCGGCTCCGCCGGTAACGAGAACTCGCATCGATCTCCGTGGGCTGCCTGGTGCGCGAGCCCGGATGCAAAGCTGACGGCGTCTGCCCTTTACTTGGTGATCACGCCGCAGGCGATGCGGTCGCCGGCGTTGCCCGCAGGATCGGTTTTCATGTCGTCGGGCCCGGCGTGAATCATGAGCGAAGTGCCTCCGTCGGCAAAGAGCGAGTTGGCTTCGCTACCAGTGCCCAGCACAACGTCGGCATTCTTGACGGTGACCTTGGCGGTGCCGTTGGGCTCCACGGTGAAGTTGGCCATGTCGCCGTTGTGGTGTCCGTTGGGATTGAGGAAGCCGTGCTGCTTTTTGTCAGGATTGAAGTGCGGGCCGGCAGACTTGAAGTCGGGCGGATCGCACTTGGCGTTCTGATGGAAGTGCAGCGCGTGAACCCCGGGCGGAAGGTCCTTCACCTTTAACTCGACTTCCACACCTTTGCCCGACGACTTGATGGTGGCAGTGCCGACGCTATTTCCCTTGGCGTCTTTCAGCTCGACAGTCTGTTTCTTGACCGGCTTGGCGGACTTCGCCTCTTGAGCGAGCACGGTGATGGAGAGTGCGCTGAGGGCGGCGACGAGGACGAGCAAACGTGCGAATGAGCGGTTCATAACAGCAGAGTTGTACCACAAATGGGGCCCGGGAGTTTGGAAGAGGCGGCCACTCGATGGGGTGGGAGGCGGGGAGCCGCCTCAAACTGGCACGGGGGCGCGTCCAAATTATGGACGGGTTCCGATCTGAATTCTGGAAAATGGACGTTGGAGCCGAATGACCCATATTGGGAATCTGCGCGAAGGCTCTATGCGGTAAGCATTTACAGCCGAGCGCGCCTAGTGGTCCCAAAAGTGCTATATGGTGTGCGTAGCACTTAAGAGTTATGTAGCATGGCTTTTAGGTGCTGTGCGGTAAGCGTATCGTCGGAACCGCGAAGGCTGCGGATTCGCGCACAAATCCCAAGAAATGGGACTGGGAATGGCGGAGCCGCATTCACGAGCGGGGTCTCCTGGTGACGCGAGGGGAGCAGGCACGAAACGGCACTGGTTGGCGGCATACACCAAGGCACGGCATGAGACCATGGTGGCCCGGCAGCTTGAGGCAAAAGCCGTGACGCACCTGCTCCCGACGTATTTGCGCACGTCACACTGGAGCGACCGGGTGAAGCGAACCATGGCGCCCCTGTTCCCTGGCTATGTTTTCGTGCAAGTCAGCGATGACGAGAGGGTGCGCGTACTGCAGACAGCTGGCGTGGTCAACATTGTGTCGGTGGCGGGCAGGCCGGCGCTGCTGCGCGAAGAAGACGTGGCCATGCTTCGGGCGTGTGTAGCGCGGCCGCGCCAGTTTGAGCCACATCCATTTCTCCGAATCGGTCAAAGGGTACGAGTGAAGCAGGGGCCATTTGCGGGCTGGGAGGGCATCCTGACCCACAAAAAGAATGCGGCCCGCCTGGTGGTCAACCTGGAACAGATCATGCAATCGGTATCGGTTGACTTGGCGGACGCGGATGTGCAACCGGTGACGTAGAGATCAGGTTTCCTGCCTCGGCAAGAGTCGAGGGATTGGCCAGATGCGGTCTCATAAATGGTTCGCGTGAGGAAAGGCGAATTCCCTGAGGGGCTTAAAGCCCAATGTCTACGAGGTCCGGAGCGGCACGGCTGAACAGCTGGCGGAGAAAGTCGGAACAGCAGATCCCTCGGCGGCTGAAGAGGCTGCGGAAAAAGTCCGAAAAAGCAAATCCTCGCGGGCTAAAGCCCGCTCGGGATGACAAAAACAAACGGCTTAGACGCTGGCCTAAAGGCCAGCACTACCCAAAGTCGCTTTTTTCCGCAGCCTGTGAAGCCGCCTCGGGATGACCAGAAATGAATGACTTGGACGCGGCGCTGAAGCGCCGCACTACCCAAGCTGACTCCACGCAAGACTTTTGCCGTAGCCTGTGAAGCCGTGCCCTTTCAAACCGAATTTAGTTGTAAATGCAACGTGCTTTGACTGAGCCGAACACAACCCAACCAACCATCACACCATCCTCGACCGTCTGTCAGTGAAGACTGCCGGACGGTCGAGCCGTCCAGTTGCCGCATGAGTACGACACCGTATTCGAGCGTACCGGCAATCAGCCGGGTCATTCCGTTTCCATCGCGAGGCGAAGCGCCTGCGGGCATCCGCCTGGGCGGCGTGTGCCGGTTCGACGTAGCGATTGGTGCGATCGAGCGGTTGATGGACTTCCTGGCGGTGGTCGCAGGCGTGTGGGGATCCTATTGGGTGCATGCCGCATGGCGAGAGCGCGACGGGGCCCACATTTCGAACGATGCGGTACTGACCGCTGCCGTTGGTTTCGCGGTGGTGGTGGTGCTTCTGCTGGAAAAATATGGCGATTACCAGCCGTGCCTCAGCCTGCTGGCGGTTCGCGAAACGGAGCGGTTGCTGCGGGTGGCGTGCACCGGTGCATGGTTGGGGCTACCGATTCTCGTGGTACTAACGAGAGCGACTCCTCGAGGCGCGGCCGTGCTGGCGCTGGTTGTGGTTCCGCTGATGCTGGTGCTGGAGAAGTGGCAGGTACAGAAAGCAGTCCGGATGCTGCGGCGCCGGCTGGGCATCACACGTAAAGCGGTCATCGTAGGAACTGGACTTCTTGGGCGGAAAGCCTTTTCGACTCTGGTGCGCTCGCCCAAGCTGTGTATCGATCCGGTGGCATTTGTGGCCGCCGATAGAGCGGTCGGTGAGCCGATGATCTACGAATCGTCGTATCACCGCGACCGGCAGGCGCAGGTGCTGCCGGGTCCGGTGACCCCGCGGCTGCTGCGCAAACTTGGGGCCGACGTGCTGATTATCGCGGATCCGGAGATGCCGCCGGATGAAGCGATCAGCATTCGTAGCCAGGCTGAAGCAGCGGGTATCGCCACGTTTGTGATACCGGAGCCGTTCCTGGACGAAGGCTCCACGACGGAGTACGTCGAGATGGACGGGGTGCTGCTCGCTTACAAGGTGGGGCGCAGCGAGCGCCGGTTCTACGAAGCCGCGAAACGAGGGTTGGATGTCATGTTGTCAGCTTTCGCGCTGCTAGCGTTGTCGCCGATCTTTGCAGTCGCAGCGATCGCCGTAAAGCTGACGTCACCAGGGCCGGTGATCTTCCGACAGCAACGCGTGGGCCGCCATGGGCGACGCTTCACCATGTACAAGTTCCGCACCCTGCACGCCGACAGCGCGAGGTATGCCTGCTCACCGGTGAGCGGGAAAGACGCGCGCATTACCACGGTGGGACGATGGCTACGGCATACGTGCATCGATGAGTTGCCGCAATTGGTGAACGTGCTGCGGGGAGAAATGTCGCTGGTGGGGCCGCGGCCCGAGATGCCGTTCATCGTGGATCAGTATGAAGCGATCCACCTGAACCGGCTCAGCGTGACGCCGGGGCTGACGGGATTGTGGCAGTTGAGCGCGGACCGGCTGTCGCCGATCCATAAGAACATTGGGTACGATCTTTATTACGTGAAGCACCGAAGCGTTCTGATGGACGTCGCGATCTTGCTGCATACGGTGGTGTTTGCGTTTCGGGGAGTGTGAGACCGATCCATGCACATCACAGTCATTGGAACGGGATACGTCGGGCTGGTGAGTGCCGTGTGCCTGGCGGAGATGGGACACCAGGTGATCGCGGTGGACTCGGATGAGAAAAAGGTCGAAGCGCTGACACGGGGCGAGGCCCCTATTTTTGAGTCGTTGGTACCGGAGCTGCTGGCGCGACACAACGGCAAGCGGCTGCGGTTCTCGGCGTTTCCCAGGGCAGCGGTCACGGCGTCGGACGTGGTGTTTCTGGCCGTGGGCACTCCACAGGGCGGCGAGGGAGAGGCCGACTTGTCGCAGGTCGAGGCGGTCGCGAAGACAATCGCTCCTGTGCTGCACCGCTCGACGCTGATTGTGGAAAAGAGCACCGTGCCGGTATGCACCTGCGACGCGTTGCGCGAATTGTTGCTGCGGAACGGCGCGCAAGCGGGATGGTTCTCGGTGGCGTCGAACCCGGAGTTCCTGCGGGAGGGCAGCGCGGTGACGGACTTTTTGTATCCCGACCGCATCGTGGTCGGCGCCGACGACGACTTTGGCCGCTTTCTGCTGCGCGAGGTGTACCGACCCTTGACCAGCGGCGCGTATTACCGAAGAGAAGATGCGGTGCCGTGTCCAACGCGAATGCAGAGCCGGGCGCGGCTGTTGCTGACCAGCGCGAAGAGCGCGGAGTTGATCAAGCACGCTTCCAATGGGTTCCTCGCGATGAAGATTTCGTATGTCAATACAGTGGCGCGGCTGGCGGACGCTGTAGGAGCGGACATCGACGAAGTGTGCGCGGGGATGGGCTCGGACCCGCGCATCGGCTGCGAGTTCTTGCGCGCCGGAGTGGGCTATGGCGGGTCGTGTTTTCCCAAAGACGTGGCTGCGTTCGAAGCGGTGGCGCGGCGCTGGGGCGTTGACTTTCCGATGTTGCGGGACGTGGCACGCGTGAACGAAGAGCAACGGTCATGGTTCCTGGAGAGGCTGCGGCGCTCGCGGGGAACGCTGGCCGGAAGGCGGATCGGCGTCCTGGGGCTGGCGTTCAAGGAAGATACCGATGACGTGCGCGAGTCTCCCGCGATTGCGATCGTGCGCGAGCTGGCGCGGC
>Ga0074046_10005106_pt1 | contig 10536 bp, 17 predicted proteins | sample BogForMeECP23OM3_FD_94441 | JGI IMG/M metagenome (GOLD analysis project Ga0074046, IMG submission 94441) | Bog forest soil microbial communities from Calvert Island, British Columbia, Canada - Bog Forest MetaG ECP23OM3 | ecosystem: Environmental > Terrestrial > Soil > Wetlands ...
AAGTGTTGCCGAGGGCCTCAGTTGCACGCTCCTCGCTCCAATCGTCCCAATCATGCGCCATATAAACTGTTGGCGACGTGAAGCGGGTTCTGGAATTGCGTTGGCCGCCCTCGACCTCGGTAGCCATCGCAACGGCTGTTTCCTCCGGCAAGACCTGCAAGATGCCCTCGGGGGTCTGTTCGATTGTCGTGTCCCCGAGGTCACTCTCGTACAGGGCGTCGTGTATCCGCTCCTTAAGCTCCGTCTCCACCGTGTCTTCGTCCGGCCCACCGTATATGTAGGCGTTCCAGAAGTCTCCAATGACCGGAATATTGTACGGATTGGCCTTCGGTTTCGGCTTCGGGGCCTCTTCGCCGGGATGCGCCTTCGTCCATTCCTCCGCTTTCGCCTTCTCCTCGTCCTGCTTCTTCGCGGCAGGCTGAATCTTCAGCGCATAAATGTCCTTGATCAGTCCCTTGATGTTCTCCAGATTCCGCGGGTCGAAGCTGTCGTACCACTGTGCGATTTCCGAAGCATAGTGGTATTGGAATGCCAACCCAATATGGTAGACCACCTGCTCGTCCAGTTCGTCCATCAGGTTCGCCATCTCGTCCCAAGTGGGCTCGGACAGTCCTTCGTATGTGCCCGTATTGAGGAATTCCTGAGCGTCGCGGACGTTGCGGTCGCCAACCTCCTTGACGAACTCGTTCTGGTCCTTCCATTCGTTGACAACGAAGTAGTCGTGCTCGTAACGGACTGACTCGCCGAGTTCGAGCATGGTGAGGACGCGGGTGGCGAGCTTTTCGTCCATCCCGTGCTCGCTGTAGTAGTCCCGGATTGTCAATCCGATGCTCGGATTCGCCGCGGCGATGTCCTTGCGCTGCTCCGGCGTCAAGTCGGCCATCGCGAAATTGTGTTCCGGCAAATATCCGCCGCCGACGATGGCGGTGATGCGCGGGTCTTTGACAAGCTCGATGATGTACGGATGGTATTTTGCCACGGGCTTGTCGTTGTTGCGCCCCTTCATCTCTCCGATGGAGCCCGAATCTCCCTTCCCGTGCAGTATGAACGTGCAGTGCGGGTACCAGAGGGTCTCCTTGCCTACCTGCTTGGGCTCCCGCAGGCTGAGGATCGACACGTTGGCCCTGTCCTTCATCGGGGAGTTGCCGCAGTGCCCCATGGCTCTCGATTCGTCCTCGCAGTAGGGCCGGGGCAGCCACCACCACGCCCAGCCGTCGCTGAACTGCTTCCAGATTTTATCCTCTGGCTTTGGCTTTATCAGGGCTTTCGCCTGCTCCTTCCATTCCTGTTCGGCGACGGAGAACGCGTTGTATATGTCGTTGTAGTTCTCGACCGTCAGCACCTTGTTCTGGATGTCCGGGACGGGGAGGCTATAGAAATGCTCAAGGTTGCGTTTTATCGTTGGGAAATCACTGATGACGATCTTAAACGTAGCGTCGCCTCCCTTGGCGGCAAAGTCTTTCCTGTACTGCGCCACAAGTTCCTGAAGCTGCTTTTTCTTCGTCTTAGGCTTCGGGACTCGTTGCGGCTGCTGCGGCTGTATCTGCGGAGGCGGCTGCTGTTGCTGGGGCTGTAATGGCAGGGTGTCGGCTATCTTCACCTCGGCGGAAGCCTCCACGGGCTTCTGGACCTTAGCTGGCAGGGTCTTGATGAGGTCTTCAGCCAGCGCTATGCGGTACCAGCGCAAGTACCAGACGATCCTGTCCTGTTTCTTGAGGTGCTGCCTCGCCCACTCAATCTCGCGGCGGTACAGCGGGCGGGCCTTCGGCTCTATGGTCTCCAGCACCTTGAACATCGGGCTATAGTCAACGGCGAGGACGGTCTTGGCCCATACCCCGAAGTCCGGGCCGCCAAGCTGGTGAACAACCTCGTCGGCAGTCAGGCGATGGAACGTTGCAGCTTTCGTCTGGTCGGCGGTGAATGCGAACTTTTCGACCTGCGTGGCGTTTTTGGGATCGAATTCGACGGAGCTTATGTACATTTCGACGCCCGAGGCGACTTTGGGCGTTTCGACGGTGATGTGATACCCCGCCATGATTCCCTTGGATTCTTCTTCCGCGGCGGGCAGGGAAAACTCGTTCGGATTCGACCAAAACTTTTCTGCCTCGTCATTAGCAGAACCCGTTTTGGAGTTTTTCTCGTTCATTTCCATGGTATAGGAATCCGACTCACCGTAATCAGGACGGCCTCGGAGCCCCGTGGTGGCACCCGAATCGTCGTGCATAACCTCGCGGGCGAGCTTGCGGCTTGTGAGATGTCCTTTGAGTTCGGCCAGTGTCATGCCCTTGCCGAGTTCCTCCCATTGTCCCGAGGCGCGGGACATGTGACGCCACTGGTCCCAGTCCACCCAAACCTCATCCTGCCCATTGGGGCTCTGGCGATCCAGCATGGAAGAGCCTGAACGAGGCGGACGCTTCCAGCCCAGCGAACGCAGATACTTGAGGATGGTTCCGGCTTCGTTTTCGGCAGAATAGTGCGGGGCTTTCAGCAGATCATTGAGGAAGGGATCGTCGCCGACCATCTCGCCATGGCCGCTTCCGGCATTGTTGACTGCGGTGGTTGCAGGGTTTGATTTTTTAAGCAACGATGGCATTCCAGAGGCCTCATTTAGAGGCTCAGATAGTTGCTTCACCTTTTAGAGGGGCGATATTCGCCCTTGATTTTTCCATTATTCCTTAGGAATGACGCCCTTGAACTTCAGGCGTTCAATCTCAATTGGGGAGAGGGGGCATGGCGGCTCGTCGCCCGGCTTCCAGTTGGTGCGGTGGTTCGGCAGCTTGTTGAGTTCCTTTGGGCGGAAACCCAAATAAATCCAGATGCTCATCTGAAGCCCGTTCAGCAGGTTCCAGATCGCCTGCGGGATATGGGCCTCAGCGCGGTCCCCGGCGATGTACGACGTGATGTGGTTCAATGCCGACTGGTAGAAGTCCAGTATGTCGCCGCCATTTTCCCAGTTGCGGTCGTTCCCTGTGCCGTCCTTGCTGCGGCCCTTGTTCCCGTGCTCGTAGATCGTCGAAACAAGCCAGACGGCGTCCCACGGCATCCAATGCAGAGCGCCCTTGCCCACACGGTTGTCCCGTTGCATGCCTGTGCTGTAGTGGTGTTCTGCTTCTGCGGTTTTCTTAAATCCTACGTCCTTGGGTTCGTCCATGTTGGATTAATACTACAGTTCGTCGAGGTATTGGATAATCCTTTTGAGGATCGTGTTGCGCTCTGAGCAGCGATTCTGGGCGTCGTAGAACAAGTCCGTGCACGGCACGGTAAAACTGGTCAACAACTTGCCGTCGTTGCTCCCTTGTCGTACAACGACAGTGGTGTGGCCCTCGGGAGTCAAGGACACCACTATTCGATAATCCTTGATTTCGAAGAAGTAGATGGTCGGGCTGTCTGCTTTCCAGTCTATCCTGCCCGTGCCAGTCTTGGTCCGCAGGGTTTCGTAAAGCTCTCGTTGCTTCGGGCTGAGTTCTCGGGGCATGTTATCCTCTCCTCCAGCACATCCACGCAGCGACGCCGCAAAAAACGACCATGAAAAAAAGAATCACGTCGGCCAGCACCAACATTCGAGGCTGGATATGCGGGTTCGCCGGGATGAAAAGGCATCCCAAGCCGTAAAGCCCCACCACGACGTACATTATCGCGGCTGTCTTTGATGATGTCATGGATGCTCCCGTAAAAATTCGTCTGTAGAATCTTCCAAGGCTCGGACATCCATCACATCCGGCCCGAATCGGGGTTCGTAGTCCATTGGCACGGTCCAAGTGTGGGTCTCATCCCCGCGAGTCGCTGTTAAGGTCCACTCGTTTGGGGCCTTGTCGGGCAGATCAGCGACGACGTGCCAGCCGTTCTCCGTGAATTCCGCGTATTTCATTTGCTCTCCAGCTTGTCCCGCTGCTTTATGTGCCAGTATCCCACTGTCCAGAAAAACGCTAGGCCGAGCCCCATGGCGAGCTTCTGGTCCCACGAGGGAGAAATGCCCCGACGAGAGAGCAGCAGGAAAAACGACAACATGATCGCAGCGAAACAGAGCCACACAAACCGATTGGCGTTTTTCGCCGTCTCTTCCGGCGTGTATCTATTCGCCCCCATCGCCTCCGGCGTCCCCGCCTGAATCCCCGGCGTCACCGCCGCTGTCGGCGGGGGAGTTACCGTCACTGTCTTCCCCGATGTTGCCACTGACATCCTCGCTGGGCTCGCCCGTGTCCATTTCTTCAATGGTCGCTTCTTCGTCTTCTTCAATCTCCGAGGCTCCGGGGGCTGGCACCCTCTGCCACGAGCCCGGAGGCAGCTTGAAATCGTCCGATCCGGGGACGGGCAATTCAATGTCGGGCATCTTCTCCGCCGCCTTGAAGACATATGCCCACCACGAGCCGTTGTCGTTCTGGACAAGGAGGCGGTGGTCCCGCGTCTTCACCAGCCGGGCATGGTGCTTCGCCCGGTGGGATTGTGCAGAAAGCATGACGACCACAAAAACCATCGCCACGGCCATCAACACTGTGAGGAATACGGCCATCATGCCTTCGATCTCACCGCGTTGCCTGCTGTTACTCACTTGATGTACTCCAGCATTGCCTTGACATCTGTGGCATGCGGACCATCAGGAGTCAATTCAATGTACTTTTCTAAGGCCTCACGAGTACCCGGAGTCACTTGAAGTTTTCCGTTATCTATCGGGCTATCCGCGAGGAGCACTGACCCGAGGATGAAATAGGCGTCCGCCTTGCCGGGATCATACTTGATTGCCGTCTTGCAAAAGTCCTTCGCCCTTGCGGTGTCCCCCACGTTGTACATCACGGCGCAAATGTTGAAATAAGCCAATGCAGGATTTGGCGACGTTTTGGCGGCAACAACATACATGAGAACAGCTTCTTTGTTCCGGTGCAGCTTGAGATAGGAATTCCCCTCATTTATGAACACCTTGATTTTCTGCTCGTCGCTTAGCGGAGGATTTTCCCCGATTGCTTTGTCATAGCTATCGATGGCTTGCTGAAATTCCCCGTTATGGTAGTGGCATTCACCGAGAGCGTATTGGTACTGCGCCTTTGTACCCTCTTTCTTGATCTGCGTGCAATCAAGCGTCTGCGCAGAAGCAACGCCTACAAACAGCAGTAAGGCAAACAACAGTTTGAAATGCCGCATTTATGCCTCCTTACTTCCAACTACGGCCAGTCAGGTAGCAGCTTGCTTCCTTAATGCCCATCGGGCATACGATCTCCTGCCCGGTTTCCTTATCGTGCCAAACTTCCCAGCGATAGATGTTCGAGCCGCTGGCGCTGTCCGCAAAAGCAGAAGTCCGCTCAAACAGCAGAAGCTCGAACCTCGGGCGCGGTGGTTTAAGTTCGTTCCAGCGTTGGGCGTATGCCTCGCAACTGTAGATCATGCTGACGATGATCACAAGCATAAGCGCAACAACTGAAACTTCGCGGCGGTTGTTTTTGAGAAATTCCAATACATTCTTCCGTTTCATAATTTGTGCCTCCTATTTGCAACTGTAAAGCCACGGCGAGGGTTTTCCAGATAGCAGCATGATGCCGTCTTTGGTGTACACCGTGCCGTCCATGCGGATAGTGGACATCACTCGAATCCCGTTGCCTTGTTTGAGCGTGATGGTCTCTATGCTTTCTTCGTCGCTGTTGTGCACACGTGCGTCGGTACGGATGTGGTCGGCGTCGATACGCATGGCAAAATAGATGTTGTAGATGCGGTCTGAGTACTTGCTGTTGGGTCCGTAGTAGTAACGGAGAGTCGCTTCGGATGGGGACGAGGATGTGTATTGGGCGTATTGATTCGTATCGCTGCCGGGGGGAATGGTGCAGTCCGGTGCCCACGTGCCGAGGATGCCAAAATCGGAGAGCGTGTCTTGCACGCTGGTCGGCATCGCAGCCACCGAAACAGCAAGCACGAGTAGGATAAGTACTGCCTTAAGCGTCTTCATGTTATTTCCTCCTAAGATCAAAATCAAGCGCTGGCAGCCGCCCTCTTCACACGGTAGGGCAGCTTCACCTTTTGCCCGCTTGCGTCCGGGTATCCGGCGTGCATCTTCGTAAGAAAGGTGCGGAGGGTGTGCGTGCAGTCCTTGCCCTCATCCAGATAGCCGATGGCCTTGGCGATCTCCTTGGTGGTCATGATGCCTTCGTTCCACAGCCGGGCGACTTCCAGATAAGGGAACTTCCGCATGGGAGCCCTTGTCGGCTTGGATTCAGGCGCGGGAGCCGGGGTTTTGGCTTCCTGCCGGACTTTCGGTGCCACAGGAGCGTTGTTGTCTGTCTGCTCGAACTTCATGTCGAAGAGGGACTCGTACCGCGGCTGCTGCGCCAGTTCGCCGACGAAGCGGATCACATCGCACGGCCTCACGCCATGCTCAATAAGTTCGATTTTCGAGCGAGTACTGGCTCCCTCCTCAACGGAGTGCTGCTGCATAATCTCTTCCTTAAAATAGGACTCACGCAGGTTCCGCACGTCCCAGTTCTTGAACATGCGTTTGTCTCCCTTTGGAAACGTGATCTCGGTCTCCTGCTCGAAGACGCGATACCTTATGCTGGCGGTCTGCTCCGGATAGTCGTCGATCCGGAACTTGACAGTGATGGAACGCAAGGTCGGTGTCATTTCTCTGCTGCCTTTCTGACGATCAAGTCGTTTTCCCAAATGAGAGGAACCAAATTCCGCAGATAGTTGCGGTCCCGAGTAAATACCGGAGTCTCGTTGTCCACGAACCAGTTGCCGACGTGGTAGCTGTCAGGAGATGGCTGCGGGCCGAGATCATGCCCCCACTCCTTTGGGGTGGATTTGCGCACCACACGCCCGTGCTTGAAGTTTGCAGGATGCTTTGCCCAGTTATCCCCCGCTGCGTGGATAATCTCGTGCCGTGCAGGCACGTCCTTGTTCTGAAGCTGCTTGTGGCTGGCATACATTTGAGCCAGCATCGTGACGGAATTGCGCACGGCGTCCTTCTGCCGCCACACGAAATAGTTCTCGACCTCGACGGGATCGGGAATGGTGAACACGCGGGCGTCGAAAACGGCATTGGGGGTCTTCTTGGCAATCTGCGAATAAGAGTTCACCCAATCCCTACTGCGCTCGTCCGAAAGCGTCTGGGATGTGTACATCTCAAGTGCAGCCTTTGCAGACAGTTTCATGCTGATGACGGCGGCGTTGAAGCCCACCGCAGCGACAGCGGCGGCGACGCTAGTCCATTTTTGGATCACTCCGTCAAACCACGGCTGCGTCTTGATGTCCGCGAAATCGACAGCCAGCAGGCTGATCTCGTCCGACTGCACGAAGGCGAACTGGGTGCCCGAGATTTCCTCGCAAAGCTTGACCGCGGCGTCGTCCATGCACGTCATCAGATTGATGTCGTAGGGGCGAGCTAGTCCGTGGGTCCATGTGTGGAAAGCTCGGCCGTCAACCCGGAGGATGGTGTAGGTACGGCGGGGCAGAACATACCGGGTGGCCTCTTCATAGGCCTTCATCCGGTCACCGAGAGTGTCGGTCTTCGGTCTCATAATGTGCGACAGGCGGAGTGCGGTGGTCTCGGGATGCCCTGCTTAGAGCACTCCGCCCATCTATCGTCTTTGAGGTATAGTATACAGCGGTTGGGGGAAGATTGTCTACTACTATTTTTGGGGATTATCCCCTCGGATACGCAGCGGGCGACTTCATTGCCCCTCTCGTTCAAGAGAAAGGACAGCTTCGGAATTCGAGTCCGAAGCGTCGGCTAGCCCAACCTTGTAACACCCGTCTGAACTGTGCCAGATCGTGGCGCGATTGGCGGCTTCAATCGAGCCATGTTCGTTCGGCTTTCCAAGGTCTCTCGTCATCTTGCGCAGCATGGCCGGGTACACGGAGGCAGGGAAGAACAGGGTGACTGAAACGATTCTTTGGTTCGCCAGAGAGATAAGGAAATACACCGACTTGCTGCCGTCTTGGGTCTCCATGTTGCACGAAGACCTAGTGGCGCAAAGCGGTGGATTGTAGTCCCTAGACATCCACACTCTCACGGCCTCTTGTGCGGTCATTCCTACTCGGACTCCGTCGATGCTGACCGTTCCCAAATCAAAGCCCCGCGCATGGCTATCCTGCGCCATGCCTTTGCCGATCAGAACGAAGGCTAATGTGACAGTCCCGATGACGAGCTTGTTTCCGAGTGTCATGGTGATTCCCTCTACCCCAGTATACAGCGGGAGAGGGGATTTTAGCTACTTGTAAGTGATTGATTGTTATGGGGTTAAAGGGATGATTCCCGTTATTTTTCGGGGGTTCTCTGCCCTGTATTTCTCGAACCAAAACACCAACGGGCCGGGCACGATAATGACTCGGCCGAATCGTTCCGCATGGCGGAATGTGGACGAGTTGCGTCGCAAGCCTTCGACGATTCGCTCATTCAAGTGCCTTCGCCAATCCTCCAAGCGGCTTCCTCCCTTGTCGATATTGCACGGCGCGCACGAGGGGAATAGGTTGTCAAGTCGGTCGTTTTGCGGACGGTAGAACCTCCCGGTTGCGACCAAGATTGTCCTGCCGTCCTTGCCCGTCGCAAATCCCAATTCGCGGTTGACAGGCTCCACGTGATCGGCGTGCCATCCTTTTTCGGGCAGGACACAGCCGCAGTACGCACATTTGCCGCCAAACATCATGCGCAACTCTTCTCGCTGTTTCTTACTGATGATCATTTAGCCGAGGAACTCTTCGATGGCTTCCGCCAGCTTGAGCCCGCCCGTGAGAGAGGCTTGGGCGGGAATCTCCGGTGTAACGGTAGGAGCGGGGGAGGCTGGCGCTACGGGGGTCGGCGGCGTGGTGGGAACGCCCGGCTGCGTGGCTTCCTCCGTACGGCGGACATTCTGCTTGATTTCAACTGGCTGCTTGTTGCCGTACTGCTTCAGGAAATCGGAGAGCCACGAATCGGAAGAGGCGATGGACATCTGTGAGAACTCGCTCACGGCCAGCGTCGGCTTGAAATGAGAAAAAGCGAAACTCTGGGTGCGAATACCCTCGCCCTCCTGCCCCACATAGGCGAACTCGTCCCGTTTGGCGCGGAAGCCCGACCCCAGCAAAGCGCGAATGGTGTCCGATCCGATGCGGATGGCGACGGCTACTTCAGCAAGCTGCACGTCCGACTCGTCAATATCAGCGTTGTCGGCAATGGCTTCTCGGGCGGCGTCCACGATAGTTTCGCTTTGGGTCAAGCCGTAGAGGTAGAGGTCAAATTCTTGGACTTTATCGTGATCAAGGGGTTCAAGGATGGACAACCCGTCGTAGAGCTTACTCAGGCCGTCTTCGTCGATGTCTAGGTAGCGGTCGGACATAACATCCTCTACCTAAAGACACCCAAAGTAGGGTTACTTGAGGAACTTCTCCACTTTGCCCAAGGCGGTCTTCCAGACCTTCGTAAAAACCCTGTCAAACTGGGAAAATGCGTCCTCGTCCTCCAGCAGGTGGACCTCCAGCATGGTAACGCCGGGCTTGATCCTGAAGAGGAGAGGCTCGCGCTTGACGAGCTTTTCCATCATCGTTGGGGTGATGCTAACTCGGGCTTTCATTTTCCGTGGTTCCCGAAATGGTAATCTATATCCGCCTGCGTGGGATTATCGATGGTGATTCCACATGCTCCGCAGCTAATTTGGACGGGCAAAGCATGGGACCGGGGCGGGATGTATTCCCAGTTCTTGAAGTCGAAGGAGGCGATCTGCTCGGAGGTGAGGTCAAGGCAGCACCACATGCAATGGAGAGGCGGCTGGTTACCGCAAGCGCACGGCTCCCAGTCAGCGCAGGTGCAAAATTCGTTCATTCCTTCCACCAGCCTTTCTTCAACCCGTAATAGGCGACCGCGGCGGTAAGGCCGACCAGCAGGATAGCCGAGCCGAGGGCGATAAGAAGCGCGATTCCCAAACTACAAAACGGGTGGTGCATTTCACCCTCGAAGGAGAATCTTTTCCGGAGATGAAAGCATTGCCTCGATGTGGTCCTTGCTGACCGTCAGGTAAAGATTGTCTTTGCCGTCCGTCCAGTTGAAGACGACCGAATACAGGCCGTGCTGCGCTAGCAACACGGGACGGCTAAGCAAGGCTGCGACTTTCTTGGCGTTCGCCATTGCATCGGGCTGGACTACCAGTTCGTCCACCGCTTCCGTCAACGATATTTCCACTGCTTGCCGGGAATCCGTCCCCGGCATATCCATGGTGCAGCTTGGCCACTGGGGGCACTTCGGCGGCCTGCCCGGCTCACTTGAATACTCGCCGTGCTTGAAGCAGGTCCCGCCCGGTCGGCATTCGCCCTCGTGTCCCTCCAGCAGAACACAGGAAAAGTATTCCCCGCGCCTCGGAATCCACGGCGCAGCAAACTTGCCGCACTTCTTGACAACGACGCCTCTCTGCCCTTCATCAAAATTTTCGATTTTTGCCATCAGAACACTTCTTCCTTGATATTCTCGGGCCGCATCAGGTCATCCACAATTTTGTCGATGTCCTTCAGCTTGCCCATAAGCCTCGCGCATTCGAGCTTGTGCCATGCCTTGAACTTCGGGGTCTTGACAAGCTTCTTAAAAGC
>Ga0074046_10005107_pt1 | contig 10534 bp, 9 predicted proteins | sample BogForMeECP23OM3_FD_94441 | JGI IMG/M metagenome (GOLD analysis project Ga0074046, IMG submission 94441) | Bog forest soil microbial communities from Calvert Island, British Columbia, Canada - Bog Forest MetaG ECP23OM3 | ecosystem: Environmental > Terrestrial > Soil > Wetlands ...
ATTGCAGCGCGAAGGGATGAAGCGCGCTGTCGCGATGATAGGGCGAGCACTGGTAGCGAAGCCGCGCGTGAGCCGTGTCCGCGACTTGCTCGGCGAGCCAGGCGGACAGGCGCGACTTGCCGATGCCCGCTTCGCCCGAGATCAGCACGGTCTGGCCTTCGCCGGCCCAGGCGCGGCGCTGGCGCGCGATCAGTTCGGCGCTCTCGGCCTCCCGCCCGACGAAGCCCGTGAGGCGCGCCGATTGCGCGGCGTCGAATCGGCTCTCGCTCTCAGACACGCAGCCGCCGGGTCGCCGAAGACAGGACAACGCCGCCCGGGTCGGCGAGGCCCTGCAGCCGCGCGGCGAGATTGGGCGTGTCGCCGACGATCACCTGCTCCTGCGCGGCGCCTTGGCCGACGATGTCGCCGGCGACGACGAGGCCGGTCGCGATCCCGATTCGTACGGCGAGCTTTTCGAGGGCGCGGGTCTGCAGTCGTCCCACCGCTTCGGCGATGTCCAGGGCCGCATGGACCGCGCGCGCAGCGTCGTCCTCGTGCGCGCGGGGAAAGCCGAAGGTCGCCAGAATCCCGTCGCCGAAGAATTTTGCCACGAACCCCTCATAGCGAGCCAGCACGCCTGAGCAGGCGTCCTGATAGGCGTGGATGACCTGGCGCATGTCCTCGGGATCGAGCCGCGCCGACAGTGCGGTCGAGCCAACGAGGTCGCAGAACATCACGGTGAGCTGGCGCCGCTCCGCGGCGTCGGCGCTGGCCGGTGCGGCGGACGGGGCGTTCAGCGCCTCGATCGCGGACATCAGCTTGCGCCGATGGCCGACGGCGGCGACGCCGAGATCCTTGAGATCGTCGAGCGTCAGCTTCGGCAGCACCGCATTGTCGATATCGTTGTCGCGGAAGGCGGCCTCGTATTGCCCGAGGCCCAGCGCTCTGAGCCAGCTCCCGACGTCCATCCCAGCATCCTCAAACGGGCTGGGATGATGGTCTTACGACAGCACGATGTCCATAGCGTCGAACGGACGGCCGCCAGCCTTTGCGACGGCTTCGCCGGAATTGCGTACGTTGCCGACTGCGGGCGTAACGGCTCGGTTCCGCGGGAAGCGGCTAGACAGAAAAGCTCACCCCGCAGCCGCACGAGGCGACGGCGTTCGGGTTCTTGATCCGGAACGACTGGCCCATCAGGTCGTCGACGAAATCGACCTCCGAGCCCTTCATCATTTCGAGCGAGACAGGGTCGATCACCACCTTGGCCCCGTCGCGGACCGCGACGAAATCGTCGTCGGCGCGGGTCCGGTCGACATCGTAAGTATACTGGAAGCCCGAGCAGCCGCCGCCCTTGACCGAGATGCGCAGCGCCGCGCCCTCTTCGCCCTTGAGGATCGCGTTCAGCCTCTTGGCGGCGCTGGCGCTGATGGTGACGGCGTCGGAAACAGCGGCTTCGCTCATGCATGACCCTCCGGCGCGGCCCCGCGACATGGGGCGCCTTCAAGACTTCTTCCAGTTAAGATATGCAGCGCAGCGGAAAGCGCAACGCCGGGGAGTTCGATGGCCAATTCCGTCGGGGGAAGCCCTCGCGCGCCGTATGCCGCCGATCCGGCGGGCGCGCGACGCCTCGTCGCCGAGCCGTCGTCGCCGACCCGCACCGAATTCCAGCGCGACCGCGACCGCATCGTCCATTCGACCGCCTTCCGCCGCCTCGCCCACAAGACCCAGGTGTTCGTCCATCACGAGGGCGACCATTTCCGCACCCGGCTCACCCACACGATCGAGGTGGCGCAGATCGCCCGGGCGCTCGCCCGCGCGCTTCACCTCGACGACGACCTCGCCGAGACGGTCGCGCTCGGCCACGACCTTGGCCACACGCCGTTCGGCCACACCGGCGAGGAGGCGCTCGACGCCTGCATGGCCGGCCATGGCGGCTTCGACCACAACAGCCACGCGCTCCGCATTGTCACCGCGATCGAGCGCCGCTACGCCGAGTTCGACGGCCTCAACCTGACGCAGACGACGCTCGCCGGGCTCGCCAAGCACAACGGCCCGCTCATCGACGCCGCGGGGCGGCCCACGGCGCGCTATCGCGCGCGCGGCGTCCCGGAGGCGATTCTGGACTGCGACCGGCGCCAGCCGCTCGACCTCGCCCTCCACGCCAGTCTGGAGGCGCAGGCTGCGGCGCTCGCCGACGACATCGCCTACGACGCCCATGACATCGACGACGGCCTCCGGGCCGGCCTCTTCACCCTGGCCGACATTCGCGCGGTTCCGTTTGTCGCCGGCGTCGTCGCCGAGATCGAGGACCGCCATCCCGGGCTGGAGGCGCCGCGCCTCATTCACGAGTTGACCCGCCGCGTGATCACCCGGTTCATCGAGGATGCGATGGGCGAAAGCCGGCGGCGGATCGCCGAGGCCGGCGTCGCGAGCCCGGAGGCCGTCTGGACGGCGGGCAGGGCGCTCGTCGGACATTCCGCGCCGTTCGAGGCCGCCGACCGGGAGCTCAAGGCGTTCCTCTTCGCCCACATGTATCGCCATCCCCAGGTGCAGGCGGTGCGGGAAATGGCCGACGCCATCGTGCGCCGGCTGTTCTGCGCCTATATGACCGATCCGACCGCGATGCCGCCCGACTGGGCGGCCATGGCCGGCGCGGGCGACCGGGCGCGGGCGGTCGCCGACTACATCGCCGGAATGACCGATCGCTTCGCCGTCCACGAGCACGCCCGGCTTTTTGACGGCCCGACCGACTTGCGCTAGACGCGCGCTGCTGGCTTTCAGAGCGGAGCGTCGGGCGCTTCGGCCCCTGTAGACGCGGTCGCTGACGCCGCGTCCGCCGCGCTCAAGCCAAGCGCGGCTACAACAGTTCGGCTCGCGCGGCCACTAGGTCCGATCGACATAACGGTAGCAGGAATGAATGTTTTTGCCGATTTCCAGGCGCGAGTCGTAGCGCTGATTGCGAAGCGCATCGGCGCGGACGAGCTTCCGCAAGGCCTCGACCTGGGCCGCTTCGTCGTCGAGCCGCCGCGGGACGCCGCCCACGGCGACCTCTCGACCAATGCAGCGATGGTTTACGCGAAAGAGGCGAAGGCCTCGGGCCTCAATCCGCGCGCGCTCGCCGAGCGACTCGCCGCCGACCTTGCCGCCGAGCCAGACGTCGCCAAGGCGGAGGTCGCCGGACCCGGATTCATCAATATCGTCTTGAAACCGGAGGTTTACGAGAAGGTCCTGCGGGCCGTTCTCAACGAGGGCGCGGCGTTCGGCGCGGGCGAGAGGGGCGTGGCCGGCCGGGTCAACGTCGAATATGTCAGCGCCAATCCGACCGGTCCGATGCATGTCGGCCACGCGCGCGGCGCCGTGTTCGGCGACGCGCTGTCGAGCCTTCTAGACTTCGCCGGACGGGAGGCGACGCGGGAATATTACATCAACGACGCCGGCGCCCAGGTGAACGTGCTCGCGCGCTCGGTGTATCTGCGCTACCGCGAGGCGCTCGGCGAGAACATCGGCGAGATCCCCGAGGGCCTCTATCCCGGCGACTATTTGAAGCCGGTCGGGGAAGGGCTGAAGGCCGAGTTCGGGCGGGGGCTCAGCGACATGCCGGAAGCCGAATGGCTGCCGCTTGTCCGCCAGCGCGCCATCGACGCCATGATGGCGCTGATTCGCGACGATCTCGCCGCGCTCAACATCACCCACGAGGTATTCGCCTCGGAGCGCGAGCTCACCGGCCTCGACGGCGGCCCGGATCGGGTCAAGGAGGCGATCGAGACGCTGCGCGCCAAGGGCCTGATCTACGAAGGCCGCCTCCCGCCGCCGAAGGGCGCGCCGGCCGACGACTGGGAGGACCGGGAGCAGACCCTGTTCCGCTCGACGGGTTTCGGGGACGACGTCGACCGCCCGCTGATCAAGTCGGACGGCAGCTACACCTATTTCGCCAGCGACATCGCCTATCACAAGACCAAGATCGACCGCGGCTATCTGACGCTGGTCGACGTCTGGGGCGCCGACCACGGCGGCTACGTCCGGCGCATGCAGGCGGCGGTCGCGGCGCTCTCGGACAACACGGCAAGACTCGAGGTGCGCCTGTGCCAGCTCGTGCGCTTGATGCGGGCCGGCGAGCAGGTCAAAATGTCCAAGCGGTCCGGCGATTTCGTGACGCTTCGTGAGGTCGTGGACGAAGTCGGGCCGGACGCTGTGCGCTTCATCATGCTGATGCGCAAGAACGACGCGCCGATCGATTTCGACCTCGCCAAGGTGATTGAGCAGAGCCAGGACAATCCGGTCTTCTACGTCCAGTACGCCCACGCCCGGGCATGCAGCGTGCTGCGCCAGGGCCATGCGGCCTTCCCCGACCTCGACCTTTCCCCTGCCGCGCTCGCCGGCGCCGACGCCGCGCTGCTGACAGACGAGGGCGAACGGGACCTGATGCGCGTCATGGCGCAGTACCCGCGCATGGTGCTGCAGGCGGCCGAGGCGCATGAGCCGCACCGCATCGCCTTTTATGCCCACGAACTGGCGACCCGCTTCCATGCCCACTGGAATCGCGGCAAGGACCTGAGGGATTTGCGTTTCGTTAAGGAAACCGATCAAAGCTTGTCATATGCCCGAATGGGCTTAGTGGCTGCAGTCGGCCTTGTTTTGGCCTCTGCGCTGTCAATCTTGGGGGTTAGCGCCCCCCAAGAAATGCGTTAGTGGATGCGTACAACTGTTGTCGCGCATGAGGCGCGAGGGTCGCGTCCCCGATTGACGAGGGCGATATGAGCGTTTCCGGGTCACGAGCGGTTTTCGACATCGACCTTGAGGAGTTTGAGAGGCGGCTGCGCGCCGCAGGGACGCCGTCCGCCGGCGTTGAGGATCCGCTGGCCGAGCTTGCCCGGCTGGTTGACGCCTCGCGGCCGAAAACTGCCGGCGCGGCAGTCGCCCGGCCGACGGTCGCGGCGCCTGCGCCCGCGGTCACTGCGCCGCCGCCCCATCCGCCGGCGCCGCTCCATCCGCCGGCGCCTCCCACGCCTCCGGCGACCACTCCCCCTGCGGAGTTCGAGGAACTCGAGGACGGCGCCCTGAGGGGCGCGTTGGACGACGCGGAGGATCACGAGCCGGGCTTCGCAGAGGCCGCCGATGCGTTCGAGGAGGAGCCCGCGCCGGAGGTCGAGCCTGACCCGGTCCGCGCGGCCCTTGCGCCGGCGCCGCGACGGCCGCGACGCTGGCTCTTGACGGTTTCGGCGCTCGTCGTGGCCGGCGTCGCGATGATCGGCGCCGTTTTCGCGCTCAGGGGCGGCGGTCTTCTGCCGGGGCTGCCGAAGACGCCGCCATTCATCGCCGCCGCGCAGGGGCCGACCAAGGTGCAGCCGCCGAGCGACGAAACCGTTGCGACTTCGAACGATTCCGGCGCGAACCTGCTCAAGGACAACACGCAGCCCAACAAGGTCAAGGTCGTCAGCAACGAGGAGCAGCCGGTCGATCTGATCGCCCGGACGGCGCAGCCTCCGGCCTCGCCGACGCCGGCGCCGGCCGCGGCGACTGACGCCTCCGGCGCCCCGGTGGTGCGCGGGACGGTCGACACGCCGGTCGTCGTCGCGCCGCAGCCGGCGCAGCCCGCCGCCTCGCCGTTCCCGGAGCCGAAGCCGGTCAGGACAATCTCCCTGCGCCCCGATGGCACGCCGATTCCGGCTTCGGTTGCGGATGCGCAGGCGAGCCCGCCGCCGCAGTCCTCGCCCGCGCCGGAGCCGCCGAAGCCTGCGGCCAAACCCGCCAAGACGACCGCAGAGGCCGGTGCCGCCCAGGCGTCGACGCCGAAGATCGACCTGCCGACGAAGCTGTCCCCGCCGAAATCCTCGGCGCGCGTCGTGGTCGCGAAGACTGACACGACGGCGCCCGCCGCGGCCGAGGAGGCGCCGGCCGGGCCGGCGCCCGCCAAACCGGAGAAGCCGGTAAGGGGCAAAACCCAGGAGGCGGCCGCCGAGCCCGCAGCGCCGGCCGCCGCGGAGCCCGCCGCGACGTCGCCGGGCGGCTGGGCCGTCCAGCTTGCCGCGCCCGGGTCCGAGTCCGAAGCCAATAGCGTGGCGTCGAAGCTCAACCAGAAATACGCGTCCGCGCTCGGCGGATCAGCGCTCGGCATCCACAAGGCGACCTCCAAGAGCGGCGAAACGATCTACAGGGTGCGCGCGACCGGCCTTTCCAAGGCCGACGCCGCAGCGCTCTGCGCCCGGATCAAGGGCGACGGCGGCGACTGCTTCGTGGCGAAGTGAGGCGCCTGATGCCGTGCGATTGGCGTCCCCACCCCCCTTGTGGGGGCGGGACAGGGTTGGGGGTCGCGCCAGCGTCTGACTGATCGGAGTTCTCGCGACCCGAGAGGGGTTCGCGCCGAAACAGGTCGGAAATGCACGGTGCGGGCCCCCTCCTGTTTCCTCAACCACAAGGGGGAGGAGTGCGCGTTCTGTCCAAAGGGCGCGTGAGCAACCGAGTCGTTCCATCGGCTAAGGGCCTTGGCGCCGGTCCGCACGCCCTCCAGCCCTGACGGAGCTTCGATGCCGAACGCCTTCATTGCGGGTTGCGCCGGTCTCACGCTGAGTCCTTTCGAGCGGGGGTTCCTGAGGGATGCCGACCCGTGGGGCCTCATCCTGTTCAAGCGCAATGTCGCCGACCGTGACCAGCTCCGCGCGCTGACGCACGACTTCCGCAATTGCGTCGAGCGCGACGACGCGCCGGTGCTGATCGATCAGGAGGGCGGGCGCGTCCAGCGGATGGGGCCGCCGAACTGGCCCGCCTATCCCGCCGCCGGGCGGATCGGCGCCGAATTCGCGCCCGACGTGGCCGAGGCCGCGGCTCGGCTGATTGGCCGCCTGATCGCCCATGACCTCAACGAGGTCGGGATCGCCATCGACTGCGCCCCGGTCCTCGATGTCGCCGAACCGGGGACCCACGCCGTCATCGGCGCGCGCGCGTGGTCCGACGACCCGCGCCGCGTCGCGGCGCTCGGTCTGGCTTTCGCGGAAGGGCTTTTGGCCGGCGGGGTCGCGCCGGTGATCAAGCACATGCCCGGTCACGGCCGGGCCCGGGCGGACAGCCATCACGAGTTGCCGGTCGTCGAGGGGTCGCGCGAGGACCTTGAGCGCGACTTCGCGCCGTTCCGGGTGCTCGCCGGCCTGCCGATGGCGATGACGGCCCACGTGGTCTATCGCGCGCTCGACCCGGACCGCCCCGCCACGTCCTCGCGGCGCATCGTCGACGAGATCATGCGGGGCGAAATCGGCTTTTCCGGTCTGATCATGAGCGACGACGTCTCGATGAACGCGCTCAAGGGCTCGTTCGAGGAGCGCACGAGCGCAATCTTCGCGGCGGGGCTCGACCTCGCGCTCCACTGCAACGGCAATCTCGACGAGGCCCGCGCCGTCGCCTCCGTCGCGCCGCCGCTCGCCGGAGAGAGCCTGCGCCGCGCCGAGGCGGCGCTCGCAGTCCTCCGCCCGCCCGAGCCCTTCGATCTCGACCGCGCTCGCGCCGACCTCGCGGCGATCAACGCGCGCCTGGGGCCGGCCTGAGCCGTTCTTCAGGCGGAGGGCGACGACGGGAGGACGTCGTCCGGTCGCAGCGCCGATGAGGACGCCGAACAGGGAAACCGAGTCGGGCGCTGAAGGCGCGCGATCCGCCCGCGGCTTCGCATCTTCGCCGGGCGTCGCCATGCGCGGGGAATCCAGGCGGCCGTTTCAGAACCGCCATCCGAACTTGATTGTCGCGCTCGCCTCCCACTGGCCGTAGCTGGCGCCCGGCGCCGTCGACCAGACGTCCAGATGAGAGCCCTGCAGGTCGATGGCCGGCCGGCCGATAAGGTTGGCGAAGCGGTCGCCTCCGAAAAGGGACGCTGGAACGATATACTCGAGGGTCGCAATCGGCTGCGCCTCCCAGTCGCGTCTCTTCTCCCCAAATGGGTCCGCGTCGAACCAACGTCCGAGCAGCTGGACGGCGAAGCTTGCGTTCCAGTTCTCCGAAATGACCCACGACGCCGAGGGAATGAGAAAGAGCGCGTCCGACGAGAGGCGCGGCTCGCGCTCGCGCCTCTGCGCAAAGGCCGTGAGGCCGAAGGACCAGACCGTCTCGGCGGACGTGGCGGCGGCGATCGGCACGGGCCGGAAGGCGCCGTCGAAATTGAAACGCTTGTTGAATCCGAGGTTGAAGTCCTGCCGCGCCTCCGTCTGATCGGAGAAGGTCGGCAGGTAGCTGAAACGCGGCGTGATGGCGAAGTAAGGCGAGAGCGCCTGGTCGTTTGTCGGGTCGACGTATTGCAGTCGGCCCGAAAAAGGTCAGCCGGTCGATATCGGCCTCCGAGGCGTCGAAGAAGCGTTTGAACTCGGAATTGGCGGTGACCGATACGCGGAACGGCAGCCCGCCGACTGGAGCGGCCGCAGATAAATTGGCGACTGGAAACGCGCCCCAGGTTTGCGTTCCGCCAGAGCTCACAGCTTGAGCGTTCGAGTCGAAGTTCAGGGGCGCAAGCGCATTGAACCGGATTTGCGGCGTCACAACCTGCTGCTCGGCGCCGGGCGCCGTCGCGTAGAGGTTGTCGAAGGGTTCGGGCGTCGCGAGATCGAGCGTGCCGAGGAGCGCCTGCGTGCGCGCGTCGTCGGCGTCCAGGCCGGCGTCGCTTCGATCGCCGAGAGCCTGGGCCGGCGCCAGTGTCGGCGCGCAGACGACAACGCCGACCGCAAACGCGAGGAGAATGCGACTTCGGGTTTTGGGGGCGCGTCGGGCTTGACGCTTCGCCGGGCGCTCGGCCGTTTGGCGCTCGGCGCGCGCGGGACCGTCCGGCGCCGGCGCACGCCGTCTCACGCCTTCGCCGGCGACCCGAGGAAGTGGTCGATCGTCTCGAAGAACTTGGCGACCGAGATTGGTTTTGACAGGTATGCTTCGCAGCCGCCGCGGAGAATCTTCTCCTCGTCGCCCTTCATGGCGAAGGCGGTGATGGCGATGACCGGGATATGCCGGAGTTCATCGTCGTCCTTGAGCCACTGGGTGACCTCGAGTCCGGAGACTTCGGGAAGCTGGATGTCCATCAGGATGAGGTCCGGGCGGTGCTTCCGGGCGATATCCACAGCTTCGATGCCGCTGCGGGTCTGCACGATCTTGTGCCCGCGCGTTTCGACGAGATCGTTGAAGAGCTTCATGTTGAGCTCATTGTCTTCGACGATGAGCACGGTCTTCGCCATGGGCGTGGTTCCAACAGCAGGCGGGGGCGCTTGCGCACGGACATTAACTCATAGAGCTTGACAAAGGGAGAATTGGGCCATGCGCGCGCCGCGGAGGGACCGGTCATCCACAGGCGTCGAAGCCGGACGCGATCTGGCGGTCGAGGCGCTGGCGTTTATCGCCGCGGACGAGACGCGCCTGGAGCGCTTCCTGGCGGTCACCGGTCTCGGTCCTCACAACCTCCGGCGCGCCGCGGCCGACCCCGGGTTCCTCGTCTCCGTCCTCGATTATCTGGCTGCCGACGAGCGGCTTCTCGTCGCCTTCGCCGCCGAGTCGGGCCGCCGGCCGGAAGAGGTGATGCGCGCGTTCGAGGCGAAGCGCGGCCCGCCGCCGGGGGCCGAGCCGTGAGCGACGGCGCGGGGCCGGTCCTTTGCCGGGATTGCCTGACGCGGCGGCTCGACGCCCCGCGCTGCCCGCGTTGCGGCTCGCCGAGGGCGGTCGATCTCGGCGCGACCGCCAACCTCGACGTCGCCCACGTCGATTGCGACGCCTTCTATGCTTCCGTGGAGAAGCGCGACGATCCGGCGCTGCGCGACAAGCCGCTGATTGTCGGGGGGTCGGGACCGCGGGGCGTGGTCTCGACCTGCTGCTACCTCGCGCGCACCTTCGGCGTCCGCTCGGCCATGCCCATGGCGCGGGCGCACGCGCTCTGTCCCGAGGCTGTCGTCCTGCCGCCGGACATGGCGAAATATGCCCGCGTCGGCCAGGAGATCCGCGCGCTGATGCAGGGCTTGACGCCGCTGGTCGAGCCGCTGTCGATCGACGAGGCCTTTCTCGACCTGACCGGATGCGAGGGCGCAAACGGAGGAGGGGCCGCGGAGACGCTCGCCCGCTTCGCACGCCGCGTCGAACAGGAGATCGGTGTGACCGTCTCTGTCGGCCTCAGCTACTGCAAGTTTTTGGCGAAGATGGCGTCCGAACTCGACAAGCCGCGCGGCTTCGCCTGGCTTCGCCGGGAGGAGGCGAAGGCCTGGCTCGCGCCGCAGGGCGTGGGCCGGCTGTGGGGCGTCGGCAGGGCGGGCGAGGCGAAGCTCGAGCGCCTCGGTTTCCGTCTGATCGGCGACTTGCAGCGGATCGACGAAAAAGCCGCCGCCGCGCGCCTGGGCGACGACGGCAGGCGGCTCTGGCGGCTCGCGCAGGGGATCGACGAGCGGCGCGTCAGCCCCGATAGGGAGACGAAGAGCATTTCCAGCGAAACCACTTTCGACGTCGACGTCGGAGACCGGGAGGAACTCATCCGCGTGCTGCTCGCCCATTGCGACCGGGTCGCCGCTCGGCTGCGCAAGGCGGGGCTCGCCGCCGGCGGCGTTACGCTGAA